>FWWM01004803.1_pt1 | contig 30835 bp, 28 predicted proteins | sample 2228351 | NCBI WGS metagenome assembly FWWM01 (sample SAMEA103939774, study PRJEB20133) | metagenome | reverse complement strand
CGGAACCCCCTTCAATGCGGAGGCGGTGAAGGTCAACCTGGAGCGGTTCCGTAACGCCATCTACAAGTTCCTCCTCTACCCCCGGGTTCAGACCATCGAGGTGGTCGACGAATACACGGTACGGCTCCACCTGGACATGCCGTTTGCTCCCATCTTGGCCCACCTTACGCACAACTTTGTGGCCATGGTCAGCCCCAAGCAGATCGCGGAGGTGGGGGACAAGGAGATCATGGAGCCGGTGGGCACTGGTCCGTTCAAGTTCGACAAGTGGGTCCGGGGCGAATACGTTCGGATTGTGAGGAACGATCAATACTGGGGGCAAAAGCCCTATCTCGATGCCGTGAAGTTCCTGGTGGTGCCCTCTGATGCCACAAGGCTCGTGCTTTTGGAGACCGGCCAGGTCCACGCCATCATGAGGGTTCCACCCTTGGACGCCCCGCGCGTTGCCGCAACGGCAGGGCTCAATTTGGTGAAGATCCCCAGCGTGCGAACCATCTACGTTGGCTTTAACCACCTAAAGGCCCCGTGGACCGATGTGCGCGTGCGCCAAGCCCTGAACTACGCGGTCGACAAGGAAGCCATCGTCAAGGAGGTTTTGGGAGGTGTAGGTGGCGTCTCCACCGCGCCCATCATGCCTTTGATCTTCGGGTACTCCGAGCAAGAGGTGTACAGGTACGATCCAGAGAAGGCAAGACAGCTTTTGGCCGAAGCCGGCTACCCCAAGGGCCTGAAGGTCAAGTTCTACCACCCCACCGGACGGTACATGATGGATGCTGCCATTGCTGAAGCCATCCAGGCTTATTTGGGTGAGGTGGGAATCGAAGCCGAGCTCATCACCATGGAGTGGGCAGCCTACCTGGCCTACCTCCGCCGACCTGCAGAGGAGGCGGACTTTGACCTGTACCTCCTTGGCTGGGGTTGCGTGACGTTGGACGCTGACTATGGCCTGTTCGCCTTATTCCACTCCGGAGAATGGCCTCCAAAGGGCAACAACTTTAGCTTCTATTCCAACCCCGAAGTGGACAGGCTTTTGGAGGCTGGACGGGTTGAGACCGATCCCGAAGCCCGCAAGGCTATCTATGCCGAAGCCATAAAGATCCTTTGGCAAGACGCGGCGTGGCTTTTCCTCCACTATGAGGAACAGCTCAACGCCGAACGCACCGTAGTTAAAGGGCTGATCCACCACCCCCGGGAGTACATCCTGGCTCACCGGGCCTGGCTGGACCAATAAAAGAATGCAAGGGGAGGGGATTTTTGCCCCTCCCCTTTTTATTTTTTCCGAAAACGGTAAAACCGTTGGGTTTTTGACATAACTGCCAAGTTTGGGGCAGGCGCGTGTGAGTGGTGTACATTCAAACCGCTCAGGATAGCACCTTCTGGCGAGTCAAGGATTGAACCTCCTGGAAACTGAAGTCTATGCTGTTGTGTGCATACTTCCTTTAGATGACTTCGCCTTGCTTTGATTTCAAAAGTGGTAGCGCTCTTGAAGTGTCACAAGCTCTTTTTCAACCTCGTTGCATTTTGCCTTCTCGTCACATGACAGATGCAATTCAAAAGAAACGTAAAGCTTTTTCCAAAAGCTTAGCCTCCTAATGTCAACGCCCCCCTTTAAATTAGGCGCTACATCGAAGGTAATACAGTCAGAGTCGAAAAATGCGTTTCCACGAAGTGGGTTACTTACTTTAAAAACCTCGCGCAAAAGCGCTTTACTAATTCGCAGATCCTATAGCAAAATTGCACCTCAGAGTGGACAACTGTTGAAGGAAGGGGGTATAGAGAAACAAGAGGGGAAGCCACAAGAAGGATTGTCTGGAAAGACGTGTCATGTCTTAGTGTTCCGATCAACGCCTAATAAGCGACACGCAAAAGGTCTTGTAAGACGCGACTCAAAGTCTGGCTGGACAAGGCCTGGTTGGATAGGTGAAAATAGCTAGGTGAGGGAACCCTTACTTCCTTAGCCATGTTTTCCTATACCATAAGAAGGCTTTTTTTGGCTATACCCACCCTTGTGGGGGTGAGCATGTTGGTATTCGGTATTCTTCGCATGCTTCCCGGCGATCCGGCTTTGGCCATGGCTGGAGTCCACGCCACTCAAGAAGTGATCGAAAGAATCCGGGAAGAATACGGCTTGAATAAGCCGATACACCAACAATATGCCATGTTCATGGCTGACCTTCTTCGGGGAAACTTGGGCAAGTCTATCCGAACAGGAAGGCCGGTGATGACCGAGGTTCTGGAGCGCCTTGGAGCCACCTTTGAGCTTACTTTGGCTAGCATGCTTTTATCTGTGGTCTTCGGAATAGTAAGCGGGATAATTTCCGCGGCTAAACCATATACCATTTTTGATTACACTAGCGCTCTCTTTGCCACTCTTGGACTTTCTCTCCCAGTATTCTGGCTGGGTTTGATGCTGATGATCCTTTTCTCCTTGTATCTAGGGTGGCTGCCAGCAGCCGGAAGGGGGGGTCTTGCCCATCTCGTTCTTCCCTCCATTACCTTGGCTGCCTCCTCGGTGGCCCTGTTTGCCAGGTTCACCCGCTCCACCCTCCTGGAGGTCCTCCGCTGCGAGTACATAACCACCGCCAGGGCTAAAGGAGTGCCGGAAAGCGCGGTCATTTGGCGCCACGCCCTAAGGAACGCCCTCATCCCCATCGTCACCGTGATCGGTCTTCGGTTTGGAGCCCTCCTTTCCGGAGCAGTCCTCACCGAAAACGTGTTTGCTTGGCCAGGGGTGGGAAGGCTAATAGTTGACTCCATATCAGCACGTGACTATCCCGTAGTTCAAGGAGCGGTATTGGTTTTGGCCATATTGACCGTGTTTATCAACCTTGCTGTGGATCTTCTCTACGGCTTGATCAACCCCCGGATCCGTTACGATTAAGCGATGACCGTGTTTAGAAGGATTGCTCGGCATAGACTTGCTCTGTTCGGGATGTTTATAATCTTTTTCTTTTTTGTAGCCGCTGTTTTTGCCCCATATATTGCCCCCAGCGACCCGATGAAGTTCTCCCTTCGAGACAAATTGAAGCCACCTTCGGCCACGAACATTTTGGGCACAGATGAACTCGGCCGAGACCTTTTGAGCCGCATCATCTTTGGAACCCGAGTCTCTTTGATGATGGCCATCCTTTCCGTAACCATTGGGCTGGTTTTGGGGACGCCAATAGGGGCTATTTCCGGATTCTACGGAAAGGCGGTGGACATCCTCATCCAGCGAATAGTGGACATTATGATGGCCTTTCCCGGGATCCTCTTGGCCATCGTGGTTGTGGCGGTGCTTGGACCGGGTTTGTGGAACGCCATGCTCGCGGTGGGAATATCTTTTGTTCCCACTTATGTGAGGGTGGTACGCGGCGCGGTTTTGGAGATTCGAGAGCGCGAATTCATCGAGGCCGCCCGTGCCTCCGGGGCAAGCAATGCTTACATCATCGCTAAACACATCATGCCCAACTGTGTGGCCCCGATCATTGTCCTTTCTACTCTGCAGATGGCCTCGGCAATCCTCTGGGCAGCAGGCCTGGGGTATCTCGGATTGGGAGCGCAACCGCCAACCCCGGAGTGGGGAACGATGCTTGGTCGAAGCCAGCTGTATGTCCGAGCGGCTCCACACTATGCCATCTTCCCGGGCATAGCCATCGCCCTGGCGGTGTTGGGGTTCAACCTTTTTGGCGACGGCTTAAGGGACACCTTAGACCCCCGCCTCCGCGGCCGCCTTTAACTCTCGCGTTTTTTACCATTCGTCGCGGCCGCAGAGGATGCCCGCATGAAAAGCCCTGGGCTTTCTTTGCGCCGCAGTTGGCTATGAACCGCATTCTCCGGGGTTGGCACCGGCCCTTTTTCCAAATGCGTTCCCAACAACCCCTTTTCTCACGGCGCGCATTTGGCCGGGCCACGAGCTCTTAGGGCATCACGAGGGGCCATCTGGAAGGGCCGGGCCCACGCCATACAATGGCTTGTTATGGTCGCGCTGGATTTGACGGGGAAAAAGGCGTTGGTCATGGGGGTGACCAACGAGCGAAGCCTTGGCTACGCGATCGCCAAAAAGCTCCATGAGGCCGGGGCAGCGGTGGCCCTGAGCTATCAGAGCGAGCGGCTTCGCCCGGAGGTGGAAAAGCTCGCCCAAAACTTGGGCCAGGCAAAACTCTTTCAGGCCGATGTGACAAAAGAAGAGGAGCTCGACGCCCTTTTCCGCGGAATCGCCGAAAGTTTCGGCCATTTGGACTTTCTCGTCCACTCCTTGGCCTTCGCCCCGCGGGAGGCCTTTTCCGGAAGATACCTGGAAACCGCCCGCGCCGACTGGCTTTTGGCGCTGGATGTTTCGGCCTATTCCTTGGTGGCGGTGGCCAAGCGGGCGGAGCCCTTGCTCAGGGAGGGCGGGGCGATCCTCACCTTGACCTACTACGCCAGCGAGAAAGTCGTGCCCCGCTACAACGTGATGGCCGCGGCAAAGGCCGCGTTGGAAGCGAGCGTCAGGTATCTCGCCTATGAGCTTGGCCCAAAGGGGATCAGGGTGAACGCCATCTCCGCCGGGCCGGTGATGACCGTGGCCGCCCGCGCCATCCCCGGGTTCACCAAGATGTACGAGTGGGCGGGAAAAATCGCGCCCCTTCGCCGCAACATCACCCAGGAGGAGGTGGGAAACGCCGCCCTCTTCCTCCTTTCACCCCTCGCCAGCGGGATCACCGGCGCCGTGCTCTTCGTGGACGCCGGCTACCACATCATGGGCATGCCGCCCGAGGCCTAAGCGATGGAGGTCCTAAACGAGCGCAGCGCCCGGGATCTGGAGCTGGAAAAAGTCCTGGAGATCGTGGCCAGCTACAGCGCCTCCTCCCTTGGCCGGGAGGCGGTGAAAAAGCTCCGCCCCTGCGCGGATCCAGCCTGGATCCGTCGGGAGTTCTCCCTCCTTGCGGAGATGGAGGAGGCCGTACGGGCCGGGTTTTCCCCGGGAGCCATCCACGATCTTCGGCCGCTCATGGCGGAGGCCCGCGAACACGGGATCCTCCCGCCCCTGGCTTTTTCCCAGATTTCCGAGACCTTGGCCGCGGCTGCGGATATCGCCCAGGCCCTGGGAGACCCCCGCCACCCCGGCCTCGCCTCCCTGGCCCACCGCCTTTCCGACCAAACGCCCCTCCTTACCCGGATTTGGCGGGTGTTCGACGAGCGCGGGGAGATCCGCGAGGACGCCACGCCTAAACTCCGCGCGCTCTTTGCAGAGCGGCGGAATTTGGTCCAAGAGATCCAGGACACGCTGCGCCGCTTTTTGGAGCGCCATCGGGAGCACGTGCAGGACCCAGTGATCACCCGGCGAAGCGGCCGCTATGTTGTGCCCCTCAAAACCGGGGCCAGGGCTTTGGGAGTAGTGGTTCACGAGGCCTCGGGAAGCGGGCAGACCATCTTTGCTGAACCCGCGGAGGTTGTGCCCCTCAACAACCGCCTGCGGGAGGTGGAGGACGAGATCGACCGGGAAAAACACCGGGTACTTTTGGAGCTCACCGGTCTTTTCCTTTCCTCCGCCGCGGAGATTGAAGAGGACCTGCGGATCCTTGGGCAAATCGACGGCCTTTACGCCCGGGCCCGCTTCGCCCAGGCCTGGAACGCCGTGGCTCCTAAGCTCCTTGAGGAGCCGCGGGTGGAGCTGTGGGAGGCCAGACACCCCCTTTTGGGCGCGCGGGCCGTGCCCATCTCCCTTTCCTTTGGCGGAGAAAAGCCGGTGGTGGTCATCACTGGGCCGAACACCGGCGGGAAAACCGTGACCCTGAAGACGCTCGGCCTTTTCTGCGCCCTTTTTCAATGCGCAATCCCCCTCCCGGCGGGCGGCCGCACCGCCCTCCCCATCTTCGAAAAAATCCGCACGGACATCGGTGAGGAGCAATCCATCGAGCAGAGCCTCTCCACGTTCTCCTCGCACATGAGGAACATCATCGGGATCCTGGGGGAGGCGGACGAGCGCACGTTGGTGATCCTGGACGAGCTTGGGGCCGGGACCGACCCGCAAGAGGGGGCGGCCCTGGCCTTGGCCATCCTCGAGCATCTTTTGGAGCTTGGGTGTTTGGCGGCGGTGGCCACCCATCTTACGCCGGTGAAGCTCTTCGCGGTGGCCCACCCCCGCATCCTCTCCTGCTCCATGGAGTTCGATTTGGAGACCCTCTCCCCCACCTTCCGGGTTCTGCAGGGGGTGCCCGGGCAATCCTGTGCGTTGGTGGTGGCCGAGCGGCTTGGGCTTCCCAAGGAGCTTGTGGAGCGGGCGAAGGCCAAGCTCACCGCCGAAGAAATCAAAGCGGAGGAGATCATCGAGGAGCTGGCGCGGGAGAGGGCGGCTGCGCGGAGGTTGCGGGCCAATTTGGAGGTGGAACGGGAAGCCCTGCGAAAACTGCGGGCGGAGTACGAGCGGAGGCTGGCGGCCCTGCGGGAAAAGAAGGCCGCGGCTTTGGATCGGGAGTTGCGCCGGCTGGAGGAGGAGATCCGCTCCGCGCGGAAGGAGCTGGCGGAGCTCATCGCCTCTGCCCGGGCGGCGGAGTCCGCCGCGGCCCGCCGGGAGATTTTGAAAAAGGTGGAGGACCTGGCGGAAAAGCTTCCGGAGATCCCCGCGCCACCCCCGTCCCGCCCGAAAGCCCCCCTCAAGGTAGGCGATCCCGTGCGCGTCCTTTCCTCCGGAGCAATCGGAGTGATCTTGGCCATGGACGGGGAGGAAGCGGAGGTGGAGGTGCGCGGCCGAAGGATTACCTTGCCCTTGTCCGCCTTGGCCCCGGCGGAGGCAACACCCGCACCCCCGGCCAAACCCTTCGTTTCCTTGCCCCAACACGTGGACCTCGAGATCTCCGTGCGCGGGCTCACTGTCCAAGAGGCCGTGCGCGAGGTAGACCTTTGGCTCGACCGGCTCCTCCGCGCCGGGTTCACCTCCGGCCGCATCATCCACGGCCGCGGCACCGGGGCTTTACGAACCGGCATCCATGAGCATCTCCGAACGCTGCCTTTTGTAAAAAGCTTTTATCTTGCCCCACCGGAGGAGGGGGGCGATGGGGTGACCATCGTGGAGCTCGCGTAGCCCGTTTTGCGAAAGGAAAGGGCCCACATATACTATTGATGCCATGCCGCTTTTCTTGAGCCTTTTTTTGGTTTTCATCTTCGCTCCTGGAGGGGTGTTTGGCCAGGTGGTGGGCACGACCTCCATTGTGGCCGATGTAGTGCGGGCCATCGCCGAGGATTGCACAGCCGTGGTAGCGTTGATCCCCCCGAATACTGACCCCCACTCCTTCGAACTTGCCCCCAAAGACCTGCAACTTCTCCTTTCCGCATCGGTGATATTCGCCAACGGCGCGGGCCTGGAGAAGCATCTTGAGCCCCTCCTTTCCCTCCCGGAGATCCGGCCGAAGGTGGTGGACCTCTCCGCGGGTCTTCCCCTCCGAAAAATGGGGGAGGAGTGGGACCCCCATGTGTGGCTTGACCCAACGCTGGTGGCACTTTGGACGGAAAAGGTCGTGGCCGCGCTTTCCGCGCATATTCCCAAGTGCGCCGCGTTTTTTGCCGCGCAAGGGGAAAGGTATCGAGCGGAGCTCCTCGCCTTGGACCAATGGATCAGGGAGGAAGTGGAAAAGATCCCTCCCGAGCGGAGGCTTTTGGTCACCGATCACTTTGCTCTGGGGTACTTCGCTGCCCGCTACGGGTTCATGGAAGTGGGGGCCATTGTCCCAAGCGAGTCAAGTTTGGCCGAGCCCTCCGCCCAGGAATTGGCCCAGCTTGTGAAAAAGATCCGGACTTTGAATATTCCCGCGCTCTTCGTGAGCCCCACGTTCGACCGGGCCTTGGCCGAGCGGGTGGCCGCGGAGACCGGCGCCCGCTTGGTGATCCTTTACTTGGGAAGCCTAAGCGGGCCAGACGGCCCCGCTCCGGATTACCTCTCCCTCATGCGGGAGAACGTCCGCCGCATTGTGGAAGCCCTCCGATGAGAGGGAAAACGTGTTGGAGAGAACTCCATCGCGCCGATCTTCCGGCGGTGGAGGTCAAGGACCTTGCCGTGCACAGGGATGCTCGGCCCATCCTGGAGGGGACCTCGTTCACCCTGAACTTGGGGGAGGAGTTAGCAGTGGTTGGGCCGAACGGCGCGGGGAAGACCACCCTCCTTTCCGCCATTGCCGGGCTTTGCCGGCCCACCTCCGGTGAGGTCCGCATCTTTGGCCATCCTCCGGGCCAACACCTTTGCCTCGGCTACCTTCCCCAGCGCGCGGAAGCGGAGTGGAACTTTCCTGCCACGGTTTTGGACGTGGTGCTCATGGGGCGGGTGGGCCAAGCCGGCCTCTTTCGCCGCCTCACCCCCCACGACAAAAAGATCGCGGAGGAGGCGCTTAGGCGCGTAGGGCTTGAGCATTTGGCCACTCGCCGCATCCGCGAGCTTTCCGGCGGCGAACAGCAACGCATGCTCATCGCCCGAGCCCTGGCCCAAGAAGCGAAAATCCTCCTCCTTGATGAGCCCCTGACCGCCTTGGACGCCGTGGCCCAGGAGGGCCTCCTTTCCCTCATGCGGGAGCTGACAAAGCAGGGTTTGGCGATCATCGTGGCCATGCACGAGTTAGATTTGGTGGCTAAACACTTTTCCCGCGTGCTCCTTTTGCGCACGCGGCCCATCGCCCTGGGCGACCCCAAAGAAGTCCTGACCCCGGAGGTTCTGCGCGCGGCCTACGGAGGGGCTTTGCACTTTTTGCCCGCGGCGGGCGGGGTCTTTGCCCTGGGCGATATCTGCTGCCCAAAGGAGGGCGGAGATGATCGCCTTCTTCGCTGAGCCCCTCGGGTTTGCGTTTTTCGTGCGCGCCCTTTTGGCCGCCATGGCCGCCTCCGCCGCGTGCGCCGTGGTCGGGACGTTCGTGGTCCTGCGGGGCATGGCCTTCCTGGGGGACGCCCTGGCCCATGCCATCCTTCCTGGCGTGGCCGTGGGGTACCTTGTCCATCGGGGCCAGCGCTCCGCCGTGTTCTACTGGGCGTTGGGCACGGCGGTCCTTACCTCCTTGGCCATCGGAGCCCTCGGAAAACGCGGGCGCCTAAAAGAGGACACCGCTATCGGCCTTGTTTTTGCCGGGATGTTTGCCCTTGGGATCGGTCTCATCTCCACGGCCCGCGGCTACGCCGTGGACCTCGTGCATTTCCTTTTCGGCAACGTTTTAGCCGTGTCTCCTCAGGATCTTTGGCTCATCCTTGGCCTTTGCGGCGGGGTGATCCTCGCGGTTTTGGCCCTATGGAAAGAGCTGGCCTTGGCCACTTTCGACCCCCTTTTTGCTCGCACGCTGCGGCTTCCTGTGGATGCCATTCGGTATTTGATCCTTGTGCTTACGGCGGTGACGGTGGTGACGGCCCTGCGGGTGGTGGGCGTGGCGTTGGCGCTGGCCATGCTGGTCACCCCGCCCGCCACCGGCTACCTCCTCGCTAAAAGGCTCCGGGGGATGGTGGGGACCGCCGCGGTCTTCGGAATCCTTTCCGGCTTTTGGGGGCTATACCTTTCCTACTACGCGGGGATGGCTCCCGGAGCGGCCGTGGTGCTGGTGGCCACAGGGCTTTTCCTCCTCGCCCTCCCCTTCCGCCGATAATTGAGGGATGCCCAAAGAGGGCCTCCTTAAAAAGGTGAAAGAACTTCCGGATGCCCCAGGGGTCTACATTTTCCGGGGCCCGCAGGGAGAGGTATTATACGTGGGAAAGGCTTCCTCTCTCCGCAACCGCGTCCGCTCATACTTTCAGGGTGAGCGCTTCCTTTCCCCAAAAATTCAAAAACTCCGCACCCTCATCTCCGACTTGGAGATAGTGCTCACCGGCTCGGAGGCGGAGGCCCTCATCCTTGAGGATGCCCTCATCAAGAAATATCGGCCGCCGTTCAACACCCGCCTTCGCGACGACAAGCGCTATCCGTACATAAAAATCACGAACGAACGTTTCCCCAGGATCATGGTGGTGCGACGGCCCGAGCCCGACGGCGCGCGCTATTTCGGCCCGTACACCTCCACCAAGGCCATGCGCCGGGCATTGAAGCTCGCTCACAAACTCTTCCCCATCCGCCCCTGTAACCTGCCGGTCGGGCAAAAACTCTACCCCCGACCATGCCTTTATTATCACATCGAGCGCTGTTCCGGCCCGTGTGCCGGACTAGTTAGCCCCAGCGAATACGCGCGCTATGTGGAGGGCGCAGCCCTTCTCTTTCAGGGCCGCGTGGAGGAGGTCATTGCCCGCTTGAAAGAGGAGATGAAAAGGGCCGCAGAGGAAGAACGATTTGAGCATGCCGCCAGGCTTCGCGACCAAATCCAGGCCCTGGAGAGGATCCGGGAGCGGCAGGTCGTGGCCTTGCCCGAGCCCGTGGATCTCGATGCCGTGGGGATCGCCGTGGAAGGGAACCGTGGCTACGGGGTGGTCCTCCTGGTGCGCGCCGGAAGGCTTTTGGGCCGGGAGGGCTTCGCTCTCGCCCTTCCTGAGAACTCCACCCCCGAGGAGGCATTGAGCGAGTTCCTCGACCAGTACTACACCCGCACCACCGCCGTTCCCGAGGAGGTCCTCCTTCCCTTCCCCGTGGCGGAGCTCGAGGGTTTGCTTGTATACCTCCGGCGAAAGCGGGGCGGGAAGGTGGAGGCCGCGGTCCCCAAGAGCGGGGAGCGCAAAACCCTTGTGGAATTGGCCCAGCGCAACGCGGAGATGGGGCTGCGCCGGGCGGAGGTGGCGGAGCTCGAGCCGGAAGAGGAGGCGTTGGAAATGCTGAGCGAGGCCCTGGACCTGGCCGTGCGCCCCTGGCGCATCGAGGCCTTCGATATCTCCAACCTTCAAGGCGAGGAAGCCACCGGATCGATGGTGGTTTTTGTGGGAGGGAAGCCCCGGCCCGATCAATACCGGCGCTTCCGCGTGCGCATCTCCGGAAAGCCCGATGACTACGCGATGATGGCGGAGGTCCTCCGCCGCCGCTTCACTCACGCCCTTGCGGAGCTTGCGGACCCCGCGATCGCCAGCCGGAAATTTTCGGACCTTCCGGATTTGGTGCTGGTGGATGGGGGGAAAGGGCAACTGGGTGTAGCTTTAAAGGTTTTGGAGGAGCTTGGGCTTTCGGGGATCGAGGTCGCGGCCCTGGCCAAAAAGGAGGAGCTCATCTTTCGGCCAAACAAACCTGAACCCATAAGGCTTCCAGCGGACTCCCCTGCCTTGCACCTCCTCCAACGCCTTAGGGATGAGGCCCACCGGTTCGCCATCGATTACCACCGCACGCTTCGGGAGCGCCGGGTCCTCGCCAGCCTCCTCGACGAGGTCCCCGGGATCGGGGAAAAGCGCAAGCAACTCTTGCTCCTTCGCTTTGGCTCCCTGGAAGGCCTGCGCCAGGCGAGCCTGGAGGAACTCCTTTCCGTCCCCGGCCTTCCCCGCAAAACCGCGGAACTCCTGTACAAGGCCCTCCATCCCTAGGCCCGTTTCGTGGAAAAAGGCGGTTTCCGTCGGCTATCATCGCCAATGAAGAAAAAAGGAGGCCCTGTGCATCCCCTTGTGGAGAGGCTTAGGGAACTTTCGGATGCGTTTGGCGTGGCCGGGTTTGAGGACGAGGTGCGGGAAGTGATCCGGGAGATGGTCGCGCCCTACGTGGACGGCTGGGAAGTGGATCCCCTTGGCAACCTCATCTGCTGGCGGGGCCAGGGCGAGCCCGTCATGCTCGACGCCCACATGGACGAGGTGGGGTTCATGGTGCGCTGGATCGAAAAGGACGGGTTCCTGCGCCTTGCCGCCCTGGGCAGCTGGGACGAGCGCATCCTCCTTGGTCACCGCGTGGTCATCCGCATAAGAAGCGGGGAAAAGAGGCTCGGCGTCATCGGAACCGTTCCTCCCCACATCCTCTCCGAGGGGGAGCGCCAAAAGGTGGTGCCCCTAGAGGACCTCTTTGTGGACGTAGGGGCCAGAAGCCGCGAGGAAGCCCTGGAATTGGGCTTTCGCCTCGGGGATCCGGCCACTATCCACTACCCATTCACCGCCATTCGCGATGGCTACGTGACGGGGAAGGCCTTCGACGACCGGGCTGGCTGCCTTGTGGCCATCGAGGCCTTGCGCCTCACCTGCGAGGAGAAGCTCCCCTACAAGCTTGTGGTGAACTTCGCCGTCTGCGAGGAGGGCGGGCTTCGGGGGGCAAGGGCCGCGGCCTACCGCATCGGACCCAGGCTCGCCCTCGCCCTGGAGGGAACGATCGGCGCGGACATCCCTGGCGTTCCCGAGGCCAAGCAGCCGGTACGGATCGGCCAAGGCCCGGCCATCACCCTCGCCGACCGCTCCATCACCGTGAATCCTAGACTCGTGCGGTTTTTGGAGCGGGTGGCCGAAGAGGAGAAAATCCCGTACCAGTATAAACTTCCAGCCTATGGATCTACGGATGCCGGCCCCATTCACCTCGAGCGGGGCGGGACCCTCGCCGGGGTGGTGTCCGTGCCCTGCCGGTATATCCACTCCCCGGTCTCCACCCTCCTCCTTTCCGACCTGGAGGCGACGATAAAGCTTGTGGTGGGGTTCCTAAGGAGGGCGGAGGAGCTCCTATGAAGAAGCGGGTGCACCTTTTCGTTTCCGGGCGGGTGCAAGGGGTGTTCTTCCGGGCCCACACCCGCGATTTGGCCCGGCGTTTGGGGTTGACCGGCTTTGCCCGCAACCTCCCCGACGGAAGGGTGGAGGTGGTGGCCGAAGGTCCGGAGGAAAAGCTCAAAGAGCTCGTCGAGTTCTGCCGCCGTGGCCCTCCCTTGGCCCACGTGACCGGAACGGAAGTCCATTGGGAAGAGCCCACCGGCGAGTTTCAGGACTTTTTTATTCGCTAGCTGAAACTTTTAGGAGAGGCCCCAGGGGGCACCACTTATGTAAGGCCTAGCCGGTAAGATTCAGGCCTATATAACAACTGTAGTTGCAGCCCCCTCCTGCGCACGTTCAGGGTTATGTCAGCCATTATTTGTTCCTGAGGAAGGACGAAGCCCTGCAAGACAGCGAATCCGGCCCTGACAACCGGCTTCTGAATAGGAGCTGCCTCTTTAGTTCTAATGGTAAAATATTCTGCCTACAGTCAAAAACGTGATTATCAAAATGGCTAAAAGTTCATATCCACCAGGATGTTCTCGAAAGACCAATGAAGATAAGCCAACTGAGAAGAGAGCTGTAGAGTTGATTAAAGGCCAAATTGCAACAGGAGGTCCTTTGGTCAAGGCAAGTACGTATAGACCTTGTACACCAAGGGTGACCCCTGCCCGCACCATAAGCAATTCCGCTTTGGGTGTAGTCCAAACAAATTTTCTTTTTATAAGCAAAATTCCTACCATCACAATTAAAGACCAAATAAATCGCCACCAAATGGTAGCCACTGTAACAACCAGCCAAACGAGATCATCGACCCTTTGCTCTTGTACAAGATAACCGCTAAATACCCCTCTTAGAATTACTGCAGCCATAAGAAACCCAAGTACCTTTGCTCGCGCTTTAGAGACCACAAAAGGTTCTTTATAGAAAAACAGCAAAGGCACGCAGATAATTGTGGTCAAAAAAGAAAAAGTGAAATCTACAATTGACCAAATGCCAGTTAATGCATAAATCCCGAGGGGGATGAACAGATCGGGCAACTTGGAGAACACAATGACTTGAGGGATTGTTAAATTCCGAAACGCCAATGAAAAGGCATAGGCAACAAGTTGGATTAAACCGGCCAGCCATAGATTTGACGGGTTGATCAACGCTTTTATCGTCTGATCAAGGCCCACAAGAAAAACGACGATAGGGAGAAGGATAAGGAAAGGGAAAAGGTTATTAAGAAGATTAACAAGAGCGACTTCACCATGTCGGCGCCCGAAGATCTCCCGATCGAGAACGTTTAAAGCCGCGCGCAAAAAACTTGATCCTAACGCAGCTAAAATTCCCAAAACCGCTGTCATAGCATAATTCCTTGGTGAATTTTTAGCCAATACTTCAAAATTGTGTCTTCACCATCCAATGTTGTTTCAACAAAAAAACCAGGGGGGCGTGAACTTACCGCCTTTAGCGCAAGCAAGCTTGTTGCGAATACTAAATCCATTAAGTCCATAGGGACTGAAGCGTCCTTAAAATTTACAGGGTAGCCATTGTTAACCAAGATTATGTACTTACCACCAATGGTGAAAAGAGTTAACGAATCAGAAATATTTTGTCTTGTTTTTGTAGCTAGCAAAGCAGGGACATCGAACTCGATTTGTTGGGAACTCGCACTAACAAGGTATACCCCGGAGCGCAGCGTCTCAAAATCTTCATATTTCACCGATCGTTTTCCTGTAGCACCAAATATGACGTCTGCCTTGGATAACAACTCTTCTCTTGGGCCAGTCAAAAATCCTTTTAGTTTCGCCTTAATCATTCTATACGGATCTACATCGAAAACCATTACGTGAGCACCTCTACCCTTTAAAGCATCAGCTATTGCACTTCCAACATTGCCGTACCCTAGGACAAGTACACACTTACCTTGCAAGCTGTCCTTTAATTCTTCACGCAGTATTTTTTCAAACGAAAATACTATGGCTTGACCAACAGCCAAATACTCTAACTGTTTCGCTCGGGTTTGGACAAGCGAAATAACAGGGTATTTCACATTTTCTTTCACGTTTTCATATCGCCAATGCCCGTAATTTGTTTCCTCCACAATACCAGCGATAGGTAACCCATCCGTTACAGCGATATCAACGCACAGTACCCCCCATGTCGAGGATGAAAACGCTTTTTTCGGAGTTCTTTAGATCTTTAACAATCGCCGAAACTATTTTTGAAACATCTTCTGCAGTTTTGGGAAGATACAAAGGCACTATCATTTTTAGCTTATTGACTACTTGAGATTTTGCAGAATACGGAATGCCTACAACTCCAACTATATCCCAATAGTGAGCAGCGAGGCAAACAAATTCTTCAGTATCGCGGAGAAGATGTTGAATAATAAGCATTCTGCCTGGAGCAGGAATAGGATAATATTTTAAGACTTGCCTAACACATAAAAGGCTCATCCCCTTCACCTCTCAGTGGCAAGTATAACAATATGCTTGACATCTTCAGGTACTTCGACAGAATTTATTATGCTTGTGATGTCAAACCACCGTAGGGAGGCAAACTCTTTGGCCTTGGCATGGCCTACCACACGGCAGCGGTAAAAGAAACAACAATGGTCGTGGTCTCCAACGCTATGAACGTTGACATAAAAAGGGGTGGCCAGCTCTTCTTTGACTTCCTTTAGCGAAGGAAGACCAGGGCGATCAAGAGGCTCTACAATGAGCCCTGTTTCTTCGCAAATTTCTCGAACTAATGTGGCATCAGGTGTTTCTCCGGGCTCGATGTGTCCACCGGGGGGAAGCCACTTCTTAAGCGTTGGATGCCAGCGAAGAAGGACTTTATCCCCTTCGATGATGACCCCAGCAACCACAAACTCCAAGGACATCACCGCCTTTTGATATAAAGATGGCGCTTGATCTCCTGCTTCGTGCTCTTCTCGAAAGGCTTTTCTACAACGGTGAGGCAGTCTTTGTCGCGTAGGCGCTTGAAAGGAGCAAGGTTCTGTTGAGCCTCTTTGATCTTCTCCCACAGGAAGTCACGGGCCCGCTCTATATCGGTGATCCCCTGCTCCCGCAAAAGATCCCAGTTGGGATAGACCATGGCCGCCACCATGGGCTGGCCCCGGGAGGTGTCCTCGTACACCAAGACCTCGGCCACCTCGGGGATGCGGGAGAACTCCCACTCCACTTCCTCAGGGTACACCTTCTTCCCGGACTCGAGCATGATCATGTTCTTTTTGCGCCCAGCAAGATACAGGCGGCCTTGTTCGTCAAGCCTCCCCAAATCACCGGTACGGAACCAGCCGTCCTCGGTGAAGACCGCCCTCGTGCGCTTGGGGTTCTTGTAGTAGCCGAGCATGACGTTTGGCCCGCGGGCCAAAACCTCGCCCAACCCCTCCGCATCCGGCTGGTCGATCTTTATTTGCACCCCGGGAAGCGGGCGTCCCACCGTGCCCGGCGGGTCAAAGGGCTCGGAGAGGGTGAGGACCGGCGCGGTCTCCGTGAGACCGTAGCCCTCCATCACCCCAAGGCCCATTCGCCGGAGGGCCCCGGAAACCTCCGGGTGAAGCGGGGCCCCACCGGAGATGAAAAAGCGGAACTGCTCCCCAAGGAGCTTCTTTTTGATGAGTTTCCCCAAAAGTCGTGGAGCAAACCGGTAAAGAAGGCGCTTGGCAAAGCTCTCTTGGATGTTCTCCGAAAGGCGGCGCCAAAGGGCATGGTAGAGCTTGGGGACAGCGATGATGATGGTCACCCCAACCTTTTGGGCAATGGGGATGAGGTTGCGGTAGTCATCAGTGTAGGTCACAGAGGCTCCGACCCAAAGGGGGGCGAGAAAGCTCGCGGTAAGGCCATAGATGTGGTACCACGGAACAATGGTCAGGGCCCGGTCCTCTGGGCCCACGCGGATCGTTTTGAGCATGGCCTCGATGTTGGCGGTGATGTTGCGGTGGCAGAGCATGACCCCTTTCGCGTCGCCAGTGGTGCCGGAGGTGTACATGAGCACGGCGAGGTCCTCCGGATCAGGTTGGGCTTCCCTGAAAGAGGGCTCGCCTGGAAGGACCTCCCAGAGGGAAAGGGCGCCCACCGCTTCTTCCAGGGCCACGACCTCTTTCAGCCCCGCCACTTCTTTTACGAGGGGGGCGAATTCCGCGTACCGCTCGGGAGCACAAAAGAGCACGGAGGCCTCGGCCTCCTCAAGGAGGCGCCGGACCTCCGGCACCTGCAGGCCCGCGTCCAGGGGCATGGCCACCGCCCCCAGCCGCTGCGTGGCCACGAAGGCCACGGCCCAGCCCAAGGAGGGCTTGGCCAAAATGGCCACGCGATCTCCCTCCTGGACCCCGCGGGCATATAGCCAGGTGGCCAGCTTCCCCGCCAGCTCCCAAAGCTCTTTGTAGGTGGTCTCCTGAATCAAGAGCCGACTTTCTTTTGTGGTGGGGAGCCGCAAGGCCACCCGCTCCCCATAAGTGCGCACCGCACGCGCAAGGAATGAGGGAATCGTGGGATACCGACGGGCGCCCCGAACCGGGGCGGTGATATACCGCTTATTTGTGCTCATGCCATCCCTCCCCAAGCTTGAGGAAGCGCTCGGCGGCGAGGGCAGCCACGGCCCCTTCGGCCGCGGCCACCACCGCCTGGGCCACGCGGCCAGAAGGCTCGCGCACATCGCCCGCGGCAAACACCCCGGGCACCGCCGTGCGCATCCATGGGTCCGTCCTAATGTACCCGGCCTCCGTCAACTCCACCACTCCCCGGAGCCAAGCGGTGGCCGGCTCATACCCGATCTTCACAAAAACCCCGTCCACCGGAAGCTCCCGCCCCTCCCCTGTGCCCAGGTCCCGCAACACCACCCCCTGGACCCTCCCAGAGCCGAGTATTTCCTCCACCACCACGTTCCAGAGGAATTCGATCCGGGGGTGGGCCATGGCCCGCTCCCGGAGCACGGCCGCAGCCCGGATGGCTTTGGGATCATCAGCTGGATGTCGCACGGCGATGTAAACCTTTCTGCAAAGATCGGCAAGGAAGAGGGCCTCGGTGAGGGCGGCGTCGCCGGCTCCCACCATGAGCACCTCTTTATCCCGGAAGAAAAAGCCGTCGCAGGTGGCGCAGTAGGAAAGGCCTCGCCCCACAAATTCCTTCGCCCCTTTTGCGGGAAGCTCCCGGGGATGGGCTCCGGTGGCCACCACCACCGCCCGGCCCGGAAATTCCCCGCTCCTTGTGCTCACCACCCAGTGGTCCCCCGCTTTGCCTAGCCCAGTGGCCTCAGCAAGGACGATCTCCGCGCCCAGGCGCCGGGCTTGCCTTTCCACCCTCTCCATGAGCTCCATCCCGGAAATGGGATCGGGAAAGCCCGGGAAGTTCTCAATCATGGGCGTCTCAAGGAGCTGGCCTCCGGGCGCAGTTTTCTCCAGGACCAGGGTCTTTAGGGCTGCCCGGCGGGCATAAATGGCGGCGGTGAGCCCGGCCGGGCCCGCTCCCACCACCACCAAATCCCAAATCTTCACCACTTGCAAAAGCCATTTTAGCCCAGTAGCTTAAAGTTGGGGAATGACACATGGCCAGAAAGGTAGAGAAGCGTGACGATCGCCTCCTCATCTCCTTTGAGTACGAGCCCCGGCTCGTTCAACTGGTCCGCGGGCTTCCCCAAAGCCGCTGGGACCCGGAAAACCGCCACTGGTCCGTCCCGGCCGAGCACGTGATCTCGGTGGTGGAGCTGCTGCGCACCGAGGGCTTCCAATTCGACCAGGCCACCCAGGAGCTCTATCAACAAAGGCTAAATTCCTCCGGCCAGGGCCTCACCGTCTCCCAACTCAACGCCCTTGTACGAAAAACCCTCCTTTCCGCCTTTCCCATGCCGGTTTGGGTGGTGGGGGAGATCCTGGGCTACCAAAAAAGCGCCCACAAAAGGATCGTGGATTTTCACCTCGTCGAGCGCCAGGGGGATAAGATCGTGGCCCAAGTGGAAGCCTATCTCTTCCCCGAGGCCCGGGACTTTATTGAAACGAAGCTCAAAAAGGCCGGAAATCCCTTCCAGCTCGAGGATGAGCTCACCGTGCGAGTCCTGGCCAGGGTGGACCTATGGGCGCAGGAGGGGGTTTACCGGCTCATCATCGAGGACCTTGACATCAACTACACCTTGGGCGAGGCGGCAAGGAGGAGGGAGGAGATCCTCAGAAAGCTCGCACAGGAGGGGATCCTGGAGAAAAACAAGGGCCTTCCTTTCCCTCTTTTTCCCCTGCGGGTTGGCCTCATCACCAGCCTTGGCTCCGACGCCGAGCGGGATGTGCTGAGAACGTTGAGCGAGTCGGGCTTTGCCTTTAAGGTCACCATCCATGGGGCCAGGGTCCAAGGGCGGTTCACCGAAATCTCCATCTTAAACGCCCTTACCTGGTTCAGGGAGCGCGCGAAGGAATTCGATGTGATTTTGATTTGCCGGGGAGGGGGCTCGCGGGCGGAGCTTTCCTGGTTCGACTCCGAAGCCCTGGCCCGGGCCGTGGCCAATTTCCCCATCCCCGTGGTCATCGGGATTGGCCATGAGGCGGACTGGTCGGTCCTTGATTACGTGGGCTGGCGAGCCAAAACCCCCACGGCCGCGGCCAAGCTCCTTGTGGAGAGGGTGCAAAAGTCCTTGGAAGAGATGAAGGAGAAGCTGCGCAAGATCGAGGACAAGGCCAAAGAAAGGATCGCCAAAGAGAAGGAGGGGCAAAAGGAGCGCTTCCATCGCCTTGGGAGTTCTCTGGCGCGTCTTTTGGAAGGGGAACGGGAAGGCCTCGCTCAGCGGAAAGACAGGATTTTGGCGGCCGTGTGGAAGGAGCTCCGCCACGCCAAAGAAACCCTCCGGAAGGCCGGGCGTTCCCTGCCCTCCCTCGTGGGCCAGGCCTTGGGCCAGGCCAAAGGACGCCTTTCCCTTGCTCAACTGCGCCTTTTACGCTCCGCCAGAAGGGAGCTCCTTTTGGCAAAACGCGCCCTCATTGAAGAAAAGGAACTTATTTTGGGAAGGGCCTCGCTTCTTCTCCGCGGGGAGACCGAGCGCCTGGACCTCAAGGAAAAAAGGCTTTGGGCCCTCGATCCCAAGCGCGTGGTGGAGCGGGGTTTCGCCATCCTCCGCCTTGAAAATGGCCGGGCGGTGACCGAGCCCGCTCAAGCTCCGTTCGGCACCGTTCTTCGCGCCGAACTGCGCGGGGGGAAGCTTCGCCTCCTCTCCCAAGGGGAAGAAAAGGAGGAAGGATGAGCCAAGAGCTCAGCTACTCCCAGGCCGTGGCCCGTCTGGATGAAATCCTCGCCCGCCTGGAAAAGGGCGAAGTGGACATCGACGAGCTTTCCAAGCTCGTGGAGGAGGCGGCCGGGCTCCTAGCCCTTTGCCGAAAGAAGCTGGAGAACGCGGAGATCCAGGTAAAAAGGATCCAGGAGAAGCTGGAGGCGGAGGTTCCACCCGAGGAGGAAGTGCCTTTTTAAGCCTCGGCCACCCGGATCAGGTTGGTGGTGCCGGCGTGACGGAAGGGAAGCCCGGCGGTGAAGACGAACCTCTCCCCTTCCTTTAAAAAGCCCAACGCCCGGCACGATTCCCGCGCGGTCTCAAACAGGGTCTCAATGTCCGCCGCCTCAGGGATGAGGACGGGCTCCACTCCCCAAACGAGGGCAAGCTTCCTCATCGTATCCGGCCGGGATGTCACCGCCACGATGGGGACCCTGGGCCTAAAGGAGGAAACGAGCCTTGCCGTCCAGCCGGAGAAGGTGGCGCAAACGATGAGCTTCGCCCCAACTTCCTGGGCGATGGAACAGGCCGCATGGGCAATGGCCGCCGGGACCTCGCCCACGAGCTCCGGGGCCAGGCCGGGAACCCTTATGGCCGCCTCCCCTTCCTCCGCGGCCAGCGCGGCTTTGGCCATAACCCGAACCGCTTCCACCGGGTACTTCCCGATCGCGGTCTCCTCGGAAAGCATGAGGGCATCAGCTCCATCCCATACGGCGTTGGCGATGTCGGCCACCTCGGCCCTGGTGGGAAAGGGCGAATCCACCATGCTTTTGAGCATCTGGGTGGCCACGATCACTGGTTTGGCCCGGGAATTGCAGAGGTCCACAAGTTTCCTTTGCACAAGGGGAACTTGATAGGGCTCGATTTCCACGCCTAAGTCTCCTCGCGCCACCATGGCCCCATCGGCGACGGCCACGAGTTCGCCCATCCTCCGCACGGCCTCCGCCAGCTCCACTTTGACCAAAACCCAAGGCCCTTCCTTTCCCAAAATGGACCGGGCCTCGGCCACATCCTCCGGCCTCTGGACGAACGAGAGGGCCACAAAATCCACGCCCTCTTCTTTCGCCAATTTCAGGCTTTCCCGGTCCTCGGGGGAGAGGGCGGGGAGGGGGAGGGAAAGGCCCGGGAAATTCAGGCCTTTTCCGGACTGCACGAGGCCGGCCCGCAAAGCCCGACAGAGAAGCCCCTTTTCGCTTTTGGCCAGCACCCGGAACTCCAAAGCCCCGTCCCCCAAAAGGACCCTGGCTCCCACGGGGATGGCCGGCAAAACTTCAGGATGGGTTATGGGGATGTCCTCCCCCAGGACCACTTCGTCCCCCGAGGAGAGGGCAAGGGGCGCAGGAAGCTCGGCCACCCGGATCTTGGGGCCCCGGGTATAGAGAAGGACCCCCAAAGGCCGCTCCACCTTCCGCACCAGCCGGATCCAGCGCCGATGATCTTCGGGTGTTCCGTGGGCGGTGTTGATGCGGAAGATGTCCACTCCCTCCGCGGCCAAGGTCCGGATCATCTCCTCCGTTTCCGAGGACGGGCCCAAGGTGGCAATGATCTTGGTGCGCCGCATGCCCCGAGGATACCAGAAGTTGCAGGACGAAAAGAAACCGGAATAATTTGTGTTGGGCATGGACTTCGCCTTCGGCCGGGAATACCGGCTGGCCCGCCAAAGGGACATCGACCGGCTCTTTCGGGAGGGAAAGAGGCTGGAGGGAAAGCTCTTTTCCTTCCGGGTGCTGAAGAAGGAGGACCCTACCCCCCGGCTCCTCGTGGTGGTGGGAAAGAAGGTGGGAAAGGCGGTGGTCCGCAACCGGGTGAAGCGGGGGATTCGGGAGGGCTTCCGGCTGAATAAAGAGCTCTTTCGCTTTTTGGATGTGGCGGTGATCGCCCGGCCAGAGGCGGCAAGCCTCCGGCCCGGGGAAATCGCAAGGGAATGGGTGCGGGAATTTCAGGAGGTGTACGATGGCGCGGGAAACGCTTCTCACACGGGAGGGCTACGAGAGGAAGAAGGCGGAGCTTGAGGCCAAGGAGCGCCGACTTTATCAAGAGATCCCGGCGCTTTTGGCCCAGGCCAAGGAGCACTCCGGCGGCGATTTCCGGGAGAACAAGGAATACCTGTACCTCGTGGAGGAACAGGAGATCCTGGAGCGGGAGGTGCGGGCCCTGCGGGAACTTTTGGCCAACGCCCGCATCATCTCCGAGGACGAGATCCGCACCGATGAGGTGGGCATCGGCTCCCGGGTGATCCTCAAAGACATGGAGACCGGGGAAGTGTGGACGGTGACGTTGGTCCCGCCGGCGGAAGTGGATCTCCTGCAGGACCGGATCGGCATCGACTCCCCGGTGGGACGGGCCCTGCTCACCCATGGGAAGGGGAAGCAGGTGGTGGTGCAGGCCCCAGCCGGAAAGATCCGCTACGAGATCCTGGGGATAGAGAGGGGCTGATGGCTGAGGTGGATCTCGTCGTCGCCCGCCGGGAAAAGCTTGCCCGCCTGCGGGAAAGGGGCATTAACCCCTATCCCTACGCGTTTTCCCGCACCCATACCGCCGAGGAAGTGCGAAAGCAATTTGGCGATCTCCCGCCGGCCCAGCACACCGGGGTGGAGGTGGCCGTGGCCGGCCGCGTCATGGCCCTGCGGCGCATGGGCCGCGCCACCTTCGCCGACCTCCACGACCGCTCCGGGAAAATTCAGATCTTCGCCACGCCCCAAACCCTCGGCCAGGAAGCCTATGAGTTTTGGCTTGAGGTTTTGGACATCGGAGACGTCCTGGGAGTGCGGGGGGAGGTGTTCACCACCAAAACCGGGGAGCTCAGCGTGGCCGCCAAGGACGTGGTGATGCTGGCCAAATCCCTCCGGCCGCTCCCGGAAAAGTGGCATGGCCTAAGAGATGTGGAAACCCGCTACCGCGAGCGGGCCCTGGACTTTTTGGCCAATCCCAAGGCCCGCGAGATCCTCGTAAAACGGGCCCTCATCCTCCGCACCATCCGGAATTACCTGGATGCCCGGGGGTTCATCGAGGTGGAAACCCCCGTCCTTCAGCCCATCCCCGGCGGAGCCTCGGCCCGGCCGTTCGTCACCTACCACAATGAGCTTGGCCGCAACCTCTATTTGCGCATTGCCCCGGAGCTTTATCTCAAAAGGCTTTTGGTCGGAGGCCTGGAGAAGGTCTACGAGATTGGCCGCAACTTCCGCAACGAGGGCATCTCCTCCGAACACAACCCGGAATTCACCGCCCTCGAGGCCTATGAGGCCTATACGGATTATTTGGGGATGATGGAGCTTGCGGAAGGGCTCATTGAGGCATGTGTCCTTGCCGTGGCCGGAGCCGCTCGCCTAGAATATCAAGGCCGGTGGATCGATTTCTCACGGCCGTGGAGACGGGTTTCGCTTTTGGAGCTCGTGGCGGAGGCGAGCGGGTGCGATGTGGAGAAGCCTTTGCCTGAGCTCCTGGCAGACCTGGAACGGCGGGGGATTTCGGTTCCCGAGCACCTAAAGCGGGGGCCCAAGGGAAAGGTGATCGAACACCTACTTGAGACTTGTGCCGAGAAAAACCTGTGGGATCCCACTTTTGTTCTCGACTACCCCATAGATATTTCGCCCTTGGCCAAACGCAAGCGGGGGCGACCCGACCTCACCGAGCGCTTTGAGCTCTACATCGCCGGGAAGGAGGTGGCCAACGCCTTCTCCGAGCTCAACGATCCCGAGGAGCAAAGGGAGCGGTTCCTCGCCCAGGAGAAACTCCGGGCCCAAGGGGACGAGGAGGCGCAGAGGATCGACGAGGATTTCCTGCGGGACCTGGAATTGGGCATGCCGCCCGCGGGCGGCATCGGAATCGGCATTGATCGCCTGGTCATGATCCTGACGGACTCGCCCTCGATCCGGGAAGTTTTGGCTTTTCCCCTGCTAAGATGAAGGCCGTGGATGCCCTACGGCTCTGGGTGACGGGTGCCTTGGCGCACCTGGACCGGGCCGTGGAGCGGGCCCTCGCCTGGGACGAGGAAGCCCTCGAACGCCTTAGCACCTCCCGCTTCCTCCGCCTTCTCCACCTTCCCCTCCTCATCGCCACCTATGTGGGCTATGGCTACGTGTGGGCCGCATTGGCCTTGGCCCTTATCGTCTTTGGGACAAACGCCGACCACCAAAACGTCCTCCTCGGGGTGGGGGTGACCGCCGCCGTGGTCCTCGCCTGCCAAGGAGTGAAGGCCCTCACCGAGCGGCCGCGGCCGCGGTTCGTGCGCCAGGGATTCCACCACCAATTTCTTACCTCCTCCTCTTTCCCCTCCAACCACACCGCCATGGCCTTCGCCATGGCCTACCTCGTCCTCCGCCTTTACCCGGCCTGGTACAACATCCTCCTCCTTTACCTCCTTGCCGTCCTCATCGGCCTTTCCCGCGTGTACCTCCGGGAGCATTACCCGTTGGATGTCTTGGGGGGAGCGGCCCTGGGCACCTACATCGCCCACGGGCTTTTCCCATGGCTTAGCCAGTGCGTGAGATAAGAGGGGTGATGGCGCGTGCTAAGATTTGCGGAGCGGACCAAAGGGGCGAAGCGCTCGGCCATTCGGGAGCTTTTGAAGTACACGGAACAGCCGGAGGTCATCTCCTTTGCCGGCGGCCTCCCCGACCCCGCTACTTTTCCCACCGAGTTTCTGGCGAAAGTGGCCCAGGAGGAGATCCTCCACAACGCTTTGAAATCCCTGCAGTATACGACCACCGAGGGAAAGCGGCCTTTGCGCGAGGCCTTAGCGCGGTGGCTTGGGGAGGAGGGGATCAAAACCACCATGGACCAGATCGTCATCACCAACGGTTCCCAGCAAGGGCTGGACCTTTTGGGCCGGGCGTTTCTGGATGAGGGGGACGCGGTATTCGTGAGCTTGCCCACCTACCTTGGCGCCCTCCAGGCCTTCCGGGCCTATCAACCAACCATTGTGGGCATTCCTCTAGAGGAAGACGGCATGGATCTCGGCTTCCTCAGACGGGCCATCCGCGAGGCCAAACGGGCAGGACACGAGCCAAAGCTAGTCTACGTCGTGCCCGATTTCCAAAACCCAACTGGGGTGACCTGGAGCGAAGAAAAGCGCAAAGAGCTTTTGGAAATCGCGGAAAAGGAGGACCTTCTCATCGTGGAGGACATCCCCTATCGCTGGCTTCGCTATAAAGGGGAACACATCCCGACCATCGCCTCCCTGGATGAGCGGGGCCGCGTCGTTGTGCTTCTCACCTTTTCCAAGATCCTTGCGGCCGGGCTAAGGGTGGGCGCCCTTGTGGGCTCCCAGGAAGTGGTGAACATGGTGGTGACCCTGAAGCAGGGAGCGGACCTCTGCGGCCCCTCCCTGACCCAGCGCCTGGCCGTCCGCTTCCTCACGGATTACGACGTGCACGCCCACATCGCCCGCCTCTGTCAGCACTACCGGGTGAAGCTGGCGGCCATGCTGGAGGCCCTGGCCCGCCATATGCCGGAGGAGGCGGAGTGGACCAAACCGGAGGGCGGGCTCTTTGTGTGGGTGAAGCTTCCCGAGGGCGTGGACACGACGAAGATGCTGGAAAGGGCCCTTGCTCACAAAGTGGCTTACGTTCCGGGACAGCCGTTTTTTGCCGACGGCTCCGGCCACAACACCATGCGCCTCTCCTTTGCCCTGGCCACTTTGGAGCAGATCGAGGAAGGGATCCGGCGGCTTGGAGCAGTAATCAAAGAGGAGTTCGCCACCTTACCGTTGGCCCAGCGCAGCCAAAGATAACCGGGGAAAAGCCCACCCCAGTTGTGCTTGGAAGCCTAGAGGATCGCCTTTTCCGTGTCCCGGTCGAAGAGGTGCATGTGCTCGAGCATGGCCACGAAGGTCACCTCCTGGCCGGGAGCGAGGGAAAGGCGCGGATCGAGTTTGGCCACGATTTCGTCGCCGGCCACGTCGGCGTAGACGATGAGCTCATCGCCCAGGGCCTCCCGCACCTTGACCCGGCCCTGGAACGTGCGGCCCACTGGAGGCTCCCGCACCGTGTCCAAGGTGCGGATGTCCTCGGGCCGAATGCCAAACACCACCTCCCGGCCAAGATAGGCGCGCACCTCCGGGGTCACCTTCTCCGGCGGCACCCAAAGCTTGAACCCGCGACCCTGTAGCCACACGCGCCCGTCCTCTTCGATGAGGCGGGCCGGCACAAAGTTCATGGGCGGGGAGCCGATGAACCCGGCCACGAACATGTTGGCCGGCTGGTCATAGATCACGCGGGGACTGTCGTACTGAAGAACTTGGCCGTCCTTCATCACCGCGATGCGGTGCCCAAGGGTCATGGCCTCCACCTGATCGTGGGTGACATAGATGGAGGTGGTCTTTAGGCGCTGGTGCAGTTCCTGAAGCTCTGCGCGCATCCTCACCCGGAGTTTGGCGTCCAGGTTGGAGAGGGGTTCATCGAAGAGGAAGACCTTGGGGTTGCGCACAATGGCCCTTCCTAGGGCCACGCGTTGCCTTTGCCCACCGGAAAGCTCCCTGGGCTTGGCCCGGAGCTTGTCAGCAATCCCCAACATTTCCGCCACTTCCCGCACCCTCCGATCGATCTCCTTCTTCGGGACCTTGCGGAGCTTCAACCCGAAGGCCATGTTGTTGTACACGTCCATGTGAGGATAGAGGGCGTAGTTCTGAAAGACCATGGCGATGTCCCGGTCTTTCGGGGGAACGTCGTTCACAAGCCGCCCGCCGATGTAGATCTCCCCCTCGGTGACCTCCTCAAGGCCCGCGATCATCCTAAGGGTCGTGGTTTTTCCGCACCCCGAGGGCCCCACCAGCACTACGAATTCCCCGTCCTTGATCTCAAGGGAAACTTTGTTCACGGCCACGAAGTTCCCGAATTTCTTCGTCACCTCTTTGAGCAGGACCTCCGCCATCCCCGCCTCCTATCCAGCCCAGAATACCAGCGAGCCCCATAGCCCGCAACTCACCCCCCGCTTATGGGGGTGAAAAAGGTGAGAACATCCCCATCGGAGAGCCTCGTCCGCAGGCCCTCCCGATGGTTCACGTTTTCTCCGTTCACAAAAACATGGAGATGATCGCGCAAAACCCCTTCAGAAAAAAGGAGTTCGCCAAGTCGCGGCTCAAGCCGCACCAGCTCCCGTAACGCCTCCTCACAAGAGCTTCCGGAGGGGAGCTCCAACGTCACCGTGGCCTTGCCCGCGGCCTCCCGAAATTCCCCAAAGAGCCGAACTTCCACGCGCATCCTCAGCCCTTTTCCTTCCGGATTTTTTCCCGAATTTCCCGGAGCCTTTCACGGATTTTACCCTCCCAGCCCCGGTCGGTGGGCTGATAATACTCGCGGCCTTGCAAATTTTCGGGAAGACAGGACATGGGAGCGATGCCTTCGGGGAAGTCGTGGGCATATTGATAGCCCTTCCCGTACCCCAATTTTTCCATGGTCTCTGTTACGGGGTTGCGCAAATGCAAGGGGACTGGCGCGTTTTCCGTGTCCATCACGTCGCGGCGGGCGGCGCCGTGGGCGCGGTAAAGGGCGTTGGATTTGGGGGCCAACGCCAAATAGACCGCGGCCTGGGCCAGCGCAAGCTCCGCCTCCGGCAGCCCCACGTATTCCACGGCCTGGGCCGCGGCCACCGCCTGGACCAACGCCCAGGGGTCGGCAAGGCCGATGTCCTCAGAGGCCATGCGAATCAGTCGGCGCGCGATGTACCGCGGGTCCTCCCCGGCCTCCAGCATCCGCACAAGCCAATAAAGGGCGGCATCCACATCGGAGTTGCGCACGGATTTGTGCAGGGCGGAGATGAGGTTGTAGTGCTCCTCCCCGGCCCGGTCATAGTGAAGGGCTTTCCGGCCCAAAACCTGGCGCAGCTGGGGGAGGTCGATCTCCCCCTCCCCCAAGGCCTCCACCGCCGTCTCCAATGCGGTGAGGAGCCGACGGGCGTCGCCATCGGCCCGGCGCAGGAGGTAATCCTCGGCCTCCGGGGTGAGCCGCACCCGTCCCCCGTATCCCCGCGGATCCTCCAAAGCCCGGCGCAAGAGGGCCCGCAGGGCCTCCAAAGAAAGGGGCTCGAACACGAAAAGTTGGGCCCGGGAAAGGAGGGCCGACCGCAGGACAAACGAGGGATTTTCCGTGGTGGCCCCAATGAAATAGATCGAGCCCTCCTCCAAAAAAGGAAGAAGCACATCCTGCTGGGCCCGGTTCCAGCGGTGGATCTCGTCGAGGAAAAGGAGGTCCCGGGAGCCCGTGCGCTGCCAAAGTTCCCGTGAGGCCTCCAAAACCTCGCGGACCTCGGAGACGGTGGCCAGGGCCGCGGATTTCTGGATGAATTTAGCCCCGAATTTTTGGGCGATGATCCTTCCCACCGTGGTCTTCCCTGTTCCGGGCGGTCCCCAAAAGATAAGGGGGACGGAAAGGCCGCCCTCGATGAGGGCCCGCAGGGGACCGTGCTCGCCAAGGAGGTGCTCTTGCCCCACCACCTCGGAAAGATCGCGGGGCCTTAGACGCTCAGCAAGCGGCGCTTTCCCCTCCCAAAGTCCGCCCATAAGCTCCCATTCCATTCTACTTCAAGCCTTGACATGGTGCGGAAGTGGCCGCTAAGATTCCTTGGGGCCGTTAGCTCAACCGGTAGAGCAGCGGACTCTTAATCCGCGGGTTGGGGGTTCGAGTCCTCCACGGCCCATTTCCTTTCCCTGGGTCGTTAGCTCAGTCGGTAGAGCACCGGCCTTTTAAGCCGGGGGCCGCAGGTTCGATTCCTGCACGACCCACTTGTCCCCGTCGTCTAGGCCGGCCCAGGACACCGGGCTTTCAATCCGGAAACGGGGGTTCGAATCCCCCCGGGGACAAAAGGGCGAGTAGCTCAGGGGGAGAGCATCCGGCTTACATCCGGAAGGCCAGAGGTTCGAATCCTCTCTCGCCCATAGCTTGGTCCAAGGCCGGGCCGGCGGGTACAATCTTGGGTGCGGGGACGTGGTGTAGCCCGGACTAACACACCGGATTGTCACTCCGGAGATCGCGGGTTCAAATCCCGTCGTCCCCGCCAGGGGCGAGGTAGCTCAGGTGGTAGAGCACCCGGCTGAAAACCGGGGTGTCCCCAGTTCGACTCTGGGCCTCGCCACTGTTTTGTCATGGGGCAGCCCCTTGAGGAGCTATGGGCAAGGGTGCGGGCGGATTTGGCTGAGGAAATTCCCCCTACAAGCTTCGCCGCCTGGTTCTCCACAGCCCGCGCCCGCGCCGATGGGGAAGAGCTCGTCCTTGAGGTCCCTTCCTCCTTCGCCAAGACCGCCATCGAACAAAAATACCGGGACCTTCTGGATCGCCTTTTTTCCGAGGCCCTGGGAAAAGCGGTGGCCTGGCGGATCGAAGTGGTCCCCTTCCCCGAGGCGCCTGGGCTCCCCTTGGACTTCCAGCCCCAGCGGTATCTGGGGTCTCTCCCCCTCAATCCCGAGTACACCTTCGAGAGCTTTGTGCGGGGAAAGAACTCGGAGCTCGCCTTTGCCGCGGCCCAAGCGGTGGCCCAGTCCCCAGCCCGCGCCTACAACCCCCTTTTCATCTACGGAAAAGTGGGCCTGGGGAAGACCCACCTCCTCCAGGCCATCGGAAACCACGTCCTGAAAACCCACAAAAACCTGACCGTGGCCTACACCACCTCCGAGCGCTTCACCATCGAGCTCATCCAGGCCATCGGTTCCAACACCACCGATCAATTCCGCTCCCGCTACCGCACGGTAGACGTCCTCCTCATCGACGATGTGCACTTTTTGCGCAACAAAGAGGGCACACAGGAGGAGCTTTTCCACACGTTCAACGAGCTCTATGGGAACAGCAAACAAATCGTCCTTTCCTCGGATCGCCCGCCGGAGGAGCTGCAGGGGCTTCAGGATCGCCTCATTTCCCGCTTCCGCTGGGGATTGGTGGTGGACATTCAGCCGCCGGACTTGGAGACGCGCATGGCCATCCTGCGGGAGAAGGCCCGCCGCCGTGGGGTCACTGTCCCCGACACCATCCTGGAGATGATCGCCTCCCGCATCACCACCAACGTCCGCGACCTGGAAGGGGCTCTGATCCGGGTTATTGCCTATCTGGAGCTGGGCCAAGGCCCCCTCACCCCCGGGGTCTTGGAGTCCCTCCTTCCCAAAGAGGAACGCGTTCCCAAGCTCACCATCCAGGCGATAAAGGAGGAGGTGGCGGCCTATTACCGCGTCCCCCTTGAAGAGCTGGATGGTCCTTCCCGGAAGAAAGAGGTGGCCTTCGCCCGGCAAATCGCCATCTACCTTGCGCGGGAGCTCACGGACACCTCTTTTCCCGCGCTGGGGCGGGCCTTCGGCGGCCGGGATCACACCACCGCCATGCACGCTTACCAAAAAGTGCAGGAGCTCTTGCGGGATGCCCCGCTCCTCCGCGCCGAGGTGGATGAGCTTCGCAGCCGCATCCTTTCCAAGTACGCCCGGTGAATCCACAGCCCCCTGTGGAAAACCCTGGGGAAAGGTCCCGCCTCCCCTGTGGACAAGTGCACCACCCCTGTGGAAAACCTCGGTGGACAAGTGCCAGTCTCGCTTGTCCACACACTTTATCCACCGCTTTTCCCCAGGCTATCCACAGGGTTATCCACAGGAGGCCCGCAAGAAGGGCCCGCGCCCTCGAAAGTTATCCACAGAACCGCCGTGGCCCCTATAGCTACAACTAAGGAAAATGCATGCCGATGAGTAGCCCAAGTTGGTTGGAAGCCCTGGCCAGGAACTGGGGAAGGGGTTGGGAGGAGCAGGAAGCCATCTGGCGCTGGCGGGAAGTGGTGGGCGAGGGGCTGAGCAGGCTCGCCCGCCCCCTTTACGTGGAGCGGGGCACTTTGCACATCGCCGTGCCAAGCCCGGTGGTGGCCAACGAGCTCCGCCTTTGGACCCAGGAGATCATCACGCGCTTAGCACAAATCGCGCCCAAAAGCAACGTGAAAAAGCTTCAGTTTCAAATTTTGCCGGAAGAAAAAGAAGGAGAAGAGTTTTTACCCAAACCTACGGCAGACGATTTTAACCATGCCGAGGAACTGCTTCCAGAGGATCTCCCTTCCTCGTTGCGCCCAAAATTTCTTGAACTTCTAG
>FWWM01004802.1_pt1 | contig 30837 bp, 27 predicted proteins | sample 2228351 | NCBI WGS metagenome assembly FWWM01 (sample SAMEA103939774, study PRJEB20133) | metagenome | reverse complement strand
CCTCACTATCCCCCTTTCCGCCTTGTGCGGTCGCTGAAACGGTGGTGGTGGGGGGAAGTGGTTTGGCCCTCACTATCCCCCTTTCCCCCTTCCTCTCCCAAGTTTGGGAGAGGAAGGGGGGAGAAAGGGGGGAAGGTGAGGGCCACTACCCAATCGCCATCATGGACATTTTGCGCGACGAGGATGAGGGGAGAAAGGGGGGAAGGTGAGGGCCAATAACCAATCAATGCAGGTGCTCCACTCCTACTGTGAATACACATACACCGCCGGGCTGCGCGCCCCTCCCACCTCGCTCCACTGGAAGATCCACCACGAGTCGTAGAGGCTGAAGTTGACGCAGCCGTGGCTGCGGGGGCGTCCGAAGGCGTCGTGCCAGTAGGCGGCGTGGAGGGCGTATCCGCTGTAGAAGTAGCAGGTCCACGGCACCTCCTCCAGGTAGTAGTACATCCCCGGCTGTCCGCCCGACATCTTGCGCGAGCGCACGCGCTGCCAGGTGCGGAAGACCCCCTGCACCGTCGGCGTGCCTGGCAGCCCCGTGGCCACCAGCGCCGCGTAGACGGGATGGTCTCCCTCATAGGCGACCGCCGTCTGCTCGCGCAGGTTGACCCCCACCCAACGCTCGGCGCTGCCGATCGCCGAAGGCCGGTTGCGCACGCGCGCTACGCCGACCCATCCCCCGTGCACCCACTGATCGTCGCCGATCCGATACCAGGTCGCGCCGTCGACGCGCCGGCTCTCGTAGATCGGCAACGGCTGGTTGTGGACGACTTCGCCGATGGGCGGGTTGCTGGCGTCCGTCCCTGGTCGCGCCCGCACGTACAGGGAAGAGGCGACGACCCAACCGACCGGCAACGTCCACGCCGTTGCGAGGGCCTTCGCCGGCGCCGCGCTGGCCAGCGGCGCGCCGCGCAACAGGCGCACCCAACGGCCGCTCACCCAACGCCCCTCGCCGATGCGGTACCAGGGATCTCCCTCCGCTTGCGTCTCCTCGAGGATCGCTACTTCTGCGCCGGCGCGCAGGCGATCGATGGGCGGGTTGTCGGGCTGGGTTCCTGGCCGCGCCCGCACGTTGAGGACCGTGGCGGTGACGACGCCGCGGCGCGCGGGCGGCGCGTCGTCTATGAGACGAATCCATCCGCCGTGCACCCAACGTCCCTCGCCGATGCGGTACCAGACGGCCCCCTCGGCGTCGGCTTGTTCGTAGATCGCCACCACCGTCCCTTGGGTCAATCGGTCGATGGGGGGATTGTCGGGCTGGGTTCCTGGCCGCGCTCGCACGTTCAGGACGGCGGCCGTGACGACGCCCGATCGTCCTGGCGGCGGGGGAGGCGGCGGCGGTTGTGAGCCGCCCAGCTCTACGCCGCGCAGCTCGGAGGGGGTCAGGAGCGCGACGGCGCTGGCGGGGATCCAATCTCCCAATGCCGCCTGGTACCACAGCGCGCCAGCGACGATCGTCTCGTCCCGGATGGCGAGGTAGGTGCCCGGCTGGAGCACGCGCGCGACCGCCCCTCCGCCTGGTTGCCGGTAAGTGCGCGCCCACGACCATACCGGGCGCGCGTAGCGGAAGGGAATCCAGGGGGGGAGGCTGGTCGCGGCGACCTCTGCCAGGGCTGGGGCCGCCTCGGCTGCGCTTGGTTCCGGCGCCGCCGCTGGCGCCGCCGACGGCTCCATAGTCGGCGCGCTGAGGTCGGCGATCGGCTCGGCGACCTCGACGGCGGCCTCAGCCAGCGTCGCCAGCCAGAACCCTTCCCCGTCCACCAGGTCGACGGCGATGGGGTAGGCGCCTGGCTTGGGATAGGCCAGCGTCCATCCCATCGTCGCTGGCGTTGTTGGGGGCGACCACCGTTCTACCTGGCCAGCGCCGCCGTCCACGCGGGCCTCGGCGCCGGCGAGCCAGTGCGCTACCGCGAGTTCGATCTTGACTTCGAGCGGGCGGTCGGCCAGCGGCGCGGCCTGGAAGAGGATGACCTCGGGAAGGGGCGCCGCGGCCGGCGCGCGGGGAACGGCGTCGACGATCGCCGTCGCGCGCGCCTCGCCCCACGTCAGCTCGGCTCGATAAGGGCCGGCGGAGGGATAGACGTGCGTTGCGACCTCGATTGTATGTTGGGTGTGCCAGGTGAACGCTGTCGGCGCGCTGAGCGGGCCGAGGTCCAGGGTATGGCCGTCGCCAGGCGTGAGGGAGGCTGGCGCCTCCTGAGGGAGGTCCTCCTCGCGCCAGGCGGCGCAGGCGACATAGAAATGCGCCGTGCGTCCATCGGGATCGACCGTGACGAGCAAGCGCCAGGGAAGGGCCATCGCAGTTCCTCCTTGGGGGTGAATTGCAGTACAGTTTACTGGCGAGGCCGAGCCTCGTCAACCGACCAAGTGGGGGAGCGTCGGCGCGAGGCGTGGTGGTTGTGTCTCGTCCCCACGCTCCTGCGTGGGGACGCAAGCCGCGCCGCTCCGCGGCTTCTCCTGCTGGGGCGTTGCCTTGTCGGACGCGGAGCGTCATCTGGGCGCGCCGACGCGGGAGCGTCGGCGCGAGGCGCCGGACTCCTGCGTGGGGACGCAAGCCGCGCCGCTCCGCGGCTCCAGATAATTTGGAACCACTCCAATTTGACAAACTCATCTGTTCTGCGGTACAATGTTTTCGTAGGTCGAAGGTTGCATCTGTCTCGGACGTAAGTAAGCTACGCCGTCAGGCTCCTCGCCTGGCGGCGTTTCTTTATCGGCGCCGTGCAGAGCGCTCGCCTACGAGATTTCGACTGAGCAAGGAGATGTACAAATGGGAGAACGCATCGTCGGTACGGTCAAGTGGTTCAACGCAGCCAAGGGCTATGGGTTCATCACCCGCGAGGGCGGTGAGGACGTCTTCGTCCACTATAGCGCGCTGCAGATGGACGGCTTCCGTACCCTGCAGGAAGGCGAGAGCGTGGAATTCGAGATTGAAATGGGGCCTAAGGGCGCCCATGCAGCGAATGTACGGAGGCTGTGATTGATGGCGACGCGACTCTACGTGGGCAATCTGGCGTATAGCGCCACCGATGCCGATTTGAGTGATCTGTTCAGTGGGGCTGGCACGGTCGTCAGCGCCGAAGTGGTGCGCGACCGCGAGACTGGCCGTTCTCGGGGATTCGCTTTCGTCGAAATGGAGAGCGCCGAAGGCGCGACGAAGGCGATCAGCATGTTCAACGGCATGAACTTTCAGAACCGCAGCCTGCGCGTGAACGAGGCGCGCGAGCGCGAGCAGCGCAGCAGCGGTAGCAACAGCGGTGGACGCTTCGGCTCGCGCGATTTTCGCGGCGGCCCGCGTGGAGGCCGTGATCGCTCCGACTCTCGTTGGTAAATCTCTGCTGACGATCCTTCTCTGACATGAAAAGAGGGCTCCCCAGGGAGCCCTCTTCTATTTGGCGCCTATCCGAAGAACGGTTTGGCTGGTCTCCTGATCGGGCAGGGGCACGGTCAGGAGACCGCGCCGAAACTTTTGGGATAGGCTCTTGGCGCGCTGCCGCCTCTTCGGCTACTCCAACCGTCCCGTGCTCAGCGCTCGCTTCACCTCGGCGATCGCCTGGGTGATCTTGATCTCGCGGGGACACGCCTCGGTGCAATTGAAGGCGGTGCGACAACGCCAGACCCCCTTGTCGTCGGCCAGGATCGCCAGACGCTCGGCCGCCGCCCGATCGCGGCTGTCGAAGATGAACCGGTGGGCGTTGACGATCGCCGCTGGCCCGACGTACTGGCCATCCGCCCAAAACGGCGGACATGCCGTCGTGCACGCGGCGCAAAGGATGCACTTGGTGGTATCGTCGAAACGCTCGCGCTCCTCTGGGCTTTGCCGCCGCTCCTTCCCATCCTCTGGCAGAGGATCGTCGTTGACGAAATAGGGCATCACCGAGCGATAGTGCGCGAAGAAGGGGGTCATGTCCACGATCAAGTCTTTGATCACCGGCAGCCCCAGCAACGGCTCGACCGTGATCTCCGTGCTGTTCAGGTCCTTGACCAGCGCCTTGCACGCCAGCCGATTGCGCCCGTTGATGCGCATGGCGTCCGACCCGCAGATGCCATGCGCGCATGAGCGCCGGAACGATAACGTGCCGTCCAGGTACCCCTTCACCTTCTCCAACAGGTCGAGCACACGATCGGTAGGATCCGCCTCGACGCGATACGTCTCGTAGCGCGCCTGTTTGTCCGTCTCCGGGTTGAAACGCCGGATCTTGAGCACGACCTCCATGCTTTGCCTCGTCCTCTCTCTTCCCACGCCTCAGTAGGTGCGTTCCTTCGGTTGATAGCGCGTGATGGTCACCGGCTTGTAGCGCAGCGTCACCCCCTGCGCGTCCAACCAGGCCAGCGTGTGTTTGAGCCAGTTGGCGTCGTCGCGTTGGGGATAGTCCTCGCGGGCATGCGCGCCGCGGCTCTCCGTGCGCGCCAGGGCGGAAGCGGTCGTCACCTCAGCCAGGTCGAGCAGGTTGCCCAGCTCCCAGGCGTTGAGCAGGTCCATGTTGAAGATCTTGCCGCGGTCCTGCACCCGGATGTGGCGATAACGCTCTTTCAGCTCGCGCACGCGCCGGAGCGCTTCCTCCATCCCCTCCTGCGTGCGGAAGACGCCGACGTGGTCGAACATGACGGCCTTCATCTCGCGGCTGATGTCGGCTGCCTTCTCGTCGCCGTTGGCGGCGCGCAGCCGCTCCAACTGCTCGCGCGCGTAGTCCGCCGCATCGTCGGGCAGCGGCTGGAACGACGCCCCGCGCGCGTAGGCCGCCGCATGGATGCCAGCGTGCTTGCCGAAGACGATGAGATCGAGCAGGGAGTTGGTCCCCAGGCGGTTGGCGCCATGCACGGAGACGCAGGCGGCCTCGCCGGCCGCATAGAAACCCGGCATCACCGTGTTGTGTTCGTCGAGGACGACCTGGCCATACTTGTTGGTGGGGATGCCGCCCATGGCGTAGTGAGCCGTCGGTTGCACCGGCATCGGCTGCGTCATGGGGTCCACTCCCAAATAGGTGCGGCAAAAATCGATGATGTCGGGGAGCTTGGCCAGCAGCTCCTTCTCCGTGACCCGATACGGGCTGCCATCAGGGAACGTGCGTCCGTCCAACGCCGCGTAGTGGTTCACGGTCTCCGGGCGCACGTCGAGATAGAGATAGCGCTCGCCGTTGATGCCGTTGCCCGCCCGCATCTCCATGTACATGGCGCGGCTGACCACGTCGCGCGAGGCCAGGTCCTTCACGCGCGGAGCGTACCGCTCCATGAAGCGCTCTCCCTTGTTGTTGATGAGGACGCCGCCCTCGCCGCGCACTCCTTCCGTGATCAGGATGCCCAGGCGGTAGATGCCGGTGGGATGGAACTGGAAGAACTCCATGTCCTCGGCCGGCACGCCGCGCCGCAGCGCGATCGCGACGCCGTCGCCGGTGTAGGCGTAGGCGTTCGAGGTGATCTCCCAGATGCGGCCATGGCCGCCGGTGGCGAAGACGACGGCCAGGGCGTGGAAGATGTGCAGCTCGCCTGTGGCCAGCTCGAGGGCGACCACGCCCGCCGCCGCGCCGTTGACAACGAGCAGATCGATCACCTGAAACTCATCGAAGAAGGTGACCTGATTCTTGATGCACTGCTGGTAGAGGGTCTGCAGGATCATGTGGCCGGTGCGATCCGCTGCGTAACAGGAACGGCGCACCGGCTTGCCGGTGACGTTATTGGTGTGGCCGCCGAAGGGACGTTGCGCGATCCGCCCATCGGGCGTGCGCGAGAAGGGCAGCCCCATGTGCTCCAGCTCGTAGACGGCCGACACCGCCTCGCTGCACATGAACTCGATCGCGTCCTGGTCGCCCAGATAGTCGCTGCCTTTCACCGTATCGAAGGCGTGCCATTCGGGGCGATCCTCCTCCAGATTTCCCAGCGCTGCGCCGATCCCGCCCTGCGCTGCGCCGGTGTGGGAGCGCGTGGGGTACAGTTTGCTCAGGACCGCCGTCTTCGCCCCGCGCGAGGCGTGCAGGGCCGCCATCAGCCCGGCGCCGCCAGCGCCTACGATCACGACCTCAAACTGGTGCCGTTGTGTCATAGATGCATTCCCCTAACGAGCCAGGACGCTCTGCGTGGCCAGGATGATCGCGCCAGCGCCGATGATCGTGAGCGCCAGCCAGAAGATGAACAGGACTACGTTGATGACGCGCACTGCCTGAGGATTGTGGATATAATCGCGCAGCACCTGGCGCAGGCCGTTGACGCCATGGGCGAAGGCGAAGCCCAGCAACAAGATATCGTACACCTGCCAGAACCGCATCGCCCACCGCATCGCGACGTAGTTGGCGTCGATATCATGGACGCCGACGATGACATCTTGCAGCACCACGTGAATCCATACTAGTGGGATGAGCAAGATCGCGCTGTACCGCATCCACTTCCAGGCGATCGTCTCGTAGTTGCGGGGAACCTTCACGCGACGAACGTTCGTACTCATAACCACCTCTCGTCCAGGAGCGAGCGCCTCTATGCCGATCTTGGCTCAGAGGACGCCAGCGCTCATGCGAACAGGTTGAAAGCCGGGTTGAAGGTGCGAATCAGCATGTAGAGGGCAGCCGGCGCCCACAAGATCAGGGTGATGACGACGGTCCAGCGGACAGCGTTGCGTTGCGCCGAGATCGCCCACTGATGAGGCATGAACATATCCACGATGGCGATGCGGATGCCGTTGGCGCCGTGGAAGAAGACGCAGAAGACGAGGGCGATCTCTCCCAGCCCGAAGATCGGAGTGCGGTAGAGGGCGAGCGCCTTCTCGAAGAACTCAGGCGCCCAGTAGAAGGCCGCCATATCGATGATATGGATGGTCAGGAAGAGCAGGGTGCCCAGACCGGTCAGCCGATGCAGCAGGAAGCTGAGATGGCCTTCACGCCCCCGGTAGCCGGCATAGCCCGCGAGGGCTGTCTGGATTCCGGACATGCAGACCTCCTGATGGAGAATAAGGTGGTGGGGGGATCACCAGCTTGCAGTGTGAGGTAGTGTATCATAGGTGAACGGACCTCACAAGCGCAGGTCATTTGCGGGATTCATCTGTTAGCCCCAGGACCGGAACGCGCCCCATTTGCGCCCAGATTCGTGTTGAGGTAAGGTAAGGTACTTTGTGATGGAGGAGGGGCGATGCCGACAGACAGCTTGCTTCGCATCTTCGACGATGTCGCGGAGGCGCAGCGGACGATCTTGCGCCGGACGCCTTGGGCGGAGCAGGAGGTCCCGGCCAGCGTGCGCGCCAGCATTCAACGTCTCTTCGGCGAGGACCTGACGCCAGAGCAGGCGGTGCGGCGCGTGCTCGCCGACGTGCGCGCGCGTGGCGACGCCGCTGTGCGCGAGTGGACGCAGCGGCTCGATGGCGTGACGCTCGACGCCATCGAGGTGCCCAGCAGCGAGTGGGCGGCGGCGGCCGCGCGCATCCCGCCGGAGCTGCTCGATGCGCTCTACCTGGCCGCCGAGCGCATCGAGGCCTTCCACCGCCAGCAGCCGATCGGCTCTTGGGTCGATTTCGGCGCGCATGGCGCGCTCGGCCAACTGGTGCGCCCGATCGACGCCGTCGGCTGCTACGTCCCGGGTGGCACAGCGCCGCTGCCCTCTTCCCTGCTCATGTCGGCGATCCCGGCCCAGGTCGCGGGCGTGCCGTGGGTTGCGGTGGCGGCGCCGCCCGATCGCGGCACCGGCCTCATCGCCGACGCCACCCTGGCGGCCGCGCATGTGGTGGGGGTCGAGGCGGTGTATGCCGTCGGCGGCGCGCAAGCCATCGGCGCGCTGGCCTACGGCACCGAGAGCGTCCGTCGCGTGGCCAAGATCGTCGGGCCAGGCGGGCTGTTCGTGACCCTCGCCAAGCGCCAGGTCTACGGCGCGGTCGGCATCGATGGCCTGTACGGCCCCACCGAGACGATGGTCATCGCCGACGAGACGGCCGATCCGGCGCTGGCGGCGGCGGACCTTCTGGCGCAGGCCGAGCACGATGTGCTGGCGACCGCCATCCTCCTCACGCCGTCGCGCGAGCTGGCGCAACGCGTGCAGATCGAGGTAGCCTTGCAGGTCGAGGAGCTGAGCCGGGAGGACATCATCAGCGAGGCGCTCCAGGCGCGCGGCGGCGTCGTGATCACGGCCGACCTCGCGCAGGCGATCGCGCTGGCCAACGATTTCGGCCCTGAGCACCTGTGCCTGCTGGTCCAGGATCCCTGGCGCTGGGTGGGCGAAGTGCGCAACGCTGGCGGCATCTTCGTCGGCGAAAGCTCGTATGAGGTCTTGGGCGACTATGTGGCCGGCCCCAGCCACGTGATGCCGACGGAAGGGACGGCGCGCTTCGCCTCGCCGCTGAGCGTGGCCGATTTCGTCAAACGCATCTCGCTGGTGGGCCTGGACAGCAAGACGGGAGCGTTGCTGAGCCGCTCGGCGGCCCTTATCGCCGATGCCGAGGGCCTCGATGCGCACGCGGCCGCCGCGCGACGGCGCGCCTGGATGGGACTATAGTTTGAGGGCCCCATGACCAAAGAGATCACCTACATCACCTCGCCCATCGCGCCGGTCGAGGTCGAGCGCCTGGTGCGACCGGAGTACGCGGCGATGGAACCGTACACGCCGATCGTCCCCTACGAGGTCCTGAGCGCGCGCCTGGGATTGCGGCCGGAGCAGATTGTGAAGCTCGACGCCAACGAGAACCCCTACGGCCCCTCGCCCAAGGCGCTTGCGGCGCTGGCGGGCTTTCCCTATTATCACATCTACCCGGACCCCGAACAACACGCCCTGCGCGAGGCCCTCAGCGCGCACCTGGACCTGCCCAAGGCGATGATCCTGGCTGGCGCGGGCGCTGACGAGCTGATCGACCTGATCCTGCGCCTGTTCGTGGCGCCAGGGGATGGCGTGATCAACTGTCCGCCGACGTTCGGGATGTATGAGTTCGACACGGCGCTGCAAGCCGGGCGCGTGATCGTCATCCCGCGGCGCGCCGATTTCAGCGTGGATGTGGAGGCGATCGAAGCGGCGGCCGCGCGCGAGCGCCCCAAGCTGCTCTTCCTGACCTCGCCCAACAATCCGGACGGATCGCTGCTCTCCAAAGCTGCGCTCCTCCGCCTGCTGCGCCTGCCGCTGGTCATCGTCGTGGACGAAGCCTACATCGATTTCGCGGAGGCAACGGACGAGGAAGACTTCATCATCGGGGCGGATGGCGCCCGACGGCCGGGGCCGAGCTTCATCCGCTGGGTGCTCGATTACCCGAACCTGATCGTGTTGCGCACGTTCAGCAAATGGGCGGGGTTGGCCGGGCTGCGCGTGGGATATGGCGTCTTCCCTGAGAACCTCATGCGCCACCTGTGGAAGATCAAACAGCCGTACAACATCAACGTGGCGGCCAGCGCGGCGGCGATCGCCAGCCTGGCCGACGTTGAGTTCCTGCGCGCCAATGTGGCCAGGTTGACGGCGGAACGGTCGCGCCTGTACCAATTGCTGGCTCGTTTCGATTTCTTGCGCCCGTATCCCAGCCAGGCGAACTTCATCCTGTGTCGCGTCCTCGGCCGCGACGCGCGCGCCCTCAAGATGAGCCTGGAACGACGGGGCGTGCTCGTGCGCTACTTCAACAAGCCGGGCGTGACCGACTGCATCCGCATCAGCGTCGGCCGTCCCGACCAGACGGAGAAATTGATCCAGGCGCTGGCGCAGGCGGCCGAGGAAAGTTGAGGGGAGGTGGATTTGGAGCGCACTGCGTATGTCGAGCGGCGCACGAACGAGACGCAGGTCACGATCACGCTGCGGCTGGACGGCGTCGGCAAGCATCGCATCGCCACGGGGATCGGCTTTCTCGACCATCTGTTGTCCCATGTGGCAGTGCATGGCCTCTTCGATCTCGAGGTGACGGCGCGCGGCGACCTGGAGGTGGACGAACATCACACCGTCGAGGATGTGGCGATCGTCCTCGGCCAGGCGTTCGACCGCGCCCTGGGCGAGCGGCGTTCGCTGACGCGCATGGCCCACGCCTACGCGCCGATGGACGAGGCGCTGGCGTTCGTCGCTGTCGATCTCAGCGGACGTCCCTACGCCGTGATCGACGCCGCCTGGCACGCGCCTACGATCGGCCGCCTGGGCGTCTCCCTGATCCCGCACTTCCTGGAGACGCTGGCGATCCATGGGCGTTTCAATCTCCACGCGCGCGTGCTCTATGGGCGCGACGATCACCATCAGGCGGAAGCGCTCTTCAAGGCGTTGGGACGGGCGCTCGATGGGGCGACGCGCAACGATCCGCGGCGCGACGACGTGCCTTCGACCAAAGGGACACTGACGGCGTAGGGGGACCGATGATCGCCATCATGGACTACAAGATCGGCAATGTGCGCAGCGTGCAAAAGGCGTTGGAGCGCGCCGCGGTGATGGCTGCGGCAGCGCGCCCCATGGAAGTGGTCCTGACCGCCGATCTCGCGACCCTCGCCGCCGCCGATGGGCTGGTGTTGCCGGGCGTGGGCGCCTTCGGCCAGTGCATCACCAACTTCCATGCCGCCGGCTTCGCGCCGGTCGTCCAGGAGGCGATCGCCCGGGGCAAGCCGCTGCTCGGCATCTGCGTCGGCATGCAGATGCTCTTCGACGCCAGCGAGGAGATGGGGGAGTGGCCTGGCCTGGGCATCTTGCCAGGACGGGTGCGTCGCTTCAACCCGGGCGCGTCGCGCCTGCGCGTCCCGCAGATCGGTTGGAACCAGCTCCATCACGACGGGCGTAACCCGCTGCTTGCTGGCGTCCCCGATGGCGCCTACGCCTATTTCGTCCATTCGTACTACTGCGACGCGGCCGATCCGGCCGATGTGATCGCGACCACCGATTACGGCATCGTCTACCCGGCGGTCGTCGGCCGCGGCCGCGTCTGGGGCATCCAGTGCCATCCCGAGAAATCGCACGCGGTCGGCCTGACCATCCTGCGCAACTTCGTGACCATCGTGCAGGGAAGCCAGCCATGAGCGAGGAGCTGATCATCTTCCCGGCGATCGACCTGCGGCGCGGCCGCGTGGTGCGTTTGCGCCAGGGCGATCCCGACGCGGAGACGGCTTACTCCGACGATCCGACGGCCATGGCGCGGCGATGGGCGGAGGCGGGCGCCGCCTGGCTGCATATCGTCAATCTTGACGGCGCGCTGCAAACTGACGCTTCAGCGATCAACCTGCGTTGTCTGGCCGCGATCCGGCGCGCGGTCGATCTTCCGATCCAGTTCGGCGGCGGGCTGCGCGCGCTGGACGACATCGCGCTGGCGTTGGCGGCGGGCGCCACGCGCGTCGTCCTGGGCACGGCCGCCGTGCGCCAGCCAGAGTTGGTGGCCGCAGCGCTCGAGCGTTATGGCGCAGAGCGCATCGTCGTTGGCGTCGACGCGCGCGAGGGACGCGTGGCCGTGCAAGGGTGGCAGGAGGTCGCGGAGGTGGATGCCCGCGATCTGGCGCGACGCATGGCCGAGATGGGGGTCGTGCGCATCGTCTACACGGACATCAGCCGCGACGGCATGTTGAGCGGCGTCAACGTCGCCGCCACGGTCGAGCTGGCGAGGGCCGCAGGCGTCAAGGTGATCGCCTCCGGGGGCGTGCGCGATCTGGACGATGTCCGCGCGCTCAGAACTCATGTCGGCCAGGGCGTCGAGGGGGTGATCATTGGCCAGGCGCTCTATCGCGGCGCGATCGACCTGGTTGCGGCGTTAGTCGCTGCGCGCGACGAATGACGCCGGGCGTATTTCAGTTTTTTAGAAGAGGTGGCGCCCCTGATCGCTCATTCGCTATTGCCTGTACGTGCGGCCGTACCGCAATTCTCCGGATTGCGAGTCCGCCGGATTGCGCTGCGCCGCGTCCACAATCCAGCGGATTGTGATACGCTCGCGTGCTCTGGCGCGCCCCAACGACTTTGATGAGCGCTGGCGGCAGGCCTGTAAGTCGTCGCCAGACTGAAATGCACCCAACGACGGCGCGACGCTTGCCGCGAGGCGCTCTCCCAGCTACAATATCCAGCACATAGTCTCAACGATGACCGTCGGGAGTACACTCTGATGGCTCAGCTTCGCATTCGGACGAGCGGCCCCCTGCAGGGACGCCTGCGCGTGCCGGGGGACAAGTCGATCTCTCACCGCTTCCTCATCCTGGCCTCCCTGGCCGAGGGCGAGTCGCAAGCGCGCGGCTGGCTGGCCGCCGACGACACCCTGGCCACCCTGCGCTGCCTGGTCGCGCTCGGCGCGGAGATCGAGCGCAGCGACGAGGACACGGTCGTGGTGTGGGGCAGGGGGCTGCGCTCCCTGCGCGAGCCAGCCGACGTCCTCTATTGCGAGTCGTCGGGGACGACGATGCGCCTGCTGGCGGGGCTGCTGGCCGGCCATCCCTTCACGTCGATCCTCACCGGCTCCGAGCAGTTGCGCCGCCGTCCGATGGCGCGCGTCGCGCAGCCGCTGCGCTGGATGGGGGCCACAGTCCTGGGACGCGCTGGCGGCCAACTGCCGCCGCTGGCGATCCGCGGCGGGCGCCTGGCCGGCTTCGAGTTCCGATCGCCGGTCGCGTCGGCCCAGGTCAAGAGCGCGCTCCTGCTGGCGGGCCTGTTCGCTGAGGGGCCGACGACCGTACGTGAGCCAGCCCCCAGCCGCGATCACACCGAACGTATGCTCCAAGCGGCTGGCGCCCCCCTCACCTGCGACGGTTCTTCCGCGCGCATCGAACCTCCCGCCTCCGCCCTCCAACCGTTGCGCATCGACGTGCCAGGGGACTTCTCCTCCGCCGCGTTCCTGCTGGCCGCCGCCCTCCTCACGCCTGGCTCCGACGTCGTGCTGGAAGGGGTGGGCGTCAATCCCACACGCACCGGCCTGCTGGAGGCGCTGGCCGCCATGGGCGTCAAGGTCGAGACCCTCGACGCTCGCGCGGCGGGCGGCGAGCCGGTGGCCGACCTGCGGGCGCGCGCGGGCGACGGCCTGTGCGGCGTTCGCCTGGGCGGCGCCATCGTGCCGCGCATGATCGATGAGTTCCCGGTCCTGGCGGTGCTCGCCACCCAGGCCGCGGGCGAGACGATCATCTGCGACGCCGCCGAGCTGCGCGTGAAAGAATCGGATCGCGTGGCGACGGTGGTCGAGGAACTGCGCAAGCTGGGCGCGCAGATCGCGCCGGCCGCCGATGGCTTCACGGTCACGGGGCCGACCCCCTTGCGCGGCGCGTCCGTCCACGCTCACGGCGACCTTCGTCTGGCCATGGCGCTGGCCGTGGCCGGCCTGATCGCCGACGGCGAGACAGTCATCGAGGGCGCCGAATGCATCGCCAAGTCGTTCCCGGAGTTCCCGGAGCTGCTGGCCGACCTGGGGGCCGACCTGCGCTATGATTGACGGACGGACGAAATTAGTCGGGGTGATGGGATGGCCGGTCGAGCACTCCCTCAGCCCGCCCATGCACAACGCGGCCTTCGCCGCGCTCCATCTCAACTGGTGTTATGTGCCCTGCGCCGTGGCGCCAGAGCAGGTGGGGGCGGCGCTCGCTGGCCTGCGCGCCCTCGGCTTCGCTGGCGTCAACGTCACCGTGCCCCATAAACAGGCGGTGATCCCCCACCTGGATTCCCTCAGCGATGCCGCGCGCGCGATCGGCGCCGTCAACACGATCGTCGTCGGCGCGGATGGGGCTTTGCACGGCGACAACACGGACGCCGCGGGCTTCCTGGCCTCCCTGCGCGAGGCCGGCTGCGACCCGCGCGGCGCACGCGTCCTCCTGTTGGGGGCTGGCGGCGCGGCGCGCGCGGTCGCCTACGCGCTTGCGACGGCCGGCGCCTCCCAGATCGTCCTGTGGAACCGCACGCCCGCGCGCGCTCAGGCCATCGCCGACGACTTGCGTCCCCTCTTCCCGCATGTCGCTTTCGTCGCGCATCCCCTCCCGGACGATCTCGGTGCCTTCAACGTCACGAGCGACTTGATCGTGAACTGCACCTCGGTCGGGATGTGGCCGCACGACGACGCCTCTCCCTGGCCCAATGAACGCCCTCTGCCGGGCGATTGCCTGGTCGTCGACCTGATCTACCGGCCGCAGGAGACCCTTTTCCTGCGCCAGGCGCACGCGGCCGGCGCGCGCACCCTCAACGGCGTGGGCATGCTCGTCCACCAGGGCGCAGCCGCCTTCCGGCTGTGGACGGGAGCCGAGCCGCCTGTGGAGGTCATGCGCGCAGCGCTGCTGACGGCGCTGGCCCGCTGAGCCGCAGGCCCCTTCCTGATCCTGCGCTGGCGTCGACTGGCGAGAGATGACAGGACAAAGCGTAGTGACGGATCGCTCACCTGAGATAAGGACCATATGTTGCGCTATCTGACCGCAGGAGAATCGCATGGGCCGTATCTCACGGCCATTTTGGAGGGGATGCCCGCTGGCCTGCCCCTGACGCCCGACGACATCAACCGCGACCTGGCGCGCCGCCAGGAAGGGTACGGTTCCGGCGGACGCATGAAGATCGAGAGGGACGCGGCCGAGATCGCCGCGGGGGTGATGGCGGGCCAGACGACGGGCGGCCCCCTCTCCTTCCGTATCACCAACCGAGATTATGTCAAATGGCAGGCGCGCGTTATCGAGCCGATGACGATCCCGCGGCCGGGCCACGCCGACCTCACGGGGGCCATCAAATACGGCTATCGCGAGCTGCGCCTGGCCCTGGAGCGCGCGTCGGCGCGCGAGACGACGGCGCGCGTGGCGGTGGGGGCCGCCTGCCGTCGCCTGCTCGCCGAGTTCGGGATCACCGTCGGCTCGTATGTCGTCGAGATCGGCGGGGTGGACGCCGCGCCGCCGGACGATCTGCCCTATCCCCAGCGGTTCGCGGCGGCGGAGAGCAACGATGTGCGTGTGGCCAACCTCGCCTGCGCCGAAGCGGTGCACGCGCGCATCCGCCAGGCCATGGCCGAGCGCGACACGCTGGGCGGCGTGATCGAGGTGGTGGCGCTGGGGGCGCCGCCGGGGTTAGGCTCGCACGTCCACTGGGACCGCCGGCTCGACGGGCGGCTGGCCGGCGCGCTGATCTCCGTCCACGCTATGAAGGGGGTCGAGTTCGGCCCCGCCTTCGCCAACGCGCGCCTGCCCGGCACGCAGGTCCACGACGAGATCTTCGTCGAAGATGGGCGGCTCGTGCGGCGCACCAATCGCGCCGGCGGCTTCGAGGGAGGGATCACCACTGGCGAGCCGATCGTGGCGCGCGTGGCGATGAAGCCGATCGCGACCACGTTGACGCCGCTACGCTCGGTCGATCTGGCCACGGGTCAGCCCGCGGCCACCGCCTACGAGCGTTCCGACTTCTGCGCCGTGCCGCGCGCGGGCGTGATCCTGGAGGCCATGACCTGTTTCGTCCTCGCCGACGCCCTCCTCGAAAAGTTGGGAGGGGACAGCCTGGCCGAGATGCGGCCGCGCTTCCAGGCGCTGCGCCAGGCGCGCCTGGAGGACCTGGAGATGGACAACCAGCCGTGGAGTTTCGACTATCCGACGACCGGACAAGAGATATAGCAACGGGCGCTCCTGTACCGCAATCCTCCGGATTGCCGAGCGGCTTTCAAGGGGAGTGAATGTGCATGAGTTCGTCGGCCAGCTCGGATGATCGCAACATCATCTTAACCGGCTTCATGGGCACGGGCAAGACGACGATCGGTCGCCAGTTGGCGCGCCGCCTGCGCCGCGAGTTCGTCGACATGGACGCGTTGATCGAGGAACGCACCGGCCTGAGCATCCCGCACATCTTCCGAGAGCAGGGCGAGGCGGCCTTCCGCGCCCTCGAGCGCGCCCTGTGTCAGGAGCTGGCAGCGCGGCGCGGGCTGGTGATCGCCACCGGCGGCGGCGCCCTGATCGACGCCGAGAATCGCGCCGTCCTGGGCGCCAGCGGCGATATCGTATGCCTGCGCGCCCGCGCCGACGCCATCCTGCAGCGCGTAGGCATCGGCGCGGACCGTCCCAAGCTCGACGGCGACGACCGCCGCAGCCGCATCGAAGCATTGCTCGCCGAGCGCGCCCCCGTCTACGATGCCTTCCCTCTCCAGCTCGACACCAGCGACCTCTCGCCGGACGACGCGACCGCGCGCGCGCTGGCGTTGCTCTGGGGCCTGCCGACCGCGTACCGGCTCCCCGTGCACACGCCCGACGGCGGCCGTTACGACATCGTTCTGGGCGAAGGCATCCTCGACCATGCTGGCGAGCTGCTGGCCCGGCGCGTGGCGCCCGCGCGCGCGGCCATCGTCACCAACCCCATTGTCGGAGCGCACTGGGGGGCAACGCTGTCGGACGCCCTCGCGCGCGCGGGTTTCCGCCCCACCCTCATCGAGATCCCTGCGGGCGAGGCGCACAAGACCCTGGAGACCGTGCGCGGGCTGTACGCGCGTTTCGTCGCCGCCGGCCTCGACCGCCGCAGCCCCGTGATCGCCCTGGGCGGCGGCGTGATCGGCGATCTGGTCGGCTTCGCCGCCGCCACGTTTCTGCGCGGCGTCCCCTTCGTCCAGGCGCCGACCACCCTCCTGAGCATGGTCGACGCCTCGGTGGGCGGCAAGGTCGGGGTCGATCTGCCGGAGGGCAAGAACCTGGTGGGCGCCTTCAAACAGCCGGAGATGGTGCTGATCGACGTATTGACGCTCAGCTCGCTGCCGGCTGTGGAGTTTCGCGCCGGCCTGGCCGAGGTCGTCAAACACGGCATCATCGCAGCGCCCGAGCTGTTCCAACAACTGGAGGAGCGGGGGCCGGCGTCGCTGACGGACCTGGTGGCCGCAGCGGTGCGCGTCAAGATCGAGGTCGTCGAGGAGGATCCCTACGAACAGGGGCGGCGCGCCGTGCTCAACCTCGGCCACACCTTTGGCCACGCCCTGGAACAGGTTTCCGGGTACAGCCTGCGTCACGGCGAAGCGGTGAGCATCGGCATGGCGGCAGCCGCGCATCTGGCGGAGATGCTCGGACGCGCCGAGCCGGGCCTCTGCGCGCGCATCGGCAACCTGCTGGCCCATTTAGGGCTGCCCGCGACCATCGAAGGCTATCGGGCCGAGGCGATCTATCAGGCGATGAGCACCGACAAGAAGCGCGCGGCGGGCCGCCTGCGCTTCATCGTGCCGGAGGCGATCGGCCGCGTGGTCATCGTCGACGACGTCGCCCCCGAGCAGGCGATGGCCGCGCTGCGACGGATCGGAGCGGAGTAGCGAAACTCTCCAAGCCGACCTGTGATGGGTTTTGGTCTCCAGAGCTGCAACGCATTCGAGAGGCAGAACACTGCTGCCGCTCGATCTTAAGGAGGTGTCATGTCTGCAAGCCCTGCACAAGTCTATCTCGACCCCTACCGTACGATCGGCGCCGTCTCCCCTCTGCTCTTCGGCGGCTTCGCCGAACACATGGGACGCTGCATCTACGGCGGCATCTACGATCCACAGTCGCCCCACGCCGATGAGGACGGCCTGCGCCGCGACGTGCTGGCCGCGCTGCGCGAGCTGGGCTACACCGTCATCCGCTACCCGGGCGGCAACTTCCTCAGCGGCTACAACTGGATGGACGGCGTCGGCCCGCGCGAACAACGCCCACGACGCCGCGATCTGGCCTGGTTCTCGATCGAGACCAACCAGTTCGGCACCAATGAGTTCATCAACTTCTGCCGCAAGATCGACGCCCAGCCCATGCTCGGCGTCAACCTGGGCACGGGCGACATCGCCTCCGCCGCCAATCTCGTCGAATACTGCAACGCGCCCGTCGGCACCTACTACGCCGACCTGCGCGCCGCCCACGGCTACCGCGAGCCGCACAACGTCAAATACTGGTGCCTGGGCAATGAGATGGACGGCCCCTGGCAGATCGGCCACCTCGATATGTACGACTACGCCAAGAAGGCGCGCGAGGCGGCCAAGCTGATGAAATGGCACGATCCCACCATCGAGACGGTGCTCTGCGGCTCCTCCAACGATCGCATGCCCACCTTCCCCGAATGGGATCGCGTGGTGCTGGAGACGTGCTGGGAGCACGTGAACTATCTCTCCATCCACATGTACGTCAGCAACCACCACGAGCAGGACACCCCCAGCTACCTGGCCCTCAGCCGGCGCTTCGAGGAATTCGTCGACATCATGGCCAGCACGCTGCGCTACGTCAAGGCCAAGAACCGCAGCCAACACGACGTCTACCTGTCGTGGGACGAGTGGCAGGTGTGGCATCCCGGCGAGTCGCACGGCCATTGGACCGAGGCGCCGCACCTGGCCGAGTGCAGCTACAACCTCGAGGACGCGCTGGTGGTGGCGCAGTGGCTCAACGTCTTCCTGCGCAAGTGCGACGTGCTCAAGATCGCCTGCGTGGCCCAGATCGTCAACATCATCTCGTGGCTGCACACGACGCGCGAGGCTTTGCTCAAAGAGACGTCGTTCTATCCCTTCCAACTGGTGAGCAGTCACGCTCGCGGCAACTCGCTCGACGTGCTCGTGCGCGCGCCGCTGTACACGACGAAACAGTTCGGCGATATGCCGCTGCTCGACGCGGCCGCCACCCACGACCCGGCGACCGGCGCCCAGGCGGTCTTCCTCGTCAACCGCAGCCAGAGCGAACCGCTGACGACGACCCTGACCTGGCAGGACGGCGCGCCCACGAGGGTCAAAGCAGCCTATCAGATCAGCGGGACCGATCCCAAGGCCGAGAATTCGTTCGCCAACCCGCATGTGATCGTCCCGAAGCCGGTGAACGGCCTCAAACTCGACGGCCCCAGCCTGACGCTGCGATTGCCCGCGCTGTCGTTCACCACGATCGCCCTGAGCTGATGGCCCGCCCTCGTGGACCGTTCGCCTCATCGTTGAAGATGAACCGCAGGAGCCATGATGACTTTCCGCGACTCTCTCTCCCTTGACGGCGTCTGGGAGTTTCAGTTCGACGCCGCCAACACGCTGACGATCGATCAGATCACGAGCTGGCGGACAGCCCAGGTGCCCATGCCCTGGCAGGCGCAATTCGCCGACCTGCATGAAGCCGCCGGCGTCGGCTGGTATCGCCGGACCGCGCGCGTGCCCGCGGAGTGGGCCGGGCGCGCCGTCTTCCTCCATTTCAACGCCGTCGATTACTACGCCGAGGTGTGGATCAACGGTCAGTTCGTCGGCAGCCACGAGGGGGGCTACCTCCCCTTCGAATTCGACGTCTCATCCTGCCTGCGCTACGGCGAGATCAACCAGATCGTCGTGCGCGCGGTCGATCCGGGCGCCGACGACGCCCGCTTCCCCGACTTCCCCATGCGCGAGATCCCACACGGCAAACAGTCGTGGTACGGCCCGCAAGGGGGAATTTGGCAATCGGTCTGGATGGAGGCGCGTTCCCCCATCCACCTGTTGCCCATCCGCATCACGCCCCAGCCGCGCCAGGCCCAGGTGACCGTGGAAGCGCGGCTGAACGCGCCGGCGCCATCCGATCTGACGATCGCCCTCGCCATCTGCGACAGCGTCGACCAGGTGTTAGCTGAAGCCACATCTGCGCTGGCCGCGGGCGCCTCATCGGCGACGCTGACGGTGGACGTGCCTGGGTTCGCCTGGTGGTCGCCCGACTCGCCAGTGCTCTACCACGCCCAGGTCACGCTCCGGCGCGAGGGAGAGGCGATCGACGCTGTGGGCGACACCTTCGGCTTCCGCAAGATCGAGGCGCGCAACGGGCAGATCCTGCTCAACGGAGAGCCGATCTACCTGCGCGGCGCCCTCGATCAGGATTACTATCCGGGCACGATCGCCACGCCGCCCTCGGACGCCTTCCTCGACGACCAGTTCCGCAAGGCCAAAGAGCTGGGGCTGAACGCGCTGCGCATCCACATCAAGGTGGGTGATCCCCGCTATTACCGCGCCGCCGACCGCGCGGGCCTCCTGATCTGGAGCGAGATCCCCAACTGGGAGCTGCTCACGGAGAAGACGAAGGAGCGCGCCCGAGCGACGTTGGAGGGGATGATCGCCCGCGACTGGAATCGGCCCTCGTTGATCGCCTGGTCGATCATCAACGAGGGATGGGGCCTCGACCTGCCGCACGACGCGTCGCATCGGGCGTGGCTGAAGGAGATGTACGCCTACGCCAGGCAGCTCGATCCCTATCGGCTGATCATCGACAACTCGGCGTGTCCGCCCAACTTCCATGTCCAAAGCGATCTCGACGACTACCACACCTACCGCGTGATCCCCGATCACTATCGCGAGTTCGACGCCTGGGTGGAGGAGTTCGCGGCGCGGCCGGACTGGACGTATACCCCCTTTGGAGAGGGCGTGCGCAGCGGGCAGGAGCCGCTGGTCGTCTCGGAGTTCGGCAACTGGGGGCTGCCCGACGCCGACCTCCTGTCGCGCGACGGCGAGCCGTGGTGGTTCGAGACCGGCCTGGAATGGGGCGATGGCGTGGTCTATCCGCACGGCGTCCAGGCGCGCTGCCGACGATGGGGCCTCGAGCGCGTCTTCGGCAGCTACCGGCAATTCGTAACGGCGACGCAGTGGCAAGAGTATCTGGCGCTCAAGTTCGAGATCGAAGCGCTGCGCCGCCGCAACAGCATCCAGGGCTACGTCATCACCGAGTTCACCGATGCGCACTGGGAATGCAACGGCCTGCTGGACATGGACCGCCGCCCAAAGGCGTTCCACGACGTGTTGCGACGCGTCAACGCTGACGATGTGCTGATCCCTCAGGTTGAGCGCTGGGCTTACTGGGCCGGCGAGACGGTGACGGTGCGGCTGTGGGGGTCGCGCTTCGGCGCAGCGGATCCGGGCACAGGGACCGTGCACTGGTGGGTGGAGGGGACCGCGCTCCAGGGCGCGCTGGCTGTCCCCCCTGTGGCGCGCGGCCAGGCGGCGGAGCTGGGCCAGATCGCCTTCCCAGCGCCGCCGGCGGACGGCAACGGAGGACGGGCGTACACGTTGCAACTGCAATGGCTGGCCGCGGACGGTCGCCTCGTCGCTGAGAACGATCTGCGCTTCAGCGTCTTCTCCGAAGAGGTCAAGGCGCCGATCGCGGGGATGACGCTTTGGTCGCCGGACGCCGGCCTGGCGGCGCGCCTGCGCGCGTTGGGCTGGCCGGTGGCCGATGGTCTGGCGCCGGGGGTGATGGCCGTCGCGCGCAGGCTGGACACCCTGTTGCATAGTTGGGTGCAGAATGGCGGGCGTGTGCTGCTGCTGGCGGAGGGGCCGGAAGCGATGGCAACCAACCTGCCGCGTGTGCACATCACGCCGCGGGCGGGGACGCCCTGGCAGGGAGATTGGGCCAGCTCCTTCGCCTGGCTGAGGCGGACGGGGCCATTCGCGACCCTGCCAGGCGGGCCGCTCCTCGATCTCAGCTTCAGCCGCGTCATCCCGGAGCACGTCATCGCCGGGCTTAGCCCCTGGGATTTCGAGGCGGACGTGGACGCCGGGCTGTGCGTCGGCTGGATCCACAAGCCGGTGGGGCTGATCGTGCGGCGACGCTACGGGCAGGGGGCGGCGGTGGTGACCACCCTGCGGCTGGCGGATGAGGACCTGGGGCGCGATCCCGTGGCGACAGCGCTGCTGCAGGGGCTGGCGGCGCGGGCAGCGGAGTGAGGTTGGTGCAGCTCACGATCCGCAGCGGCGGCCAGTCAGGAGTCGATCGCGCCGCGCTCGATGTCGCGCGGCGCGAGGGGCTTCCGTATGGGGGCTGGTGTCCGCGCGGCGGCTGGGCGGAGGACTTTCCATCTCCGCCTGGCCTCCTGGCGCTGTATCCGCGCCTGATCGAAACGCCGTCCGCTGCTCCGGAACAGCGGACGGCGTGGAACGTTCGCGATAGCCACGCGACGCTCATCCTGATCCGCGGGGACGAGCTGGCGCGCTCGCCGGGGACCCAATTCACCCGCCTGTGCGCTGAGCTGGTATTCCTGCGCCCCTGCCTGGTCGCAGACATCGCACGGCCGGAGGCGCTGGCTGCAGCGCGTCGCTGGCTGGCGCTGGTCGCGTCGGGGTTGAACGCCGCTGAGTGGGTCCTGAACATCGCCGGCCCGCGCGAGTCGCAGGCGCCGGGGATCTACGCGGAGGCAAAGGAGTTCCTGGGGCGGCTGTTAATCAGATCATAGCCCATAACCGGCGCGTCCGTCGGCCCCACAACAAGTCTGCTACAGTAAGCTACGTAGCTGCCGGATGGTCCGCCTGTACCTGGATCTGTGGGCGAGCGAAGGTCGCTGATCATTCAGGTTCGCGCGGATCGAGCACGAGCCTGATCCCCTCCAGGATCTCCTGGACGCGCCTGGCTGACAGGGCGCCGACATATTCGTCTAGCTGCGATTTGTCGACTGTGAAAATTTGCGACACATTGACCACGCTATCTTTGGGAAGGTTCGTCTCCTCTCTGGGGAGGAACACGTTCCCGGGGGCATTCGCGCGCTTGAGATTAGACGTCAGCGCGCAGACGACAACTGTTCGGATCGCGCTGCGGTTGAACAGATTGTTCTGCACGACAACGTGCGGATGTCTGTACCCAGGCTCAGACCCCAGCGGTTCCCCAAGGTCAATCCAGTAGATATCCCCTTGATTGATCACCACTCGCCCTCTACGATTCGACGATGGGTGCGCCTTACTTCATGGCGAAGGGTTCGCTCAAGCGAGTCCGGCTCATCGGCATACGCGGCGTTGATCTGGGCCAGCAGCTCGCGATTTTGCTGGCGACGGATATAGTCTTCCAACGCAAGCACAAACAATCGGCTGCGCGAGATCTTCATCTGGCGCGCGAGGTCCTCAGCTTGCTCGAAGAGCGACTTTTGGATCGAGATCGCGGTCTTGACGTTCCGCATTGATCATACCTCCTCTTCCACAAATAGTATAACAAATAGTTATCTAGACGTCAATACCGACTCTCACTGATTCGCTGACTCCCTCTCTCATGCCTCCGTGCGCGCGATTCGGGGTGGTACCCTGATAGCTCATTCGCCATTGCCTGTATGTGCAGCCGTAGCGCAATCCTCCGGATTGCACTACGCCGCGCCTCGATACGATCGCGCGCTCTGGCACAGCCAAACGGCTTTGATGAGCGCTGGCGACAAGCCTATACCTCGCCACCCAACTGAAATACACCCTGGCCAGCCGCATGTTTGCCAATCGTCCCCATTTCAGCTATGATTTTCCCCTATGGAACGACGAGAGCAGATCTTCATCCGACGGAGGCGGCGGGCACGCGCGCGCCTCCTGGCGCCGAAACCCCACCTGTGGGCGCTGCGCATCGCTTTGGTCGTGTTCTTCCTGGTTGTGGCGGTCGCGGGGGCGAGCGCAGCAGCAGCCGTCGGCGCCGCGGCCGGCGTCTACCTGTATTACGCGCGCGATCTGCCGGACGCCAGCGCGATCGAGACCGAACAAGAGCAGTTCGAGACGGTGCGCATCTACGATCGCACCGGCCAGCACCTGCTCTACGAGTCGATCGATCCACGTCCGTTCCGGGGCGATCGCACGTACGTGTCGCTCGACGCGATCTCCCCGTACCTGATCGACGCCACGATCGCCCTCGAGGACCGCTCATTCTACGAGAACCCCGGCGTCAACTTCCGCGGCCTGGCGCGCGCGCTCCTCTCCAATCTGCGCGGCGACACCGTCCAGGGCGGCTCTTCGATCACCGTGCAGCTCGTCAAGAACGTCCTGATCCCCGCCGAGGAACGCTACCAGCGTTCCTACGCCCGCAAGATCAAAGAGGCGATCATGGCGCTGGAGATCACGCGCCGCTATCCCGGACGCGCGGGCAAGGATCAGATCCTCGAATGGTATCTGAACTACAACTTCTACGGCAACGCCGCCTACGGCATCGAGGCGGCGGCGCGCGTGTACTACGACAAAGCGGCCGCCGATTTGACCCTCGATGAGGCCGCGGTCCTCGCCGCCCTGCCCCAATACCCCGGCCTCAACCCCATCCAGGAGCCGGCCGACGCTTACCGTCGCCAGCGCAAGGTGCTCGACGCCATGGTCGAGGCCGGCTACCTTGCGCAAGCGGAGGCCGACGCCGCCAGGCGCTACTACAACGATCGCCTCCTCCAGGGATTGGTCGAGGAGGGGGTTCTCTCTCCAGAGGAGATGGAGGCCGCGCGCGCGAATGATCCCACCGCCGCGCGCAAGGTGTTGCAAAGCCTGGTAGAGAGGGGGCAGATCTCGCCGGAAGAGGTGAACGTTGCGCTCGCGCAGGGCGGCCCTTTCTGGCAGTTCGTCCGCCAGCGCGCCGATGAGCGCTTCGAGATCCCTCCCGACGCGCCCCACTTCGCGCTCTATGTCCTGGATCAGCTCGATCGCGAGTTCAACACGGCCGACGACCCCTACTTCATCTGGCGCAACGGCCTCCAGGTCTATACCACCCTCGATTGGGATCTGCAGCAGCGGGCGCAGTGCGTGGCGCGCGCCCATATCGCCTACCTGCAAAACAAACAGCCGACGCCCTACCCAGGCTGTGACCCGCCTCCGCCTCCCATCGTCGAACTCACCCAGCCGCAGAATCAATTCGATCATGAGGTGACCAACGCGGCGGTCGTCGCCATCAACTCCAAGACGGGCGAGGTGCTGGCGATGGTGGGCAGCCTGGATTACTACAGCAAAGAGATCGACGGGGAAGTCAACAACGCCCTGGCCGAGAACCAGCCCGGGTCGTCGTTCAAGCCATTCACCTACTTGACCGCCTTCCAGCAGGGATACACGGCGGCGACGATGGTGATGGACGTGCGCACCGTCTTCCCCGACCCGCCCAACCCGCCGTACGTTCCCGAGAACTACGACCGCAAATATCATGGGCCGCAGAGCCTGCGCGAGGCGCTGGCGCGGTCGTACAATATTCCGGCTGTATGGCTGCTGAACAAGGTGGGGGTCAAGAACGTCATCAATACAGCCCACCGCCTGGGCATCAACACACTGACCAAGGACTACTACGGACTCAGCCTGACGCTGGGCGGCGGCGAGGTTCGCCTCATCGACATGACGTACGCCTTCAGTGTGCTCGCCAATGGCGGCGTCATGGCTGGCCAGCCGGTGCCCGCCATCCAACAACGCCCTGGCTTCCGCACGTTGGACCCGGTCTCGATCCTGCTCGTGCGCGACAAAGCCGGGCGCGTGCTCAAAGAGTACCGCCAGCCGCAAGTCCAGCAGATCGTGGCGCCGCAACTGGCGTACCTCCTCAACGATGTCCTCTCCGACCGCGAGGCGCGCGTGGCGGCGTTCGGCAGCTATTCGAAATACTTGACCCTCGACGATCGCCCGGTGGCTGCCAAGACCGGGACGACGAACAACTATTGGGATGCCTGGACGCTCGGCTATACGCCGCAACTGGCGGTAGGGGTGTGGGTCGGCAATACGGACAACAAACCGATGAATAAGGTGCCGGGCAGCCTGGGCGCGGCTCCCATCTTCCGCCAGGTGCTCGAGTACGCGATGCAAGGCAAGCCGGCGGAGACGTGGCTGGAGCCGCCCGGGATGACGCGCGTGGAGGTCTGCGTGCCCTCCGGCCTTCTGCCCACCGATGACTGTCCCACGCGGCGCCGGGAGCTGTTCATCGCTGGCACGGAGCCGACCGCCTACGACACAGTGCATCGAGCTTTCGAGGTCAATCGCGAGACGGGCAAGCTGGCGACCCAGTACACCCCGCGCGATCTGGTCGAGCGCCGCGTCTACACGATCTTCCCGCCCGAGGCTGCCGACTGGGTGCGCGAGGCGGGCATCCCTCAGCCGCCGACCCAATACGATGACGCCTATGGGCCCGGCCCGGCCGACCCGGAGACGGCGATCATCGAGCCGGCGGGATACAGCTACGTGCGCGGCATCATCCCCATCGTGGGCAACGCTCAGACGGGCGACTTCCGCAGCTACCGCGTCGAATTCGGCGAAGGGCTGAACCCCGGCGCCTGGACGCAGATCGGGCCGGAGCACAACAACGCGGTGAGCAACGGTCTCCTCGAGTATTGGGATACCACGCCGTTCAACGGCCTGTACACCCTGCGCCTGGTGGTGCAGCGCGGCGACGGCAGCGTGCGGACGGCGACGACGCAGATCACGGTGGACAACACCCCGCCTCAGGTCGAACTCCTGCATCCCTCCGACGGCGATCGTTATGTCATGGAAGATGATGAGTGGGTGAGCATCACGGCGGAAGCCACCGACGACTGGTCGATGGATCATGTCGATTTCTTCATGGATGGTCAGCCCCTCGGCGCAAGCACGGTCGCTCCCTACAGCCTGCGCTGGACGATCGCCATGACGAGCACGATCACCGAGACGCATACGATCACGGTAACTGCCGTTGACAGCGCGGGCAACCAGACCTCGACCGCGCCCGTCAAGATCGAGGTGATCCATAAGCCTGCGACGCCCACACCCAGCGCGTTCGCCTGGCCGGAGGTCGGCGCAGTCGCCTGGTTGTCGCCAACGTTGACGCTCCGCCGCCCGGGATGAACTCCTGCGGGAGAGAGAAGACAAGCCGATGCCCCATACGCCAACGATCCTGCTCACAAACGACGATGGCGTGCACGATCCTGGCCTGCCCGTGCTGCGACGGGCGCTGGCAGCCTTGGGCGAGGTCGTCGTCTTCGCGCCCGATCATAACTGGTCGGCTGCTGGCCACACCAAGACGATGCACAAGCCGCTGCGCGTCGCCGAGGTCCGCCTGGCTGATGGTTCTCCTGCCCTGACCACCACCGGGACCCCCTCTGACTGCGTCGGCCTGGCGCTCTTGGGGTTGGTCCCCGCCCGACCCGACCTGGTGGTGTCGGGCATCAACGACGGTCCCAACCTGGGCGCCGACATCACCTATTCGGGGACGGTCGCCAGCGCCATGGAGGCCGCGATCAACGGCATTCCGGCGATCGCGGCGTCGCTGGATTGGGGACAGGATCGCGACCTGGAACTGGCCGCCGAGCTGACGGCCATGCTCGCGGCGCGCGTGTTGGCGAACGGGCTGCCGGCCCAGACGTTCCTCAATCTGAACATCCCTTCGCTGCCGCGCGCGCGCCTGCGCGGCCTGCGCGTGACGCGGCTGGGCCAACGCGTCTATCGCGACGTCTTGATCGAGCGCACAGATCCGCGCGGCCAGCCGTATTACTGGATCGGCGGAGAGGCGCCCACCGGCGTACCCGATCCCGACGCCGACACCGACATCGGCGCCCTGGCGGAGGGGTACGCCTCGGTCACCCCACTCCACATGGATATGACCGACAAGGACTTTCTGCCCGCCCTGCGACGGTGGGATCTCACCTGGGAGGGATCGACGCGGCCATGAGGTTCGAGCCGCTGCCTTGCGATCAGGCCGCGCGCGGGGCGATCGCTGCCGCCATCTTGTTCGTCCTCTCCCTGGTCCCTCTCGCAGGAGCCTTGTCCCTGCCCGTGAGCGGGGCGACATTCATCCTGACCTTGTGCGGGTTGGCGATCGGGATCGCCGCCATGCATGTGGCCTACCGCACGCTGTTGTGCCGCACGCTCACGTACTGGGTCGATCGCAACGCGATCACGATCACCTGGCTGGGGGAACGCTATGTGGCGCCGTTGCCGACGATCACCCAGATCATCGTCGGCGCGGACGACCAGGGGCCAGGGCCGTGGTGGACATGGCCGGCTCCCTATCTCGCCGACTTGCAGGGCGGCCCAGAGCAGCGCGTGATCAGCCTGGCCACCCGTCCCTTGCCGGAGCAGATCCTGCTGGTCACGACTGTCGGGGTCATCGGCGTGTCTCCGGCGCAGGCCGCAGCCTTCGTCCAGGCGCTTCAGGAACGCTATCGGCTCGGGCCGACCCAATTCCTGCGCCCAGGCCGCCAGCGGTCGCTTGGCGCCGCCTGGTCGCTGTGGGACGATCCTTTGGGCCGCGGGCTGTTAATCGCAGGGCTGGTGGGCGTCCTGGTGCTCTTCGGCTGGCTCAGCTTCGCCTATCCCGCGCTGCCGGCGCAAGTCGCGTTGCACTACAATTTTCAGGGAGAAGTTGACCGGGTTGGACCACGAGCGGGGTTGCTGGCGCTGCCGGTCATCGGCCTGCTCACCTGGACGGCCAACACGCTGCTCGGCGGCCTCGTGCATCGGCGACAGCGCTTCGGCGCCTACCTGTTATGGGTGGGGACGCTCGTCGTTCAGATCCTGGCGGCGATCGCGTTGGCGGGCCTGCTGACAGGATAAGGGCGCCGGGAGGGGAGAAGAGTGGCCAGCGAGAGAGCGAGCCAACTGCTGCTCGGCCTGGCGTTGAGCCTGGCCATCGGCCTGGTTGCCTACCGCCAGCGCATGCTCTCCGGCCACGGCGTCGTGGGCGCCGTCGTGACAGGGACCCTCACGTTCGGGATGGGAGGCTGGCTATGGGGATGGCTGCTCGTCGTGTTCTTCGCCTCATCGAGCCTGCTCTCCCGGTATCGATCAGCAGATAAGGCCGCGGTGCAGGCGCGCTTCGCCAAAGGCGGCCGACGCGACCTGGGACAGGTGCTGGCCAACGGGGGAGTGGGCGCCCTCCTGGCGCTGATCGCTGGCCTGACGGGGGCCGCCTGGACCTTTCCCGCCTACCTGGGGGCCCTCGCCGCCGTCAATGCGGACACCTGGGCGACCGAATTGGGCGTGCTCAGCCGCCAGCGACCACGCCTGATCACGACCGGTCAGGTCGTGCCGACGGGGACATCCGGCGGGGTCACCGTGTTGGGGACGACGGCCGCCCTTGCGGGCGGATTATTGATCGGCCTGGTTGCCGTCGCGTGGGCCGGGGGCGCGCTGGCGATGGGAGGCAGGCTGCCCGCCGACGTCGTGCGATGGCCCTGGTGGACCGCGGCAGGGGGCCTGGTGGGCGCCTTCGTCGATAGCCTGTTAGGGGCGACCGTGCAGAGGGTCTATTATTGCGAGCGTTGCCATGAGGAAACCGAGCGCCGGGTGCACACATGCGGCGCGACCACGCGCCGCCAACGAGGCTGGGGATGGCTGACGAACGACATCGTGAATCTGCTCAGCGCGCTGGCAGGCGGGCTGACCGTGTGGGGGCTGGCGCAATGGTGACCGGACAAGAGGCGCCTACGCCGCCCTCCGATCGGCCTTACCTGTCGATCGTCATCCCCGCCTTCAACGAGGAACGGCGTCTGCCGCGCACCCTGGAAGCGGTGACCGCCTACCTTCAGGCGCAGCCGTTCCCCTCGAGCATCCTGGTGGTCGACGATGGCAGCAGCGACCGCACCGCCGAGCTGGTCGAGCAGATGCTGCCATCCAACCCACGCTTGCGCCTGATCCGCAACGATCATCGCGGCAAGGCGTACACGGTGCGCACCGGCATGTTGGCGGCGACCGGACGCTACATCCTGTTCTGCGACGCCGACCTGGCCACCCCGATCGCCGAATGGGAGAAGCTCGCCCCCTATTTCGACGCCGGTTACGACGTGGTGATCGGCTCACGCGAGGGATTGGGCGCCGTGCGCCACGACGAACCCTGGTATCGCCACCTGATGGGGCGCGTCTTCAACCTGATCGTCCGCCTGGTGGCCGTGGGCGGCTTTCAGGATACCCAGTGCGGGTTCAAGGCCTTCCGCTACGAGGTGGCGCAGGACATCTTCCGGCGCGTGCATCTCTACGCCGATGACGCGCCGCCCGTGCGCGGCGCGGCCGTGACCGGCTTCGACGTCGAACTGCTGTTCCTGGCCGTCAAACGCGGCTATCGCGTCAAGGAAGTGCCGGTCGAGTGGCATTACGGCTCCGAGACGAAGGTGCACCCCCTGCGCGATTCCCTGCGCAACCTGCGCGACGCCCTCATGGTCCGGTGGAACGACCTGCGCGGCGTGTACGACTGACCCTGTCCCACGGAGGCTCGCATCTCTGGCCCTGATTCCTTGACAAAACTTTGATGCGGCGCCCGTGGTTGTTCGCGGTGGGTCTCCCGACCCATCGCTTTCGTCGCCGTTGCCGGTCAGGAGACCGGCAACGAACAGGCCTCCGGCCTTTCCCCCACCGGAGAGCAGGCCGCTTCCTGTCTCAGCCCGAGGAGAGGAAGGATATGTCTTACAAAGTAATCGACGGCAAGGCCCGCGCGCGCGTGATCGAAGAGGAAGTGCGCCTGCGCGTGGCGGAGCTTCGGGCGCAAGGATGGCCCCCCCAGTTGGTCTCCATCACCATCGGCGATAACCCCGCGGCCGCCGTCTTTGTCAGAAATCAGCAACGCGCCTGCGAGCGGGTAGGGGTCGGCTACGTCAATCGAACTTACCCGAGCGAGGTCAGCCAGGCTGAGATGGAGCTTGCCATCGCCGCCCTCAATCTTGACCCGCGCGTGACCGGCATCATCCTGCAACGCCCCGTGCCGCCGCATTTAGACCTGGAACGTCTCCAGAACGCCATCCACCGCACCAAAGATGTGGAAGGCATGAGCGCCGCCAACATCGGCAACATCGTCTACGGCAACTTCTCCCTGGGACCTTGCACCTCGCTGGCCGCAGTCGACTTATTGCGCACCACTGGCCTCACCCTGCCCGGCCTGGAGGTCGTCGTCGTTGGCCACTCCGAGATCGTGGGCAAGCCGGTCGCGCTCTTGCTCCTCGAGGAGCTGGCGACGGTGACGATCTGTCATCACGGCACGCGCAACCTGACGCAGCACACGCGCCGCGCGGACGCCCTCTTCGTGGCCGTGGGCAAACCAGGGTTGATCCACGGCGACATGGTGCGGCCCGGCGCCGCCGTCATCGATATCGGCATCAACCAGGTACCGGTCCGGCGCGCCGACGGGACGATGGGGACCAGGCTCGTCGGCGATGTCGACTTCGAGAGCGTCCACGAGGTGGCTGGCTGGATCACCCCTGTGCCCGGCGGCGTCGGGCCGGTGACCGTCGCCATGCTCCTGCGCAACACCGTCGTCGCCACCGAGCGCCAGCGGCAGTTGTACGAGGAGGCCATGCGCCCTTGAGCGCCTATCCGAAAAACGGTTCTGGCTGGTCAGGAGACCAGCCAGGGGCGCGGTCAGGAGAGATAGGTTCTTAGGC
>FWWM01004800.1_pt1 | contig 30844 bp, 34 predicted proteins | sample 2228351 | NCBI WGS metagenome assembly FWWM01 (sample SAMEA103939774, study PRJEB20133) | metagenome | reverse complement strand
CACGCGTTGGGGCTCGTCGAGGCCGTTCGCACCAAGATCAACGGCGCCCAGGCGGAGGGCTGCTCGCCCATTGCGACCGCGTACAAGGCCGGCCGGGACTTTTTCAAGCCGGTGAAGCCGAAGACGATCGCCAAGTCGCTCGCCATCGGCAACCCCGCCGACGGCTACTACGCGCTCAAGGCGACGGCGGAGAGCAAAGGCGCCATGGAGACGGTGACCGACGAGGAAATCGTGGAGGGGATCAAGTTACTGGCCCAGACCGAAGGGATCTTCGCGGAAACGGCCGGGGGTGTGACCATCGGGGTGCTCCGCAAGCTGGTGAAGCAGGGTGTGATCAAGAAAACCGACGTGACGGTGGCCTATGTGACGGGCAACGGCTTGAAAACCCAGGAGGCGGTCATCGATGCGGTCGGCCGGCCGGTTCGCATTCAGCCGAGTTTGGTGAGTTTCGAGAAGACATTCAAGATGGGCAAAAACGGCGGTGGTGACGCATGATCAAAGTCCGCATTCCGACTCCCCTACGGCCGCTGACCAAGGGACAGGGCGAGGTTGAAGCCAAGGCCGCGACGATCGCGGAGATGATCGAGCACCTGAACACGACGCATCCCGGCTTGAAAGACCGTCTCTGCGACGAGACGGGGGAACTGCGCCGGTTCGTCAATATCTACGTCAACGAAGAGGACATCCGCTTCCTGAACGGCAAGAACACCTCGCTCAAGGACGGCGACGAGGTGTCGATCGTCCCCGCCATCGCGGGAGGGCGTTGATGCCGAGCCTTCGCTTTCACATCCGGTTCCCTGAGGAAAAGATCAAGGAACCGATCATCTATCAGATCGGCCACGAGTACAAGGTCGTGACCAACGTCAGGCGGGCCGATGTGCGGGAAACCACGGGCTGGATGGACGTCGAACTGACCGGTGAGACCGCGGAAATCGAGCGAGCCGTCCAGGGGCTGAGAGACAAAGGCTGCATCGTCGATCCGATCGAGTTGAATGTGGTGGAATGAGGACGTCAATCGTTAACCGTGAACCGTTCATCGTCAGGATCGAAGACTCCATCCGTTTAACGAATAGCGATTCACGAATAACGTCTTCGAACCATGGACTTCACTGACGAACAGATCCAGCGGTACAGCCGACATATCATCTTGCAGGATGTCGGCGGGAAGGGCCAGAAGAAGCTGGCGCGGGCCAAGGTGCTCGTGATCGGCGCCGGCGGGTTGGGTTCGCCGGCCGCGCTCTACCTCGCCGCCGCCGGCGTCGGCACGATCGGATTGGTGGACGGCGATGTCGTCGACCTGTCGAACCTCCAGCGACAGATCCTGCACACCACCGCGTCGGTCGGAAAGCCGAAGGTGGAATCAGGCCTCAAGACCCTCGCGGCGCTGAACCCGGATGTGACGGTCAAGACGTATCAATTCCATGTCGATGCCGACAACATCATGGGCCTACTGCACGACTACGATATCATCCTGGACGGCTCCGACAATTTCTCGACCCGGTTCCTGGTCAATGACGCGTGTTTCTTCGCCAAGAAGACCCTCATCTCCGGCAGCATCTTCCGGTTTGAAGGCCAGTTGACGACCATCAAGCCGCATGAGGGCTACCCCTGCTATCGCTGCCTGTATCCCGAGCCGCCTCCGGCCGGCCTGGTGCCGAACTGTCAGGAAGCCGGAGTCTTGGGCGTACTAGCCGGCACCATCGGGGTGCTGCAGGCGTCCGAAGCGATCAAGGAAATCCTCGGCATCGGCGAAACGTTGGCCGACCGGTTGCTGATCTACGATGCGCTGGAGATGAAGTTCCGGAAGGTATCCAGACCGAAAGACCCGGGCTGCCCGCTCTGCGGGGCGCACCCGACCATCACCGATCTGGGCGGGAACTACACCGTGACCTGCAGCATCTGACCGTGCCCGACCTCAAGATTCCCCGGTACATTCTGGACCAAATCGTCGCCCACGCCCGGGAACTCGATCCCTATGAGTGCTGCGGGTTGCTGGCCGGAAACGATCGGACCGTCACGCACATCTACCGGATCAAGAACGTGGTCGCGCTCGACGGCGCGGAAAAGCTGGCCGGCTTTGATGAAGCCAAGGCGGCTCACTTGGAGCGCCTCTCTCCCGGGGAACGGGCGGAGATCGCCTTTGTCATGGACTCCCATGATCTGGCTCTGGCTCAGAAGGATATGAGGAAACAGGGCCTGGATCTGCAGGTCGTCTACCATTCCCATCCCAACGACCCGGCCCGGCCGTCGGTCACCGACATCAAGATCGCGACCGAATACGAGGACTACTGGGGGAAGATCAACCTGCCGGTTCCCGCCTATCTGCTCATTTCGCTTCAAGACAAAGCCAAGCCCGACATCCGGACCTACTGGATCCGGAAGGGTCGGGTGACCCCGGCGGATATTCAAACGATCTGACGCCCTTCCGCTCATTTCACCTCCTTCCCGTCCGGAAGGGTTTCATGTACTATTGTGCCGTCTATTCACCCCGTACCGTTCATTCATCACTCTAGCGGAGGGTCCCGTCATGCCACGAACAACCATGATTGGGTTCATCGTCTTCATTGCCTTGGCTTTTCTCTTCGGCTGGTCCGCCGTAAGTTTCGCCGTGGAGAAAAGCTTCTACAGTCCGATCATTCAGATCGACAAGCAGAACGGCCGCATTGTGATCGCGGATAGCGGGGCGGTCTTCTGGGTCGATCTCCCGGAGGAAGCGAAGCCGCACGTGGACAAGCTTCCGCTGATGACGCTGGTCGACATCGTCGTGGAGCTACGTCCCGACAAGCCGCCGTTGCTCAAGACCTGGAAAGTCACAGGCGGCGAATCCGCCTGCAAGTTCTTCGACGGCAAGACTTGCCACTGAAGCAGGCACGAGGCGTGCGGCGAGAGGCCCACGGGAAAAGCTGCAGCGCGGATGACGGGTGCGACGTTCGAAGGAAGATAAGGCTCGATGCTCACTCCGAGCTGCCGAGCATGTCGTCGATCAGGGGGCGATTGAGATCGCTGCACCCTGGACAGATCGTGTCGAACAAAGCTTCGTGGTCGGCCACATAATTCTTCGCGTCCACCAGCTTGTCCTTGATGACCTCGTCGTAACAGGCATCACAGAGCATCATCAGGCCTCGCATCACGGACACGGTCTTTCGCCCTGTGCTTCCCGGCATGGTTCTTTCGCGGATCGTTAACCGTGAACCGTTAAACGGGAAGACCTGGGCAGTCTTCCATGTTCACATGTCACGTCCGACGTCGTCACGTCACACCGATCCCTTGTACTGAGCGACCATGAAGTCTTCCGTCTCCAACTCCACGCCGCAACGGGGGCACTCGTACGGCTTGTCCGGGGGAGGCACCGTCAGTTCGTTGCGGTCGATGCGCCCGAGGCAAACATGGTAGAAATGCCCTCTTGCATGCTCGCTGTCCAGCGGATCGCTCTCGTACACTAACACCATCGTCGCCCCTTCGTTGATTGACCGAGAGTATAGCCACGTGGCGGCAGAGTCCGCAATCCTGCGGTCCAGCGGATGGCTAGATTTGGAACTGGGCCTCGTAGAGCCCCGCGTACACTCCGCCTCGATTCAACAACTCCTCGTGCACACCTTCCTCGACGATGCGGCCGCGGTGCACCACGACGATGCGGTCGACGTCGTGGAGCGTCGACAACCGGTGCGCGATGATGAACGTCGTCCGCCCGCGGGTCAGATGGCTCAAGGCTTCGCGGATTTTCACCTCGGTTTCCGTGTCGATATTGGACGTAGCCTCGTCGAAGATGACGATGGGCGGATCCTTCAGAAGAACGCGCGCGATGGAGACCCGTTGTTTCTGGCCGACCGAGAGCTTGACCCCGCGCTCTCCGATCCAGGTGTTGTACCCCTCCGGTAGATCCATGATGAACTCATGGGCACGGGCCGCGCGGGCCGCCGCCTCGATTTTCTCCTGATCCGCGGACAGATCGCCGTATGCGATATTCTCGCGCACGGTGCCGTTGAACAGGAACGGCTCCTGCTGCACCAACCCGATCTGGCTCCGGAGAAAGGCGAGCGGCAAGTCCCGCAGATCGTAGCCGTCGATCGTGATCGCGCCGGATCGGATGTCATAGAAACGCATGAGGAGCTTGAGCATCGTGCTCTTGCCCGCCCCGCTCGGACCGACCAAAGCCACCCGTTCGCCCGGTTTCACCGTCAGTGTGACGTCCGACAGCACGGGCGCGTCCGCGCGATAGTGAAACGACACCCGATCGAAACGAACTTCGCCCCGCAATCGCACAACCGGCCTGACCGCTCCGGGCCGATCCCTGACTTCCGGCGCGGTGTCCAGCACGTCGAACACGCGCTCGCTGGCCGCGAGCGCGTGTTGCAGCATATGGTTGACGGAGTGGATTTGATTGATCGGAACATAAAAGAGCGCCAAATAAGACAGGAACATCACCAACTCACCGACCGTCAGCGCTCCGGCCAACACCTCTCCGGTCCCGTACCACAGGATCAGCAGCGTGCCCGCGCTGCCCACGAAGATCATTCCCGGCGAATAGATCGACCAGAGACGCATCGCTCGGAGGTTGCTCCGGCTGTATTCCTGGCTTAACCGGTTGAACCGTTGCTGCTCGTAGGCCTGCTGGTTGAACCCCATCGTCTCCCTGATGCCGGACAACGCATCCTGCAGATACGCGTTCAGCTCCGCGGCGCTTTTTCGGATGCGATGGTAATAGGTATGCACCCGCGCCGTGAATTTCAACGCGGACACGATGAGAATCGGAATCGGGATAAGGGAGAGCAAGGCGAGCTTCCAGTTCAGCGAAAAGAGCATGATCGCGATGCCCACCAGAGTCAACGACGCGGTGAGCATGCCCTCCAACCCGTCGATGAAGATGCGCTCGACATGCTCCGTATCGTTGTTGACCCGCGACATGATTTCGCCGGTCGAGCGGTTCTCAAAGTAGCCGAGCGACAGGCGTTGGAGGGCCGCGAAGACCTGGGCCCGCAAGTCGTGCACGACGCGCTGCTCAAGCGTATTGTTGAATCGGATACGCAGGGAGGCGCACAGGTTCTTGAGCCCGTAGGCCAGCAGTAATCCGGCCAGGGTCCAAGGCAGCAACTCCGGCCGCTTGGCCGCGATCACGTCGTCAATGACGACCTTGACGAGCCACGGCGGCACCAGTTCCATCGCCGTGGCGAGCCCGGCGAAACACAGCGTGATCAACGCAAGGAAGCGATACGGCTTGAGGTACGTGAGGACGCGGAGAAGGGAGTTCACTCGAAAATGATGAATTGTGAATTCCGAATTATGAATGACAATTCAACATTCCTCATTCGACATTCCTCATGGGCTGCTAGATGACGGCTGCGGTTTCTTTTCTCCAGTAATGGTCGAACTCCTCCAACTGGGTGAGCGTCGACAGATCGGTCATGCGGTCGAGGAAAAGCTTGCCGATCAGGTGATCGAGTTCGTGCTGGATGCAGACCGCATACAGGCCGGACGCCTCGAAGTCGACCGGAGCGCCGTACCGGTCCAACCCCTTCACCCGCACCATCGACGGCCTGGTCACTTTGCCTCTCAAGCCGTCGATGCTCAAGCACCCTTCCCAGTTCTCGATCTGATTGGGTCCGTAGAAGAGAATTGTCGGGTTAATCAGCACGGTCTTGGGGAACCCGCCTTCGCCCGGACATTCCATCACCACCAGCTGTTGCGAACGGGACACCTGCGGCGCCGCAAGCCCGATGCCTTCCGCTTCGTACATGGTCTCGAACATGTCGTCGATGAACTGTTGAAACGATGATGACCGAATGTCGGCGGGATCGACCGGAGCCGCGATCTTTCTGAGAACCGGGTTACCAAGCTTGGCGATTTTCAACAGCGCCATACGACTCTCTCCTCGGTGAAACCGGACAGACCCCAGTGAGGATTCTTATAGCATAGGCCTCTCGACGCCGACAAGACGCACGCCGTTTCGCTCTGCGCGCACTACCCTTGCGGAGAAGCCCCCTTCGGCCTTCTCGGCTCCGGCAACTCGAACGTCTCCTGGCTCGCGTTCCACCAATCAATCCACTCCTGCGCCCACTCTTGGCGCTCTTGCTGGGTCGAGGCTTCCCAGTCGTGCATCTCGCTTGCGTGTCGCGTCAAGAGCCAGAGCGAATGGATGGCGGAAATCGCCACGAAGCGCTCCTCGTCGGACAACAACGAAATCAGCACGGGAACCACCGCCTTCTGGCGGACATAGCGCGATTCGAACGCGGCGGCCTTCCGGATGGTCGGATTCTGGTCTTTCGCCATCAGTTCGATGGCGGCTGGCGCCTGCGAAGGATCCAGCCGAACCGCGACCCGCAAGGCATGCTCACGGATTCTGGGCATCTCGTTCGGCTGCTTGGCGGTTTCGAGCAATGCGGGCACGGCCGCGGTCGCCTTCAACATGGACAGCGTCTCGATCGCGTTGTAGCGGAGTCGAGGACCCGGCATGGTCAAAGCCTTGACCAGGACCGGCACCACCGGCTCGCCCAGATGCACGAACTCCCCCATGGCCCAGAACTCCTGTTTGCCTTCCAGCAGGGGAAGCAGCGCCTCCGCGCGCTGCAATTCCTCTTGGCTCAGCGGTTTGGTGTTCTGCGGGACCGACGTGTCCGGAGCGGTTTCCAGTTTCGGCGGAGCCTCGTACGGAATCTGGACGGGCACGATCGGAGGGACGTTCCCTCCGGCCCACACCGCCCGCGCACCGCCCCACATCGACGCCGCCCCGATCAGTACCGCCGCCAACAGTCTCATCCCCGCTTTCATGGCACGCTGTCCTCCTCGGTATCCCGTCGATGCATCGACGCCGTCGCCGTTCCGTCGCCCATCCGCCGCGTTAGGTCTCTCGTCCATCGCGTCGTCGGTGCACGATATCATACAACACCGGCAGCACGAGGAGAATCAGTACCGCGGCCGTCAGCATCCCGCCCACCACGACCCTCGCGAGCGGCCTCTGCGCCTGCGATCCGATGCCCGTCGCCACGGCCGCCGGCAGGAGCCCGATCGCCGCCGCCAGCGTCGCCATCAGGATCGGCCGCATCTGAACATCCGCCCCCTTCATGATCGACTCCGTCAGCGGCATGCCGGAGCGGCGGAAATCCTCGATACGAGAGATGAGCAACACGCCACCCAGGATCGCCACCCCCAGGGTCGAAATGACGCCGACCGCCGCGGAGATGCTGAAATGCGTGTTCGTCGCGACCAGGGAGAGCACGCCGCCGATGAGCGCGAACGGCACCGTGACGAGGACCAGCAACGCGTTCTTGACCGAATTGAAGGCCGCGTAGAGGAGCAACAGAATGATGACGAGGCTGAGCGGCACGACCTTGGTCAGCCGCTTTTGCTCGTCCTTCAACTGGTCGTACTGCCCCGCCCACTCCATGGTGTAGCGTTCGGGAAGCCGCACCTCCTTGGCGAGGCGGGCCTGCGCCTCCTGCACCGTGCTGGCCAAGTCCCGGTCCCGCACGCTGAACTTGATCGGGATATAGCGGCGATGGTTCTCACGATAGATGATGAACGCGCCGGTCTGAGTCGTGATGTTGGCCAGTTGCTTGAGCGGAATGCGCGCGCCGTTCGGCGTGCTGACCAGAATGTTCCCGATCGCTTCGGGATCCTGCCGGAACTCCGGAAGAAACCTCACGACGAGATCGAACAACCGCTCGCCTTCGTAGACTTTCGTGACGGCTTGCCCGCCGACCGCCGCCTGGACCACCGCATTGACGTCCGACACCTGGAGCCCGTACCGGGCGCTGGCCTCCCGATCCACCTCGATCAGCAGGTTGGGTTGTCCCATCAGACGGAAAATGCCCAGGTCCTTGACGCCCGGCACCTGCCGCATCACCCGCTCGATCTCCACCGCTTTCGCTTCCATCACTCTCAGGTCGGTCCCGAACAATTTAATGGAGTTCTCCCCCTTGACGCCGGACATGGCCTCCGCGACGTTGTCCTGAATCACCTGCGAGAAATTGAAGATGACTCCGGGGATCGGCTTGAGTCGCCCCTCGATCTCCGCTATCAGCTTTTCTTTGGTCAGACCCGGTCGCCATTCTTTATATACGGCTTCAGGTTGGCCAGAAACTCCGCGTTGAAAAAGCTGGTGGGGTCGGTCCCGTCGTCCGGCCGTCCGAGCTGCGAGGCGACCGTCGTCACCTCGGGGGATTGCCGAAAGATCTGCCGGATCTCGGTCGTCAACCGCGCCGCCTGGTCGAAGGAAATATCCACCGGCATGGTCGCCCGCACCCACAGATTTCCCTCTTCCAACGCCGGCATGAATTCGCCGCCCAACAATCTGAGCGCCATGAGCGCCGTCGCGAGCAGCGCCAGCACGAAGCCCACCACGATCATCTTGTGCGACAGGGCCCAGCGCAACGTCCCCGCGTACAGACGACGGACCACGCGGACCACAGCCGTGTCCTGCTCACTGATCGGGCCGGTCAGCAGCAGCGAGCACAGCACCGGCGCCAGCGTAAAGGCCATCAGTAATGCGCCGATGAGCGCGAAACCGTACGTGATGGACATGGGCGCGAAGATCTTGCCCGGCACGCCGGTCATCGTGAACAGGGGAATGAAGGCCACGACGATGATCGCCGTCGAAACAAAGATGGGGCGTCCGACTTGGCGGGCCGCCCGGACGATCTGTTGCGGCGGCGTCAATCCGGGACCGCGGTGATGGGCCAGATGGGAGAAGATGCTCTCCACCATGATCAGCGTCGCATCCACGATAATGCCGAAGTCGATGGCCCCGAGCGAGATGAGGTTGGCGGACTGCCCGATCAACACCATCATGGTGAACGTGAAGAGCAGCGAGAGGGGAATGGTCAACGCGACGATCACGGCCGCGCGGAAATGGCCGAGAAACAGAAACAGGATGACGAACACCAGGACCATGCCGCTGATGAGGATGTCCGTCACCGTCTCCACCGTGGTGTGGATCAGGACCGTGCGGTCGTAAAACGTTTTAATTTTCATGCCTTCGGGCAGTTTCCAGGCATTCAGCTCCTGGATCTTGGCTCTGACCCCCTCGAGGACGGACAGCGCCTTGTATCCGCGTTGCAGCAGCACCACGCCTTCGACCACGTCGTCGCGATCGTCGATCCCGACTTTTCCCAGACGCACGCGATGGCCGACGGATACCTGGCCGAGGGTCTTCACGAAAATCGGGATCCCCTCCTTTTCCGCCACCACCACGTTCTCGATGTCCGCGAGGCTGTTGATCAGCCCCAATCCTCGAATGTTGAAATTCTGCGCCCCACCGTCAGGTAATGGCCCCCGACGTTGGCGTTGCTGTTGGCGAGCGCCGTCATCACCTGCGGCAGATTGACACCGTAGTTGATCAGCTTTCCCGGGTCGATATCGACGTGATATTCCTTCGTGGTGCCGCCGAACGCCGTCACGTCGATGACCCCCGGCACGCGCCGGAACTCTCTTCGCAATTCCCAGTCCTGAATGGTTTTCAGATCGGTCAGGTTGGCGTGTTCTCCCGCCAATTCGTACCGATAGATTTCGGCGATCGCCCACCATGGCGAGAGCGTCGGCTGAGCGCCAGGCGGCAGGGTGACCATCGTGAGGCGGTTCAACACCTCCTGCCGGTCGAAGAAATAGTCGGTGCCGAAGTCGAAATAGACCTTGATGTCGCTGAGGCCGAAAATGGACAGCGACCGAATGTCGGTGAGCCCCGGGGTGCCGTTGAGCGCCACCTCGATGGGAATGGTGATCTGACGTTCGATCTCCTCGGCCGACCACCCCGGATATTGGGTGATCAATTCGACCATCGGCGGGGAGGGGTCGGGGTAGGCGACGATGTCGAGAAGGTGAAAGGCGTAGAGCCCGCCGAAGAGAAGACCGATGCCGAGGGTGCAGAGGAGAAACCGCTGGACGAGGGAAATTTCAACGATTCGTGCGATCATCGTCTCGGTCCGTCACCCGCAACCGAGGCGACCGCGTGACGTTCGTGCACGCTATCCCTTCACTTCCTGGCCCTTGATCAGCACCGCGCCTTTCACGACGATGCGCTGGCCCGGAGAGAGCCCTTCGAGAACCCGAAACTGTTCGGGGGACACGCTGGCGACTTTGACCTCCCGCTTGACATACCAGTCCGGTCCTTCCACCACGTAGACGAAGTGTTTCCCGTCGGCTTCCAGCACCGCCTCCTTCGGAATCGCCGGGAACGGAGTGGCATCCCCGACGTCGATGTTCAGCCGCGCGAACATCTCGGGTTTGAGCCTGCGGTCTTCATTGTTGACCCATGCGCGGACCTTGATTGTCCGCCTATTCGGATCGACCACGTCGCCGACGGAGGCGATCGCGGCCGGGAACATCACGCCCGGATACGCTTCGACCGTTAGGCGCGCGACCTGCCCGACCTTGACCAAGGCGAGGTCCCGCTCGTACACATCCGCCACCACTTGCAACGTGTCCAGATCGGGATCGCGAACAGCACCTGCGACGGATCGCCGCCCACGGATTGACCCGGCGTGACAAAGCGTTCCACCACGGTGCCGGCTAACGGGCTCTTCATCTCGAAGCGGGAGGTGATGCGCTGCTGAGCAAGGGGTTTCTCCAATTCGGCCGCCGGCACGCCGAGCGACAGGAGCCGTTCCTTGGCCCGGCGAAACTCGGCTCGGGCCTTGATCAAGTCGTTCTCCGCCTGCTTCAAGTCCTTCTGGGGCAAGGCTTTGGTCTCGTACAGATCCTTGGCGAGTTCATAGGCCCTGGTCGCGTACTCCAGCTCCGACGCTTCCTTGATGAAGTCGGAATAGGCCGCCGTGATGTCCGGACTATCGATCACCAGCAGCGTGTCGCCGGCCTTCACGCGGTCTCCCAGATGAACGCGCACCTCGACGACCCGCCCTTGCAGTGGAGACGAGATCTTCGAATAGCGATCCTCGCCGTACGCCACCTTGCCGGCCAGCACCAGCGCCGGTTTGACCGGACTGTACTCCACCACTGCGGTTTCGATGCGCGGCTGCGCCTCGGCGACGGGCGCCGGTGACACCGGAGGAGTCGCCGCATTGGACTGGGAGGGCTCCTCCGCCCGCCCGCAGGAGGCCAACACCGCGCACAAGACGGCAAGCATCGCAACCCATCGCCTCTCCCCTCTCGCCTCTTGCCCCTTCACGACGTGATCTCCTGCCCGACCGCGCTCTCGAGCTGAAACAGGTTGCGCTGATAATTGAACAGCGCCTCGATATAGTTCTGCTGAATGGTCCGCGACGTCCGGGCCGCGTCCAGCAGGTCGAGAATGGTCGCGCCTCCCCGTTCGTAGGCCCGTTCGACGATCGTGAAGGTGGCGCGCGCATCCTCCAAAATGCCGCCCAGGTACGCTTCCACCAGACGCCGGCTCTGCACCAGGTTCCGGTAGGCGACATCCACCTGATTTTCCACCTGATTGATCGTCTTGTTGAGATCCGCTTCCGCCGCCTGCACCGCGACCTCGGCCTACAGGATACCGCCCTGGTTGCGGTTGAACAGCGGGAGCGGCACGCCGACGCTCAGCATCGCCTGTTGCTGCAAATCCGGGCCCGTCGGTCCCTGGACCGCGTATCCGCCCCCCAGGGTCACATCCGGGTAACGGTACGCCCTGGCCAATTTCAAATCGGCCATGCGCTGCGCCTGAAGATGACGTTTCGCCCTGAGATCCGGCCTCGCTTCCAGAGCCAACATCGGCAATTTGTCGATATCCGGATCGATTCGATGGAACTCCAACTCCGTCGTCAACTCGAGCCGGACGGCCGGCGAAAGCCTGAGCAATTGACGCAGATCGGCGCGGGCCGAGTCCGCCTCCTGGACAAACTGGATGACCTGCGATTGAAAATCGATGAACTGGAGGCGGATGCGGATCAAATCGACTTCCGCGATGTACCCTTTCTTGAACCGAATGGTATTGATTTCGAGAATGCGCGAAAACCGGTCGCGGTTCTCTTCCGCCAGGGCCAGCCGCCGCTGGGCCAATTGCACCCGGTAATAGGTATCCTTCACCGTGAAACCGAGTTGGCGGATCGCGTCCTCAAAATTCGCTTCGGCCGACTGCGTCCCGAACCCGGCGCTCTCGATCCGGTAGCCTCGCTTACCGGCCATCTCGAAGAGTTGCTGGATCTGCGGATAGACCTGGCCGCTGCGGGTTAGGTTGGAGCGTTCGCCGAACTGATTCTTTGCAAACGAGCCCGCCGTCGAAACCGAGAACACAGGGTTCGGGAACAGGGCGGCCGTGATCTGCTGTCCTCTGGCATAGTCGACGCCGAATTTGGCGATGAGCAGGTCGAGGTTTTGTTTCAGGAACAAGGCCAGCGCCTCATCGAGGCTCAGCCGTATCGACGAACCGGCCTGAGCGGCGGGTTTTGTCGGGTCATCTGCGGCGTGCAGCGTATCCGGATACAACGGAACGACTGTGCTGAAGAAGATCAAACCACAAAGACACGAGAACCGGGCTCCGGTCCACCAACGGGTCAGGGTTTTAGACAACTCCACCCTCGGGGTTTCACCATGATGATCGTCCTCGGGAAATCCGGGGACGGACCCGGGCGCGACGACACGCCCCGCGCGCGAAAACGCGCGTGTATTATACCGATGTATCGGGGTGGGGGAAACACAACGAGACGGGAGGTCAATGCATCTTCAGCTCCGTCCATGCGCGATCATACACCCGGATCGCATCCCCGACGTCGCTCATCCACTCCAACCTGGCCAACAACGACTCCGGCGGATAGACGGCCGGATTGTCCCTTACCCGGGGCGACACCAGTTGTTTGGCTTCCCGATTGGCGGAAGCGAAGAGCAACCGATCCGACGTGAGCGCGGCCACCCGAGGATCGAGGAGAAAATTCACAAACCGCATCGCCAGGTCCTTATGGCGGGAGGTCTTGAGCACGACCAGGCAATCGGACCAGATGGTTCCTCCTTCCTTCGGCACGACATAGCGGATCGAAGGCCGCTCGGCCATCGCCCTGGCCACCGGGCCGCCCCATCCGTGAGCGAGCACGACCTCGCCCGAGGCCAGAAGGTGGTCGTAGTGCTCGCTGGTGTAGGTCTTGACGAGCGGCTTCTGTTCGATCAGCTTCTCTTTCGCCTGCTCGATCACGGACGGATCCCGCGTATTGAGCGAGTGGCCCATCGACCGCAGGACGGCGCCGAACACTTCGCGCTGATCGTTCAGCATGCTGATCTTGCCCTTGTACCGGGCATCCCAGAGCACGGACCAACTGTCGGGCGGTTCCGGCACGACGCTGGAGTCGTAGCCGATCCCGACGGTTCCCCACAGATAGGGCACGGAATAGCGGTGTTCCGGATCAAACGGCAAACGCTGCAAATGCTCCGCTAGCAGCGCGGCATTGGGAATGTTCGACAGATCCAGCTCGGCCAGGAGCCCGAGTTCGATCATGATCGACACCATGAAATCCGACGGCGCCGTCACGTCGTAGCCGATCGCCCCGCTCTGCAGTTTGGCCAGCAGCTCTTCGTTGCTGCTGAAGGTGTCGACGACGACCTTCGCCCCGGTTTGCTGTTCGAATTCCCGCAACAGCTCGGGGCTCACGTAATCGGACCAGGTGAAGTAGTGGAGCGTCGGGCTCTCCCGGACGCCGCCGGCCCGCGGGCTCTTCTTCGGCCCGTCCTCCGGGGTCGGTTGGCAAGCCAGGACCGCCGCACAGAGGACAGCGGCGACCCAGATACGCCGTGGTGATTTGGCAATTTGGCGAAGCAGACGGACCGGAGCCATGAACGCTTTTCCCCTTCGGGCACTCACCAAGTCACGAGATCACCGACTCTCACTGTTCGTTCACCCGTTGGATGGCCAGCGAAAGGCCGACCAGTCCCATCGAGACCAGGACCAGAATGGCGGACAAGGCGTTGATCTCGGGCGACACTCCGGACTTGATCATCGAATAGACCTTCAGCGGCAGGGTGGTCGAGCCGGGGCCTGCCGTGAAGAAGGTGACGATGAAATCGTCCAACGAAACCGTGAAGGCCATCAGCGCGGCCCCGACGACCGCCGGCCGCAGCAAGGGGAAGGTCACGCGGTGAAACACCTGCCAGGGCGTGGCGCCGAGGTCGGAAGCGGCCTCTTCCAGGCGAGGGTCCAGTTTTTGGAGCCTCGCCCGCACGATCACCATGACCAGGGGCAGATTGAAGGCGGTGTGGGCGATGATGACCGTCGGCAAGCCGAGCGGCAGCCTGATCAACACAAAGAACAACATCAAGGCCACGCCCATCATGATCTCCGGAACCACCAGCGGCAGCAGCATGGCGCCCTCGATCACCCGCCGCGAACGGGAACCGAGTCGTTCCAGGCCTAAGGCAACGGCCACCCCGAGCCCGGTCGCGAGGAACGTGGAAACGACCGCGACCAGCAGACTGTTCCATGTCGCCGCGAGCAGGGCCCGGTCCTCGGCGAGCGCGGCATACCATTTCAGCGTGAACCCCTGCCAGGTCGCCGAGAGACGGGAGGCATTGAACGAGAACAGAACCAAGACAGCGATCGGAAGATACAGAAAAAGCAAGTTGCCGAGACTCATCCCCTGAAGCCAGACGCGCCGCCGAATCACGGCTGCCCCCCCTTTCGGTTCATGCCCGCATCGACCCGATAATAGACGGCCATCGCGACGATCAAGAACCCCATTAGCACGAAGGAGAGCGCCGATCCCAGCGGCCAGTCGCGCACAACCAAATACTCGTGCTGGATCAGGTTCCCCACCATCATGCTCCTGGCACCACCCAGCAAATCGGGGGTGATGAACGCTCCCAGAGACGGAATAAATACCAGGAGGCAACCCGCGATCACGCCCGGTTTCGTCAGCGGCAGCACGACCCGCCGGAAGACCGACCAACGGGAAGCGTAGAGATCCCAGGCCGCTTCCACCAGCGCCGGGTCGAGTCGCTCGACGGCCGCATACAACGGGAGCACCATGAACGGGAGATAGCTGTAGACCAGCCCGAGCACCACGGCGCCGTCGGAATAGAGGATCTCGATCGGCGTATCGATCAGCCCGGCTCCGATGAGGAGCCTGTTCATCACCCCTTCGGTCCGGAGGATGAACATCCAGGCATAGGTCCTGACGAGAAAATTCGTCCAGAACGGGATCATGACCAGCACCAGCCAGACCCCCTGTCGGCGTCGCGGGAGGCGCGCGATGTACGAGGCAAGGGGAAAGCCCAGGAGGAGGCAGAGCGCCGTCGTCACAGCCGCGAAAAGAATCGATTGTGCGAAGATCCGGAAGTAAAGCGGATGGAGCAGATCGGCATAATTCGTCAGGCTGAAGGTCCAGACCACGCCGCCGTACGTGCCGCGCGCCGCGAAGCTGACCGCGAAGACGATCAGGAGGGGAACGAAGAAAAAGAGAACGGCCCAGCACAGCCCCGGCGCGAGGAGCCAACCCGGGTACCGGGCGACGGCCTCTCCGGGCTCGACACCCGTCGTGATCGGGTCGGATGGAACGGGCACGTTCACGCTCTCAACACGACCCCCTCGTCGGCGCTCCAGCGGATGAACACCCTCTCTCCGGCGGCGAACCGCTTCCGGTCGCCGGCGCCGTTGGCGACGCGGGCCTTCCAGAGCACATGATCCGAGAGCCGCAGGAGGTAGTGCAGCTCATGACCGCTGTAGATGGCTTTCTCGACTCTGGCGTCGAGCACATTCTCGTCCCCGGACGGACAGGTTTCCGTCGAGAGACGGACCCGTTCCGGTCTCAGCACCACGGTGACCCGGTCACCGACGGCAAGATCCTGCAGGCAGCGAACCCGGATCGGTCCGGACGGAGCGAGGCCGGAGGGATCCACGTCGCACATCCCGTTTTTCAACTTGACCACCGATCCCGTAAGTTCGTTCGACAGCCCGATGAAGCGAGCGACGAACAACGACGCCGGCGTGTCATAAATCTCGTGGGGACGTCCCACTTGCAACACCCGGCCGCGATCCATCACCGCCACCCGATCGGACATGGTCAACGCCTCTTCCTGATGATGGGTGACGCAGACCATGGTGACGCCGATCTGCTCCTGGATGGCCTTCAGTTCGACTTGCATCTCCTGCCGCAGTTGCTGATCCAGCGCCGCCAGCGGTTCATCCAGCAGCACCACCGCCGGCCGATTCACGAGCGCCCTGGCCAAGGCGACGCGCTGTTGCTCTCCGCCCGAGAGTTGAGACGGATAGCGGGTTCGTTGCTTTCCCAGCCTGACCATTTCCAGCGCCGCCCGGACCCGCGACTCGACCTCCTCCCTGGGCAGGCGGCGCATCTCCAATCCGAACGCAATGTTCTGAAACACGGTGAGATGGGGAAACAGCGCGTAAGACTGAAACACCAGGTTGACGGGCCGGCGATTGGGCGGCACCCCGGTCATCGGGCGGTCTTCGATGAGCACCTCGCCCTCATCCGGCCGCTCGAACCCGGCGAGCAGACGCAGCACCGACGTTTTACCGGCCCCGCTCGGACCGAGGATGGAGAAAAACTCTCCCCGCTTGATTTGCAGCGACACGTGATCGACGGCCGTCGTCGAGCCGTGCCGTTTCACCAGATTGCGGGTCTCGACACTACAGTCGGCCACCGCCGCCGACTCCTCCGCTGTTCATCGGGAGATTCGACATCGAGAGCGGCTCACGGTCAGGCGTGACAACATTTTGCCTCCGGGGAAACCGCCGGAACGCCATGCCGATCGAGGACGCGGACCGGCGCCGGCTCTTCAGCGATCGAGGCCGACTTTGGCGCTGACATCGCGCAGGTGTTTGCGGACCCGGAGTGTTTCCTGATGTTTCCGCAGCAGTTCCCGGCGGATGACGTCCCGGTCTTCGGCCACGATCCGTACCAGCCGGTCCGCGTCTTCGGCGTGATCCCGGACCAATTCCGACAACTTCCGCAATTGGCGCTCCAGTCGATCCAACCGCCACAGCACGCCCTTGATCGTCGCCTCGGACCCGGGCGCCTTCGCCGCAGGCGCCTCGTTGTCGGTCCGCTTCGTGACCGCCGTCTTTCGCATCGTCCGCTCCTCGCCGGTGATTGCCGCGTAGTATCGTCCCGGCCGCCGTCGATGTCAATCATCCCTTCTTTTCGCATCCCTTCTTTTTAGGCCTCCCTCCTGTTACAATGCCGGCACCATGCGGAAAATCCTGACCATGGTGCTCGCCGGGGGCAAAGGCGAGCGGCTCCATCCTCTGACCGAGCACCGAGCCAAGCCGGCGGTTCCGTTCGGCGGAAAATATCGCATCATCGATTTCACCCTCAGCAACTGCCTGAATTCCGGCCTCCGGCAGATCGCCGTGCTGATCCAGTACAAGTCGCATTCGCTGGACCGGCACATCCGCACCGGCTGGAACATTCTGAACACCGAGTTGGGCGAATACCTCGCGTCGGTCCCGCCGCAGCAACGGATCAGCGAAGACTGGTATAGGGGCACGGCGGACGCGGTCTACCAGAACCTGTTCCTGTTGGACAACGAGCAACCGGAGTTCCTGCTCGTGCTGGCCGGCGACCATGTCTACAAGATGAACTATGCGGACATGTACAATTTCCTGTTGGCCAAACAGGCCGACGCCGTGGTCGGCGCGATCGAGATTCCGCTCGCCGAGGCCCGTCGCTTCGGCGTGATCGGGGTGGACGAGGACCACCGCATCCTGCGTTTCGACGAGAAACCCAAGAATCCCACCCCTATTCCCAACGACCCGACCCAGGCCTTCGCCTCGATGGGCATCTATCTCTTTCGCGCGCCGATCATCCGCGAACGGTTGATCCAGGACGCCAAAGAGGACAGCGCGCATGATTTCGGCAAGGACATCATCCCCCGCATGATCCGGGAAAACCGGGTCTACGCGTTCAAGTTCCAGGACGAGAACAAGAAGGCTGTGAAATACTGGCGCGACATCGGCACCCTGGACGCCTATTGGGAAGCCAATATGGACCTGGTCGCGGTGGATCCGTTGTTCAACCTCTATGACCAGGAGTGGCCGATCCGCACCTATCAGGGTCAATATCCGCCGGCCAAGTTCGTCTTCGCGCAGGACTACCAGGGCGGGCGGATGGGCGTGGCGCTGGATTCCATCGTCTGCGGCGGATGCATCATTTCGGGAGGACGGGTTCAGAACTCCGTCCTGTCTCCGAACGTACGGGTGCAGGATCATGCCGACGTCCGGGAATCCGTCGTCATGGAAAACGTGGTGATCGGCGAGCATGCCCGCATCCGGCGGGCCATCATCGACAAGGACGTGGTCATCCCGCCCAAGACCGAAATCGGCTACAACCTCGACGCGGACCGTCGGCGTTTCACGGTCACGGACTCCGGCCTCGTGGTCATTTCCAAGGGAATGAAACTGCATGCCTCCCTCGATCCATCCGGTTGACCTGATCACCGCGCTGCGCCAGAAGCACCTGACGCCCGCCATCGTGTTTCTGACTTCCCGTCGCGCGTGCGACGAAGCCATGCAGGCCTTCGAGCGAGACCAGGCGCTCCTCCCGCCGGCCCGACAGCAAGCCATCGCAGCCGTGCTGGATCAGGTCATCGCTCAATTTCCCAGCATCGCCGACCATCCTCTCTTGGAGACGGTCAAACAGATCGGCGTCGCTGCCCATCATGCCGGGCATCTGCCGTCCTGGAAAATCGCCGTGGAAGAGCTGATGCGACAAGGGTGCCTGGACGCGGTGTTCGCGACGACCACGCTCGCGGCCGGCGTGGACTTTCCGGCTCGGACCGTCGTGCTGACCCAATCGAGCGTCCGCAAGACGAAGGATTTCACCGACCTCACCATCGGAGAGATCCAGCAGTTGGCCGGACGGGCCGGACGGCGCGGGAAGGACATGGTCGGCTTCGCCATCGTCACACCGTCGCCGTACATCGATCTGAGCGTCATCACGAAAGGGCTGACCGGACACCCTGAGCCGATCGACAGCCAGTTCGTGATCACCTATCCGATGGTCCTCAATCTCCTGAAAGCCCACCCGCTGGAGCAGATCCAACCGATCCTCGCCAAGAGCTTCGCCCAGTTTCAGCTCAACCAGCGCGCCGAGACGCTGGAACAGAAGCTCGACGTCCTCCACGAACTGATGAAACCCTACGGCCCGCGTGTGTGTACCGACTGGATCACCCAGTGGCAAATCCTTGATCACGCCCGCAAGCAGAAAGCGCACCGCGCTCACATCCGGCGCAAAGAGCCGCCGGAACTCGCCGCCCGCCTGCATTTTCTCACACCAGGACGGATCGTCGGGTTGACGAGAGGACGCGGCGTCGTGCTGCGACAATACCGCAGCCGAGGCCAGCGCAGCCCGATGGTCACCGTGCTGCGGCCGGGCGGGGCCGTCACGGAATGTCCGGTCGGCATCATCACCCAGGTCTTCGACCGGATGTTCGAGGTCGAGGAGGCGCCGGTGTATCCCTGGTGCACCCCGAAGAGCCTCGACGACCTGTCGCGACAATTGGAGGAATTGCCCGCCCGCATTCCGATCCTGCCGATCCTCGTACACGAAGAGCAGGAATCGATCCCGGAAAGCGCCATCGTCCAAACGCTCGACGATTTCCCCTGTCCGACCTGTCCGTCGCGACCCGCCTGCCAGAAGGACCACGCGACGGCGCTCAAGCTCCGGCAAGACATCCAACGTCACACGAAAGCCATCCAAGCCCTGCGCACGAGCCTGTGGCACCGGTTCCAGGCCAAGGTCGAAGTGCTCCAGCAATTCGGGTACCTCACGCCGACCGCGCATCTCACCGAAGACGGCGAATGGGCGAGATTGATCCGCATCGACCACTCGCTCCTGATCACCGAATTGATCCGCGCCGAGGCCTTCACGGGGGCCGATCCGCAACTCCTGGCCGGAGTCATGGCCAGCATCGCCCACGACGACGACCGCCCGGGCGCATTCCCGCGCGCCAGCCCCGGCCTCTCGTCGCTGCTGTGGCAGGTCCGGAGACTCGCCGAGACGCTGGCTCCGCACGAAGACCCGCCGCTGCTCCGGGCCGACGTGGCGGCGCTGACGGAAAAATGGGTCGGCGATCCGACCCTCACCTGGATCGGCCTTTGCAAGATGACGACGATGGCGGAGGGGGACATCTATCGCTTGTTGGCGCGCACGCTTGAGTATCTGTCGCAGCTCCATACCTTGAAAGCCACCCATCCGGGATTGGCCGAAGCCGCCGACCGGGCGATCGCGGCGTTGCGACGCGGCGTGCTGGAGGAATTGCCGTGACAGACGCGAGAAACGCGCGACAAGCGGGACTAGCGAGAAGGGCTCGTCGCGTCTTTCTCGCAAGTCTCGCGCGTCCCGCGACAACGTACCTTTCGCATCTATGACGACCGACGAACTTGAAAAACTGCTGGCCGCGCAGCCCGTCGCCTTGCTGCATCGCCTGGCGCGGGGACGAGTGCATCGCCATTTCCGGTTGGGCAAGCGACGCCTGGTTGAGCTGCTCCTTCGGCATTCCGCCGAAAACCGGGCAGGACTGGAGTCGGACCTCCACACGCTCATTCAGGAACGGGTCGACCGCCGGTCGCCATCGGAGCCGAGGCTTGCGGACCACCCGCGCGCGGCGAAGCCCGGCCGCCGGCATGACCACGCGCCGACTCAACCCGGGAAGACCCACGCCAGACCGCCGGAACCGGAATCGTCGGAGCCGGCCTGCACCCTCGCTTCATGGCTGGAAGGTCTCGGCGTGCCTGAGCCGAAGCCGTTCGTCCCCGACGCCTGGCAGGAAGAAGCGCTGGCCCGCCTGGCCGAAACGGATGTCATCGTGAGCGTGCCGACCGGCAGCGGCAAAACGTATGTCGCGATCGAGGCGGCGCGGCGGGCGATGGAGGACAATCGGACGGTGATCTATACCTCTCCACTGAAGGCCCTCTCGAACACCAAATTCACCGAATTCTCGCGTCTCTTCGGCGCGGACAAGGTCGGCATTCTAACCGGGGACCGGCGGGACAACGCCCAAGCCCCGCTGCTGATCATGACGACGGAGATTCTACGGAATCTGCTGTACGACGCGGCGGGCGGTGAAATCGACGTGCGGCTGGATACCTTGGGCTTGGTCATCATGGATGAATCGCAGTATCTGGCCGATCCGGAACGCGGGGTGGTGTGGGAAGAGACCATCATCTTCTGTCCCTCGCAGGCCCGGCTACTGCTGCTTTCAGCCTCCATCGGGAACCCGCAGGACATCGCCGACTGGCTGACCTCGATCCGGCCGACCCCCTGCCACTTGGTCAAGCATGCGAAGCGGTCCGTGCCGCTGCGCGCCGGGTACCTGCATCCGAACGGCAAACTGGTCCCGCTGTTTCGAACGGCCGGTATTCCCTACGGTCATCCCGGCGCACTGCACCCGGAAGCCAAACGGCTGTTCGCCCAGTACGAAGACGAAACCCTTCCTTCACGATCCCGCTAACACGGGCTTCATGACCTTTCGGCTCACTCGCAATGATGAAAATCCATGGCGAGCAGCGAACAGCTAGCCCTGATCCGAACATATTTGTCTCGGAACAGATGCCTTTCTCCGCTTCCCGAAAGGATCCTCTCCCTCCCGCGGGAGGGAGAGGAGACAGGTGAGGGTGGTGTCCGAGAAGAACCCCCTCACCGCAGCCTCTACCCCAAGGGGGGCGAGGAGCAGAGAGGGATCGAGATCGGAAAGAATTTCGGATCAGGGCTAGTAGCGAGCAGCGCAGAGATCCTAGCTGCTGGCTATTCGCTGCTGGCTGTTTTCCGGACAGCCGCTAAAACATATAGGTCGCGCCGAACGTGAGGCCCTGGCGGATGTTTTCAAACTCATTCAGGTTGAATGTCTCGGGGGGGGAGGTCCGGGGAAAATTCTTCCAGGTGCCGTCGGATACCCGACTCCACCAGTACCGATAGCCGACCTTGAGAAACAGCCCCTTCAGCACCATATAGCTCACATCGCCTTCCAAGTTGGCGCCGATCCCGGTGCCGGTCATTTCGAAGCTGGGGTTCTGTTGAAGGTCGGTCCTGAGGTGATGAATGTCCTTATTGCTCAGCGAGGTAAATGGAAGGAACGCGGCTTTGCCCTCCACGCTCAGCCGCCTCGTGATCCGATATTCGGTCTCCACTCCGAGCTTGAGCGAACTCCAGGTCTGGGTGTTGGTGATGACGGTCACACCGCTAACAGGAGCAGCCCCGGGATTACAGAGAGGCTGCAATCCCGGTGCAGGATCTACATCTGTTGTAGCACCTGCCGAAGTACATATGACCTGAGTAACCCCGCTCGCGACGTGTTTTTCTCTCCGATACTGATAGCCGATCACCAGGTCGAGCGTCCCGCGATGGCCGGGATAATTCACCACCGTGAATCCGAGGTCACCGTTGACGTACCAGATATTGTCTCCTTTGAGATCGCTGAACGTCCGCAACGAAGGGTTTCCCCCGTCCGCTGCAAGGAAATCGTCGTCGGTGAGTCGCCCGCCTCCTATCGCAGCGGTCCCGTAGTTTGCCCGCACGAACCACCGCCGGGCGAACTTCACCTTGCCGGAGAATTCAATCACGTTCGTGCCGACGTCTTTGTAGGTCAGCTTGGAGGTCGGATTGCCGAGGAGCGGGCTCGCCCTGGACGCATCGTGATTCCATGTCGTCTCCCCCTCAGTAATCCAGCCGGACAGTCCCAGCTCGACACTGACGGTGGAGCGCTGAAAGACTTCAGCGGCTTCAGCGGATCCTGCCCCCCAAACGGTCAACCCCGCGGCGACCCATGCTGCAGCTCGGTATAATCGAACGCAGGCAGACCGGTGGCAAGCCTCCTCTTTTTTCCATCTCACATCCATCACACCGTTTCGGCTCATCGGCGTGGGCCGCCCCGCTGAATGATGACGGTGTCGAAACAGCGGTCCGCCGTCTCGGGCATGACCCGCTGGCAGGCCGCCCGAATCTCCTCTTCCGCCATGGTCCGCTGCAGGTAGGCGGATAACCAGACGAGCCACGTACCGATCAAGGCCGCCAAGACGGCGCCTGCAATCAGAAACAGCAGGCCCGGCGTTCTCGTGCGACTCTCGCTCTCGGGACCGGGCTTCGCGGCAAGGGATGGCATCACCGTCATCGCGCGTTCCGTCACGACCGTTCCGTTTCCAGCTTCTTCGTTCGACATGACTGCCCTCCATCGGTGCGTGCACACGGCACGATGGTACACCAGGCGGTCCATTCCGTGTATGGATTTAGCGGATTATGCAGACTGTCTCCGCAGGCATGCATCCATGGGCCGGAACGAACAGTCGGCCAATCCCTACACTCGCGACCCCTTGCCGCTACAGGTGCCGACAGCCGGCGCGGACCTGCCCCGAAGGTTCTCCTGTTTTTGCTTTTCCGACAGGATCAGGGAGAGCGTGCCTCTACACTATATAAGGGATGCCTCGGACCGGACGCTGCTGCCTGGCCCTCGCAACGGCGGTAGATGCAAGCCCCATGACCAACGCCCGGGCTTACGACACCGCCGGCAACGAACGCGTCTACTCCAACGACGTCAGCACGAGCATCTAGGAGCCCAGAGAAGGCGATCCCTGTTCTGAAAATGCCCCCTTGTATCTCACCCTTCCCTCTCCCCCATCCTGGGGGAGAGGATCACGGTGCGGGGGTCTCAGGTCGGGGTATGGTTATCATGCGTGGGCCTGCCCGTGCGTCGCACGCAGACAGGTGGGCGATCGCTCATGGGACCTGCGTTGAAAATAGGCGCGAGGCTAGAGGCCCGCGGCTAGAGGTCGGAGTCGCTACCCCCTTGCTCCAAGCCCCTGGCCTCTTGCCCGTTCATGCGGTTCACATGCACAGGTGAGCCATTGCTCATGGAGACTGCCTTTCCGGTATTGATCGCCATCCGCCAACAGGTCAATGAAGCCTAGGGCGGACGGTCGCTCTCCCAGCCGGTCGCAACCCTGCCGGGGGGCGGCCCCGGTACCGCTGTCCACCGCTTCTCCCGCGATTCCGCGGACCAGAATTTCCCGTCGCACCGACTTGACCGATCTACGCAAGGACCTGTATAAGGGCCGCTGGAGCTTTAACGCCGGGCGGGGCGCGTGCGAATTCGCCGGACGGCGACCGGTCAAGTCAGTGCTCAGAACGCAAAACTCAGCACGTTCACAGCGGGTTGGCGCCCGTAGCTCAATGGATAGAGCATCAGACTACGGATCTGAGGGTTGGGGGTTCAAGTCCCTCCGGGCGCGCCACGTCCCGGGCAAGACTGATCTCCGGAAATAGAGTGCGCGCCGATCCGTCGAAGAACACCCGTGTGGCCGCGAGGCGATACCACCAGCCGGTAGAGAAAGGAACCGATGGCCACCATCCTCGTTATCGATGATGAAGAATCGATCCGGACCCTGCTTCGCGGGGTGCTGGAGAAGGCCGGCCATCAGGTGCTCGAAGCCCGAGACGGACGGGAAGGCTTGGCCGTCTACCAACGCACGCCGGTCGATTTGGTCATCATGGACATCCTGATGCCGGATATGGACGGCCTGGAGGCCACCCTGCAACTCACCCGCGAATATGTGGACGCCAAGGTCATCGCCATCACCGGGGCGCAGGGCGACCGGAATTTTCTGGACGTTGCCAAGCTCTTCGGCGCGCGCCGGACCTTCGAGAAACCTTTCGATCTCAACGAAATGATGGCGGCCGTGAAAGAAGTGCTGGAAAGTTGACGCTCCTCGCAAGACTGCGCCGGTTTCTGATTTTCGGCTTTGCTCTCAGCCTGCAGGACGAGCCGCAGGCTCGTCGCTTTCGGGGGAATGACGCCATGCTACGGCGCACGTTGTTAGCAGGGTGGCTCGTGGCCATCTTGATGGCCACGACCTTCCCATGGTCGGACTTCAAGGGCCACGCTCATTGGGGTGTCGTGCGATGGATTCCATTCTCCGAACTGAGCCGGCCTTCCCCGGGTGTCCTGTTTGACATCGGAGCGAATACCGTCTTGTTCGTCCCCTTCGGCTATTTGACCGCCACAGTGATGAACGGCGCAACGCGAAGCCGATTCATCGCGACCGTGCTCTTGACCGTCGGACTTTCGTTGGGAATTGAACTCTATCAAGTCTACAGTCACAACCATTTCCCGTCCGTCACCGACGTGTGCAGCAATGCCATCGGGGCGGCGATCGGCGCCTGTCTCGTCGCGCGTTGCCTTCGCCTCAGCGGCCCCATCATGGCCGGCAGCCACTATTCCCACCCCACCGGATCATAGCCGCGATCCTTCAGGCAACGGTTCACAAAGCCGATGTACGCCTGGCTGGGCGGCGATCGCCTGAACAGGCCCCGCAGCAACCCGGCGGTCGCACCGCCGGCCGCGCCGATCGCCGATCCCCGTCCGGCTGCCCCCACCACCGCGCCGCCCACCGCGCCGCTCGCAGCGCCGACACCGGCCCCGGCGACCGTGCTCCCTGCCACCTGGCCGGCTTTACCCTGACTCGGCGTCGCGCCGGCCTCCTTAGCCAAATCCTTGCACTCTTCGATGTCCCGCTCCGCCGCTTCCGGCCCGACTTGGCGATAATGCGCGTTGGGGTACAAGATGGGCTTGGGAGGTGCGCAGCCCGCTAGCGCGCAACATAACGCGATGGCCGTGATGCGTACACCGTGAAACGCGAACCGCAGCAGCCTTCGCTCAGCCTGGGAACTCATCATCTGATCTTCCCCTCGAGTCGTTTCAGAGCCCGCATCATCGCCGGATCGCTCAGACCGACGTCGCTCAAGGCGTCCATGATATGCAGCCCTGTCTTCGACGCCAACTCCTTGGCGTTGGCGTATTGGGCCCGGTTGAAACGAGCCACAGCCGGTTGCCCGTTGACGATCTGACAGGCCAGCACCTCATCGCCCACTTCCAAGATCCCGCCCTGTTCGACGAGGGTCCTGGCCTGCTCCACGGTGATGCCGTGCAGCGCGGCGAATTCCTTGATGCCGCCGGTCTCCACCAGTCGTCCGTCCGGCATGATGCACAATCGCTTGAAGTGCGGAGACCAATCCTTCCGAAAATCGATGTATGTGATGTCACCGCTCCGCGCCACGGCCCGATCCAGCTTACCGTCATCAAGACCGAGGTTTTTCTGCTCGAACCGTTCCCGCAGCTCGGGCGGTAAGGTGCGGTAGAACACGCGCGCTGCGGCCTCTTCAAGCGCCAGCCCGTAGGACCGCGCAAGCTGCTCCGCCTCGGCGTACTGGACCAGATCCAGCACCCAGGTTTGCTTGGGCGTCCGGCCCGAGGGATCGATCCGGCAGACGAACAGGCCGCGCGTCACGAGGGGACCTGTCTGGGGATAGGCGTACACGCCGCCTTCCATGAGCAACCGCGTCATCACGTCCAGCGGGACGTCATAACTCTCGGACAGGACGCGGGCGTGGACCGCAAGGTCCTCCGGCTCCGTCATGGCGCAGACGGTCACATTCCCCGGCGCATCGAACTCCGTATAGTCCTCGATGATGTTGTACAGGATCGGCTGCTTCTTCGATTGGGAGAGAGCTTTTTTCTTGATCTTGAACATACCTTTACCCCGTAATGCGTGCCGCGTGATGCGTGATACGGGATGAAGTTGAATGAGCGCCCCGAAAATCGAATCTCAGGCCAATGCAGTCATATCGACCAACTCGGCATACAAGTCTGGTGAGCGCTAAGCCTTTTCTCGTCACTCCTCACCTGTCACGCATCACGTGTCACGGCTTCATACGGCGGCAACGTCAGCAGCCGCGGATCGTCCACCGGCCCGCCGACGGTGAAATGATACAGTGATTGGAAGGTCCGATCCTTGATACCCAGGATGTCGTGCACGGGATCGTCGAAGAAACACCCGATGCCGGTCGCCCGTACACCGGCCGCTTCCGCTTCCAGATAGAGCACCTGCCCGAGCAGACCGCATTCCCAGAAGAGGCGCGGATAAAACCAGGGGCCGTGTCGGCGAAGGTTGCCCTCGAATTCGGCGATCATGCCGAGCGAGAAGGCGCCGTCTCCCGCAATATCCTGATGGCAACTGACCTGCGCCGCCACGCGCCGCGCGTCGCCCTCCAGCAACCAAAAGAGCGGCAGGTCGGTAGGACATCTCGGCGCCGGCGCCCAGCCGAATTCCGGATTCATCGCCCGCTGCAATAGCGGCAGCTTTTCCGGATCGCGCACCAGCACATACAGTCCCGGCCCCAGCCCCTCGACCCGATGGACGAACAGGGCCAAGTGCACTGCCGGCGACCACGGCCAGACGTCCCAAGGCGAGGGGCGCTCCATTTGCGGAAGGTGCGCCTGCGGCATGACGCGTAGCAGCGAGTTGAAGAACGTGACCGCCGAGATCGAGGTCTTGCCGTCGAAGGCGACGGCGCTGCGCCGCCGCCGGATGATCTGCCCGGCCAAGAACTTGTCAGGGGTCAGGGGTAAGGGGTCGCGGGTAGCCGGTACGAGGGAATCGTGCAACAAAACCGTACGCTTCTCCGTCTGCGCTTTCCACGACGCTTCGGCCACCTCATCGATGATGTCCCAATGGGCCGCATGCTCACGGCTCAACCGGTTGGCCTTCCCATACCACTGCCCGGCGGCCAACTCCTTCACTACCGCGGCGTCAAGGAACAACGGAATCTCGCTCTGGCTTCCCCTGACCCCTAATCCCTGACCCCTTCCCGCACGATCGGGCCAGACGACCGCCGCACATTCCGGATGTTCGCGCTCCGCGTCGCAAAAGTCCTCCGCTCGATTGACGCCGAACAAATCCGCCAGCAGATCGCTCGACAGGCCGTCCAACAGCGCCATCCGCCACCCCAGCGACGCCGCGGCGAAGCGCGCCGTGCCGATCGCATGGCCGACATCGTGTTGGCAGTACCGAAAGGCCCGCTCCCCGTATTTCCAGGCTTCCCGCCAGAAGACCGAGGTCAGGCCGAACAGGAAGGCGTGGGGAGGAAAGGACGCCATCAACCGCTCGAACCCATCGGCCGAATAGGTGGCCCGCATCTCCAGCCCGTGTTCTTTCGGCGCATAATGGTAGAGAGCCGGCGTCTTCGACAAGCCCGGTACCGCGGGCAGGAGCACATAACCCTCCGTCGGATGCAGGTTGCCACTGGATGGGTTGCTGCGCAGAGACCACCGCACGTCCCCCGCCTGTTTCCAGGCCGAGAGCGCCAGCGCATACTCGAAAAACCGCGAGAGCGTGCGCATCGACGGCGGCTGGCTCTCCACCGCTCCGTGACGATACAGCGCCTCGTAAGGAGGACTCGGCGGTTCTTCGTCCGGCCGCAGAATGGGCAAAGGAATCAACGGCGCGCCCTGAAAGCGCCGGAAGGGATCAGGCTGGTTGGCCCAATCCAGGTAGCCCAACGAGCGGGCATACCGAAAAAAATGGTGCTTGGTCTCCTGGTGATAGCGGATGACCTGTTCAAGCGGACTGAGCGCTGCCGCCGCGGCTGCCGGTTCCGGACCGACATGCTCATGAGGCGTTCCCGACATGACGTGGACAGTCTACCTATTCTCCGGTTCGAATGTAAACGAGCAGCCGAGTCAACGGCCTCGACATGAGGTCGTTCCGTCGAATGGGGGATCGGGTATACGCCGATAGACAAGAGAGACGGAAGTCGTGAAGATCGACCAGGCGGCTTTAGCCGGGACTTGTAGAGCCAACCGGCGCAGAGGCGGTCGGGAGGCGGCATTGCTCCCGCCAGATGGGGAGCCGGCTGGAAAGGCCGTAGTATCCGAGATATTCCTGATCGATGACGGTTCGGGCACGCGCGGAAAGGGTTGTGTCCTGCACTTCCTCCAACGCGTTCGTGGCGTGTACGACCGACAACAAACTGAAGCCCGACTGCCGCATCGACGCCGGAGCATGATGGAACGCCACGGCCTCAACGATGGCGTTGTCGAGACTCCAAATCCCAAGCAAGTATGCTCCCGCCTCCGCCTCGGTCGTCCCCAGCAGCTCACGCTCCACCTCGGCCATCGGGCGTCCACCGATCTTCGCTCGCTCTATCACCTCGGCAAAACGGTCCGGGAAATTCGTTGCTAAAACCAGGACACCGATGTCGCGGAGCAGCCCGGCCATAAAGGCCCGCTGGATCCCGAGTGAGCCCACTCCATCGAGCTCTGCAATACGCCGGGCGAGGGAGGCCGTCGCCAAACCGTGCCGCCAGAGCGAATCAATCGACACCGGCATGGATGGGTCCTGCTCGAACTGTCTGAACACTTGGAGCGTGAGCACCAACGACTTGACCGTATCCAGCCCAAGCAGCGCCACAGCATGGGCGGGGCGGGAGATCATACGGCGCAGCCCGAAAAACGCCGAATTCACGACCTGAAGCATTTTCGAGACCATCGCCATGTCCTTCGACACGATGGGGACAATGGTTTCCGTCGATGCAGCCGGTGACTGCATGACCGCAACCAGTTCCTGATACAAGTCCGGCAAGCTCGGAAGCGTGCGGATAGTGGAGACGATCTTCTGCAACGAATCGCCGTCCAACCGATCCCGCAGAGTACAGGCTCGATCGACGGCGGATTGCAGGACATCCAAGTCGAACGGCTTGGGCAGGAATTGATGCGCTACCTCAAACGAACGGAGCACCGTGTCACGATGGGCGCACCCGAAGATGGCGATCCGAATTGTCCGGGGATAGCGACGCCTTACGTCTGACAGGAGCTGGATGCCTCCTGTCCCGACCAGGTGGATATCGGATAGAACGACGTCAAACGGCTATCAAGCCAGGGCCGCAAGAGCCTCTTCGGCGCTCCCGACAAACTCCATCGTCCACTCGTCCGACATATGCGCGAGCAGCCTGCGGAGAAATTCCAGAACCTCCCGCTGATCATCCACGAACAACAGCCGGTCCATGGTCGTTCCCGCTGCAGATCATCCAGGTCTCTATCGGATAGATCAGCTCCAGGCTTAAGAACGCAATGAGAAATGACTCCCGACCCATTCCTCCCCTCTCATTTCTTCCCATCTCTATCCATTTGCAGCTCTCTGCTGAAACGAAGGATGCTGGATTGGTCTGTCGGCGTTGTGGCATCAGAATTAATCCTGAGAACCTATCTCAAAATTGTTGGGAGAATGACTGCACTTAGGTATAGATACGTCTATGCTGTGTTTGAGCGACGAACAATGGGAGCGGATTCGGGAACATGTTCCCGAGGAACACATCCCCGAGGGACGTCCGGGCCGCAAGCCCGTCCCCACGCGTGCGGTCTTGGAAGCGGTCTTGTGGATTCTGAACACCGGGGCCCAATGGCACATGCTGCCGCAGGGCTATCCCAACGACCACACGGTCCAGCGCCGCTTTCAGCAATGGTGCGAACGCGCAGTGCTGCGCGACATCCTCACGCAATTGGCGAATCCGCTGCGCGAGGAAGGGGCGCTCGACGAGCGTGAGAGCTTCATCGATGCCACGTTGGCCGCGGCCAAGGGCGGGGGCGAGGCGGTGGGCCTCACGAAGCGCGGCAAAGGCGTGACAATCCTGGCGATTGTGGATCGTCATGGCCTCCCCCTCTCCGTGAGCACGCACGCGGCCAATCATCATGAGGTCACGCTGGTGCAACTCAGTTTCGACTTCTCCATGCTGGAGGCCAAGCCCGAGCACCTCATTGGCGATCGTGCCTATGACAGCGATGGGCTCGATGAGTCCCTCAAGCAACAGGACGTGAATCTGATCGCACCGCACCGGGCTACCCGGAAACTCAAAACCCAAGATGGTCGCCCCTGGCGCCGGTACCAACGCCGGTGGCTCGTCGAGCGGTTCTTTGCCTGGCTCCAATGGAAGCGGCGGCTGCTCATTCGCTGGGAGTACTACGCCACCAACTTCCTAGGATTTGTGCAGCTCGCCTGCATCACCATGCTACTCAGGCAATTTTGAGATAGGTTCGAATCCTGCGTGAAAAAAGATGGTTTCAGAGCTTCAGTCTCTCAATCTTGTGTAGGGCCTACTGCCATGCTGCCTCTCGGAAACCACTTGCGGGC
>FWWM01004799.1_pt1 | contig 30850 bp, 29 predicted proteins | sample 2228351 | NCBI WGS metagenome assembly FWWM01 (sample SAMEA103939774, study PRJEB20133) | metagenome | reverse complement strand
TGGCTTTGACCGGGGCGGTGACCATGGCCACTGTAGGGGACTGGCTCACTCGCGCCCAACGGCGTCGTCCCTTGGGCGCCTTGCCGCTCCTCTATGCCCTGCTGGAGATGCTCCAGGTGGGCCAGATCATCAACCGCCATGTGCCGCCGGCGGCTCAGGTGGATCACGGCACCGTAGCCCTGGTGCTCATCCTCAACCGGCTCTCGGCCCCACGCCCCCTCTACCGAGGGGCCGACTGGTTGGCTCGAACAGTGCTGGTTTACGTCCTGGACGTGCCCGCCGAGAAGTTCAACGATGACCGCTTGGGACGTACTCTGGAAGCCATGGCCCCCCATGCCGAAGCCACCTGGCAGAATGTGGTGCCCATCGCCCTGCTCCGCTTCGACCTGGAGGTGCGATTCCTCTTCTACGACCTGACCGCCTTGGTCGTCCACGGGGAGTACGCCCAAAGCGAACTGGCCGATTTCGGCTTTGCCCATCACACCCCCATGAACAAGCGCAAGATCAAGGCCGGCCTGACCACCCTGGCAGATGGGGATGTCCCCTTGGACTACGCCCCCTGGTCCGGTCGCACGGCCGATACCGCCACGGTGCAGACCAACATGGAGCGCTGGAACCGCCTGCTGGCCCGCGACGACTACCCCATTGAGCTGCTCCTGCTGATGGGCGACCGAGCCAAGGTGAACGATGAACTGGCCATCGCCTATGACGCTCGCCAGATCAAATACCTGGCTGGCCTGGAAGCCCGCCGGAAAGAGCAGCGGGCCTTGTTGACCGCCTATCCCGATGCCTACTTCTATCGCCATCCCTTGGGCGAGCTAGGCTACTGGGAAGTTCCCTGCCAGGTGGTCTTCCGGCACCAGGGGAAGCAAGTCGTGCACCGGGGGTTGGTGGTACTGAGTGGGCCCATGCGTCGGGCACGACGACGCACACGGCCGACCCAAAATCTGCCTGGAGAGAGAAAGTGGGGGCAGGAGAGCCCATCGAACCCTTGGTAAGGCTTCTCCAGACCTTCTGCATCCCCGAAGGCGGGCTCTATGCACGATCCGGCTCAACAGCCGTGAACTCATTCAGCCCTTCTATCCAGTTTTCAAAGTGCGGAAAATAGGCTAAGAGCAGAGAACTAGCCACCCGACTCCTTATCCAACAGTCCTTTTCCGCTACAAAGTGGCGTCCTCGCCCCGCCCAGTCCGGCGCGAAACGGGGCGTGGACGCCCCTCCGCAGCAATTGAAGCTGCACGGACCACCCGGCGCTGGTCGCTGTGGTAGACGGCTTCACGCGAGCCGACGCGCAGGACGATGCGCCAGCCGGGGGTGATCACTTGGGCATAGGCCATGCCGGGCTCCGGGCAGCCCAGGCTGGCGTCCGGCCAATCCACCGCTTCCACCCGCACCACCTCAACCTCCTCGGCGGGCACGTTTTCCCGCGCGGCCAGGTCAGCCCGTGCCTGGGCCACCACGTGCTGAGCTCGCTCCGGGATCTTCATCACCCTACTCCCAACTGATGATCCACACGCAGGCGCCTGCCAACAGTATGGTCACCAGGACCAGAAAAGCCATCTGGTGCGGCAGCAGTCCCGCACCCTTGGCGGCCCACAGCAGGATGATCACCATCCCAATGGCCAGGGCAATCCAGGCTGCCAGGTACGGGTGTCGCTCCATGAACTGGCGCAGGTTCATCGTCGGGCTCCTCCGTCACACGAGATCCAGCACCTCGGTGAGGCTGTGAATGCGGATGCAGTTTTCGGGGGTCTGGCCGTCGCTGCGATCAATCAGGAGCGCGGTCATGCCCAGCTCCGCCGCAGCCACCACGTTCTCCACCTGATCGTCCACGAACAAAGCAGCCTCAGGCTCGACGCCCATCGCGTCCAACGCCCTGTGGTAGATGCGGGGATCCGGCTTCTCCACTCCCGCGAAGGCGGAAATCGTCAGGCACTCAAAGTAGCGGGTGATGTCCAGGTGGTCAAGGACATCCACCAGAGATGGATAGGCGTTGGAGATCAGGCCCAGCCGGTAGCCGCGCCGCTTCAGCGCTTCAAGCACGGGGCGGGTATCCGGGTAGAGCACGGTCCACGGCACGTACGAGCACTCCCTGTCGAGCCGCTCCGTCAGCTCATCAACGTCAGGCGCATGGAGAGCGATGAGCAGCAGCCGATAGTACTCGCGAAACAACTCGCGTTCGGCTTCCAGGGTGTCAATCCACGGACGATCCTGGGCACGCAACTGGCTCTCGGCCGCCGACATGGCAGACGCCAACTCCTCTCGAGAGGGATGCAAACCCATGCTGGCAAACACCTGCTGAAAGCGCTCCAGGCGCTGGACGCGCACGGTGAACAGGGTATGCCAGGCGTCGAAGAAGATGGCCTGGACGCGCCGTGGATTGGGCCCGTGCCGGCCCTGGACGCGCCCCCACGCAGCCTTCACCTGCTCCCAGGTCTCCTCGACGGTGCCGCTATTGTCAATCACCACGTCAGCCAGGGCAAGCTTGGACTCCTCCGGCGACTGAGCGGCCAGCCGCCGGCGCACCTCATCCTCGCTCATACCCCGCTGGGCAGTCAGCCGGGCCACCTGCTGCTGTGGGTGGCAGGTGACCACCCACAGCTCGTCCACCTGTTTGTGCATGCCGGCTTCGATCAGCTTGATGGCTTCGATGACCACAACTTCGGCGTCCGCTTGAGTCATCAGCTCCGCAACGCGGGCCTTGACCGCCGGATGCACGATAGCCTCCAGCCGGCGCAGCGCCTCCGGATGGTCAAAGGCGATCCCGCCCAGCTTGTGCCGATCAATCTCGCCTTCAGGCGACAGCACGCCGGCCCCGAACTCGTCTACGATGGCCTGCCAGACCGGCGAGCCCTTACTCATCGTCTCGTGGGCCAGCCGATCGGCATCAATGACGTAGGCTCCCAAGCGCTCTAGCATCTGCAGCACCGTGCTCTTGCCGGTGCCAATGTTGCCCGTGATGCCGATGACGTACATGGCTGCTTTTCAGCGTCTCACCAGATGGTGGTCAGGCCGGATAGCTGACTCTTGCGGTCCCGGTTGATCAGCGGCAGGCCCGGGTGAAGGGCCATAGCCGCAATGATGCGGTCAGGCATGTCAACGACGGCAGTGGGAGGCTCTAGGGCAACAGCCTCGGGCATCTAGACGTCCTCCCGGGGGAAGTTACCCCACATCCCGCGTCGGGCCTCGGCGATGTCCTCTTCGCTGATGTCAAGACCTCGCCAGAGCCCACGCAGTGACCTGCGCCGGACAGGTTTAACGGCTACAAGCTCGCGCTCGATGTCCGGGGCAACGCGCTGGATCAGGCGCACCCTGTCCACCGGCGAGAGTTGTCTGGCCAAGTCCAACGGCTCTTCGAGAGTCACGACCTTCCCCACGTTTCGCCTCCTTGCCGTCACGCTTGGAAGAGGTGGGATATGGCGGTGATGGCAGCGTAGCCTGCTCACAAGGTCAATCTCGTGCGGAAATTATACCATCCGTACCGCCGATTGTCCATTTGATGATGCCGGGCTTTTCAGGTATAATCCCGTTATCCCCGGCCGTGGCTGCATTGTGCCAGGAGAGGAGAGTTGGAGGTGACCGACGTTCGGCGCTGGAGCATGGGGTTGCTGATGCTAGCCATGGCCGGCTGGCTTGGGCTGGCCACCCTGATCAACAACACTTCCCCAACCTCTAGGGCGAGAGCCGCCTTTCTCGCCCTGCTCTTCGTCGCCGTGGCTTCAACGGTCGCCTTTGTGCTGGTGATGGGACGGCTTCGTCTGCGGGTGCCAATTCCACGCCAGGACCCGTGGCGAGATGCCCGACGCGGCATTCTGGCTGCGGTCGCCGTCACCCTCAGCGCCTGGCTGCGCATGCAGGGAGTGCTGGATTCGACGGGAGCGCTGTTCATGCTCGTAGCCGCCGTCACGCTGGAGGTGCTCTTTGTCACTCGCACCTGAATCAGGAACGTGTCAGGACCCCGGCCGCCTGAGCAACTTGCCAAAAGTTCTTTGCACTTTCCTCCGGCATCAAAACGGCTATCAAGGGGCGTCCGCGTCTGTGCGACCCCTGTGCCAGGGACTGGCGCGCACAGGCTCGCCCCTTCCGGGGGCTGTTTGAGCCTGAAAACGGGGTGGGGACGCCCCTTTGTAGCAGACGCCCCTTTGTAGCAGTGGAAAAGTTTAAGGAACTTATGGTGACTCGCTTGGTGCCACGTGGCCGGGGGCCATACCCGGGGAGGAGCTTCTGATGCGGCGCAATTTGGCCCTGATGTTGATCGCTATGGCTTTGCTGCTCGTGGTGCAGCCGCGTGGGTCTCTTGGGCGGGTGGGCGCTAAGCTGGTCCAGCCGGTCACGTTGCGGCTGGAGCCATCTGAAGTCACGACGGTGGCCGGGGGAACGGTCACCCTGGACCTGGTGGGCGAAGGAACGACGAACCTGGGGGCCTTCGAGGTGGACCTGGTGCGTGATGCTTCGGTGGCCGACGTCGCGGAAGTGAGCCTGGGGGACTTCCTGGGGAGCACAGGGCGGAATACCATGCTCCTGGGGCCGGATCGGCGGCAGCCGGCCTGGGTCACCTTTGGCGCCTTCAGTTGGGGCCATGAACCCGGCCCGGACGGCTCGGGGGTCCTGGCCCGCATCACCCTGCAGGCTACCGGCGTCGGCACCACCACCCTCACCCTTCAGGACATCCAGGTGGTAGACGCACAGGCCAACCTGGTGCCGGCTTTGGGGCTGGGTGCGGTGATGACGGTTCTCAGCCCCGGCGAAGTGCGCGCTTTCCTCCCATTGATCGTCAGAGGCAGGCCTTGAGCCGCTGGAGGCCATCGTGGATCGCCGCATGGGTTTTGCGTTCATCCTTTCGCTGCTAGCCGGGCTGCTATTCCTCGCGGGCCGGGCAATGGCCGATGGACCGGCGGCCATGCGCGCTGTCGGGCCGGATGGGCCCGTTCCAGCCGGGCAGACCTTCGAGGTGCGCATCACGCTTGACGGCGCGCAGAACCTGGGTGCTTTCCAGTTTGTCCTCGTCTACGATCCCGCGATCGTGGGCTTTGACTCCGTGGGGCTGGAAGACTTCCTGGGGAGCACCGGCCGGGCGGCCAACCCCCTTGGTCCACGGGAGGAGGAGGGCCGCGTGATGTTCGGCGCCTTCACCCTGGGCCGGCAGCCGGGACCTAACGGCTCCGGCCACCTGGCGACGGTCGTCATGCGCGCGCTCTCCCCCGGCCAATCCTCCCTTGAACTGCAGAACGGCCAGGTCACAGACATCATGGGCAATGCCCAGCCGCTGACCGTCGAAGGCACGACGGTGACGGTGGAGCCGGGCAGCACAACCCCGCTCACCGGCGACGTGCTGCCGTGGGTGGCGATTGGCACCATCGTGGTCCTGGCGGCTGTAAGTGGACTTATCCTCAGAGGACGAAGTCAACGGCACCAAGCCTGACACAAACGTGAACAGCGATGGGCTGGTGGCCAGCGACGGGCGCGTGCCGCCCGATCACCCGCGCCACGCCCTGGCCGTCGCCGGCCAGGCACGCTGCTGAACGTGCAGGGAGATGCGGCGAGGTGGGGAGTGCAATGCGGATTGTGATCCGACCTGGGCTTGGGATGCTGGGGGTTGCAATCCCCCTCCTGGGGCTGGCGGCCTGGTTACACGGGCTCGCGGCCACGTACGACTACCCCGGTTCGCCGGCGGAGCTCGTGGCCCTGCGGCGCGGTCCCTCCCTCCACTCCACCACCGAGACCGGCACGACCATCGTCTGGACCACCGACGTGTCAGCCACATCCCAGGTCCGCTACAGCACGGACCTCAGCTACGCCTCCGTCGCCCCGGCCACCACCCGCTACATCGCCCCTCTCGACGCCTACGAGCACCAGGTGCACCTCACGGGCCTGACACCGGGCACGCTGTACCACTACAAGGTCTACAGCGGCGGGGCTGATATGCTGCCCGGTGAGGACCTGACCTTCCGCACCGCACCGCCGGCCTCCACCCTGACCTTCACCTTCATCGCCTTGGGCGACAGCCGGGCACCCGGCCCCGGCCGGGCGGCTGTCCGCGACCGCCTGCTGACCGAGACCTTCGACCTGGCCGTCCACACCGGTGACATCGCGGCTAACGGGACCTACGCGGAGTTCGAGTCCGACTACTTCACCGCCTACCGGGATCTCATCAAGCGCGTGCCCTTCTTCCCCATCACCGGCAATCACGACTACGGCGCGGTGGACGCAGCGCCCTTCCGCGACCTCTTCGTCCTGCCGGAGAACGCCTGGCGGCCGGGCGACCGCGAGCGCTACTACTCCTTCGATTGGGGCAACGCCCACTTCGTTGCCCTGGACACCGAGACGCCCCTCAACCAGATCGGTGAAGCGGCGACCGACGACATGGCTGACTGGCTGGCGGCCGACCTGGTGGCAACGGATCGCTTCTGGAAGTTCGTCTTCCTGCACAAGCCATCTTACAGCGCCGGGCCCCACGGCTCGAGCGTCGCGGTGCAGACTCGCCTGGTGCCGATTTTTGAGACCTACGGGGTGAGCGTGGTCTTCGCCGGCCACGACCACGACTATGAGCGCACCTACCCCATCCGGGCCGGCGCCGTCTCCACCGTGGCCGATGGCGGGGTGGTCTACTACGTGACGGGCGGTGCGGGCGCGCCTCTCTACCCCGTGGGCTTTGGGTGGTGGACGGCCTTCGCCCAGTCAACCTACCACTACGTGCGGGGCGAAGTGGTGGCCTGCCGGCTCACCCTGCGGGCCATTGATGCGGATGGAATCGAGTTTGACACTTACGTGCTGGACAAGCTGCCGGCGGAGCTGACGGCAGATGGCGTGGTAGACGGGGATGACATCCAAGTCGCCGCCTTCAAGTGGCACGGCGTCCACGACCCCCGCTTTGACCTGTACCCCGACGGCCGGCTGGACGTGGTAGATGTGCAACTGGTGGCTCAGGGATGGGGGACTGATTGCCTGCCCCGATGACCGCTTGCCCCGGTAGACGGGGGCGGTGGGAGCGGTTCAGGCTCCCATCGCCCCCGTTGGTCCGTCACCCTCTGGCTACCAGTCGCCGACATTCACGTAAGGGTAGCTCCACAAAGCCACTTGCAGCACCACCGACTTGAACCAGGCCTGGTGCATCTTGTCTACCTCTTCGGCGCTGTGCCCCTTCTTCGCCAGGAAGGGTTTGATGGTGGCCGTGATGGGGTAGATAAAGGCCACCAGATAACGGTGGTTGATGTGGGGCACCGACTGGACGTCATCGGTCTGGTTTTTCTTGGTGCGATGGTGGCGCAGTCCGATCTCGTGCTGGTAGTTGAGCCAGTCCCGGTCATAGGGGCGATTGCAGGTGTCCAGGATCCACTGACCGAAGCGCTCTCGCACTGCTGCCAGGTAGTCGCTGTTCGGCGTGCCGTCGGGCCCAGTGAAGTAGTAGACTAGGTGGTCGTGAGAGCCCACGAAGTTGTACCACAGGTCCAGGATCTCGTCCACCTGATCCGCCAGCACCTCGCCAGCCATGCGCAGGTACTTCTCGTCCTCCTCGCTGAACAGCACGCTCTGCTTCAGGAGTTCGAGATCCTTAAGGCTGACCGGCGACGCGGCCACTTGGGCTGTGCCATAGGTGTAGCCGGGTATCTGTGTGTTACTCATCTTTTCCTCCTTGGTCCAGTGATGTTCAATTTGCCTTACGTCTGCAAATGTGGTATCCTGGACCTGGTGCGGAGGTCCGTGACGTGATCCCTTGCTGACAACCGGACACGTGGGCCTTCGCACCAGATCCTTCTGTCTGCTTGGCCTTTGAGCCTTATGTATGCTTCTTGGATTTGTTGCTCTTCTCACCCCCTTTCTATCACCACCAAGGCAGCCATCCACTTTCACGACCCCACGGGCCACTCGGGAACCCCTCACTCGGGGCATTCCATCTCGATGAAGGCCAACCACTCCAGCACCTGCTGTTGAATGGCCGCATCCCCGGCTTCAGAGCACGCCAGGGCTGCATAGGGCGCACCGTAACGGTCCAATACGAAGAGCAGGACATGGCCTGCTGAGCTATCAGGTAGCAGGGCAGCGTAGGTGCGGCGGGCTTGCCCTCCCGGATCGGTCAGCACGATAACCTCTGGAATGGACGAGGCCGGTGCCCGGTCGGCCCCGGCGGGGGCTATGACCAGCACCTGGCTTGCCTCCGCCCTATACCCAGCGCCATGGGCTATGAAGTTCTCCACGGCCACCCGGCACCCGGCGCAATCTATCCCATGGGCGAAGAAGAGCACCAGGTTGAACTGGCCCCGATAGTCCGCCAAGGTGACCGGTTCCCCCGCTCTGGACAGCAACCGGAAGTGGGGTGCAGGCTTGCGGCGGAGACCCTCGGGAAAAGGGTACCAGATCATGCCCTTACACCCTGTATCCGGCACGCCACAAGGCGGCATCCAGCTCTTCTACAGTGGGTTCCACCACGATCAGCACCTCGTTCCCGAAGATGATGGTGGGCGTGCTGCAAAACCCCCGGTTGAGGTGCTCCACGTACCGGGCCGCTTCTGGGTTCTCGTCCACATTGACCTCCTCGAAAGGTACCCCCAGTTCGTGCAGCCTATTGCGGGCCAGCTCACTGTCCTCGCACGTGGGGCGAGCGTACATCACGATGGGCAATGGTTCCGCAGGTGTCATAAGGTCATCTCCTCCAACGGCATGAAGTCGGGACACTCCGTGCAAGTGTTCTCCTCGGGTAAAGGGGCATCCATGAAAGCACAGTGATGTGGACCAGCAGGGTCATCGGGGTGGGCATAAGGCCTGAAGAACCCACAACCCCAGCACATCTCATAGATCACCACGTGACCTCTTTCCGCCAGGCGGCGCACGATGAGTTGGGTGGCCCGCAGCAACGTCTCCTGTTCCTCTTCAGGCAGTTCACGGACGATGGCTTCCAGTTCGTCCAGGACATCATCCACCTGCCCTGCCAGGGCATGACCCTGAGGTGTCAGGTGCAGGGTGATGGTGCGCCTGTGCTGGGGCCAGGGTTTACGCACCACCAAGCCTTTGACCTCCAGAGCATTGGCCACACCGCTGGCGGTGGCTAGGGTGCAACCCAGCCGTTGGGCTAGCCCGCCGATGGTGCGCACACCCGGACGGGCATATGCCAGGAAGATCAGGGCTTGCACCTGGGTGGGAGAGAGATTGTGGGCCAACCCCTTCTGGCGCATCAAGATGGCTATGGCCTGACCGATGCGATAGAGGGCAATGGTCACGTTGCCCGGGACGTTATCCCGCCGATAGCGCGGATCAAAGCTGGACATGAGAGCTCCGCTCAACAGATGCCAACAATCCCTGGAAGGATCACCAAGGTTGATTTGGATTTCTAAGTTAGGACTCCATAGTATTTTAGCATAAAATGCACAGGGTGTCAAGTCAAGTAGCCGGAGGAGCATGGGTATTAGCCAGACCCTTGGCCGGTAGCCTTGGTCCCTATCCGGAAACCGCTCAGGAGGGGCGTCCTCGCCCCGTCCAACGGCGAGGACGCCGTCGGATAGCGGGGTTTCCGCATAGGTTCTTAGTCGCCGAACTGAACCAGGCCCACACCACCACGAGCCGGCTTATGAGGCTTTAGCTGCGGCGCTGATAAGATGGCTTCCAGGACACCACCGCCGATGGCCAGGGACTTGTCGGAGACCGTGAAGCAGTGCTCACGCCTGGCCCGGGGGTCCACATCGCCCACCTTGAGGCCGGCGCTCACCCGAACCCCATCGTGGATCAGGCCGCGCAGGAAGCCGTCGAAGGGGGCGCGGATCTCCTTCTCGCCCACCTGCGCGACCACCTCGCCGGCCCGCACCCAGTCGCCGATGGCCTTGTGAGCCCGAAACACACCATCGCAGGGAGCCCGCAAAACCCGCTGGGCCCGGAAGCCGGCCACCGGCGCCGGCACCTTGGTGTCCGGCTCCGCCGACCCGCTCCACAGCACCCGCCCCAGGTTGTGGCCCCGGTTGGTCTCGATCACCGCGTGGCAGTCCACCCCGGCCGTGAAGCCGGGCCCCAGGGCCACCACCAGCGGCGCATCGGTGATGCGGGTGCCGGTGTTGCCTTTGGCCATCACCCCGTCCACCAACACCTGTGGTTGCAGCACCGAGACCAGCCGGGCCTCGGGGTCAACGAGGACAGGGATGATGCGCTGGGCGAGGAGGTCGGGGATCTGTGTGGGGGATTCGGCGCGCCGGGCGACGATGCCTTCCACCTGGGTCTGGCCGGCGTAGACCGCCTCGGCGAAGGCCACGGCCCGCCGGACGGCCAGGGGTTGCGGGAGCTCCGTCATGACGATTGGGAAGCCGGCGCGGTGCAACCGGAAAGCCACACCGCTGGCCAAGTCGCCGGCACCTTTGATCAGCACCAGCATCGTGGGGATTTGACACACTATAGCAACGCTCTTGGCACAGGTTGATGTACGACTCAAGCTCAGCCTGGATCTGAGGTAGGCCTTCCGCGCAGCTTTGCCAGCACCCGCTCCGGCGTCAGGGGCAATTCGTCGAACCACACCCCGGTGGCGTCGTGCACTGCGGCCACCAGCGCCGGGGCGAAGGGCAGGTAGGGCATCTCCCCCATCCCCCGCGCGCCCCACGGACCCTCGGGGTCGGCATACTCCAGGATGACCGACTCTACCCTGTCCGGGATGTCCAGGACGGTGGGGATGAGGTACGTGCTCAGGTGTGGGGTCAACACGTGACCGTCACGCACTTGGAAGTCCTCGGTCAGGACCCAGCCGGCTGCCTGCACTACCGCCCCTTCGATCTGCCCCTGGACCTGCTGCGGGTTCACCGCCCGGCCCACGTCATTGGCACACACCACGCGCAGCACGCGTATCTCACCCGTCTCCGTGTCCACCTCTACGTCCACCGCCTGGGCCACATAGCCATAGGCGAAGTTGGGGCGTGAGTGGCCGGTCTCGGGATCGTAGGGCGTGGTGGCCGGCGGGGTGTACTTGTACATGCCGATAGCCGGCCGGTCCTCGTCTTGCCAGCGCTGCAAGGCGATCTGCGCTGCACCCCGGATGGCGTTACCGGCCATGAAGGTCATGCGTGACGCCGAGGCGCTGCCGGAGTCGCCGGTGCGGGCGGTGTCCGACACCACCAGCCGCACCTTCTCCAGCGGCACCCCCACGGCGTCGGCGGCCATTTGGGCCATCACCGTGTGGGCTCCCTGCCCCACGTCGGCACCGGCGTGGTAGACCACCACCTCCTCGATCTCCGCCTCGCCGCGCAGCTCGACCGTGGCCCAGCAGCGCTCCTGGAAGCCGAAGGAGAAACCCACGTTCTTGAAGCCGCAGGCAAACCCCCGACCGCAGGCGAGCTGGGGAGCAGAGGTGCGAAGGTGCGAAGGTGTTGACAAGGAGAGGGGGTGACAAGAAGAGGGGGTGACAGGCGGTGAGGCAGATCCTTCTCTTGCCCTCCCTCTCCTTGTCCCCCGGTCTCCTCCTCTTGCCTGCCCCTCCGCTCCTCCGCTCCCCGGCCATCCGGCCGCCTCGGCGCACTTCTCCACCACGTACGAGATGGTCACCGGTGGCGGCAAAGGCGTGCCCACCGAGAGCAGGTCGCCGTCGCGCAACAGGTTGCGCCGGCGCAGCTCGACTGGATCCATCCCCAGGGCCTCCGCCAGCTTGTTCATCTGGCACTCGGCGGCGAAGCACCCCTGCGGTCCCCCGAAGCCGCGAAAGGCACCGGCCGGGATGTTGTTGGTGTACACGGCGTAGCTATCCACCTTGACGTTAGGGATGTTGTACGGCCCGGTGCACATCAGGGTGGTGTTGCCCAACACCTTGTTGCTGGTGTAGCAGTAAGCGCCGGCGTCGCTGATCACCTCGACCTCGGCTGCCACCAGCCGGCCATCGCGTTTGGCGCCCCAGCATGCCTTGAAGAACATTTGGTGCCGCTTGTGGTGCCCGATGATGGACTCCTCCCGCGACCAGACAAGCTTCACCGGCCGGCGCAGCTTCCAGGCCGCCAGCGCCAGGATGATCTGCACCGACATGTCCTCCCGACCACCGAAGGCCCCGCCGATGGCCGGATAGATGACCCGCACCTGCTCTTTCGGCAGGCCCAGGGCATGGGCGATCTGCTCCTGGTCCTCATGGACCCACTGGCCGGCCACCTTGACCGTCACCCGGCCCTCCTCGTCAATGTAAGCCAGGCCTGCTTCCGGCTGCAGGAAAGCGTGCTCCTGCATGGGGGTGTGGTACTCCCCCTCGACGATAACTTCTGCCTCGGCGAAGCCGGCCTCCACGTCGCCTTTGCGGATGCGGAAGTGGGCCACGAGGTTGCCGGGCTTGTCGGGGTGGAGCTGCGGGGCACCCGGCTTCATCGCCTCGCGCGGATCGGTCACCACCGGCAGGTCCTCGTATTCCACCTCGATGAGGTCGCGGGCGCGGGCGGCCGCCTTCTCCGTCTCGGCGACCACCAGGGCCACCTGATCGCCCACGAAGCGCACCACGTCGGCACCGGGTTTGTCGCTGCCAGGACCGCACAGGACGGGCTGATCGGGCATGATGAGGCCATACTCGTTGACCGGGACATCCTTGGCGGTGAACACGGCCACGACGCCCGGGTAGGCTTCGGCTTTGGATGCATCAATCCTGAGTATACGGGCGTGAGGTCGCCCGGCGAAGAGGACCTTCATGTGGAGCATGCCCGGCATGGAAAGATCGCCGGGGAAGAGGGCCTGGCCGGTCACCTTAGCCCGGGCGTCCACCCGGGAGACACTCTGGCCGATGCTGGTAAGAGTCATCTTCTTGGCTCCAGTTCTCCACATGGCGTTGTAGCGATCTATGGGAAGAAGCACGGCTTCCGCCCTGCTGTACCGCGTGATAAACACGGGCTCTCCCGTCTCCGCCAGTCTATCCAAGATTGAGGCTATCTTGTCTCGTACTTCACTGATAGAATAGTCACTCCCATGGGCATCACCTCGCTTGTACAAGAGATGATACACTACTCCACCTCGCTCGTCAAGTTGAAATCTCTCCCTGTCAGCTTAGCCCACGCGTGTGGTTGATGTGGCTTAAGGCGTGGTCACCTGTGGGTGACCAAGCGGCGCTTTTGGTGTGCGCATACGGGATGTGGGCAGAGCCAACCTTTCACAGAAGGCTGCGAGAGCTCGGACCTGGGCTACTATCATCATCACCGACCCACAGCACAGACGAGTAGTGAGCACCTTTGAGAAGCGGGGCAAAGAGACCGTTGCGCGTCATCCGGAACAATTGCCCCACAGGGAAGTCATCGAGGCGGTGGTTATTGACATGAGCGCTTTCAGTTTTGTCAGCTTTCTCTCTTGACAACGGCGTGAAAATCGTGTAGAATACAGATGGCTTTGGGAGCGCTCCCAAGAAATGCCGTTTTTCTCATTAATTGGCCTTGTTTTTGGTGTGTTGCACAGCAGCGGTTTGAGAGCGCTCCCAGCCAGGCGAGGTAGGGTCATGGCCCCAACCTTGGAGCAGATCGCCAAACTGGCCGGCGTGTCCCGTTCCACCGTCTCGCGGGTCATCAACAACCACCCCAACGTCCGCCCCGAGGTACGTGAACACGTCTGGCGCATCGTGCGCGAGGTAGGCTACCACCCCCACGCCGCCGCCCGCAGCCTGGTCACCCGGCGCACCCAGATCATCGGCATGATCATCCCCGAAGCCGTCACCACCCTTTTCACCGACCCCTTCTTCCCACTGCTGCTGCGCGGCGCCACCGAGGCCTGCAATGCTCACCAGTACCAGTTGATGCTCTCCCTGTTCACCGCCCGCGCCGACCACAAAGAACTCTATCAACGTGTTCTGCGCAACGGCTACCTGGATGGGGTGGTCGTTGCTTCCACATCCGTTAACGACCCCCTGATCCCCAACATGCTGCGCGACGGGATCCCCTTCGTGTCCGTGGGGCGGTATCCGGATGAACGGGTCCACTACGTGGACGTGGACAACGTCGGCGGGGCGCGTATGGCCGTCGAGCACCTGATCCGGCTGGGACACCGGCGCATCGCCACCATCACCGGTCCGCTGGACATGGTCGCCGGTCAGGACCGGCTGACCGGCTACCGCCAGGGGCTGGAAGCGCGCGGCATCCCCGTCGAGGAGGACCTGATCTTCGAGGGCGACTTTACCGAGGACAGCGGAAGGTTGGGCATGCAGCACTTGCTTTCCGCATCACCAACAGCGGTCTTCGTCGCCAGCGACACCATGGCCATTGGCGCTCTCAAAGCCCTGCGTCAGGCAGGCCTGCGCGCTCCCCAGGACATGGCCCTGGTCAGCTTTGACGACATCCCTATCGCCGCATCCATCGAACCGCCGCTGACCACCGTCCGCCAGCCCATTGAGCGTATGGGCGGCATGGCGGTGGAGGTGCTGCTGAGCCTGTTGGAAAGCTCATCGCCCGAGCAGGTTCCGGCGCAGAGGATCGTCTTACCCACGGAACTGGTGATCAGAGCCTCTTGCGGCTCCGAGGTGGGTCGTGCTGAAGAGAGGAGGTGATAAGAGCGACGAAGAGGCGGGAGAAGAAGGTGCGTACAGGTCTCCACCCGTCACTGAGTGAACCGGAGTGAAGACCTGCACGCGACACGTGTGTGGAGGGCAGCCCACACGGACCATAGTTTAGCATACTAGGCCTGCATGGTCAAGGAGGACGAACAATGCGCAAGTCAATTCCGTTCCTGGCAACCCTGCTGCTGATCCTGAGCCTGGCGCTCACGGCGTGCGCCACACCTACCCCCGCGGTGGTCGAGAAAGAGGTGCCGGTCACCGTCGTGGTGGAGAAGGAGGTGCCGGTCGAGAAAGTCGTCAAAGAGACCGTGGTGGTCGAAAAGGAGGTGCCGGTTGAAGTGACGCCGGTACCCGAAGTTGTCACTTACCCCCGCAACGAGACCCTGTACACCAGCGGTAAGCAGTGGGGGCCGCCCACATCCTGGAACCCGCTGCAGCCCGGCTCCTATGCTACGGGGGTGATCGGCCTGTGCTACGAGACCCTCTTCCTCTACGATCCCTTGGCCAACGAGTACATCCCCTGGCTGGCCGAGAGCGGTGATTGGGTGGGCGACAACCTCTACGAGGTGAAGCTCCGCCAGGGCATCGCGTGGCAGGATGGCGAGCCCTTCACCGCCGAGGATGTGGTCTACTCCTTCGAGCTGGGCAAGCTGGAGGGCGTCTACTACAAGCCCCTCTGGGACTGGCTGGAAAAGGTAGAAGCGGTGGATGACTACGCCGTTCGCTTCACCTTCAGCGAAGTCCGCTACCAGGAGTGGGGCAACACCCTCTACTCCGTGGCAATGGTGCCCAAGCACCTGTGGGAAGGACGCTCTGAGGAAGAGATCGTCACCGGTCCCAACCTGCCCCCGCTGGGCACGGGCGCCTACGTGTACGAGACCCACTCCGAGGACCGCATGGTCTGGAAGCGGAACGAGAACTGGTGGGCGACGAAGCTGCTGGGCCGCTCGGTGGCGCCCAAGTACATCGTGGACATCGTCAACCCCAGCAACAACGTAGCCCTGGGTCTCTTCCTGAAGGGCGAGCTGGACCTGAGCAACAACTTCCTGCCGGGCATCGCCACCCTGGTGGAGGGCGGTTACGGCGTGAAGACCTGGTACGATGATCCGCCCTACATGCTCTCCGCCAACACCGCCTTCTTGTTCATGAACCTCACCAAGAAGCCCATGGATGACCCGGCCTTCCGCAAGGCGCTGGCCTACGCTGTGGACGTGGACAAGATCGTCAACACGGTCTACGGCAACATCGTCCAGAAGGCGAACCCCGCCGGCCTCCTCCCCACCTGGGAGCAGTACGTGGATCAGGTGGTGGTGGACGAGCTAGGCTTCAGCTACGACCCCGACGAGGCCCGCGCCATCCTGGCTGAGGCCGGCTACAAGGACGTGAACGGGGACGGCTTCCTGGAGACCCCTGACGGTTCCCCCATCGAACTGAAGATCATCGTCCCCTTCGGGTGGACCGACTGGATGGAGTCCATCCGGGTCATTGCCGAGGGCGCTCAGGCGGTGGGCATCAACCTCCAGCCGGACTTCCCGGACTTCGGCGGGTACTGGGACCAGCTCACCGGCGGCACCTTCGACATGGCCATCAACAACTTCGGCTCCAACCTGAGCGACACGCCCTGGACCTTCTACTTCTGGCTGTTCCGGAATCCCATCACCCCCAAGATGGAGAACGGCAACTTCGGCCGCTACGACAACCCTGAGGTCTTCAACCTGGTGGTAGAGCTGGACAAGACTGCCATCGACCCGGAGGCCATGAAGCCGGTCATCTCCAAGATCCAGCGCATCCAGTTGACCGACATGCCGGCGATCCCCCTCTGGTACAACGGTCTGTGGGCCCAGTGGAACGAGACCTACTGGACCAACTGGCCGTCTGCTGCGGAGGGTGCCCCCAAGTACCTGCCGTGCACCTGGAGCGGCTACTGGAACATGACCGCACTCCTGATGCTCACCGAACTGAAGCCGGCGGGACAGTAGTGGTCATCAGTGCGTCGCCCCTCCTGAGCGGAGGAGGGGCGACGCCTTCCCCAGGGCAGACCCCCAAGGTGCTGCAAACTTTCAGGATCGGAGAAGGGATCGGTTGTGGGACGATATCTGAGTCGCAAGCTGCTCATTTACCTCCTCACCTTCTTCGTCGCGGTGACGATAGACTGGCTCATCCCCCGCTTCATGCCCGGAAACCCGGTGGACACCATGTTGGCTCGCTTCGCGCTGCGGGCCGATGCCACCGAGGTGCTGCGCAGCTACTATGTCCGGGCATTCGGGCTGGACCTGCCCCTGTGGCAGCAGTACCTGAACTTCTGGAAGGCCCTCTTTCATGGGGACCTGGGGATTAGCACCTGGCTGTTTCCGCAGCCGGTACTCCAGATTATCAAGCGCGCGGTGCCTTATGACCTCTTCCTCCTGCTCCCGGCCATCATCCTGAGCTGGATTGCCGGGAACCAGGTCGGTGCCATGGCAGCCCGCGCCCGGTGGCTGGACAACACCATCCTGCCTCTGGGCTACATCCTGACCGCCACCCCGTATATGTGGCTGGCCATCATCCTGGCCTGGTCCCTGGGCAACGTGGCTGGCATCTTCCCCATAGCCGGGGCCTACAGCTTCGGAATCCGTCCCCACGTCTCCTGGCTCTTCGTCAAGGACCTTCTGTGGCACTGGTTCCTGCCCTTCATCTCCCTGTTCCTGGTGATGTTCGGCGGGTGGGCCATCGGCATGCGGAACATGATCATCTACGAGCTGGAGTCGGATTACTCCCGCTACCTGGAGGCCCTGGGGGCACCCCAGGCGCTGATCCGCAAGTACGCCTTCCGCAACGCCATGCTCCCCCAGATCACCGGGCTGGCGCTGCAACTGGGTGCCATCGTTGCCGGAGCCCTGGCTACGGAAATCGTCTTCGCCTACCCCGGCATCGGCTACCTGATCCTCCAGGGCGTCCAGAACCAGGACTACTTCCTGATCCAGGGATGCTTCCTGTTCATCATCATCGGCGTGCTGCTGGCCAACTTCCTGATTGACCTGGTGTATGTGATAGTGGACCCCCGGACCAGGCTGGGGATGACAGGTGAATAGCGATGGAACAGGCACTCCCCCAGACAGTGCGTAGCGAGTTTCTCTACTTCGCGCTCAGGAACCGCAAACTGCGAATCGGACTGGGTGTCCTGACCTTTTTCCTGATCTTCGCCATCATCGGTCCGTTTCTGACCCCGCACGACCCTATCAAGTACGTGGGGCCGCCCGCGTCTCCGCCCTCGCGGGAGTTCTGGTTCGGCACCACCACCTTTGGCCAGGACGTCTACAGCCAGTTCGCCCACGGCCTGCGGGCCACTTTCGTGGTAGGGTCGATCGGCGGAGGGCTCGGCACGTTGATCGGCGTGCTGATCGGGCTGGTGGCCGGCTACCGGGGCGGCATCGTGGACGAAGTGCTCAACATGATCACCAACATCGTCCTCATCATCCCCACGCTGGCGGTGCTCATCATCATTGCCGCCTACTTAACGGTCCGAGGCATCGTCACCGAGAGCATTTTCATTGGGTTGACGGCCTGGCCGTGGGCGGCGCGGGCCATCCGCGCGCAAACCTTCTCGCTGCGCGTGCGGGAATTCGTGGACCTGGCCCGGATGACCGGCCACAGTTCCCTGGCCATCGTCCTCACGGAGATCGCGCCCAACATGATGTCCTACCTGCTGCTGGTCTTCATCCTCCAGTTCGGCGGCGCCATCCTGAACGCGGCGACGCTGGACTTCATCGGCCTCGGCCCTACCCGGGGGATGTCCCTGGGCTTGATGATGAACAACGCCGTCCTCTGGGCCGCCCTGCAGTTGGGGATGTGGTGGTGGCTGATCCCGCCCGGTGCGGCCATCGCGGCCATCGTCGGCGCCCTCTACGTGATGAACGTCGGCCTGGACGAGGTCTTCAACCCCAGACTGCGGGGGATGTGAGCCCATGAGCCTCCAGGTGGAAAACCTCACCGTCTACTACCGCACCCTTCGAGGATACGTGCACGCCCTGGAACGGGCCACCTTCTCCGTGGCCGACGGCGAGATCATGGGGTTGGCCGGCGAATCCGGCTGCGGTAAGACCACCCTCGGTCACAGCCTTATCTACCTGCGCCCACCGATGAACTTCGTCGAGGGTCGCGTGCTCCTGGACGGGGAAGAGCTCCCCGTGGGGGACATGGAGCGCATGCGCGAGTTTCGCTACCGGCACATCTCCCTCATCCCCCAGTACGCCATGAACGCCTTGAACCCGACGCGCAAGCTGGGGAAGATGATCGCCGAACTCCTGGCCAGCCACGGCGAGGACTACGAGCAGTTGCTCCCGGAGCTGAAGCACAGGCTGGACCTGGTGCAGTTGTCCCACGACGTGCTGGGGATGTACCCCATCGAACTGTCCGGAGGGATGAAGCAGCGCGCCACCATGGTCATCTCCACCCTGCTGAACCCCTCCCTCCTCATCGCCGATGAGATCACGTCGGCGTTGGACGTCTCCACCCAGAAGGCGGTGTGCGAGATGCTGGTGGGATTTCGGGATCTGGGTATCGTCAAGAGCACCATCCTCATCACCCACGACATCTCCATCCTGTACCAGATCGCGGACTCGATCCTGGTGATGTACGCCGGCCAGTTGGCGGAGAAGGCACCCACGGAGGCCACCTTCGAGAGTGCCCGCCACCCCTACACGAAGATGCTCATCGCATCCCTCCCCAAGGTCGGGGTGCGGTATGTCGAGGAGCGGCTGCGGGGGATCCCCGGGGCTCCGCCGCAACTGCTGAACCCGCCGGCCGGATGCCGCTTCCGAGAACGCTGTCCGGTGGCCTTTGAGCGCTGCACCGAAGAGCCCCCCTTCCTAGAGGTCGCGCCCGATCACTTTGTCGCCTGCTGGCGGGAGTTCTGATCATGCTCACCCTGGAAAGAGTTTCCAAAGTCTACAGCCTGGGGGCTTTCGGGCTGCGCAAGCTCACCGCCGTCCGGGATGTGAGCTTCGAGATGAGCGCCCGGGAGATCGTCTCCCTGATCGGCGAAAGCGGGAGCGGCAAGAGCACCATCGGCAAGATGATCCTCCGCCTCACGCCCATCACCTCCGGCACCATCCGCTTCGATGGGGTGGACATCTCCATCCTTAATGGCCGGGCGCTGAAGGAGTACTACCGCAAGGTGCAGGGCGTCTTCCAGGACCCCTTTGCCTCTTTCAACCCCATCTTCAAGGCGGACCGCATCTTCAAGGTGGTGAGGGATGAGTTTTACCCCCACGTGGGGAGGGGGGAGTGGGCCGCGAAGGTGGAAGAGGCGCTGCGGGCCGTCGGCCTGAACCCTCCCGATGTGCTGAACAAGTTCCCCCACCAGCTCAGCGGGGGGCAACTCCAGCGCTTCCTCATCGCCCGGGCGCTGCTGCTGGACATCGAGTTTTTCGTGGCCGACGAGATCATCAGCATGTTGGACGCTTCCACGCGCATCGACGTCCTCAACCTGCTGGCGGACCTGAAAGCCCGGGGCCTGTCCATCCTGTTCATCACCCACGACCTTTCCCTGGGCTACTATATCAGCGAACGAGCGATCATCCTTTACCGCGGGCGCGTGGTGGAGATGGGGCCTACGGACAAGGTCTACTCGCATCCTCTGCATCCGTACACCGAGATGCTGATGGAATCCGTTCCGCGGCTGGACCGCAGGTGGGAAGTGACCACCCGGGTGGAGCGGGCGGCGGCATCGAGCGGGCCTGGCGTCGGTTGCGTCTACGCCGACCGCTGCCCCAAAGTGATGGAACGTTGCACCCGGCAGGAGCCGGAGCTGCTGGAGGTGGAGAGTGGACACTTTGCAGCTTGCTGGCTGCACAGTGACTGAAGGGGGAGGAGGATGACGGTACGAGCCATCGGCCCCGAGCTACCCAACATCCCCTGGGAGGACCGCCCTCCGGGGTGCAGCGCCGTTGTCTGGCGGTTCAGCCAGAACCCCGTCATCACCCGGGAGGCCGTACCCGGCGCCAACAGCATCTTCAACAGCGCCGTGGTCCCTTTCGAGGGCAGGTTCGCCGGCGTCTTCCGCTGCGACAACTCGGCGCGCGACATGCAGCTTCACGCCGGCTTCAGCGACGACGGCTTCCACTGGCAGATACAGCCTGAGCGCATCCACTTCGTGTGCGAGGACGAGGAAATCGGGCACTTCGTGTACGGCTACGACCCGCGCGTCTGCTGGCTGGAGGACCGCTACTACATCACCTGGTGCAACTGGTACTACGGGCCGACCATCGGCGTGGCCTACACGTTCGATTTTCAGACGTTCTACCAGTTGGAGAACGCCTTTCTGCCCTACAACCGCAACGGCGTGCTCTTTCCGCGCAAGATCAACGGGAAGTATGCCATGCTGAGTCGGCCCAGTGACCGGGGACACACCCCCTTCGGCGACATCTTCTACAGCGAGAGCCTGGACCTGGTCCACTGGGGGCACCATCGCTTCGTGATGGCCCCGGTCGGCGGCTGGCAGTCCACCAAGATCGGGGCCGGCCCCACGCCCATCGAAACCACCGAGGGCTGGTTGCTCATCTACCACGGCGTGCTAACCTCCTGCAACGGCTTCGTCTACAGCTTCGGCGCGGCCCTGCTGGACCTGGAGAAGCCTTGGAGGGTGGTCTACCGCACCCGACCCTATCTCCTCAACCCCCGGGAGTACTACGAGTGCGTGGGCGATGTGCCCAACGTGGTGTTCCCGTGTGCGGCGTTGGTGGATCCCCCCACCGGGCGCATGGCCATCTACTACGGCGGGGCGGATACGGTGACCTGTCTGGCCTTCGCCTACCTGGACCAGTTGATCGAGTTCACGCGACAGCATTCCCTCTGAAGGGGCAACGTGAGCGAGCTGAAGGTCGCTGTCATCGGCGGCGGGAGCACCTACACCCCGGAACTGGTAGAGGGGTTTATCCGCCGGCGGGATGCGTTTCCGGTGACCCATCTGGCGCTGATGGACATTGACGCGGAGCGCTTGCGGGTGGTGGGCGGGCTGGCGGAGCGCATGTTGCGGGCCGCCGAAGCCGACATCGAGCTGACCCTCACGACGCGGCGCCGCGAAGCCCTGGAGGGTGCCCGCTACGTTATCACCCAGATCCGGGTAGGCGGAAACCGCGCCCGCGCCCAGGACGAGCGCATCCCCCTGCGCTTCGGCGTGGTGGGTCAGGAGACCACGGGCCCGGGCGGGTTCGCCAAGGCGTTGCGCACCATCCCGGTGCTGCTGGAGATCGCCCGCGATATGGCCGAGGTAGCCCCGGGCGCTCACCTGATCAACTTCACGAACCCTGCCGGCCTCGTCACCGAGGCCCTGCTCAAGCACACCGACGTGCCGACCGTCGGCCTGTGCAACTTGCCCTTCGGCATGCAGCACGCCATCGGCGGATGGTTGGGCGTGGCGCCTGAGCGGGTGAGGCTGGACTACGTCGGGCTGAACCACCTGGGCTGGGTGCGCGGGGTGAAGGTGGACGGCGAGGACGTCTTCGACCGGGTGCTGGAGGCCGCCATCGCCTGGGCCAGAACGGGGAACCTGCCGTTCTCACCAGAGCTCCTGGAGACGCTGGGGATGATCCCCACCTACTACCTGCGCTACTACTACCACCATGACCAGGTGGTGGCCGAGCAACGCCGGGTGGAGAAGATCCGGGCGGAGGAGGTGCAGGAGATCGAGGCCCGCCTGCTGGAGCTGTATGCCGACCCAAACCTGACCCAGAAGCCTAAGCTGCTGGAACGGCGGGGCGGAGCCCACTACTCGACGGTGGCCATGGCCGTCATGAACGCCATGCACCGCGACGCGGGAGAGGTGCACATCGTCAACACGCGCAATGACGGGGCGCTGCCCGACCTGCCACGGGACAGCGTCGTCGAGCTGCCGGCAGTGATCGACCGGGGCGGCGCCCGCGCCATCCCGACGGCTCCCCTGCCCCCGGTGATCCGTGGCCTGGTCCAGGCGGTTAAGGCGTACGAGGAGTTGACGATCCGGGCGGCGGTGGAAGGGGATGAGCGAGCCGCCTTGCAGGCCCTGCTGGCCCATCCGCTGGTCCCTTCCTTCGCGGCGGCCCAGGGGCTTTGGGCGGCCATCAAGGAGGCGAACTGGGCGTACCTGCCCCGGTTCAGGAGCACCCGGTGACCTCATGCTGGCAGCGGACGCTAGTCCGCCGTCCCTGCCGGTGAGGTTGTCAAGTTCCCGTTTGTAGGGAGGAGGACGTGCCTCACGTTCTAGGCGTAGACGCCGGCGCGACCAAGACCTTTGCCCTGGTAGCTGATGGAGAAGGACACCTCCTAGGCTTCGGCCAGGGTGGCCCGGGCAACCACCAAGTGGTCGGGCCGGAAGCGGCCCTGACGGAGATCCGCCGCGCCTGCGAAGCGGCCCTCTCGCAGGCGGGCGTGGCTCCGCCTGTGGATTTGGGCTTCTTCGGCGTGGCCGGGGCCGACCTGCCCGTGGATTTCGCCCTCCTCACCCCGGCCATTGAGGGCATGGGGCTGGCCCGCCAAGTGCGGGTTAAGAACGACACCATGGTCGCTTTGCGCGCCGGCCTCAAGCGCCGTTGGGGGGTGGCCGTGATCTGCGGCACGGGGTTCAACGCCGGCGGCATCGGCCCTGACGGACGGGAGGTGCAACTGCCCGGCCTCGGAGCGCTCTCAGGGGACTGGGGCGGCGGCGCCGACATTGCCCAGGAGGTGATCCGCCTGGTTGCCCGTGCCTGGGACGGGCGCGGGCAGCCCACGGCGTTGACAGAGATGGTGCTGGAGGCCCTGGAGCTTCCGTCGGTGGAGGAGCTCATCTCCCGACTCTACCAGAGCCAGTTCGACTACTACCACGGCCAATTTGACCGGCGCCGCCTGCTGGGTCTCGTGCCGCTGGTCTTCGAGGCCGCTTATCATGGGGACCCGGTGGCCCAGGACCTACTGGTGCGGGTGGGTACCGAGGTGGGGATCACGGCCAATGCCATCATCAAACGCCTGGGGTTGGAGCACACCGATGTGGAGGTGGTGCTGGGGGGCAGCGTCTTCAAGGGCAAGGGGCCGCTGCTGCTGGACACGGTGACCCAGGTGGTGCACTGCGTCGCTCCCCGGGCGACCATCGTGCGGCCGGCGTTCGAGCCGGTGGTGGGGGCGGTGTTCCTGGCCCTGGAGCATCTGGGAGCGGAGGTCAACAAGGCTGTCTACGCCAACGTGCGGGCGAGCTTGCCACGGGAGTTGCAACGTGCCTGATGGCCACCGTTCTTTCGGCGGGGGATAGGGAGCAATGGGATTGCTTTCGCCTATCGTCACCAGCTGGTTGATTGAGAGAGCCACGTGGACGTTGTAATTGTAGGACAGGCTTTCGAGCCTGTCCCGGCGGAGTAGAGACATCCCACAGGGCCGGTGGACAGCCTGGAAAGGCTGTCCTACGCCTTGTCAGGGAACGGCTGATTGTTCTTGCCAGTCACCGAACTTGATCGTGCTGAAACCACTTTGAGGAGGATCATCGATGCCGACCAACGTGACATTTCCATCCGATTTCATCTGGGGAGCGGCCACTTCGGCCTATCAGATCGAAGGAGCGTGGAACGAGGATGGCAAGGGCGAGAGCATCTGGGACCGCTTCTGCCACACGTCCGGCAAGATCGAAAACGGCGACACGGGCGACGTGGCCTGCGACCACTATCACCGCTGGCGAGAAGATGTGGCCTTGATGCGGGAGCTAGGCCTGCAGACGTACCGCTTCTCCATCGCCTGGCCGCGCCTGCTGCCGGAGGGACGGGGACGCGTAAACCAACCGGGGTTAGATTTCTATGACCGGCTGGTAGATGGGCTGCTCGAAGCGGGAATCAAGCCCTTCGTCACCCTTTACCACTGGGATCTGCCCCAGGCGCTGCAGGATGAGGGTGGCTGGCCAGAGCGGGCAACCGCCAAAGCCTTCGTGGAGTACGCGGACCTGGCCTCCCGCACACTGGGCGACCGGGTGCGATACTGGATCACCCTCAATGAGCCTTACGTGAGCGCGTTTATCGGCTACCTGGAGGGACGGCACGCCCCCGGCCATAGGGACCTCGACGAGGCGCTGGCCGCGGCGCACCATCTGCTGCTGGCCCACGGCTGGGCCGTCCCTGTCATCTGCCGCAACAGCCCGGGGGCGCAGGTCGGCATCGCCCTAAACCTGATCCCCTTCACCCCCGCCTCCTCCAGCGCTGCGGACCGGGCCGCAGCCTGGCAGCAGGACGGGATGGTCAACCGCTGGTTTCTCGACCCCATCGCGGCCCGAGGCTACCCGGCCGACATCGTGCAGCACTACGGACACTCCATGGAGTTCGTGCAGGATGGAGACCTGGAAGCCATTGCCGTCCCGCTGGATTTCGTGGGGCTCAACTACTACACCCGTGGCGTGGTGCGCAGCAACGCGATTCCCAAGGAGGAAAACGCCCCGCAGTCCGTCTTCCCCAACCCGGAGCACACCGAAATGGGGTGGGAGGTCTATCCGGAGGGCCTATATCAGATGCTGGGGCGCCTGTATTTCGACTACGCTTTCCCCGCCATCTACATCACCGAGAACGGCGCCGCCTACGCGGATGAACTCACCCCCGAGGGCCAGGTGAACGATGCGCCTCGGGCGGCCTACCTGAAGGCTCACTTCACCCAGGCGGCCAGAGCCATCGCCGGCGGGGTGCCGCTCAAGGGCTACTTCGTCTGGTCGCTGATGGACAACTTCGAGTGGGCCCACGGCTACTCGAAACGCTTCGGCCTGATCTACGTGGACTATCGCACGCAGCGCCGCATCCTGAAGGCCAGTGCGCGCTGGTATCAGCAGGTCATCGCTGCTAACGCTCTGGTGGATTAGGCCGTCCAGTCAGGCGCCGCAGAACCCTGAGGGCCCGCAGGGTGACCCACTTGCTGGGCTTACCCTTCTCCTCGATGTCGGCCCACGTCTTGCCGTTGAGGGAGTTCTCCAGTTTCCAGCGACCCTGGGCGTCGCGTTTGCTGAGGATGAACTCCACGGCGTTAACCAGTCGAGGATCATCACCACAGCCGGCAAGGGTCAGCACATCCACCGTCTCCAGCACGTCGCTCCAGTAGCTCAGCAGGAAGCCCAGCTTGAACCAGGTGGAGCTGACCCGTCCGGTGTAGGGGTAGTCGGCCACGGCTGGGTCACGGCTCAGCAGGAAGTCCACGCCGACCTCGATGGCCTGCTCGATGGCCAGCGTACGCCGGTCACGCGGCACGGCGAGCAGCGCCCGCATCGCTTTGTTGGCTCCCCAGGCGCAGGGCTGTCCTTCGTTGACGCTGCAGGCGAAGGTGGGTCCACAGGTGCCTGACCTGAGGTAGCGGAAGTCGCTCTCGCCGGTGATGGCCCGGGCCTGCCAGTCCAACGCTCTCTGAACGCGCGGATCATCCCCAAGGCCCAGTTGCTGCAAGGCATACAACAGGTTGCCGTTCAGGCAGTGGACCGCAGCGCTGTTGACGGGCTTCTGGGAGGCGGAGAAGGCGCCGTTGGGTGCGATGCTGTGACTCAAGAGGTACTCGCAGCCCCGGCGCACCCGGTCGTCGGCCGGGTCGGCCCCCAGTTCGGCCAGGAAGATGATCTGCCATACGGTGCTGCGGTACTTGGGTGAGTAGCCGCCGCCGGGCTTGACCCAGTAGCCTTCGGGGTACTGGGCGTCGAGGATGGCGGGCACAGGGCCTGAGGTCATGATGCCTGCCCGGGCCTGGCGGACTTCGGGGTCGTCCTCGGGCCGGCCCAGCAGGTCCCGAAGGGCGAAGTAGCGCACGCCGGGGTTAGCCGCGTCCGGCGCTAGCAACCACTGCACCACATCCGTGCTCATGACATTATCACCATCCGCCCAAAGCAGGTAACCATAAATTCTTTGAACTTCTCCACTGCTACCAAGGGGCGTCCCCGCCCCGTTTTTCAGGGTCAAAGAGCCGCTGGACAGGGCGAGCCTGTGCGCGCCAGTCCCTGGCACAGGGGTCGCACAGACGCGGACGGCCCTTGATAGCCCTTTTGGTGCGAGGAGAAAGTGCAAAGCACTTTTGGCAAGTTGCTAAGGTGCTTGAAGCGCTTGCGGAGATCAACCTTGCGCACAGTCTCCCTGTCCTACCGGGCTGTGTAAAGACCGGCCACCCCGGCTAGATTCTACCACGCACAGGCAGTTAGTGCAAAGGCCGACAGTGGGGTGTGGGGTGAAAGGAGTGAGGCGCAAAGTGCGCCAATCGGGGGGTATCTGAAGGGCGCACATGCCTGATACTGCCGGCAACCCAAGCGGGGAAGTTGGTCACCTCGGAACCTTCCGGCTCGCAGAAGAGCCGGTGCAATGATCGGGGCCAATCCAGCGAGAGCGACGTGACGGTTCATCGGCGTTCGCCCTTTCGCCGGCACCAGCGAGAATGTTCAGTCAGCCGATCGAGCCGATCCAGCGATTAGGTCGAACTGTTTCCAGGAGCTTTTGGGGTGCCCTTTGCACTGGAGCACCCGATCAAGAACAAGTTTTCAAACAGAGGCGGGGTTTCGGGAGCAAAAATCGAAGTCCCCGTACAGGGTTCCGATGTCAAACCCCGTCTCCTCCAGCAAGGCGCACATCTCCTCCGGCTCGATCCAACCGAAGCTGAGGCGGCGGTACTTATGGCAGAGCACCACCCCGTCATCATCCAGTTCCTCCGTCCAGGCAGTGACCCGCATGGTCTGAGCTTCAAAATCGTGGCGGGTCGTCGTCCAGGGAAGCAGATCGCGGCCGGTGGCCGCGTCGGTGTACTCGCCCCGCAGGATGACCCTCTGATGCCGTTGGGCAGCCTGCGGGTCGAACACGAAGTGATCGAGGATGAGGTGACCACCAGGGGCAAGCTGACTGTAGGTACGGCGCAGGCCAGCTCGCTTGTCCTCCAGGGTCACCAGGTGAACAACGGTGTAGTAGGGGATAGCGATGAGTTGGGCCGGTTCAGGCAAGCTGAAGTCGCGGAAGTCAGCCTGGATGAAGTAGTGCACCCAATAAGCCCAATGCTCTTCCACACCCTCGACAACCGCGTAAGGCCGCATGACCCGGACGTCGAGCCCGGTTTCCTCCTTCACCTCACGGACCGCCGCTTGCTCCGGCGTCTCGCCCGGCTCTATCGAGCTTTCCGGGACAGCCCAGGTGGGCTCCTCTCCCGGCTCCCCTGCGGGACCACGAAAGCGACCATCCATCGGCGCTCCTGCACAGGACGGCTACCCTTCCCACTGTGATAGGTCGTCGTCTTTGCGCAAGCCCTCACCTATCGAGGGCTCTACCTGTGCCAACAGGGCCTATCCATCCAGCGAGCTGCGCACGGCCATGGCACCTCGGTTGAGGACGTGGGTGTAGATCATGGTGGTTTTCACATCTTTGTGACCAAGCAGTTCCTGCACGGTGCGGATGTCGTAGCCGGCCTCCAGCAGGTGGGTGGCGAAGGAGTGGCGGAAGGTGTGGGGAGAGACGGGCTTGTGGATGCCGGCGGCGCGGGCGGCTCGGCGGACAGCGCGTTGGAGGGCACTGGGGCTCATGTGGTGGTGGCGGATGAGGCCGGAGCGGGGGTCCACAGAGAGGCGTGGGGAGGGGAAGACCCATTGCCAAGCCCATTCTCGCTGGGCGTTGGGGTATTTGCGGGCCAGGGCATCGGGCAGGTAGACGGCGCCGTAGCCCTGGGCCAGGTCGTGCTCATGCAGGCGCTTGACCTGCTGGAGGTGTTTTTGGAGGGGTTCGACCAGGGATTGGGGTAGGATGGTGACGCGGTCCTTCTCGCCTTTCCCGTCGCGGACGGTGATAGTGAGGTAGGCGAAATCCAGGTCCTTGATGCGCAGGCGGAGGCATTCCATCAAGCGCAGCCCTGAGCCGTAAAGGAGCTGGGTCATCAGGAGGTGTGTGCCGGAGAGGTGGCGGAGGATGGTGTGCACCTCTTTTTGGGTGAGGACGGTGGGGAGGCGTTTGGGCTTTTTAGCGCGCAGGGCGGGGATGGGCTCGGTGATCTCCTGGCCCAGCACCTCGCGGTAGAGGAAGAGGATGGCCTGGAGGGCCTGGTTCTGGGTGGAGGCGGCGACCTTTTCGTGGACAGCCAGGTGGGTGAGGAAAGCCTCGATTTCCGGAATGCCCATCTCCTTGGGGTGGCGTTTGTGGTGGAGGAGGATGAAGCGTTTGATCCAGTGGACATAAGCCTGCTCGGTGCGGTAGGAATAGTGTTTGCGGCGCAGGGCATACCGCACTTGGTCTAACAATTTTGGGGGAGATGAAGATCGAGTCTGTCGTGGAGATGGAGTTGACATCCTGGCTTCCTTCGTGTATAATGTTACTGACTTAAGGTGGCTCACATTTTACCTCATAACGCTGTAAAAGTCAATTTCTGGGAGGGATATGCGGATGCTGCATATTCCTTCAAAAGACAGCAAATTGCGGAGTCCGCATAATCAATAGTTAGGCCGCCGTATGCATGACCGAACTTGCATATCGGAGCACATGTACAAGTATGATTAGAGGTGCAAAATGAAACGCACACTGAGTATCGCAGGGAGTTTGTTGGGCCTACTAGCGCTTGTAGTGCTGGTTCTTGCCCTCACTCTGACCTTCGGCGGACTAGGTAGAGGCGCAGAGCCGGTGTCCCAGATGTTCCAATCCCCCATCGAGACACCCACACAGCCGCCTTACTCGCCACCGGCAACCCCTTCAAAACCAACGCCGCTGACACCACCGCCCACTATCCCACCGAAGCCTTCGCCGCCAGCACATCCTACAGTAACTGTCACTTTGCCGCCCTATCCACCCCCTCAGACTCCGACGCCACCAGGTACGCCAACCACGGTGCCAACACCACGCGTGACCATCACACCGCCAGTGCCCGGTACACCCACGACTGTACCCACACCACCAGGGCCATTGCCGCCTGGGCCGAAGGTGGTATATGGGGAGACGGACGGAGCTGCTGGGAATACCTTGATCTGGCTTGCCAGCACGACGAACCCCGAGCTACGGAGAGTGCTAACTACCTTTACTCATAAGGTGGGGTATGGGGTACAAGGTGCTGTCTCTCCTGACGGAAATAAGATAGCTTACCTTGTAATCCCTCCCGATGCTAGCGAAAGAGCAGCACGAACAGCCGGAGGGGAATTGTGGGTTATGAATTCGAATGGTACAGATCCTCATAAGATAGCGGATCAGGTCGGGTACATCGGCATGTGGGCACCGGACAGCCAGACTTTGGTATACGGGAGGCTGTTATCCCAGGTTCAACCCACAGAAGAACCTTATAGACGAGAGTTATACGCGATAGACTTGGACGGCAACCAAAAGCTTATCGTCTCTGAGGAAAGAGCCTACATTGCACCTGTAGGTTGGTCACCCGACAGCCAACGGTTGTTCTATCTGCGTAGTGGGCCTGAAGGTGCTCCTGAGCTCTGGGAAGTGGAGATCTCTACGGGGGCAACGTGGCTTCAAAGAGATCTGCCCTCGAGCCTTGCGTCTGGGGTTTCTCTCTCTCCAGACGGCACCCACTTGATGTTGTCAACCCTAGACCGTCGCGAACCGATTCACCAATATGCTCTAGTGATCGTACCCGTTGAGGGAGGAGAAGGAAGGGCCATTCTCCGCGGAGCTATTGGTGAGGGGCCAATCAACCGATATGCGGCAATCTGGTCTCCCGATGGCCAGAGTATTCTGGCTCATATTCCCCCCCAGGCTGAACAGACAGCTCGGCTGGAGCGGATCGATCTCAGGACAGGCCAGAGACACACCGTTCCGACAGAGGCCGTCAGCGGTGACGAGTTCTTTATTCCTCGATCCTGGTCGCCGGATGGAGAGTGGTTGGTCGTCCTTAAGTATCCTCGCCTTCAGTCTCTTGCCTACCTGATGCGGGCCACAGGCGGACCAATGGTGCAGATACCGTTGACCCAGCCTTCTAATTGGGTTACCCCACTCGGGTGGACAAACTGATAGACATGACCACGGTAGTGTACAGGGAGGAAGCAATGTTAAAGATCACCAAGCGGTTTCAATTCCTTGCACGGAGTAACATCCTACTGCTTGTGGCCTTGCTTAACCTTCTCTTCCTCGTACAAGCAAGTGACCCTCCGATATGCGTAGCTCAAGGAAGCTGCCCTGAACCCACTGCCTACGGCCGTCAACCTTTCCCAGATGAGTTGGTGGATGTTTTCGACCGAGCAGGTACCAATCGCTTGGGGAACGAGGGACCCGATCTGCCGCAGACTTGGAAAGGGTATCCACCCTCGCAAGCCAAGTTGGTCTCTCCCTATGCGCCCTGTATATTGCTCAAGGCTATCGGCTATACCGAAAGCACGGGTTGGAAGCAGTTCGACGCCGAGTATGGGCAGTACGGCTACACCGTCCTCAATGAGAGCACTTGCGACTATGGGGTGATGCAAATCAATGCCATCCACTTTGATGA
>FWWM01004798.1_pt1 | contig 30853 bp, 28 predicted proteins | sample 2228351 | NCBI WGS metagenome assembly FWWM01 (sample SAMEA103939774, study PRJEB20133) | metagenome | reverse complement strand
GAACGCCGGTGGGTCCAACACGCCGTCAGGAGGTGGACGGCGGCGGCCCCGGAGGGCCGCCCTCCGAAAGCCAAACCGCTTTTCGGAGGGCGCGCCTCCCGGCGCGCCGCAACAGCGGCCCCGGAGGGCCGCCCGCCGATCCCAACCCCATGCGCCGCGCCCCGCCGTTACGGTAGAATGATGAAAATCACCGCGAGGGGTCGGTGGGGAAGACCCTCGCGCGCCACGCGCCCGGCGCCCTGTTCGGATCCGGAGCGCAGCAATCCCGATCGGGAGGCGAAGGGTGTCCGCCTTTCCATCGATGCGATCCATGGGAAGGAGCGCGGGGGAGGTCCGTCTGGCGCTGCCCAGTAAGGGCCGCCTGGAGGAGCCCACCCTGGCGTTCCTGGCCGCGTGCGGCCTGCCCGTGGAGAAGGCCAACCCCCGGCAGTATGTCGCCCGCATCCCGGCGCTGCCCGGGGTCACGGTGTTGTTCCAGCGGGCGGGCGACATCCCGCTGAGCGTGCGGGACGGCGGGGTGGATCTCGGCATCACCGGCTACGATGTGGTAATGGAGCGCCTGGATCACGACCCCCAGGTCCTGATCCTGCACGAGGCGCTCAACTACGGCCACTGCGACCTGGTCCTGGCGGTCCCGGAGGCCTGGCCGGTGGAGACGGTCGCCGACCTGGCCGCCCTGGCCCGGGCCCGGGCGCAAGGAGGCCAACCCCTTCGGATCGCCACCCGGTTCACGAACCTGGTGCGCCACTTCCTGCAGGAACGGGGGATCACGGAGTTCCAGCTGGTGGTCTCCGAAGGGACCCTGGAGGTGGCCCCCAGCATCGGCTACGCCGACCTGATCGCCGACCTCGCCACCACCGGGACCACGCTGCACGATAATCGGCTCCGGCCGCTGCGCGACGGCGTGATCCTCCACGCCCAGGCCTGTCTGATCGCCAACCGCGCCGCCCTGCGGGCCCGGCCGGAGGCCCTGGCGGTGGCCCGGCAGCTGGTGGAGTTCTTCGAGGCCCACCTGCGGGCGGAAGCCCACTACATGCTCTTCGCCAACATGCGAGGGGAATCCCCCGAGGCCATCGCCCGACGCCTGTTCACGCAGACCGAGCTGGGTGGCCTCCAGGGCCCCACCATCTCCCGCGTCTACGTCCGCGAAGGGGATCCCGGCTGGTTCGCCATCCACATCATCGTGCGTAAGGACCGCCTGAACGAGGCGATCCGACAGCTGCGGGCCATCGGGGGCAGCGGCGTGGTGGTGGCCCCGGTAACTTACATTTTCGAAGAGGAACCGCCGCGCTGGCAGCGGGTGCTGGAACAGCTCCACGCCCAGGATTGAGGCGGGGGCCATCGGCCTTCGGTGCCCCGGACGTGGGGGCATCCACGATATCTGGCTCACGAGGAGGGCCTTCGGTGATCGAACGCTGGCTCCGCTCGGATCTCCGGGACCTGTTGGTCTACAGCATGTCGGTCTCGCCGGAAGACTTGGCGTCCGCCTATGGGGTGCCGCCGGAGCGGCTGATCCACCTGCACGCCAACGAGAACCCTTACGGCCCCTCCCCACGGGTCGCAGCGGCCCTCAGCCGCGAGGGATGGCACCATTACCCCGATCCCCAGGGGAAGGCGCTGCGGCAGGCGCTGGCGGAATACACCGGGCTGGGCCCGGAATGGATCGCCTTGGGGAACGGGGCCGATGATGTCATTGATCTCCTGGCCCGCCTGCTCGTCGGGCCCGGGCGGGCCGCGTTGATCGTCGAGCCCACCTTCGAGATGTATGCCCTCTCCGTCCGCTGGCACGGCGGCGGGGTTTGCGTCGTCCACCGGGACCCGGGGTTCCAGATCCCACCCACCGCCCTCCTCGAGGCGGTCCGCCGCCATCGGCCGGCCGCCGTCTTCCTGGCCTCCCCGAACAACCCGGACGGCGGCCTGCTCCCCGAGGGGATCCTCCAGGCCCTCCTCGCCGAGGACGTGATGGTGATCGTGGACGAGGCCTACTTCGAGTTCTCCGGCCACACGTTCGCCGGCTGGCTCCCCCAGCACCCGAACCTGGTCCTCGTGCGAACCTTCAGCAAGTGGGCGGGGCTGGCCGCACTGCGGCTGGGCTACGCGCTGATGCACCCGGAGCTGGTCCGGGCCTACGACGCGGTGCGCCCGCCGTTCAACGTGAACCTGGCGGCGCAGCGGGCCGCCCTCGCCTCCCTGGAGGACCGGGAGTATCTCATGGGGAACGTCGCCCGGCTGGTGGCCGAGCGGGAGCGGCTCGGGCGGGCGCTGCAGCGTTTTCCCTTCCTCCAGCCGTTCCCCAGCCACACCAACTTCATCCTGTGCCGCGTGATCGGGTGGGACGCCCACCGCCTGTGGGAGGCGCTGCTGCGCCGCGGGATCCTGATCCGCCGCTACGCCGCCCCAGCCCTACGGGATTGCCTTCGGATCTCGATCGGGCGGCCCGAGCACACCGAAGCGCTCCTCCAGGCCCTGACGGAGATCGCGGAGGAGGCCCCCCATGGTGCCCCGTGAGGCCCGACGCCAGCGGCGCACCGCCGAGACCGAGGTCACGGTCTTCCTGCGGCTGGACGGGCGCGGGGAGGCGCGGGTGGAGACCGGCATCGGCTTCCTGGACCACATGCTCCACCACCTGGCGTTCCACGGGCTCTTCGATCTCGAGGTCCACGCCCGCGGGGACCTGCATGTGGATCCCCACCACACGGTGGAGGATGTGGCCATCGTCCTGGGGCAGGCGCTCGATGAGGCGTTGGGGGATCGGATGGGGATCGTGCGGATGGGGCACGCCTACGTGCCAATGGATGAGGCCCTGGCGTTCGTGGCAGTGGACCTCTCCGGGCGGCCCTACGCCGTGCTGGAGCTTCCCTTCGCCGGCCCGGCCATCGGGGCCCTGCCCACCTCCCTGATCCCGCACTTCCTGGAGACCCTGGCGGTCCACGCCCGCATGAACCTGCACGCCCGAGTGCTCTACGGGCGGGACGATCACCACCGGGCGGAGGCGCTCTTCAAGGCCCTGGGCCGGGCCCTGGATATGGCGATGCGTGTGGATCCCCGCCGGAGCGGCGTCCCTTCCACCAAGGGGACGATCGGGCTGTAGGGGGCGGCGCTGCCCTCCGGATCACCGGAAGCCCGCGTGGGAGGGAAACCGGGGAGCCGTCCCGACGGCGTTCTCACCCCCCGGCCAGCTGCAGCCCGCTCCAACCGCCCATGGCCAGCAAGGTGAGCCCGCACAGCGCCGTGAGGGTCCGTAGGACCGGCGGGGAGAGGCGCCGGATCCCCCCGTGGGTCACCAGGCCCAGGACCCCCACCCATCCCATGCTCCCTGCCGTGAAGCCCCCGTAGAACACCGCCACGGTGGAGGGCGTGACCTCGGGGATCCCCAGGCGGAGCATGGTGGAGGCGATGGCCGCGAACCAGAGGATCACCACGGGGTTGGTGAGGGTGATCGCCAGCCCCGTGAGGAAGAGCCTGGGGGAGGGGACATCCGGGTTCCACGAGATCCCCATCCCCCGCCAGGCATCCCGCAACGTCAGCCCCCCCAAGCCGATCAACAGGACCGCTCCGGCGGCGGCGAGAGTCGTCCCCAGCGCCGGCCACCGTGCGAGCACCGTCGCCGCCCCCAACACGCTGAGGGTGAAGTAAACCAGGTCCCCCACCACCGTCCCCAGGCCGGTGAGGACCGCCCCTCTCCACCCGTAGCGCAGCCCCGCCCGCAGGATGGCCAAGTTCCCGGGCCCCAGGGGGATCGAGAGCGAGAGGCTGAGGAGCAGTCCGCGTAGGAAGATCCAGGCCATCGTTCCTCCGTCCGCAGATGGGTCTCAGGGCGTTCGGCGACCACACCACGAAGAGGAAGAAACCACGGGGTCCGGCGAAGCCTGGACCCCGGGCTTCCATCTTCCGGGGAGGGGAACCGGCCGCGCCCCCGTCCTCACGCGCTGTAGTAGAGGTAGAACTCATAGGGGTGCGGCCGGAGGCGGATGGCGTCCACCTCCTTGCGCTTGAGCTCGATCCAGGTCTCGATGACATCGGGGGTGAAGACCCCGCCCTTCAACAGGAACTCGTGGTCCCGCTCCAGAGCCTGCAGGGCCTCCTCGAGGGAGCCGGGCACCTGCTTGATCTTGCGGGCCTCCTCCGGCGGCAACTCGTAGAGATCCACATCCATCGGCTCCCCCGGGTCGATCCGGTTCTGGATGCCGTCCAGGCCGGCCATCAGGATGGCGGCGAAGGCCAGGTAGGGGTTCGCCGAAGGGTCCGGGCAACGGTATTCGATCCGCTTGGCCTTGGGGGAGTCCGAATACATCGGGATGCGGATGCCGGCGCTGCGGTTGCGGCGGGAGTAGACCAGGTTCACCGGGGCCTCGTAGCCCGGGACCAGCCGGCGGTAGGAGTTCGTGGTGGGGGCGCAAAAGGCCAGCAGAGCCGGCGTGTGGTAGAGGATCCCGCCGATGTAATAGCGGGCCAGCTCCGAGAGGCCGGCGTAGCCCCGCTCATCCCAGAAGAGGTTCCGGCCTTCCTTCCACAGGCTCTGGTGCACGTGCATCCCGGAGCCGTTGTCGCCGAATAGCGGCTTGGGCATGAAGGTCGCCGTCTTGCCGTGGGCCCGGGCCACGTTCTTAATGATGTATTTATACATCAGCACCTGATCGGCCATCCGGGTGAGGGTCTTGAAGCGCATATCGATCTCGCACTGGCCGCCGGTGGCCACCTCGTGGTGGTGGGTTTCCACCTCGATGCCGGCCTGCATCAGGCGCAGCACGATCTCCGAGCGCAGGTCCTGAAGGGAATCGGCCGGGGGGACCGGGAAGTAGCCTTCCTTCCAGCGCGGGCGATGGCCCAGGTTCGGCCGCCCCTCGTCCCGCCCGCTGTTCCAGATCCCCTCCTCGGAGTCAATGAAATAGAACCCGTAATGCGCCCCCTGGTCGAACCGGATGTTATCGAAGATGAAGAACTCCACCTCCGGGCCCCAGTAGCTGACATCGGCGATCCCGGACTGCTTCAGATAAGCCTCGGCCTTCTGGGCGATATAGCGGGGGTCCCGGGTATAGGGCTGCCGGGTCACCGGGTCATAGACGTTGCAGACAATGCTGAGGGTGGGGACTTCACAGACCGGGTCGATCACCGCCGTGGTCGGGTCCGGGATCAGGATCATGTCGCTCTCGTCAATGGTCTGGAAGCCCCGGATGCTGGAGCCGTCGAACCCCAGCCCCTCCCGGAACACCTCCTCGGAGAGCTCCGTGATCGGGATGCTGAAGTGCTGCCAAGTCCCCAGCAGATCCACGAACTTGAGGTCCACGATGACCACGCCCTGGGCGCGGGCGAACTCGATCACCTCCCGGGGCTGGGTGATGGGTTTCGGGACCTTCCCGTTGCTCCGCGCCAGGACGTCGCGTGCGATCTCGGTGAGGTTCTGCCGGGCCATCGGTGCCTCCTCCAGGCCGTGAAGAATTCCCCCCGATTGTAAAAAGGCGCACGAGCCCTGACTACGGGCACGGGGACCGAACGGTTGGTCCCCCGGTTTGTGCAACGTGCACAAAGGCCCCCCAGATGCCCCAGCCAAAGGTTACTCGGGGGGTTCCTTCGCCGGGGAGGCCGCCGGGTTTCGAGACAGGATCGCAGGGAGACGGACGCCGGTCAACGCCTCGATGAGGGCCGGGACCTGGGCCAGGGCCTGGGCCAGATCCCCCGTGAACCGGCTGACCCCCCCATGCCCGTCCCCGATCAGGATGATCCGCTCGGCATGGGCGAGGGGCTCCGCCAGGGCCTTCGCCATGGCCGGCAGGATGTCCACCACCATCTGGGCCATGGCCGCCTCGTTGTATTCCCGCCACGCCGCCGCCTTGGCCCGCATGGCCTCGGCCTCCGCCCGGCCGGTAGCCCGGATGCGCTCCGCATGCCCCACCGCCTCCGCCTCCAGCCGGTAGCGCTCCGCGTCCGCCAAGGCCAGGATGCGGCGTTTCTCCGCCTCCGCCGGCAACTCCACTGTGGCGGTGAGTTCCCGCTGCTTGCGCTCGATCTCCTTCTCCTCGATCTCGATCGCCAGCTCCTTCTCCACCCGGCGGACCGTCATCTCCTCCCGTTTGACGGCCTGGGCCGCCCGGTGCCGGTGCAGCTCATAGGCCATATCCGCCTCCGCCCGGCGGGCCTCCAGCTCCCGGCGCGCCTCCTCCACCGCCCGGTCGGCCTCCAGGCGGGCGATGCGGGCCACCCGGTCCGCCTCCGCCTCCGCGATCGCCGCCTGCTGCCGCACCTGGGCGATCCGGGGCCGACCGATCGCGTCCAGATAGCCCTGCTCGTCGGCGATGTGACGCACGGTGAGGGAAAGGATGTCCAAGCCCATCCGTTCCAGATCCTGCCGCGCGGCCTCGCGGACCCGCTGGGCGAACTCCGCCCGGCGCAGGTAGAGATCCTCCACGCTCATCGTGCCCAGGACGGCCCGCAGGTGGCCCTCGATCACCTGCAGGGCCACCCGCCGGATGTCATCCTTCGGCCGCGAGAGGAACTGCTCCGCGGCGACGGCGATGGAGGCGTCGTCCCCTTTGATCTTCACCTGGGCCACGGCGTCCACCACCATCCGCACCCCCTGCGCGGTGTAGGCGTCCGCGGTCTGGATCTCGATGGTGAGCAACTCCAGGGAGAGCCGCTGCACCCGCTCCAAGATCGGCCAGACGAAGGCCCCGCCCCGCACCAGCCGGTAGCCGACCACCCGCCGGCGGCCGTCCGGATCCACCACCTTGCGCTTTCGACCGGAGACGATCAAAACCTCGTTGGGGCCGGCCTTGGTGTAGCGCCAAGCCCACAGCGCGATGAGCCCGGAAAGCGCCAACAGGATCCCGATCCCGATCGCGATCGTCATCGCTCACCTCCCCCTCAGAGATGGCGCGCGCTCGATCCGAAGCATCCCCGGATCCGGGAGGCGATGGGCGGCGTAGAGCGCCTCCCCGACCCGCCCCCGCAGATCCTCCAGATCCCGGCCCAGGAACACCACCCGCCGGTCCGCTCCCTCATCCACGGCCACCCATCGCTCCCCCAGCCGGTGGACCGGCAGGAGGACGGACCGGAGCCGCCGGGCGGACTCGTAGAACCGCAAGCCGAACGCTTCGGGCGATAAGGCGCCCGCCAGCGCGGCCCAGGCCTCCGACCCCCACACCTCCACCGCCAGGTCTTCCTCCCGAGGCAACCATCCGATGTGGACCCCCCAGGCCGCCGCCCGCTCCCACAGGGCCCAACCGCCGCCCCCCGTCGCCGGGGCAGTCAGGCGCTCGCCGCCCAGATGGAGGCGCCAGCCGGACCGGCTCCAAAGGACCGGCAGCCAGGGAGTGGAGCCCAGCGCCGGTCGGAAGGCCGCTGCCGGCGGGGCCCAGCCCATCTCATCGGAAAGGATCCGCACCGCGATGGACTCCGCCGGGAGGCCGTGGGCGTCAGCCACCCGCTGACGTAGGGTCCCCACATCCGGTGCCTCCAGGATCGGGCCGTCGGGCTCATGCACCCGCCACCCCGCCCCCCACGGATAGACCGGGAGGGCCAGGCCCATCGCCGGGATCTCCAGGGCATAGTCGGGGAAGCGCCCGGCGTAGGCCAGGGCGTCCAGCAACCGATGCACCGCCTCAACCAACGCCGGCAGCCGCTCGACCTCTAAGCGAATGCCCATCACCTCGACCCCATACCGCTCCCCCCGGCTCTCCCCCGAACCCGGGAGGGGGCGGACCGGCACGGCAAACCACCGGCCGTCGAGGAAGCCCTCGAGGACATAGCCCGCTTCCCCGGCGTGCCCGCCGGTGGAAAGGGGGCGCAGACGAAGTGGGAACGCGCCATCGGTCACCATCCTGATCCTCCTTCGCGCTCAGAAGAACCCCAACCCCACCTTCAGGGCCAGCCCGATCTGCGCGAGGGCCAGGGCGGCCAGCGTCGGCCGGACGGCCAGCCCCATCCAACGCCGCCATCCCACCCGGAACCCATGGCCCTCGAGCGCCGCATAGGCGACCACGTTCGCCGACGCGCCGATGGGGGTGAGGTTCCCCCCGATATCCGTCCCCAGGGAGACCGCCCACGTCATCAGGGAGAGCGCGGGCGCTCCCGCCTGGGCGGCGATGTGCTGCAAGGCATAGGCCATGCTTAAGGCGAACGGCACGTTATCAACCACCGCGGAGCACACGGCCGAGAACCATAACAGCATGGAAGTCAACCCCAGCGGATGCCCGCTCCACCCCATGTGAACGGTCCGGGTCAGCATCTCGATGGCGTGGGTTTTCTCCAGGGCCCCCACAATGGCGAACAGACAGATCAGGAAGAGCAACACCTCATAATCGATGCGGCGCAGGACGCCCTCCACCCGGGATCCTCCCCAGGCCAGCAGGAGGGTCGCCGGGATCAGGGTGGCCAGCGGGGCCGTCAGGGGGATCCCCAGATGGCGCTCCAGCCAATGATGCGTGCTCAGCAGGGCCACCGCCAGGGCCAAGGCCAGCAACCCCATGCGCAGCAGATGGGGATCCCGGATCATCTCTCTCGGCCGGGGCAACGCCAGCGCCTCCGGGGGCGGGCCGGCCCGCAGGCGCCGGGCCGACTGCCAGTAGGAGATGGCCGCTGCCGCCACCAGCCCGAGGGCGGCGATGGGGCCGTTGTGGACGACGAAATCGTTCAACCCGAAGCCCAAGGTGAGCCCCAGGATAATGTTGGGGGGATCCCCCATCAGCGTCGCCGCGCCGCCGATGTTGGCCGCCACCGCCTCCGCCACCACCACCGGGACGGGGTCGAAGCGCAACAGCCGGCCCAGCTCCAACGTGAGGGCGGCGAAGAACAGCATCACGGTGATTGAGTCCATGAAGGCCGCGAGCAGGCCGGTGACCAGCGGGAGAGCCAGGAGCAGACGCCGGGGCTCGCCCTTCACCCGGTGGGCCGTCTCCATGGCCAGGGCGCTGAAAAACCCCGCCTCGGAGAGCACGGCGATCAGAATGAACATCCCGAAGAGCAACCCGAGGGTCCCCCAGTGCACATAGGCGACCGCTTCCTCCACCGTGAGCACGTTGAACAGCAGAAGGACGATCACCCCTATCCCGGCGGCCAAGACGCGGGGGATGCGCTCCAAGCCCAGGGCGATGTAGGTGGTGAGGAAGATCGAGACGGCGATCCAGGTCGGCGGGATGGTCCCCGTCATCGCTTCTCCTCCATGGGGGAATTAACCGGCCCGGGCCTCGGCGGCCGACGACGGGAGGATCGGCCAGCGGGCCGCGCCGGGGATCGGCACCAGCCGGCCATCGGGATAGGCGAACACGCCCAGCTCCGGGAAATCCAGCCCTTGCAACTCCACCTCTGGGGAGACCCGCAGGCCGACCAGGGCGTCCAGGACCTTGAAGAAGACCCAGGAGACCCCGAAGGCCCAAAGGAAGGCCGCGGCCGCCCCGATCGCCTGGGCCGCCAGCTGCCCGGCGTCCCCGTAGAACAGCCCCCGCACGCTGAGCCCGCCGTAGTTCGCCGTCCCATCGGCGAACAGCCCCACGGCCAGCTGGCCGAAGGTCCCGCATACGCCGTGAACCGAGATCGCGCCCACCGGGTCGTCCACCTTAACCACCCGCTCGAAGAAGGCGACGCTCAGGCAGACCAGCACCCCGGCGATCGCCCCGATCAGGAAGGCGTTCATGGGGCTAACGTAGCCGCTGGGGGCGGTGATCGCCACCAGGCCGGCCAGCATGCCGTTGGCCGACATGGCGGGGTCGGGCTTGCCCGCAACCACCCAGGTGTAGAGCATGGCCGCCAGCGCGCCCGAGGCGGAGGCCAGCATGGTGGCCATCGCCACCAAACCGATCCGCAGGTTCCCGTTGCCGGAGGCCCCCAGGGTGCTGCCCGGGTTGAACCCGAACCAGCCGAAGGCCAGGATGAAGACGCCCAGCATGGCCATCACCAGGTTGTGGCCCGGGATGGGGTTCGGCGTCCCATCCCGGTTGTATTTGCCCAGGCGCGGCCCGAGCACGAGCGCCCCAGCCAGGGCCGTCCACCCCCCGATGGCGTGCACCACCCCGCTGCCGGCGAAGTCAATGTAACCGGCTCCCAGCCCCAGGCGTCCGAGTTGAGCGAGCCAGCCCCCACCCCAGGCCCAGTTGCCGTAAATCGGGTAGAGGAAGGCCCCCACGAACAGCCCGTAGATGCAGAAGGCCGTCCACTTGAACCGCTCGGCCATGGCCCCCGTGGGAATGGTGGCCGCCGTGTCCATGAACACCATCTGGAAGAGGAACAGCACCGCCACGGCCACATCGTAAGCCTCCCACAAGAAGAACCCCTTGGTCCCGAACAAACCCCAGTCCAGGCCCGCGATCCGCACCGTGAACTCCCCATCCAGCACCTTCAGCCCACCCAAGTTGGGCACCCCCACCAGACCGATCCCCCCGAACTGCAGGGCGAAGCCGGCGATGAAGTAGCCCGTCATCCCCAACACGTAGATGACGAAGTTCATCGCCATGGTGTGGGCCGCGTTCTTCGCCCGCGTGAAGCCGGTCTCCACCAGGGCGAAGCCGGCCTGCATGAACATCACCAGGTATCCGGTGATCAGGGTCCAGATGAAGTTGATAGCCAGGCGGTTCTGGTTGACCAGGTCCGCCAGCTTGACTGCGAACGGCTCTTGAGACTTCGCCCGCTCGAAGTCCTCCGCCGTCAGCGCCCCCGGCGCCACCCCGGCGAGATCCGGGCCGGAGCCGGTGGAATTCCCCGAGGGATCCGGCTGGGCCGGGGGCGGCGGGCCCGCATCGGCATGCGCCACGGCCGCCCCGGCGAGGGCCAACGCCGTCAGCACGATGAACGCCCCGATCCACCCGCGCCATCGGATCATCGCAGGACCTCCCGGATCTCGGCTGGAGATTCCACGCACCGGCGGGCCGACCGCCGCAGACAGCCGGCCACAACCGCCCGAGCGCGTTCCCGCGCCCCCAGCGGCAGATACAGGCAGAACGACCCTTTGCCCTCCCGGCCCACCATCCGGATCCCCCATCGCTCCATCCGATAGCCCTCGAACTCCTCCCAGCGGCGGAAGAGGACGTTGTTCAGCGCCACCCCTTCGGTCGTGAAGCGGTAACGGATGGGGATCCCGAGGGTGAGCAGGGCGAAGGCAATGACCATCCCCTGCAGGGCGACGGGCATCCATCCCCCCAGCGCCCCCAGGAGCGCCAGGGCCGCCAGGGCGTAGAGGTTGCGCCGATGCCACCGCCAGCGCTCCCGCCATCCCATCGGCACCTCCAGCACCGGGCGCCCCGGCGCGGCCACCCCGATGGGCAGCCAGACCCGCCAGAGGGTCCAGAGGAGGGCCATGCCGGTCAGCACTCCTACCAGCATCCCGATCCCTCCCCGGTCCGCCTGCGCAAGGGCCGCCACAGCCGCGAGAGGTCCGGCAGAAGGGCCCGTCGGACGAAGGACCCCCGAGACCGCTCCACCGCGCGCTGCAACAGCCGATCCGCGTGCATTCGGGCTAAACGATTGGGGGCATAGCGGAAGGCGGCCTCCAGCTCCGGGATCGCCTGGGGATATAATCCGAGGCGCATGAAGAACACCCCCCGCTCCAGCCGGACCACGAAGTGCTGGGGGGCTTGCTGGAGGGCCCGCTCCAGGGCCGCCTGCGCGGCCTCCACGTCGAAGCGGAGCATGCGGATGCGCCCCAGGTAGGCCCACGCCAAGCCCCCGACCGTCCCCCCGTCCGCCTCGGCGACCTGCCGCAAGATGGCCTCGGCGGCTTCCACCTGGCCCGCCTCCAGGGCCTGCAACGCCTGCTCCAGCATCCATCCCCATCGCCCGCCTTCCATCGGCGCTCCCTCCCTTCTCCCCCGCGGATCCTCCAAACGAACAGAGGGAAACCTGCCTTGCGGCTTCGGCCCTATGGTAAAAAGCGAGGGGAACTCCCGCTACGGGTCGGGGAATGAACATGCTGGGGGCGCATTTGGGCCGCGTGCACAGATCGCCCCCCGGATTCCGGCGTTCGGGCCAGAGGAGGGGGGAAAAGCGAGCGGGGCGGTCTGGGGCCGCCCCGCTCGTCCGATGGATCCTCGAGAGGAACGGATCAATACACCTGGAAATAGCGCTCGATCTCCCAGGCGCTGACGTGGCGACAGTAGGCCTCCCACTCCAGCCGCTTGGCCTCCAGGAACCGTTCCGCCGCCAGGGGGCCCAACGCCTCCTGGATCACCTCGTCCGCCTCCAGGGCCTCCAGCGCCTCCCCCAGGGTGGCCGGCAGGCGCTGGATCCCCCGGGCCTCCAGTTCCCCCGCCTCCATCGGGAACAGCTCCTCCTCCACCGGCGGGGGGAGGGGCAGCCGCCGCTCGATCCCATCCAGCCCGGCGGCCAGCATGGCCGCGAAGGCCAGATAGGGGTTGCAGGCGGGATCCAGGCTGCGCAGCTCGATGCGGGTGGATTGGTAGCGCCCCGGCTTGATGGCCGGGATCCGAATGAGGGCCGAGCGGTTGATGCGGGCCCAGCTCACATACGGCGGGGCCTCGAACCCCCCCAGCAGGCGCTTGTAGGAGTTCACCAGGGGGCAGAGCACCGCGCACATCCCCCGGGCGTGGGCGATCTGCCCGGCCAGGAAGGCTTTGGCCAGGGCGGAGAGGCCGTAATCATCCTCAGGGTCGGCGAAGGCGTTCCCCCCATCCTCCACACGGAGCAGGCTCTGGTGCGTATGCATCCCGGAGCCGGCCCGCCCCTCCATCGGCTTGGGCATGAAGGTGGCGTAGAGGCCGTGGGCCTGGGCCACATGCTTGATGACCAGGCGCGCGGTGACGATGCAATCAGCCATCCGCAGGGCGTCGGCCGGCTGGAAGTCGATCTCGTGCTGGCCCGGTGAGATCTCGTGATGGCCCGGCCCCGCCGGGATCCCTAGGGCCCGCAGGGTGTCCACCATCTCACAGCGGATCTGATGAGCGAGGTCGGTGGCCAGGTCGAAATACCCGATCGCATCGTGGGGGGCGGGCGCGAAAGGGGCACCCCCGTCCGCCCGAAAGAGATAAAACTCCAGCTCCGGGCTCACCACGTAGGTGTATCCCATCCGGGCCGCCCGCTCCATCACCCGGGCCAGCACCGCGCGGGGGTCCCCGGCGAACGGCTCGCCCCGCCGGTTGACCACCCAGCAGATCACATGGGCTGTCGTCCCCTGCCCGCGCGTCCAGGGCAGGATGGTGAAGGTGCTCAGATCCGGCTTGAGGTAAAGGTCCGACTCCGCCACCCGGGCGAACCCCTCGATGGCAGACCCATCGAACCACTTCCCGGTCTCGATGGCCTCCGGGAGATCCTCCAGGGGGATGGTCACCCCTTTCGGCGCCCCCAGGATGTCGGTGAAGCGCAGGATCACGAACCGAACGCCCGCCTGATGGGCCTCCTCAAGCACGCGGGTCGGATCCACCGCCGGGCTGTTCATGGGACCTCCTCAGGATCGGCCGGATTTTCAGGGCCAGCTGCAGACGGAAACAATCCTCCCAGCGCCGCAGGTCCATGCCGGTGATCTCCTGGATCCGCCGCAGGCGGTAGGCCAGGGAGTTGCGATGGAGGAAGAGGCGCTCCGCGGTCCGCTGCAGGTTCCCATCGCACGCGAAAAAGGCCTCCAGGGTGGGGACCAGTTCCGCGTGATGCGTCTGATCGTAGCGCTCCAGGGGCCCGAGGACCTGCTCGTAGAACTCCTCCAGGACCTCGCTCTCTCGCAGGGGATAGAGAATCCGATAGATGTCCAACCGTTGATACGAGAGGGTGCGGTACCCTCCCAGCATGGCTTCCACCATCTGGAGGGACTGGACGGCCTCGCGGAAAGCACGGGCGAGGCCCGAGGGGCCGGCGTGGGCGCCGCCCACGCCGGCGGCCAGGCGGCTCAAGCCCAGGGCGCGCGCCAGCTCGGCCCGCAATCCCTCCACCACGGCCTCCAGGTCCGCCTCCCTGCCGGGCGGTGGGAACACCAGCGCGACCCCCTCGGCCATCGGCTGGATCCGGCAGCGGGGGAAACGGGCGGTCAGGCGCCGCATCGCCTCCGCGAGGCGCTCCGCGTTCCCCTCCAGATCGGGGGCGCGGAACACCGCCACCGCCATCGGCTCCTCGATGGGCTCGTTGAGGATGCGGGCCCGACGGCGCGCCTCGGCCTCTGGGAGCTCCCCGCGCAGGACCTGGGCCAGGAACTCCCCCCGCACCCGGGCTTCCGTGGACCACAGCGTCCGCTCCCGGAGCAGCACCAGCCCACAGGCCACCGCCGCCTGGGCCACCGCCAGGCGATCGCGCTCGGAGATCTGACCGGAGGCGCCCAGCAGGCACACCGCGCCCACGGGGCGCCGATCCAGGAGCACGGCCCCGGCGAGGCACACCCGCCCGGCGGCGTCCGGCCCGAAGAGGGCCACCGGCGGCTCCCCCTCCTCCCGAACGGGGAGGCGCCGGAGCCAAGCCCGGCGCTCCGCCAGGCCGGGCGAGGGCTCCGGGGGGGCGGGGAGGTCCGGCCACGGGGCCCCCTGGAGGTCCTCCATCCAGGCGCTTTTCCCGGTGACCTCCGTCAGCATCCGCAGGATTGCGGGGAGCCCCTCGCTGCTCAGGGCGGCCCGCTGGAACCGCCGCTGGAAGTCCCGCTCGATCTCGTAGAGGGCCTCCCGTCGGGTGGTGATGAACCGGGCGATCTGATTCGCCAGGTCCGCCAGGCTCGTCCCCTCTGGCAGGGCCAGCAAGGGAAGGCCGGCCTCGTCCGCCAGCGACCCCCAGGCCTCGGGGATCGGCCCGACGATGGCCAGGCCGGCCGCCTCCCGCTCCGCGGCGAGGTCCAGCAGGGCGGGGAAGGCGAGGGGAGGCTCCCGCATCGCGAGCAGCTCCACGGAGAAGAGCAAGAGGTCCCCCCGCTGGATCGCCGTCCGGGCCGGGAGGGTCCGAAGGAGGGTGGCCCACGTCACCTCGCGATCCAGGCCGTTTCCGCCGCCGACCACGCGGGTCCCCGGCGGCAGCGTCGTTTCCAGCAGTTCCCTCAGCGGCACCCCTCGCATGGGCTTCCGGGATCCCTCGGGTGGGGTTCCGGGTGGGGAGGAACCGATGGGGATGGCAGAAGGGAGTCGCCCACCCTTCGTCCACGGCACGCGCACGGGCGCTCCGGCGCCCTCTTATGAAGCGCCCTCTTATGAACTATCATACTATGCCCGTCAAGGATCGTTAGGGCAGTTCGGAACCCTCACGGCCCGCCCCTGGCCGTCGAGGGGGCGCCGAAGAGGGCCCCCTCGACCCGATCCCAGGCCGCCTCGAGGGGATCGGCGGGGCTTTCTTCGCCGGCCAGGCGCCGGCGGGCGGCCTCCCGCTCCAGCGGGAGAAGGGTCCTGCGGGCCTCCCCCAGCATCTCCGCCATCCGCGCCCGCACCCTCGCCGGATCCCCGTGCAACAGGCGATCCGCGCGAGCGAAGGCGTCCGCGTAATCGAAAGCGCCCCGGAAGAACTCCTCCAGCCGGGCCTCCAGGCCCGGCAACGCCTCCGGGGAGCGGAGGCGATCCGCGAGCGGGCAGAGGTCCTCCCCCGGCACGAGGCGCGCGCAGCCGATCTCCTCATCCGTCGGCGGGCGCCAGGCCGCGACCGCCGCCCGCAGCAGGGCCCATTCCTGGGAGAGATAATACTGGGCCCAGCGCTGGGGATCTCCGCCGGCCGGGGGCTGGGGAAGCGGTCGCACCGCGCTGCGGAACCGCACGGGGACTTCCCGGAAGCGGTCGGGGATGGCCTCGAAGGCGGCGCGCAGGCGCCCCCGACGCCCCTCCTCCTGGGGTTCCGCCAGCGCCAGGACCAGGAGGGCGGCGGCCTGCTCGGGGCGTTGGGCGTAGCCGCCCAGGATGTGGGCCACATACGGCGCATCCACCCCGAGGGCCTCCTTCCGACGCGCGGCCTCCTCGATCACCTGCTCCGGCAGGGTCGGGCGAAGGCCCCGCAGGCAGGCCACAATCTCGGATCCCGCCCCCGCGCAGGCGAGGGCCGCAGGGGCCCAGGCCGACCATGCGGCGGGGAACGCTTCCCCCCAGATCCGCTGGAGCGGGAGGTCGGCGAAGGGGGAAGCCGGGGTGGGGGAGGCGCGGCATCCGACCAGCCCCCACAGGAGCGCAGTGGCCACCCACCCGATCCCCGCGTGAGATCGCGCGATGCGCGGCCGCATGAGCCTTCTCCTCTCCGGGTTCTCCCTCACCTCGACCCATTGGGAAGCCGCATGGGAAGCGAGGCGCCCTCCTTATGGTAACCCAAAGTCTCTTCCTCACGCTCATTCGCGGTTGTCCGTTCGGAAGGGCCCTGAGGGCGCATCTCCCAGCACGCCAACGGCGGCTCCGGGAAGTTGCCTGCCGAAAGGCCCCCCGTTCCATGCGCCCGGGCATCCGGAGCCAGTTCGGGTATGATAGTAGGCAACCGCCTCAGGAACGCGATCCCTGAACGGCCGGGCCGGGAGCGCCGAACCGCGCAATCGTCGCGGAGAAGGAGGAGCCAATGCAACCGTGGGCTTACCCAGTGGATCTTTCCGCGCTTCGCGCCCGCTGGCAGCGGTTCGTCACCGCACGCCAGTTGGATCCCGCCCTGGACCCGCTGGTGGCCGCCTCGTGGGCGCGCTGCTTCCCCCGCCTGAACCCCCACGCCGCCCCCGTCCTCACCTGCCTGGACGAGCCGACGCTGGAGCGCGTGCGGCTCACCCTCTTCGACCTGATCGCCACCGCCCGGCCCCTGATGGAGGATCTCCATCAGTTCACCGAGGGCTCCGGGCTGGCGATTGCCCTCTTCGATGGGGCGGCCTGCGTGCTGGATGTCCTGGGGGATCCCGAGATCATGCGGACGGCTGAGGCGGTGGGGCTCCGCCCCGGGGTGTATTGGAGCGAGGGCCATGTGGGCACCAACGCCTTCGCCCTCGCCCTCCTGGAGCGAACCCCCGCCCAGGTGGTCGGCGCGGAGCACTTCGTCGCCCTCTACCACCCCTGGACCACCACAGCCGCCCCGATCTACGATCTGGACGGCCAGCCCTTGGGGGCCATCGGGGTGATGGCCCCGGCGGAACGGGCCCAACCGGACACCCTGGGGATGGTGATGGCCGCTGCACGGGCCATCGAGAACCAGCTGCAGGCCACGGCCAACCTCCAGGAGAACCACCAACTTCTGGCGGAGCTCCAGGCGATCCTCGAGGCCATGGATCAGGTCGTGCTGGTCCTGGACGCCCGAGGGCGGGTGATGCGGCTGAACCGGACGGCCGCCAGCGTGCTCGGTTTGGATCCCTCCGGGATCCTGGGGCGCCCCTTGACCGATCACCTCCGGCTCCCCCCCGCTTTCCAGGATGGCCTGTCCGACCCCCAGTTCCACCGGGAGGCGGAGGGCACCATGATCGTGGATGGGGCCCCGCTGGAAGGCTGGCTGGGCCTCCACGCGGTGACCGAAGGGCGACGACATCTGGGGTTCGTCCTCACGTTCCGCCGGAGCGAGCAGGTGCACCGGATGGTGGCCCGGCTGGTCGGGGCCCAGGCCCACATGACGCTGGCCGACATCCCGGGCCGCTCCCGAAGCATCCAGCAGGTCCGCCAGCAGGCCCGGGCGGCGGCTCGCACCAGCCTGCCCGTGCTCCTCCTGGGGGAGCCGGGGACCGGCAAAGGGGTCCTCGCCCGCGCCATCCACAACGCCAGCATCCGGGCCAGCGGGCCCTTCCTCGCGGTGTCCTGCCGGGCCATCCCCCGCGAGCTGCTCGCCATGGAACTGCTCGGGGTGGAGGGAGGAACGTTCCGGAACGGGCCGACGGAGGGACGGCCGGGCAAGTTCGAACTGGCCCACGGCGGCACCCTCTACCTGGACGAGATCGAGGCCCTGCCCCTGGAGGTCCAGGCCGCGATCCTGCGCATCCTGGAGACCGGGGAGGTGATGCGCCTGGGCGGCCTGCGGCCCATCCGGGTGGACGTGCGGCTGATCGCCTCCTCATCGGTGGACCTGAAGCGGCTGGTCGCGGAGGGGCACTTCCGCGCCGATCTCTATCACCTCCTGGCCAGCACCGCCATCTACGTCCCCCCGCTGCGGGAGCGGCCGGAGGATATCCCCTTAATCGCGGAGGCTGTGTTCCGACGCCTGCGCCGGGAATCCGGTCGGACCTACCGGATCACCGAGGCGGCCATGCAGCGGCTGAAGACGTATCCCTGGCCGGGCAACGTCCGGGAACTGGAGAACGTCCTCGAGCGGGCCGCGGCCTTGAGCGAGGATGGATGGATTGACCTCCCCCAACTCCCGGAGCGGATCGTAGGGGGGCTGGACGTGGAGCGATCGGCGGAGGCCATCCGGCCGGTGGAGGAGCTGGAGCGGGAGGCCATCCTCCGCGCGGCGGCGCAGTATCACGGCCGCGTGACCGCGATGGCCTCGGCCCTGGGCCTCAGCCGCACCACCCTCTGGCGACGGTTGAAGCGCTACGGCATCTCGCCCGCCGCGTTCCGGGCTGGGCGGGACCACCGCCGCCGGGGTCGCACGCGTTGACGCCAGCGATGCGAGGAGGCGCCCCCGTGAACCGAGGCTTCCTCCTGCTGATCCTGGGCGGCTATGCCCTCCTGGCTTGGGGGTTCGCATCCCGGACGCCGCCGTGGCAGGTGCCCGATGAGCCGGCCCACTATAACTACATTCGGTTCATCGCCGCCACCGGGCGCCTGCCGATCCTGCAACCCGGCGACTACGATCAGAACTACCTGAGCACCATCGTGTCCCGCGGCTTCCCCCCGGAGCTCTCGATTGATCCCCTGCGCTACGAGTTCCACCAGCCGCCCCTTTATTATCTGGGGATGGTCCCGATCTTCCGCCTCTTCGGAGGCGCCCTGCTGCCCCTCCGCCTGGCCTCGGCCGCCCTCGGCTGGCTCCAGATCCTCCTGGCCTATGCGGCGGTGCGCCGCCTGTTCCCCGAGCGGCCGGCCTGGGCGGTGGGGACGGCGGCCGTTTTCGCCTTCCTCCCCCAGCACGTCGCCATGAACAGCGGCGTGAACAACGACGCCCTGGCCGAGGTGCTCATCCTGGGCCTGTGGGTTCGGATCGCCCAGGAGATCCAAGGCCATCGCCGCCGGGCCTGGATCGGGGGGCTCCTCCTCGGCGCCGGGTTCCTCACCAAGACCACGGTTTACCCGATGGCGCTGGTCGTCACCTTCGCTGTCCTCGCCCGGGCCGCCGCGGAAGGCTGCCCGTGGCCGGAGCGGATCCGCCGCCTGCTCCCTTGGGTGCTCCCAGCCCTGGCTCTGGGCGCCCCGTGGTGGATCCGGAACGGGATCGTCTACGGATGGCCGGATCTCCTCGGCCTGCAGCAGCACGATCGGGTGGTGATCGGCCAGCCCCGCACCGCCGAATGGATCGCCCGCTACGGCCTGGCGGCGACCCTGGACCGCTTCCGGACGTTTACCTTCCAGAGCTTCTGGGGGCAGTTCGGGTGGATGGGGGTGGTGCTGGAGGCCCGCTGGTATCTCCTCTTCGCCTGGCTGACGGCCCTGGGCCTCCTCGGGCTGGCGCTCCACCTGGGACGCCATCAGCGGGCCTCGCCGCTCTGGGGGCGCCGGGGGCTTCTCCTCCTGCTGGCCCTGGGGCTCACCGCGGGGGCTTATCTCGGGTATAACCTGTCCTTCGTCCAGCACCAGGGGCGCTACCTCTTCCCGGCGCTGCTCCCCATCGCCCTGGGGCTGATCGTCGGATGGCTGGCGTGGACCGAGGGGACCGCCGGGGTGGGCCTGGGGATCGCGTGCGGCCTGGGGGTCCTCGCGCTGGGGCTCGCCGGGATCGCCCACGGGGACCTCCCGGGGTTCTCCATCCTCCTCCTGGGCGGGACGGGGCTGGCGGCCGCGGGGGCGGCTCGATCCCCCGCGCTCCGGCCCCTATTGGCCCTGGCCGCCCTCCTCGGCGCCTTCGCCTTCGACCTCTACCTGATCCTCCGGGTGATCCCCCGGGCGTTGGAGGGCGGATGAGGGGAGCCGCCGGCCGGGCTCATTCCTCCAGCACTCGGTAGGTCGCATCCACCACCTCTCCCCGCCGGGGGGGGCCGCCCCGCTCCTCCCGGGGGGCCAGGTCGAGCAACAGCCGGAGGGACAGCAACAGGAGGATGAGATCGTCGAGGGAGCCGATCCCCGGGATCATCAGATCGGGCAGAAAGTCGATCGGGGAGAGGATATACAGCAAAGCGAGGAGCGGGATCCCCTTCAGCCAGGCCGGCGTGCGGGGATCCCGCATCAACCGCCAGATCCGCCGCAGGTCCCGCCACACACCCCACACCGTTCCCCACCGGCTCATGCTGGGCTCCAGACCCGGCGATTTCGCCCGATGGCGCTCAGCCCTCTGTCGCCAGGCGCACCACCATCTTGAAGATGTCGGACTCCGTGATGATCCCCACCACGCGGCCGTCCTCCACCACGGGCAGGCCGCCGATCTTGTGCTCCAGCATTAGGCGCGCCGCCTCGTAGATCGGGGTGTCGGGGGTGACTGTGATCACCTTCCGCGTCATGATCTTATCCACGGTGAGGCGGGCCAGCAGGTAGTTCAGTTCGAAGATGCTGAGGGAGGTGGCATCGGAGGGGGAGGCCTCGCGCACATCGCCCAGCGTGACGATCCCCACCAGTTGGCCGTTCTCATCCACCACTGGCAGGCGCCGGATACGCTTCTCCTTCATGATCTGATGGGCTTCCGGCAGCGTGGTGCGCGGCGAGATGGTGATGGGGTTCGGGGTCATCCAGTCCCGCACTTTGTATTGCTTGAGGATGTTGGCCATGGATGACCTCCCGACGTGGGATGGGTCCCGATCTCAGTATACCATGGGGAGGCCGCCGAAGGTCACCCCTCCGCCTCCGAGCGCTCAGCGGGGCTCTGCATCCCGACCGCCCAGTCCTCAACCCCCACCCGATCGCCGCGGCGGCCGCGCGACGTCCGTCGGCGACGGATGGTAGTGGCCTTCGATCCACTGCTCGCCGTGGGGGCCGATCTCCTTCTTCCAGATGGGGACGATCTCCTTCAACCGGTCGATGCCATAGCGGGCGGCCTCGAAGACCCCCTCGTGGCGGTGCCCGGAAGACACCGCCACGGCCACGGTGATCTCCCCCACCGCCATCCGCCCGATCCGTTGCACCAGGGCGACCCCGTGGACCTGCGGCCAGCGCTCCCGGATCTCGGCCAGGACCTGGCGCATCTTGGCCTCGGCCATCGGCCGATAGGCCTCGTATTCCAGGAGCTCCACCCGCCGATCCCCATCCTCGCCCCGCACCACCCCGGTGAACAGCGCCACCGCCCCCGTCCGCGGCGTGGCGACCGCTCGCACCAGGGCGTTCAGATCAATGGGCTCCGTCGTGACAGCCACGATCTCGGGCCGCAGGGGATCCCCGCCGCCCCCGCTGACCGGGGGAAACAGGGCCACCTCATCGCCCGGACGCAGGCGGTCCTCGGGGAAGGCGAACTCGTGGTTGACCGCCACGATGGTGGAGGGGAGATAGGGCTGGAGGGCCGGATAGGCCTGGGCGACGGCCTGCAGCAGATCGGCCACGCAGGCGCCCTCGGGGACCTGCACGCCGATCACCTCACGGCCGAGGCGGTCTTTCAGGGTGGCGAACAATCGGATCTTCACCTCCATCCGGACCCCCTTAGGGCTCCAGGATGAGATCGCCGCTCTTCCCCCCGTGCTTCTCGACCAGCCGGATGTTGGTCAGGCGCATCCGCCGGTCGAGGGCCTTCGCCATATCGTAGATCGTGAGCGCTGCCACGGCCACCGCCGTCAGGGCCTCCATCTCCACGCCGGTCCGCGCCACCGTCTCCACCCGGGCGGTGATCTCCACCCACGGGAGGGGGTGGGCTTCGTCCGGATCCCGCATGGCGAGGTCCACCTGGACGTGGGTGATCGGCAGCGGGTGGCAGAGGGGGATCAGCTCTGGGGTGCGCTTGGCGGCCATCACCCCCGCGATCCGCGCCGCGGCCAGCACATCGCCCTTCGGGGCCCTCCCCTCGCGGATGGCGGCCATCGTCTCCGGCGCCATCCACACCTCCCCCCGGGCCACGGCGACCCGATGGGTCTCCGGCTTCTCCCCCACGTCCACCATCCGCGCCCGGCCATGGGCATCGAGATGGCTCAACATCGAGGCCTCCTGTCCCCCGGAGATGTTCACCGCTGGAGGCTCGCTAAAAATCCACCATCCGCCCCTCATAGGCATACAGGAACAAATGCTCCACCTCCTCGGCGGTGGGGGCCCGAGGGTTGGTGAGGGTGCTGGGGTCCTCGAGGGCGTATTCCACCAGGGTGGGCAGATCCGCCTCGAAATCGTCCCGGGGGATCCCGCAGGCGGCGATGGTCTGAGGCTGCTCCAGCGCCTCCAGCAGCTCCAGCACCGCGCGCGAGAGCCGCCAGGCCGCCTCCGGGCCGTCCGGGCTGGGGAGGCCGATCGCCCGGGCGAGGTCGGCGTAGCGATCCGGGGCCGCCCGCGCGTTGAACTCGATCACGTAGGGGAGGAAGAGACCGACCGCCCGTCCGTGGGGCACGTCGAAGCGGGCGCCCAGGGCGTGGCCGAGGCTGTGGGCCAAGCCGACCATCGCGTTCCCGAAGCCGATGCCTGCCATCGTCGCCGCCAGGTGCATCTGCGTCCGAGCCTCGGGGTCCCCGGCCCCGTTCCGGTAGGCGCGGGGGAGATAAGTGAAGACCAGGCGCGCAGCGTGAAGGCACATCGCGTCGCTGAAGGGATTCCGCCAAGCGCTCACGTAGCCTTCCACTGCATGGCTCAGCGCGTCCATCCCAGTGTCGGCCGTCAACCGGGGGGGCATCCTCATGACCATCGCCGGGTCCACGATCGCGATGTCGGGCATGTTCTCCCGCGAGCCCACCCCGAGCTTGCGCCGCGCCTCCGGATCCGTCAGGACGATCGCCCAGGTGACCTCGGAGCCGGTCCCGCTGGTGGTGGGGATCGCGATCAGGCGGGCGCGGCGTCGCAGGCCCAGGGGCTCCATGGGGCTGATCGCCAGCGGATCCAGGTCCGGCCGTTCGAAGAGCACCCAGATGGCCTTGGCCGCATCAATGACCGACCCCCCGCCCACCGCCACGATCCAGTCCGGGTTGAAGGCGCGGACCACATCCGCCCCCATGCGGACCATACGGATCGAGGGGTTAGGCTGCACTGCGTCGAACACGTGGACGTCGAGCCCGGCCCGGCGCAGCCGGTCCTCCACCGGCTTCACCAGGCCGAGGCGCCGCACCTCGGGGTCCGTGATCACAAAGGCGCGCCGCCCCTCCAGTTGCTCGAGATACGAAAGGGCGTCCTCGCCGAAGACGATCTCCGGGGTTTTGAAGAACCACATGGAACTCATCCCGGAACCCCGCGCTCACTGTGGGGGATCTTTCACCCGATGAAATCCGTGGGCACGCGGAGGCAGCAGAGCACCAGCTCCCTGGCCGCGCGCACGTTCCGCATGATGTTCACCATGTTCCCCCGAAGCCGGATCCGGCCGGTGACCAGCGCCTGGATCGGATCCAGCTTCCCCTGGATCACCTGTTTCCACACCGAATACGGCGCGGACATGCGATAGGCCGGCGTTTTGGCCGACTCGTCGTCCACCTGGGAGGCCTCGCGGCACCGGCCGTGCCAGAGATCCATGTAGAACACCACGGGCTTCGCCAGCGGCCCGTCCGGCTCCACCACGAAATAGAAATCCCCCTCCCAATTCCGCGCCGCCTCCGCATAGCCCGGGCTGCGGTTGATCTCCTCCATCAAGGCTTTGATCCACGCATCGGACGGGAAGAGGACCCCCACGGGCCGCCTCCGGCGATGGATCCCCCCGCTCGGCTCAGGCCTTCTCCCGGGCCGCCTCCCGCTCCCGACGGGCCTGCTCGATGATGGTCTGGGCGATGTGCGGGGGGACCTCTTCGTAATGGCTGAAGGTCATGCGGAACACGCCCCGCCCTTGAGTGAGGGAGCGCAGCTGGGTCGCGTAACGCTGCATCTCGGCCAGGGGGGCGAGGGCGATGATCACGCTTTTGTCCCCCTGCTGCTCGATCCCCTGCACCCGGGCCCGGCGGGTGTTGAGCTCGCTGATCACATCCCCGGTGAACTGCTCCGGCACGATGATGGTGAACTGCATGATGGGCTCCAGGAGCACCGGGCCGGCCTGCTGGAAGGCCAACTTGAAGGCCTCCCGACCGGCGATCTGGAAGGAAATGTCGTTGGAGTCCACCGGATGCTCCTTGCCGTCGTAAACCGCCACCCGCACATCCACGATGGGGTAGCCGGCCAGCAACCCCTGTTCCATCACGCCGCGGATCCCCTTCTCGATCGAGGGGGCGAAGTTCGAGGAGATCGCCCCCCCGAAGACCTCCCAGACATATTCAAAGCCGCCGTCCCGCGGCAACGGCTCGATCCGCAGGTGAACCTCCCCGAACTGGCCGGCGCCGCCCGTCTGCTTCTTGTGCCGGTATTGGGCCTTGGCCACCTTCGTGATGGTCTCCCGATACGGGACCTTGGGGACGCTGGTCACGATCTCCACCCCGAACTTGGCCGACGCCCGGCGGACCGCCACGTCGATGTGCGTGTCCCCCATCCCCTCGAGGATGGTCTGGTGGGTGGAGGGCTCCTGACGCAGATGCAGGGTGGGGTCCTCCTCGCACAGGCGCTGGAGGGTGGGGATCAGCTTGGCGGAATCCGCCTTGGTCTTCGGCTCCACCGCCACCGCGTAGAGGGGCGTGGGGTAGACCGGCGGGGCGATCCGGACCGGATGGCTGCGGTCGCACAGGGTGTCCCCGTGGCCGGTGACGTTCAGCTTCGGCACCGCCCCGATGTCCCCGGCGGCCAGTTCGGGGACGGGGATCTGCTCCTTCCCCCGCATCACGAAGATCTGGGCCAGCCGCTCCTCCTGGCCCTTGTTGACGTTGAGCAGGTGGGAGTTGGAGCGGACCGTGCCGCGGAAGACGCGGAAGTAAGCCAGCTTGCCCACGAACGGATCCGCCGTGATCTTGAACACGTAGGCCACGGTGGAGCCAGCGGGGTCCGGCTGCACGGCCTCCGGCTGCCCGTTGGAAACGGGGAACGCCTCGATCGGCTTCGCCTCCAGCGGCGAGGGAGCCAGCCGAACCAGGAGGTCCAGCAAGGGGCCGACGCCGACCGTGGAGAGGCCGGCCGCGCAGGCCACCGGGATGACCCGCCCGGCCAGCAAACCGGCCTTGAGCCCCCGCCGGATCTCCTCTTCGGTCAGCTCCCCGCCCTCCAGATACTTCACGATCAGCTCGTCATCCGCCTCCGCGGCCGCCTCCACCAGGCGCATCCGCGCCTCCTCCGCCTCCTCCCGCATCGCGGCGGGGATCTCCCCGACCTCCCCCCGCGGGCCCCGCCGCGCCTTCATCGCGATGAGATCCACCACCCCCTCGAAGGCGGCCTGGCTGCCGATGGGGAGCTGGATCGGGACGAACGTCGCCTTGAAGACGCGACGCAGGCTCTCCAGCGCGCGCTCAAAATTCGCGTTGTCCCGATCCATCTTGCTGATCACCGCGATCCGCGGCACCCCGCGCTCTTCCAGTGCGGCCCACGCCTGTTCCGTGCCCACCTCCACGCCCGCCACGCTGTCCACCACCAAAAGGGCGCAATCCCCCACGTGGACCGCGCTCTTCATCTCGCCGACGAAATCCAGATAACCCGGGGCGTCCAAGAGGTTGATCTTGTGTTCGGACCACTCGACGGGGATCAGGGAGGTGTAAATGGAGAGGCGGCGGCGGATCTCTTCCTCATCGAAATCGGAGACGGTGTTGCCCTCCTCCACGCGGCCCATGCGGGTGGTCGCCCCGCTCAGGAACAACATCGCCTCCACCAGCGTGGTCTTGCCCGATCCGTTGTGGCCCACCAGCACAACGTTGCGGAGGTTCTCCGTTCGATAGGCTTTCATGGCGTTTCCCCCTGATTGAGGATCGCCCGTCGTTCCGAATCCGCGCACCCGAATGGAAGAGCGCCTGTCCGCCGTCCCCTCGGAGGAAGGACCCCTTGAGACGATCACATCGGGGAACGAGATCCAGCCATCCCGCCGCTTCCCACGCCCGCCCCATCCTCCATCCTTCCGGCGGAAGGCCCACCTTAATTCAATTATATGCTGAACCTTAATGGAAATCCCGGGGGCCGGGGGCTGGGCGGCGTCAGTTCTCCCCATCGGCGTGCTGAAGGAGGCGGAGCAGCCGGGTTTCCAGGTCCTCCTCCGGTTCGGGCGGGCCCAGAGGCTCCGCATGCCGCCGGATCAGCGCCACGGTGAGGGGATCGCACCCGGCCGCCATCGCCCACGCCGCCCCGATCTCCGGATGCGCCCGATAGCGGCGGACCCGCGCGATCCAGCGGCGCAGCGCCGGCCAGCGGGCGAGGGCGGCGCGCCAGGAGCGAGGGCACACGCCCCCCAGCACCACCAGCACACGTTCCCATAGGGTGAGGGGCGCAACCGCCTTCCCCACATCGTGCAACAAGGCAGCCCTCAACAAAGCGAGGTGCGTCTGCCCCCGGGCCAGCAGGGTCCGGGCCACCGCCAGGCTGTGCCGCTGGTCCCCCCGGGGCATTCGCCAGAACAGCGCCTGGGCCGCAGGCGGCAGGATCTGTTCCACCAGCGCCCGGTCCTCCTCCCGGATCCGGGCAGTGAGCGCCCACCAGAACTGCCGAACCCGATAGCCCAGCCGAACCACCGCACTCCTCCCAGCCCATCCCGATGCGAGCCACTCGCCCTCGATCATACCATCCCTCGGCCCCCGCCCTCCCCAAGCGGAGGCGAACGCCGATCGCGTCCTTCCGATGGAGACCTCCATTTGACTTCGAACAGGTGTTCGGATAAGATTTGGGAAATTTTGGGATATGGAGGAGGTTGACATGCCACGCGGGACACGCATGCGAACGCGGCGGGACCTTCGGAGGGAGATCCTGGAGTTCATCGCCCGCTGGTATCGGCAGGAGCAGACATGCCCCACGGTTCGGGAGATCCAGAAGGGGTTGAGGATCTCCTCCCCCTCCGTGGTGGCCTATCACCTCGGCCGCCTGGAGGAGGAGGGCCTCATCACGCGGGTCGGCCGGCGCTCCCGCGGGATCCGCCTCCGCCGGTGGCCCGTCGGCTGGCCCCTGAATGATGACCTGGTCCCCATCCCCGTCCTGGGCCCCATCGCCGCGGGCGAGCCCATCCCGAACCCTAACACAGAGCCTATCGGCTGGGTCCGGGTCCCCCGGGCGTGGCTCGGCGACCGAGATGGCCTGTTCGCCCTGCGGGTTCAGGGGAATTCTATGATCGACGCCCTGGTGGGGGATGGCGACCTGATCCTCGTGAAGCCAACCCCGCGGGTGGAGAACGGGGAGATGGCGGTGGTCTGGCTGGCCGATCGGCAGGAAACCACCCTCAAGCGCGTTTACATCGAAGGCGACCGCGTCCGTTTGCAGCCGGCCCACCCCGCCATGGCCCCTATCGAGGTGCCCGCCGAGAGCATCCGCATCCAGGGGAAGGTGATCCAGGTGGTCCGCTACCTGGACGGCACGGCGCCCGCGATCGAGTGATCCCCGGCCGGGAAGCGATCCCGGATCCTGGCCCCATGGCGATTGCAGCAGGTCGCCACCCACGATATAATCGCCCGCAACCTGCCCCGCCTGGATCCCGGCGTCAGGGCAGGGCATCATCCGGTCCGGAGGACTCATCCATGGTCCTGGCGGATGTCGTTTTCCCATCGGCGCTGCGCCGGACGCGGGCGCAGCGGCGGGCAGCGGACGCGGCCCTCGTCCTCGGCGGGAGCCTGCTGACAGCCCTGATGGCCCAGATCGCCATCCCGCTGCCGTTCACCCCCGTCCCCATCACCGGCCAGACCCTCGCGGTGCTGCTGGTCGGGGCCGCGCTGGGGAGCCGCCGGGGTGCCCTCAGCATGGCCGCCTACGTGCTGGAGGGCGTCCTCGGCCTGCCGGTCTTCGCCGGGGGCACCGCCGGGCTGGCCCGGCTGCTCGGCCCCACGGGCGGATACCTCGTGGGGTTCATCGCCGCCGCCTTCGTCACCGGCTGGCTGGCCGAGCGGGGGTGGGATCGCCGGCTGCTCACCGCGGCTCTGGCGATGCTGGCGGGCAACGTCGTGATCTACCTCTTCGGCCTCCCCTGGCTGGCCCGCTTCACGGGTGGCTTCCTGGGGCCCAAAGGGGCCCTGGTCCTCGGGCTGCTCCCCTTCATCCCGGGCGACCTCGTGAAGTTGGCCCTGGCCGCCCTCCTCCTGCCTTCCGCCTGGTGGATCGCTCGGAGCGTTCGGGAGGCTTCGTAACGCGCTTCTCGCCCGCCAACGCCTGGGGCGCGGGAGAGGCCCGCGCCCCAGGCAACGATGGAATGAAGCCGTGATGGACCTCCCCCCTCCCGATCTGGTGGAAAGCCTCCTGCGCTGGTATGCGACGAACCGCCGCGACCTCCCGTGGCGCCGCCGACGGGATCCCTACGCGATCTGGGTGGCCGAGGTGATGCTCCAGCAGACGCGGGTGGAGACGGCCATCCCTTACTATGAGCGCTTCCTCGCCCGCTTCCCCACCGTGCAAGATCTGGCCGCCGCGCCGCTGGAGGAGGTCCTCAAAGCCTGGGAGGGGCTGGGCTATTACGCCCGGGCGCGCCACCTCCACCAAGCGGCCCGCATCCTGATGGAGCGATCCGGCGGGGCCTTCCCCCAGACGCCACAGGAGTGGCGGCGCCTGCCGGGGGTCGGCCCTTACATCGCGGCCGCGGTCCTCAGCATCGCCTTCGGCCAGGACCTCCCAGCCATCGACGGCAACGCGATGCGGGTGCTCGCCCGGCTCATCGCCCTGGAGGAAGATCCCCGCCGCCCGGCCGGCCGGCGCCGCCTCCAGGCGCTGGCGGAGCGGCTCCTTCCCCCCGGCCGGGCGGGGGAGTTCAACCAGGCCCTGATGGACCTGGGCGCGACCCTCTGCACGCCGAAAGCCCCCCGCTGCCCGGAATGCCCGGTCCGGATGTTCTGCGCCGCCTTCCGCCGGGGGACGCCGGAGGCCTTCCCCGTGCGGGCCCCTCGCCGGCCGCTCCCCCATTACGACGTGACGGCGGGGATCATCCGGGAGGGCGATCGCGTGCTGATCGCCCAGCGCCCGCCGGAGGGGATGCTGGGCGGGCTGTGGGAGTTCCCGGGGGGCAAGGTGGAGCCCGGCGAGAGCCTGGAGGAATGCCTGAAGCGCGAGCTCCGGGAGGAACTGGGGATCGAGGTAGAGGTGGAAGGGCCGGAGCCCTTCATGACCATCCCCCACACGTATACCCACATGCGCATCACCCTGCACGTCTTCCGATGCCGCTGGGTCGGCGGGACCCCCCGGCCCATCGGCTGCGCCGACGTCCGCTGGGTTCTGATCGCGGAGCTGGATCGTTACCCCTTCCCGAACACCGATCGGAAGATCGTGGAGCGGCTCCGGCAGGAGCCATCGGCTTGAGGTCGGGGAAGGCGCTGACCCCGCTGTGTTTCCCCCCGGCCGGGGTTTCCGGGAACGGCGCGCTACGCCCACGGATCAATGGCGAACTTCAAGCCCTGCCGGCGCTCCATCCGCTCGAAGGCCTCGGGGAGGCGGGCCAGCGGGTATTCCCCGCTGATCAAGCGTTCGACCGGGATGACGCCGGCGGCCAACATGCTCAGGGCGGCCCGGACGAAGCGGGGGTGGTGGTGAAAGACCCCGCGCAGCGTCAGCTCCTGATAATGCACCCGCGCGGTGTCGAACGCCGCGCGGGTGCCCACCGGGCACCCGCCGAACAGGATCACCCGCCCGCCCGGCCGCACCAGGTCCGCCGCCGCCTCCCAGGCCTCCACCCGCCCCACCGCCTCGATGACGACATCCGGCCCCTCCCCCAGGGCCTGCGTCAACCGCTCCCCGAGTTCCTCCCGGGGATCCAGAGGGAGATCCACCCCCAATGCCCGCGCCGTCTCCCGCCGTTCCGGGTGCGGATCCGAGAGGGCGACCCAGGCGCCTCGGAGCTTGGCCAGATGGGCCAGCATCAGGCCCAGCGCCCCACCGCCCATCACCAGGACGGAATCCCCGGGCCCGATCGCCGCCACCTCCACGCCCCGCAGCGCGCAGGCCAGCGGCTCCGTCAGCGCCGCGGCCGCCGCGGGGAGATGATCGGGGATCGGATACAAGTTGACCCGCACAATCGGCGCCGGGATGCGGGCGTATTGGGCGAAAGCGCCGAAGAAGAACGTGAGGTTCGGGCAGAGGCTGAACTCCCCTCGCTGGCAGAAGCGGCACGACCCGCACGGAGCGGAGTTGGCCGCCACCACCCGCATCCCGGGCCGGAAGCCCTCCACCCCCTCCCCGACGGCGATGATCTCCCCGGCCACCTCATGGCCGAAGGGGGAAGGGAGCGCGCCCAGAGCGGGATGGCGCCCCCGCTGGAGGATCTTCACATCGGTGCCGCACGTTAAGGCCCGTTCGACCCGGAGGACCACCTCCCCCGGGCCTGGCTCGGGGATGGGGACCTCTTCCAGGCGCAGATCCCCCGGCCCATATAGGCGGGCCGCCAGCATCCGCTCCGGCATCGCCCTCCTCCGCGTCATTTCCCCTCACTTTAGCAAGGGATTTAAAATGGCTCAAGCCCCGCCCGGGTGTCTCGGCAGGGCCTTTGCCCAGTCATAGACCTTCTGCCTTTCGGGGATCTCCCCGATCCATTCGCCGGGAGGCCCGCGCCCGCTTCGGGTCGGGATCGCCTCCTGCGCGGAGGATAAATCGTTTTCGGAGGGCGGCTCCTCCTGAGCCGCCGGTGCGGCGCGCCGGGAGGCGCGCCCTCCGAAAAGTTTGCCTTTCGGAGGGCGGCCCTCCGGGGCCGCCGCCGTCCACCTCCTGACGGCGTGTTGGACCCACTGGCGTTCGGCGCGCCGGGAGGCGCGCCCTCCGAAAAGATCGGCGCGTCGGGAGATGCGCCCTCCGAAAAGCGGTTT
>FWWM01004794.1_pt1 | contig 30871 bp, 31 predicted proteins | sample 2228351 | NCBI WGS metagenome assembly FWWM01 (sample SAMEA103939774, study PRJEB20133) | metagenome | reverse complement strand
GGGCGTGTCGGCCTTTGTGGTGCCGGCCGACCTGCCCGGCATCACCCTGGGCAAGCCCGACAAGAAGATGGGCCAGCGCGGCACCAAGACCTGCGACGTGTACCTCGACAACGTGCGCGTGCCAGCGGCCAACATCATCGGTGGCGTGCCGGGCAAGGGCTTTGGCACCGCCATGAAGGTGCTCGACCGTGGGCGCCTGCACGTCTCGGCCCTGGCCTGCGGCATGGCCCAGCGCATCCTGAACGAAAGCCTGGCCTACGCGCAGGAGCGCCGCCAGTTCGGCCAGAAGATCGGCGACTTCCAGCTCATCCAGGCCATGCTGGCCGACAGTCAGGCCGAGCTGCTGGCCGGGCGCGCCATGGTGCAGGCCGTGGCCCAGCGCTACGACGCCAAGCCCGTGGGCCAGAGCGACCCCGAGGTGAGCATGCAGGCCTCGTGCGCCAAGCTCTTCACCACCGAAATGGTGGGCCGCGTGGCCGACCGTGGCGTGCAGATCCACGGGGGCGCGGGCTACATCAACGAATACAAGGTCGAGCGCTTCTACCGCGACGTGCGCCTGCTGCGCCTGTACGAAGGCACCACGCAGATTCAGCAACTCATCATCGGCAAGCACCTGATGCGCCAGGCCTGAGCCCCACCGCCACACGAGACAAAAGAGACGCCCCATGGGACCGCTTCAACACCTTCGCGTACTGGACCTCACCCGCGTGCTTGCCGGGCCCTGGTGCACCCAGACCCTGGCCGACCTGGGGGCCGATGTCATCAAGATCGAGCCGCCGCGCACCGGCGATTCAACCCGCCAGCCGTCCGCCCCCAGCCGGTTCACCTGGACCTCGAGGGCCCGGCCCTGGTAAAAGAGGCACCGGCCGGTAGCCAGGCCCGGCAGACGCCATGCGTCGGCCCGCCAGGGGTCGGCCGGCCGGGAGCCCTTCAACCCGACCACGGCCGCGGCCGCCACCGCCTCCCCCGACGGGGCTTCCGGCGGGGCGTACCGACCGAAGTGGACGTCTACAAAGTCGGTGAACGTCCGCCCGGCCCGGAATTCCGGGTGGCCGGCAACGTCCAGCAGAAAACTGACGTTGGTGGTAAGGCCCAGGATGGCATAGCGGCTCAGGGCCCACCGGAAGCGGGCGATGGCCGTCGGCCGGTCCGGGCCGTAAACCACGAGCTTGGCCAGCATCGGGTCATACTGAAGGCCCACCGTCATCGGGGCTTCAACCCCGGTGTCGTTGCGGATGCCGGCCCCGGCCGGCGGCTCGAAAAGCAGCAGGTCGCCGCCGGTCGGCAAGAAGCCGGCCGCCGGGTCCTCGGCGTAAATCCGACCTTCGATCGCGTGGCCCCGCAGGACCACCTCCCCCTGGCTCAGCGGGAGCGGCTCGCCGGCCGCAACCAGGAGCTGCAACCGGACCAGGTCCAGGCCGGTGACCAGCTCGGTGACGGGATGCTCGACCTGGAGCCGGGCGTTCATCTCGAGGAAATAGAACTCGCCGTCGGGCCCGACCAGAAATTCCACCGTCCCGGCGTTCACGTAGCCGACCGCCCGGGCAAAGGCGACGGCGGCGGCCGTCAGCCGCCGGCGCAGCTCGGAGCTAACTCCCGGCGAGGGGGCCTCCTCGATAATTTTCTGGTGCCGGCGCTGGACCGAGCATTCCCGCTCGAACAGGTGGAGAAAGTTGCCGTGGGTGTCGGCCAGAACCTGGACCTCCACGTGGCGGGCCGGGCTGACCACCTTTTCTAGAAAGAGGCGGGGGTCGCCGAACGCCCCCAGGGCCTCGCGGCGGGCGCTCTCGAGGGCCGCCGGCAGCTCTTCGGCCGCCCGAACCAGCCGCATTCCCAGCCCCCCGCACCCGGCGGCCGCCTTCACCATCACCGGGAAGCCGAGTCGTTTTGCGGCCGCCATAAACGCGTCGTCGGACTGGTCGTCGCCTTCGTAACCGGGCACGGTCGGTACACCTGCCTCCCGGGCGATCCGCTTGGCCCGGACCTTATCACCGGCCAGCCGCATCGCCTCCGGCGGCGGCCCGATAAACGTCAGGCCGGCCGCGGCGCAGGCCGCCGCAAAGTCCGGGTTCTCGGCCAGGAACCCGTACCCGGGGTGAACGGCGTCGGCCCCGGCCCTCAGGGCGATTTCGATGATCCGGGGGCCGTTGAGGTAGCTTGCCTCCGGCTCCGGCGGGCCGACCTCGTACGCCTCGTCAACGATGCGGGTGTGGGGGGCGTCCCGGTCGGCCTCGGAAAAGATTCCGACGGTTTTGAGGCCCAGCTCCTGGCAGGCCTGGGCGACCCGGACCGCAATCTCGCCCCGGTTGGCAATCAGGACCTTCTTCACGGTTCAACCCAGGGCGGAAGCCGCCGTTCGAGAAAAGCCCGGATCCCGGCCTGGCCTTCCTCGCTCACCCGCAGGCTTGCGATCAGCTCGGCCGTATACCGGCGGGCAGCTTCACGGTCCATCCGGGGGATTTCGAGGGCCAGCCGTTTTGCCGCCTCGACCGCCCGCGGTCCGCCCCGTCGGATGTGGCCCACCACGTTCTCGACGGCCGCATCCAGGTCGGCGGCATCGACGACCTTGTGGACCAGGCCGATCTCTCGGGCCCGCTCGGCGTCAATCGCCTCGCCGGTGATAAACAGGGCCCGGGCGTGCCCCTGGCCGATCTTGCGGATGACGTATGGGGAGATGATCGCCGGCACGATTCCGAGCCGGACCTCGGTCAGGCTGAACCGGGCTTCCCTGACGGCGATGGCGATGTCGCAGGCGGCGATGAGGCCGATCCCCCCGGCGAAGGCCGACCCGTTGACCCGGGCCACCACCGGCTTCGGGCAGTTTTCGACCGCCTCGAGCATGTCGGCCAGCCGGAGGGCGTCGGCGACGTTTTCTTCATAGGTCCAGCCCAGGGCCGCCTGCATCCAGTTCAGGTCGGCCCCGGCGCAGAAGGTCCGGCCCCGGGCGCCGATGACCACCACCCGCACGTTCGGCATCGCGGCCGCATCCTGAATACACCGCCGGACCGAATCCATGGTCTCCCCGTTGAGGGCGTTGTGCACCTCCGGCCGGTTGAGCCACACCCACAGGACGTCCTGGTCCCGTTCGACCGCCAGATGCGGGTAGGTCGGTACTGCCTCCTGCATCATCCCAGCTCATTTCCTTAGGTACCCTGACCCGGCAGGCCCGGAGGGCCCGACGGCCGGGAAGCTACATCCGGAAGACCCCCATAAACTCGGGCCCCGGAATCGGCGCGTTCAGGGCCGCCGAAAGGCCCAGGCCCAGCACCCGCCGGGTATCGACCGGGTCGATTATACCGTCATCCCAGAGGCGGGCGGTGCTATAGTACGGGTTTCCCTCGTGCTCGTAGCGCTCCAGGATCGGGGCCATAAAGGCCGCCTGCTCCTCCTCGGTCATCGTCTGCCCCTGGGCCCGCAGCGCCTCAAGCCGGATCGTAAGAAGTACGCTGGCGGCCTGCTGGCCGCCCATCACCGAGATCCGGGCGTTCGGCCACATCCAGAGAAACCGGGGCGAGTAGGCCCGCCCGCACATGGCGTAATTGCCCGCCCCGAAGGAGCCGCCGATGACCACCGTGAACTTGGGCACCTGGGCGTTGGCAACCGCCATCACCATCTTCGCCCCGTCCTTGGCAATGCCACGGTTCTCGTACTCCTTGCCCACCATGAACCCGGTTATGTTCTGTAAAAACACCAGGGGAATCCGCCGCTGACAGCAGATTTCGATAAACTGTGCCCCTTTAAGGGCACTTTCGGAAAATAGCACGCCGTTGTTCGCCAGGATCCCGACCGGGTAACCGTAAATGCGGGCGAACCCGCAGACCAGGGTGTCCCCGTACAGCGGCTTGAACTCGTGAAACCGGCTCCCGTCCACAATCCGGGCGACCACCTCCCGCACGTCAAAACTGCGCCGCAGGTCCCGGGGAACGATCCCGTAAAGTTCGGTCGGGTCGTAGCGGGGCTCCTCGGGCTCGGTGATTTCCCAGGGCGGGTCCGGCTTCTTGATGTGCAGGTTGGCGATGATGTCGCGGGTGATCGCCAGGGCGTGCTCGTCGTCGAGGGCGTAGTGGTCGGTTACCCCCGAAATCCGGCAGTGGACGTCGGCCCCGCCCAGCTCCTCGGCCGAGACCTCCTCGCCGGTGGCGGCCTTGACCAGGGGCGGTCCGCCGAGAAAGACCGTTCCCGTTCCCCGGACGATGACCGTCTCGTCGCTCATCGCCGGGACGTAGGCCCCGCCGGCCGTGCAGGGCCCCATCACCACCGCGATCTGGGGGATGCCCTGGGCGGACATCCGGGCCTGGTTGTAAAAGATCCGGCCGAAGTGGTCCCGGTCGGGGAAGACTTCGGCCTGGAGGGGGAGGAAGGCGCCCCCCGAATCCACCAGGTAGACGCACGGGAGCCGGTTCTGCTCGGCAATCTCCTGGGCCCGCAGGTGCTTCTTGACGGTCATGGGGAAATACGAGCCGCCCTTCACGGTGGCGTCGTTGGCCACGACCATCACTTCCCGGCCGTGGACGACGCCGATGCCCGTGATAATCCCGGCCGACGGGGCCTCGTTGTCGTACATATCCCAGGCGGCCAGCGGGCTCAGCTCGAGAAAGGCCGTGCCCGGGTCGATGAGCCGCTCGATGCGTTCCCGGGCCAGCAATTTGCCCCGCTTCCGGTGGCGGGCGACGGCCTCCGGGCCCCCGCCCTGCCGGACCTGCTCAAGCCGGTGCCGCAGCTCGGCCACCAGGGCCTCCATGTGGGCCCGGTTTTCCCGAAACTCGGGGCTGGCCGGGTCGACGCGGGTCGGCAACACCTGCATCGTCGTCACCAGTCGACCGGTCGGCGTCCGGCAAAGCCGGTGTCCAGCTCGTGCCAGTAGGCGACCCTCGGCTCCCCGAGCCGCCAGCACAGGTAGACGGGCCGGCCGTTCCGCAGGGCCGGAAAGTCGACCAGGCCGAGCTCAATATCCTTGACCTCACAGCCCAGGGCCTGAATCCGGGCGACCAGGGCCTCCACTTCCTCGGCCAGCGCCCGAGCCCGGCGGGCATCGGCCTCCAGGTCGGCCGGCGCCAGGTGGCCGTTGCCGCGCACTTTCCACTGCAGGCTGGCAAGCCGGCTCCTGACGTCCGAAAGCTCCTGGCCGAGCTGCTTGAGCCGGGCCATCAGCGGTTCAAGCTCCGGCAGCAGCGCATTCGCCTCATCGACGGTGAAAAATCTGGTCGGCTTCTCCCCCACCCCGGAGCCTCACTCCAGCCAGGAAAGCCTTGGCAGCTCGGACGGCAGCCGCCGGCCGATGACCAGCCGCTGAATCTCCGACGTGCCCTCGCCGATGGTCAAAATCTTCGCATCCCGGTAAAACCGGGCCACCGGCCCGTCCTCGATAAAACCCAGCCCACCGTGAATCTGGACCGCCTCCTCAGCCGCCCGCACGGCCAGCTCCGAGGCGAACAGTTTCGCCATGGCCGCCGCCGTCGTATACGGCTCACCACGGTCCTTAAGATAGGCCGCCTTGTAGGTCAAGAGCCGGGCGGCCTCAAGCCCCACCGCCAGGTCCACCAGCTTGAACTGGACCGCCTGGAACTCGTAAATCGGCCGGCCAAACTGGTGCCGGCTCCGGGCGTAATCTAACGAGGCCTCCAGACACGCCTGGGCCAGCCCCACCGACATCGCCGCAAGCCCAATCCGGCCCCCATCCAGGGTAATCAGCGCCTGCCTCAACCCGGCGCCCCGCTCCCCCAGCAGGTTTTCGGCCGGCACAACGCACCCCTCGAAGCTGACGTCGTGGGTGTCGGAGGCCCGCCAGCCCAGCTTGCGGTAGGGCGGCCCAACCCGCAGGCCGGGGGCATCGGCGGGCACGATGATGTTGCTTATCTCCCGCCGGCCGTCGGCCTCGCCGGTCACAACCGTGGCCACGATGAACCCGGTTATCGGGGTGCCGGAGTTGGTGATGAAGGCCTTCGTCCCGTTTATGACCCAGCGGTCCCCCACCAGCACCGCCCGGGTCCGGGTCGCCCCGGCATCGGAGCCGGCCTCAGGCTCGGTCAGGGCGAAGGCGCCCAGCATCCGGCCGGCGCACAGGGGCGGGAGCCAGCGGCGCTTCTGGGCCTCGGTTCCGAACATGTTGACCGGGGCGCCCGCCAGGGTCACCCCGGCCGAAACGGTCACCGCCAGACTGGAATCGACCCGGGCCAGCTCCTCGATGACGATGGCCAGCGAGACAAAGTCGCCGCCGGCGCCGCCGTAAGCCTCCGGAATGGTCAGGCCCAGCAGGCCGAGCTGGCCGAGGCGGCGGAAAAGCTCCAGGGGGAACCGGCCGGTCTCGTCAAGCTGGCGGCTTACGGGCCTGACCTCCCGCTCGGCAAACTCCCGCACCAGCCGCCGAACCGCCCGGTGCTCGCCACTGACAAGGTTCATCCTAACCGAGTTTAGTAACGCGGTTTTTGAACTGTCAACCGCGAACAACCGAACCCCCGGGGACAAGGCGGCGGTGGATTCGTGAGGAAATCTTGGGCCTTTTGGGCGGCCTTTTAAGCCGTTCTTTAGTTAGGCTGGGCTAACATCCTGCTGGCTCGGGCGCGCACCCCCGGGGCTCAGGCGGCCCCTGAAGCGGCGCCGGGCCGGTGTCCCGGCCGGGGCGGGAGCGTCCGAAGGTCACAGCATAATCCCTGCTTGCAAAGGAGGAGCGATGAAGGCGCAACGGTGGATTCAGCTGGGGCTGGGGATCCTCGGGATGGTGATGGTGGCGAACTACCAGTACGGCTGGACCCTCTTCGTCGACCCCATCAATGAGAAGTACCGCTGGGGTCAGGCCGCCATCCAGGTGGCCTTCAGCCTCTTCGTCCTGACCGAGACCTGGCTGGTCCCCTTCGAAGCCTACCTGGTGGACCGGCTCGGGCCGAAACTGGTCGTGGCCGTGGGTGGCATCCTGGTCGGGGTCGCCTGGGCTATTGACGCCTTTGCCAACAGTCTGACGCTGCTTTACCTGGGCGGGGTGCTTTCGGGCATCGGGGCCGGCATCGTTTACGGGACGGCCATGGGCACCGCCCTCAAGTGGTTTCCGGACCGGCGGGGCCTGGCCGCCGGCCTCACGGCCGCGGGGTTCGGGGCCGGCTCGGCCCTCACCATTATCCCCATTTCGATGGTGATTGAACGGTCTGGTTACGAGGCCGCCTTTTTATACTTCGGCCTGTTTCAGGGGCTAATCGTGTTCCTTACGGCCCTGTTCTTGCGGTCGCCCAGGCCCGAGGAGCTTCCGGCCGTTGCGGCCAGCCCGCAGGTCTGGCAGACCCGGCGCAACTACACCCCGGTTGAGATGCTTAAGACCGGCCGGTTCTGGCTGCTTTACGGGATGATGACGATGATGGCCACGGGCGGGCTGCTGGCCACGGCCCAGATTGCGCCCCTGGCCCGGGACTACCGGGTGGCGGATATCCCGCTGCCGATTCTGGGGATGACCCTGACGGCGTTGCAGTGGGCCCTTTCCCTCGACCGGGTGATGAACGGGATAACCCGCCCCTTCTTCGGCTGGGTTTCGGACCACATCGGCCGTGAGAACACGATGTTCATTGCGTTCTCGCTGGAGGGGCTGGCAATAAGCCTGTTGCTGACGTTTGCCCATAATCCGCTGCTGTTCGTTGTGCTTACGGGCCTTACGTTCTTTGCCTGGGGCGAAATCTACAGCCTCTTCCCGGCCACGGTTGGGGACCTGTTCGGCTGGCGGTACGCCACCACCAACTACGGGTTACTTTACACGGCGAAGGGGACGGCGTCGCTGCTGGTACCGATCGGCAGCCTGGTGCGGGACCTGACGGGCAGCTGGGAACCGATCTTCATGCTGGCGGTCGCCTTCGACTTTACGGCCGCCCTGCTGGCCCTTCTGGTCCTCAAGCGGGTCCGCCGCCGCGCCCTGGCAATGGAGTCCGCCCCGGCCACGGGTAGCTAACCATTGGTGTATAATTAGCTGGGGAAACCTAATGGGGAGGTGCTGGGATGGACCTCGGAACCCTTCTCCTGATGGTCGGTGTCTCCTATGGCGCGGGCGTTCTCTGGTATGACCTTCTCCCCGCCCGGCTCCCCGAGCGGGTCTGGCGGGTAGCTGCCTATCCGTTCCTGGGGATTTTCGTCGCCCATACCCTCCTGCCGGCGGTGCTGCCGTTTGACCCGGCCTTTGGGGGTCTGCGGCTGATCACCACGGCGGTCGGGTCGCTGGTCGCGGTTATCGTCGACTGGGTCATCACCCAGGCGCGGCACCCGGCCGTGGTCCCTTCGCCGGAACCCCGGGCCGCCTAAGCTCGCAACCGGCTCAACCCTGACCGTAAGCCGGGGCGCCCGCCCAGGGAACGCACCTGGCTCCAGGGGGCTGTCCGTTTCGACAGCCCCCTGGGGCTTTTTTCTTGAACCGGCTGGGGGCGCACCGGTATACTCGGTAGGATGCTGGCGGAAAGCCACGGGCGCACCGGACCAATCGATACCCATGTCCATATCCTGCCCGGCGTCGACGACGGCGCCCCCGACCTGGCGGCCGCCGTGCGGATGGCCAGGGTCGCCGCCGCTGACGGCATCGTCGGGCTGGTCGCCACACCCCACGGCACGGAGTGGCGCCGGGTTGGAAACCGGCACCGGCTTCTGGCCCGGCTGGCCGAAGTCCGGGATGCGGTGCGGGCCGCCGGCCTCGACGTCGAGATTTTCCCGGGACAGGAGGCCTGGCTCGGGCCCAACCTGCTCGACCAGCTTGCCGAAGGCTACGCCTTTACGCTAAACAATAGCCGGTATATCCTGGTTGAAGTGCCGTTCAGCCACTGCCCGGCCGAAACCGAAGAGCTTACGTTCCGGCTGCTCGCCCACGGGTACGTGCCGGTGATGGCCCACCCGGAGCGCAACGCCGACCTGGCCCGGGACCTCGACCGGGTGTGCCGGCTCATCGACGCCGGCATGCGGTTCCAGGTTACGGCCGGCAGCCTGCTGGGCCATTTCGGGCCGGGGCCGAAGGCAGCCGCCGAAAAGTACATCCGGTACCGGCTGGCCCACTTCGTCGCCTCCGACGCCCACCAGCCGACCGGGCTCAGGGTGCCCCGGCTGAGTGAAGCCCGCCGGGCGATTGAAGCCCTGGCCGGTGGTGACTACGCCGACCTTTTAACCGTAATAAACCCGGCCGCCGCCCTGGCGGACCGGGAACTCACCGTTCCCGAGCCGGAACGGCCCCACCAGAAAACGTTCTGGGAGGCCATCAGATGGCGACACTGAAAGGGCTGGTCCTCAGCGGCGGCAAGGGCACCCGCCTGCGCCCCCTCACCTACACCGGTGCCAAGCAGCTGGTGCCGGTCGCCAACAAGCCGGTGCTTTTCTACGCGATCGAAGACCTGGTCGAGGCGGGCGTCACCGATATCGGCATCGTCGTCGGCGACACCCGGGAGCAGGTGATGGCCGCCGTCGGCGACGGCAGCCGGTTCGGGGCCCGCATAACTTACATCCACCAGGAACAACCCCTCGGCCTGGCCCACGCCGTCCTGGTCGCCGAGCCGTTTCTGGACGATTCGCCGTTCGTCATGTTCCTCGGCGACAACTTTCTGCTGGAAGGGATAACCGACCACGTGGAAGCCTTCCGGCGGGGTGGTTCCGACGCCCTGGTTCTGCTCCACCGGGTGCCGAATCCGACCGAGTTCGGGGTTGCCGAGCTGGTCGACGGCCGGCTGGTCCGGCTTGTTGAACGGCCGAAGGAGCCGCCCAGCGACCTGGTTATCATCGGCATCTACATGTTTACGCCCCGCATCTTCGAGGCGGTTCATAATATCAAGCCGTCGTGGCGGGGCGAGCTCGAGATCACGGATGCTATCCAGTACCTTATTGACCGCGGTTACACCGTCGACTACCGGATAATAAACGGGTACTGGATCGATACCGGGAAGAAGGACGACCTGCTCGACGCAAACCGCGTCGTGCTTGAAACCCTGGAGCCGCGGGTCGAGGGGTTTGTGGACGGCCAGTCCCGCCTGTACGGCAAGGTCATCGTGGAAAAGGAGGCCCAGATTATCAACAGCGTCATCCGGGGACCGGCCATCATCGGCGAGCGGACCAGGATTATCAACGCCTACATCGGCCCGTTCACGTCCATTTACCACGACTGCCTGGTGGAGCGGGCGGAAGTGGAGCACAGCATCATCCTTGAGTTTAGCCGGATTCAGGACCTGGACCACCGGGTGGCCGACAGCCTGATCGGCCGTTACGTTGAAATCACGCGGTCGCCGATGAAGCCGAAGGCGTATAACCTGATGCTGGGCGACCACAGCCGGGTTGGGGTTGTCTGATGGGCAGGACCACGGTTCTGGTTACGGGCGGGGCCGGCTTTATCGGGTCGAACTTTGTCCGGTTCCTGCGGACCCACCGGCCCGAGTACCGGGTGGTCGTCCTGGACAAGCTCACCTACGCCGGCCGGCGGGAGAACCTGGCCGACATCCCGGAAGGCGAACACTTCCGGTTTGTTCGGGGCGATATCGCCGACCAGCCCCTGGTCGACGCCCTCTTTGCCGAGGAGCGGCCGGACTTCGTCGTAAACTTCGCGGCCGAAACCCATGTCGACCGCTCCATCCTCGAGGCCGGCGAGTTTATTCGCACGGACATCTGGGGGACCTGGGTCCTGCTGGAAGTTGTCCGGCACCGGGGCACCGGCCGCTTCCTCCAGGTCTCAACCGACGAGGTCTACGGCCAGGTGCTCGAGGGCTCCGCCACCGAAGCCGACCGGCTTGCGCCCCGGAGCCCGTATGCCGCCAGCAAGGCCGGCGCCGACCTGATGGCCCTGGCCTACCACGAAACGTTTGGCCTGCCCGTGCTCATAACCCGGGGCTCGAACACCTTTGGCCCGTACCAGTACCCCGAAAAGTTCATTCCCCTCTTCGTGACGAACGCCATTGATGACGAGCCCCTGCCCCTGTACGGGGACGGCCGGCAGGTCCGGGACTGGATTTACGTCCTGGACCACTGCGCGGCCATCGACCTGGTCCTCCATGAGGGCCAGGTGGGCCAGGTGTATAACGTGGGGGCCGGCAACGAGCGGCAGAACATCGAAGTTGCCCGGCTGATCCTGCGGCTCCTGGGCAAACCGGAAAGCCTCATCCGGCCGGTGGCCGACCGGCCGGCCCACGACCGCCGCTACTCCCTTGACACGAGCCGGGTCCGGGCCCTCGGCTGGGCTCCCCGCTACCCCTTCGAGGAGGCCCTGGCCGAGACGGTCCGCTGGTACCAGGCCAACGAGGCCTGGTGGCGTCCGATCAAGCAGGGGGAATTCGCCGAGTTTTACCGGCGCAACTACGGCCACCGGCTCGGCTGAGCCGGTCAGACCTCCGCCTTGGTCAGGGTTGCCAGGAACTCGGCGTTGCTGCGGGTGCGGGCGATCCGCTCTAGGACCTTCTCCGTGGCCTCGGTCGGGCTGCTGGCGTTCTGGCTGATCAGGGAAACCATCCGGCGCAGGAGCCAGACCTGGCGCAGCGTCTGCTCGTCCAGGAGCAGCTCTTCCCGGCGGGTGCCGCTGCGCAGGATATCAATGGCCGGGAAGACCCGCCGCTCGGCCAGCCGCCGGTCCAGGTGCAGCTCGAAGTTGCCGGTGCCCTTGAACTCCTCGTAAATAACCTCGTCCATCCGGCTGCCGGTATCAACCAGACAGGTGGCCAGGATGGTCAGGCTCCCGCCCTCCTCGGTGTTGCGGGCGGCACCGAAGAACCGCTTGGGCGGGTAGAGGGCGACCGGGTCGATGCCGCCCGTCAGGGTCCGGCCGGACGGGGGCAGGGCCAGGTTGTAGGCCCGGGTCAGCCGGGTGATGCTGTCCAGCAGGATGATGACGTGGCGGCCGAGCTCCACCTGCCGCTTGGCATACTCGAGGGCCAGCTCGGCAACCCGGGTGTGGTCTTCAACCGGCTCGTCGAAGGTGGAGCTCACCACGTCGGCCCGGTGGACCGACCGCCGCACATCGGTGACCTCCTCCGGCCGCTCCCCGATCAGGCAGAACATGATGTGGATGTCGTCATAGTTGGCGGCGATGGCGTTGGCAATGTGCTTGAGGACGGTCGTTTTGCCCGCCTTCGGGGGCGAAACGATGAGCCCCCGCTGCCCCCGGCCGAGGGGTGCCACCAGGTCGATAAGCCTGGTGGTCAGGTTGTTGGGCGTCGTCTCAAGCTTGATGAGCTGGTTCGGGAAGATCGGCGTAAGTTCCTCAAAGAGGGGGCGGTGCCGGGCCTGCTCCGGGTCGATGCCGTTCACCGCCTCGACCCGCAGGAGGCTGTAGTACTTCTCGTTGTCCTTCGGCGGCCGGACCTGGCCGGTAATGAGGTCGCCGGTGCGCAGGCCGAACCGTCGAATCTGCGTCTGGGAAACGTAGATATCATTGGGGCTCGGCCGGAAGTTCTGGCGCCGGAGAAAACCGTAGCCTTCGTCGGTCACCTCCAGGACGCCGCTCGTGAAGATATTGCCCTGCTGCTCGGTGTGGGCCTGGAGGAGGCGGAAAATGATGTCCTGCTTCCGCAGGGAGCTCAGGCCGGTCAGGCCCAGCTCCCGCGCGACCTCAAGCAGCTCCTCACGGGTTTTGGATTCAAGCTCTGAGATGTTCATGGTCGCTCCCAGGGATAAAGTGTTTTGGGGGTGTTCGCTGACGGTTACGGGGGATAAATCAAGACCTTCCTGGGCGGTTACCCCCCAACCGGCTTATTATCGTTTTGACCTGCTCAACACACCGTCTCACCTGGGCAGGTGGCCGCCGACCGGAAGTTCCAGCTCCAGCCCGGCCGCCTTCCAGTCCTCGAGGAACCGGCTCAGGCCGATATCGGTCAGCGGGTGGTGGAGCATCTGGGTCAGTACCTTGAACGGCACCGTCGCAATATCGGCCCCGGCCTTGGCCGCAGCGACAACGTGGAGGGGATGGCGGATGCTGGCGGCCAGCACCCGGGTCTGAATATTGTACCGCCGGAAGATTTCCACCGTATCCCGAACAACGGCCATCCCGTCGTGGCCCACATCGTCCAGCCGGCCCACAAACGGGCTGACGTACGCCGCCCCGGCCCGGGCGGCCAGCAGGCACTGGTTCACCGAAAAGCAGAGGGTGCAGTTAACCTTGATGCCTTCCCTTGCCAGCTGGCTGGTCGCTTCGAGGCCGGCGGCCGTCACCGGAATTTTCACCACCACGTTCGGCGCCCAGACGGCCAGCTCCCGGGCCTGCCGGACCATGCCGGCGGCATCCAGGGCCGTTACCTCGACGCTGACCGGCCCCGGAACCAGGCGGCAGATCTCGAGGACCAGGTCCCGGAACGAGCCGGGGCCTTCCCGGGCGGCCAGGGACGGGTTCGTCGTGACCCCGCTCACCACCCCAAGCTTGACGCCCTGCCGCACCTCTTCTATATTCGCAGTGTCAAGGAAAAGCTCCATACGCTCCTCCCGGGGATTTCCGGTTACCCACCCAATTATACCGGAGCCGGGGGCCAGCATCCGGGGGACCGTTCCACATATAATTATGCCACAATGCGGCAGGGGGCGCAATGAATGTCAAACCGATTTTTGACCTGACCGGCCGGGTCGCCCTGGTCACCGGCGCCAGCCGGGGTCTGGGCCGGGGAATCGCCCTGACCCTGGCGTCGGCGGGGGCCGACGTCGCCATCACCGCCCGCTCGGCCGAAGGCCTCGACCGGGTTGCCGCCGAAATCCGCGCCCTTGGTCGGGAAGCGCTGGCGATACCGGCCGACCTGACCGACTGCCGGGAGGGGGTCCGGGCGGTTGAAGCGACCGTGCGGCGGTTCGGCCGGCTCGACATCCTCGTAAATAACGCCGGCACCAACATTCGAAAACCGGCCCTGGAGGTGACCGAGGCCGACTGGGATTATATGGTTAACCTGAATCTCAAGACGGCCTTTTTTACCGCCCAGGCCGCCGCCCGCCACATGGTCAAGGCGTTCGAGCAGGACCCGTCCTACCGCCGGAAGATTATCAATGTGGGCTCCATCGCCACCGGCCTGGCCCTGCCCAATGCCTCCGTCTATGGGGTCACGAAGGGCGGCATCGGCCAGCTGACGAAGTGCCTGGCCCTCGAATGGGCGAAACTCGGGGTGAATGTCAACGCGATTGCACCCGGCTACTTTTTCACCGACCTGACCGAGCCTCTCCTTACCCACCCCGAGCATTCGGCCAGGATTCTCGGCCGCATCCCGCTGGGGCGAACGGGCGAGCTGGCCGACCTGGCGGGGGCCGTGGTCTTTCTGGCGGCGCCGGCCTCCGACTATGTCACCGGCCAGGTCATCTACGTCGACGGCGGCTGGACGGCCTGGTGACGGCTAGGCCTCCCGGCCCCCTTCGGCCCTCAGCTCGGCGATCTCCCGCTCGACCTCCCGCAGCTCGGCCTCCAGCTCCCGCTTGTACTCCTCCAGCATCTCCAGGTACTCTTCCCGGCGGGGGAAACCCGGCCCGAAGTAGAAGAACCCGAAGTGGGGCATCCCGAAACCGAACCGGAAGAACCGCCGGCGCATCCCTCACCTCCCAGCGGCAATTGGACTCACGGCCCATCCGCTATAATATAAATCGGCCGCGGGAGTAGCTCAGCTGGCAGAGCGCCTCCCTTCCAAGGAGGATGTCGCGGGTTCGAATCCCGTCTCCCGCTCTATTTTTTACTCCCACAGGCCCGGCCCGGTAAACTAGAGGGCGGAGGGGTTTCGAGGTGAAGGTCATTCTCCGTTACCCGAAGCGCCAGGAGCTTGAGCTGCCGGGAGGCCGGCGGGTTCGGGAGATCCTGAAGGAGCTCAACATCAACCCGGAAGCCGTGCTGGTGATCCGGGGCGATTCCCTGCTGACCGGGGATGCCCTGGTCGGCGAGGACGACGTGGTCGAGATCCGGCCGGTAATGTCGGGAGGTCAGGCCGATGCGCTGCATTAAGTGCCGCCAGCCCGCCGCCGTGGAGGTCCGCCGCCACCACTCGGCGTTCTGCCCCGAACACTTCATCGAGTTCTTCGACAACCAGGTCCGGCGGGCTATCCACGACGAGAAGATGTTCACCCCCGACGACCGGATCCTGGTGGCGGTCTCCGGGGGTAAGGACAGCCTTGCCCTCTGGGACGTCCTTTTGCGTTTTGGCTACCAGGCAACCGGCCTCCACATTAACCTGGGGATCCCCGGCTATTCGGACCTTTCCCAGGAGAAGACCGAGGCCTTTGCCCGGGAGCGGGGCGCCGAGCTGGTCATCGTCGACCTGGAGGCGGACTACGGCGTTACGGTTGAGGACTTTAAGCGGGGGTCAGAGCGGACCCCCTGCTCGGCCTGCGGCCTCTCCAAGCGGTATATCTTCAACAAGGTTGCCCTGGAGCAGGGATTCGACGTGGTCGCCACCGGCCACAACCTGGACGACGAGGCCGCAACCCTTCTGGGCAACCTGATCCACTGGCAGGAAGGGTATTTGGTCCGCCAGGGCCCGGTGCTGCCGGCCAGCTACCCCAACCTGGTCAAGAAGGTAAAGCCCCTTTTCCGGCTGGCCGAGCGGGAGATTGCGGCCTACGCCGTCCTGCGGGGCATCGACTACATCCTGGACGAGTGCCCGAATGCGGTCGGCGCCCGCTCCCTCCTTTACAAGGAGGCGCTTAACCTGATCGAGCAGCACTCACCGGGCGCCAAGCAGAGTCTGTACCTGGGCTTTCTGCAGAAGGGCCGCAAGCTGATTGCCGCGGCCGAAGAGAAGCCGCAGCTGGTCGAGTGCGAGCGCTGCGGCATGCCCACCACCGGGGAGGTCTGCTCCTTCTGCCGGCTGATGGAGCGGGTTAAGGTCCGGCTGCGCCGAACCAGGCCGGAGCCTGTCACCCGACCGGCCGCCCGCTGACGGCCGACAGGACGGTTACTCCCGGGCGCCCGGCCCCCGGAAATGGACGTTGACCCCGAGCCGGAACGGCCGCCCGGCCGCCGTCTCCCCCACCGCGGCCAGGTGGAGGTTCGCCTTGTCTCCCTCGTCGGTCCTGACGAGCTCATAACGGCCGGTGATGATGATTTCACGGCCGGCACCGGCCGTCAGGTCCGCCGGAAGCCCCGTCTGTTCCAGGCTGGCTTCGGGGCCCCTCCCGCCCGGCCGCGGGGTGGTATGACTCAAAACGATTCGGTCAACCCGAACCGGCTCGGAGCTCTCCACGCCGTTTAGCAGGCTAAGCCTGGCCTCGTACAGGCCCTGCGCGGGGACACCAACACAGGCGAATGAACTATCCCAGGTGATGACCACCCCGGGTGCCACGTGGGCGGTGGCCCGCCCGGTAGGCCGACACGTCTCAACCCGGGCCGAGTCCGGGGCGGCCAGAGGGGCCGTAAGCGCGCCGGTGATTCCCAGACCGACGAGCACAGCCCGCCGCATTTCCCTTGAAAAAACGTCGGGACCGTGTGCCGGGATACGCCGGGCCGGAATTACGTGCCTTCTTCCCAGCTTGCCAGGTAGCGCTCCTGCTCCTCGGTCAGGGTATCGATGGCAATACCCATTGAGGCGAGCTTGAGCCGGGCGACCTCGTCGTCGATGGCCTTCGGCACCCGGTAGACCTGGGGCGTCAGCGACCTGCCCTCCCTGGCCAGGTACTCCACCGAGAGGGCCTGATTCGCAAAGCTCATGTCCATGACGGCCGCGGGGTGGCCCTCGGCCGCGGCCAGGTTCACGAGCCGGCCGTCGGCGAGCAGGTAAATGCGCCGGCCGTCGGGCAGGGTGAACTCCTCAACGAAGTCCCGGAGGGTCCGCCGGCTCACGGCCAGTCGCTCCAGGGCCGGGATGTTTATCTCCACGTTGAAGTGGCCGGCGTTCGCCAGGATCGCCCCGTCCTTCATGGCCCGGATGTGGTGCTCGTCGATGACGTTGAGGTCGCCGGTGGCGGTGATGAAGACGTCGCCGACCTTTGCCGCCTCGGCCAGGGGCATGACGTCGTGGCCGTCCATTAGCGCCTCGAGGGCCCGCACCGGGTTCACCTCGGTCACGATGGTGCGGGCACCCATGCCCCGGGCCCGGAGGGCGATGCCCCGGCCGCACCAGCCGTAGCCGCAGACCACCACCCGCCGGCCCGCCCACAGGATGTTCGTCGCCCGGGTTATCCCGTCAATGGTGCTCTGGCCGGTGCCGTAGCGGTTGTCAAAGAGATACTTGGTGTCGGCCTCGTTGACGGCGATAATCGGGTAGCGCAGGGCCCCGGCCCGGGCCATGCTCCGCAGCCGGATCACCCCGGTGGTCGTCTCTTCGGTCCCCCCGATTATGCCTTCGAGGACGTCCTGCCGGTCCTTGTGGGCCGTGCTCACCAGGTCGGCCCCGTCGTCGATGGTGATCTGGGGCCGGTGGTCCAGGGCCTGGTGGATGTGCCGATAGTAGGTCGTGGTATCCTCCCCCTTGATCGCATAGACCGGGATGCCGTGGTCCACCACCAGGGCGGCGGCCACGTCGTCCTGGGTGCTGAGCGGGTTCGAGGCACAGAGGACCAGGTCGGCCCCCCCGGCCTTTAACGTGATGGCCAGGTTCGCCGTCTCCGACGTGATGTGCAGGCAGCCGGCAATTCGGACCCCGCGCAGGGGTTTTTCTCTTTCGAAGCGCTCCCGGATCAGCCGCAGCACCGGCATTTCGGTGGCGGCCCATTCAACCCGGAGCCGGCCCCGTGGGGCCAGGGCCGGGTCCTTGATATCGCCTCGGTAACCGGCGGTTGTCATCGTCCCTCCTGTCCGGGAATAATTCGGCCGAAGAGGCGCCAGAACGGGCCGATGTGGCGCCGCTCAGCCACCCCTTCGATCAGGTTTGCGACCGGTTCGTAGCCCAGCCGCCGGTACGCCCGGACGGCCGGCGTATTTGACCGGTTGACGTTCAGGACCACGTCGTCGACGAGGTCAAGCAGGTCGGCCGTGACCCGGCCGGTAACCGCCGTGGCGTATCCGAGGCCACGAAAGTCCGGGTCGGTAAACACGTTGCCCACGGCGGCGATCCCGTGCGCCCGGTCGATAAAGTGGGTGCCGGCTACCGAGACCAGCCGGTCGTCCTGCCAGATACCGTAGTATACACCATCCGACACCTGCCGGGCGGTTATCAGGCTTCCGGCACCCCGCCGGTAAAGCCGGTTTATCTCGGCCGTCTCCTCCGGCCCGAGCCGAACCGCCCGGGACCATTCCACCGGGTTGAACCGCCCCCGGTCCACCCACATCCGCCACATCGGCTGGCCGCCCTGGAGCCGGAAGACCCGGTCCACCGCCGGGAAGTGGTCCTCGAGGACGGTCAGGTAGACCGTGCCGGGAATCGGCGCCTCGGCAAGGAGCCGGAACAAGAGCTCGTCCGGCCCGTAGACGATAAGGGCCGGCGGGTCGTACGCCCGGTTGAGGACGGCCCAGGCCGCCTGCCCCCCTTCAAACAGGGCGAACCATTCCGAGCGTTCCCGCAGCGGCGGCCGCAGGTAGCCGAAGGCGTAGGCCACCTGGAGCCGGGGTCCCGCCAGCAAGGGGACGACTTCCTCATCCGATTTCAGCCGGACGACCGGACTTACCCGTGCCACACCGTTCAGTCCAGGACGAAGCGGGTGAACTCCCGCAGTTCCTCGGTCCGGAGGCGCACCTCCTCCGGGGTGACCTTTTCGAGGCGGTTGATACTGAAGTCTTCGACCGTAAAGCTTGCGATTACCGTCCCCATCACCACCGCCCGCCGGATCGTGTCGCCGTTCACCCGGTTCGACCTTGCCAGGTAACCCAGGAACCCGCCGGCAAAGCTGTCGCCGGCCCCGGTCGGGTCCCGGACCTCATCCAGGGGGTAGGCCGGAACGGCAAAGTAGTCGAAGTCGGTGAAGAGCACCGCCCCGTACTCACCCTTTTTAATGATAACGGCCTTTGGGCCCAGCCGTAAGAGCTTTCTTGCGGCGCTGAGCAGGCTGGGCGTTTCGACCAGCATCCGGGCCTCGGACTCATTCATGAGCAGGATATCGACCTGCTCGATGGTGCGCAGCAGGCTTTCGGGCTTGTGGCGGATCCAGTAGTCCATGGTGTCCATGACCCGGAGCCGGGCCCCCCGTACCTGCTGGAGCACGTCGAACTGGATGTCCGGGTCGCCGTTCGCCAGGAAGAGAAACCGGCTCTCGGCGTAGCCGTGGGGCAGAACCGGCCTGAAGTCAGCAAACGTGTTGAGCTGGGTCTCGAGGGTTTCGACCACGTTCAGGTCGTAGTCGTAGCGGCCCGACCACCGGAACGTCTTGCCCTCCCGGACCACCACCCCCCGCAGGTCGACCCCCGGCCGCCGCAACCTCCCCCAGAATTCGGCCGGGAAGTCGGTGCCGACGACGGAGACCATGTTGACCGGGGCAAAGAGGCTGGCCGCCACGGCAAAGTAGCTTAGCGAACCGCCGAGGACGCCCTCGGCCCGGCCGAAGGGTGTCTCAACCGTATCGATGCCGATGGTTCCGACCGCAAGAATCGACATGGCCTCCCTGACCTCGCTCAGGTGATGTACTTGCCGATCAGCAGACGCAGGTCTGCTTTTAGCTTTTCGGGGATATGTTCCGGCGCCGTAATGATCGCGTTCTGGAGGGCCGTGGCGCAGGGACAGTTCCGGTCGGCGGGGACCATGGCCACCGCCTGCTTTATCACCTCCTTGGCCACCTGGACATTTTTCTGGAGGTTTGCCACCACCAGCTCGACGGACACCGCCTGCTCTTCGCTGTGCCAGACGTCGTAGTCCGTCACCAGGGCCAGGGTTGCGTAGCAGATTTCGGCCTCCCGGGCCAGCTTCGCCTCGGGCAGGGCCGTCATGCCGATGATGTCGGCCCCCCACGACCGGTAGAGGCGGCTTTCAGCCTTGGTGGAAAACTGGGGTCCCTCGATTACCACGTAGGTTCCGCCGAAGTGGGTGGTGGCCCCCGTCCGGCCGGCCGCTTCGTACAGCACCCGGCTTAAAACCGGGCAGAACGGGTCGGCCAGGCCGACGTGGGCGACAATGCCGCCGCCGAAAAAGGTGCTCACCCGGCCCTTGGTCCGGTCGATGAGCTGGTCGGGAATGACCAGGTGCAGGGGGGCGACCTCCTCCTTGAGGCTGCCGACGGCGCTCACCGAGATGATCCGCTCGACGCCCAGGGATTTGAGGGCGTAAATGTTTGCCCGGACCGGCAGTTCGCTCGGACTGATCCGGTGGCCCCGGCCGTGCCGGGGCAAAAAGGCGACCCGGACCCCGTTCAGGGTACCGATGACGATGGTGTCACTCGGCTCCCCGAACGGCGTATTGACCTTAACCTCCTCGATGTCGGTAAGGCCCTCGATCTGGTAGAGTCCGCTTCCGCCAATAACCCCAATTCGGGCTTCGGCCATGCCTTACCTCCGGTCGGTGATTGTCGGCCGGGTCCCGCCCGAACCGTGAACCGCCAGGGCCAGGCTCTCGGGGTAGGGCGGCCGCAGAATCCCGGCCTCGGTAACAATTGCCGTAACCAGGTCCGCCGGGGTCACGTCGAAGGCGGGGTTTGCCACCTCCACCCCTTCGGGGGCAACCCGGCACCGTCCGACGTATAGAACTTCATCGGGCCGCCGGTGCTCGATGGGGATTTCCGCCCCGGACGGGGTGCCGAGGTCGACGGTGCTCAAGGGGGCCGCAACGTAGAACGGCACCCGGTGGCGGGCGGCCAGCACCGCCAGGGTGTAGGTGCCGACCTTGTTCGCCACGTCGCCGCTGGCCGCAATCCGGTCGGCCCCCACCAGCACGCAGTCAACCCCGTCCCGGCTGAAGAAGTAGCCGGCCATCGAATCGGTAATCAGGACAAAGGGCACCCCGACCTTCTTCAGCTCCCAGGCCGTGAGCCGGGCGCCCTGGAGCTGGGGCCGGGTCTCGTCCACCAGGACCCGCCGGATTTTGCCCTGGAACCAGGCCTCGTAGATTATGCCCAGAGCCGTGCCGATCCCCCCGGTGGCCAGGGCTCCGGTATTGCAGTGGGTGAGCACCGTGGCCCCGGCCGGCACCAGGGTCGCCCCGAACCGGGCGAGCCGGACGGTGGCGGCCCGGTCCTCGGCCAGGAGCCGCTCGGCCTCGGCCAGCAGGGCCCGGCGGGCCTCGGCCGGGGCCAGCCCTTCGGCCAGGGTCAGCATCCGGTCGACGGCCCGGAAGAGGTTCACCGCCGTCGGCCGGGTCCGGCGCAGCCGCCCGGCCGCCCGGACCAGCGCCTCCCGGAAGGCTTCCGGCCGGTCGGGCGCCTTAAAGGCGGCCAGGACGAGGCCGAACGCGGCCGCAAGGCCGATGAGGGGTGCCCCCCGGACCCGCATCTCTTCAATGGCCCGGGCAACCTCCTCGGGGTCGGTCAGGTCGATGTAGGCTTCCCGTTCGGGCAGTTGCGTCTGGTCGAGGACCACCAGCCGGTCCCCGGCCCAGCGCAGGGGTTCAATCGGAATCGTCGCGGCCATCGGTTGTGTCGGCGGACCCTGCCGATGGTAGTATCCGGAAGCGGGCCGGCCGCTGTCAACATCCGGTCCGGTTTGCGCCCGGAACCACAGCATAGTATCCTATAGACGCTACGCTTTCTGAGGAGGGGTTAAGGTGGCAACTTATATTCTCCTGTCGACGGTGACCGAGGAGGGGGCCGAAACCATCAAGGAAAACCCGGAGCGGATCAAAGAGGTCAACAAGGAGGTCGAGGCGATGGGGGTGCGGGTCCTGAGCCAGTACGCCGTGCTCGGCCCTTACGACTTCGTGACCATCGTCGAGGCACCCGACAATGAGACGGTCGCCCGGATGTCGGCCGAGCTGGCCGGCCGGGGGACGGTCAAGATCATGACCCTGCCCGCGATCCCCATCGACACGTTTATCGCCCGCCTCAAGGGCTAATAATCCGAATTCCGGCAGGAGGCACCCTCGGATGAGGACCTACGCCTACGGCTACCCGCGGCTTGGCCGCAACCGCGAGTTCAAGTGGGCGCTGGAAGCCTACTGGGACGGCCGGATCAGCGCCGACGAACTGCGCCGGCGGATCGAGGCCGTCGACGCCGACCGGCTCGCCACCTACCGGCGGTACGTTGACAAGTTCCCGGTCGGGGAAATGAGCCTCTATGACCCGATGCTCGACACCGCCATCATGCTCGGCCGCTACTTCCGGGGCCGGACCCTCGACGGCTACTTCGACCTGGCCCGGGGCCCCCAGGCCCTGGAGCTGACCAAGTGGTTCAACACCAACTACCACTACCTGGTCCCGGAACTGCCCCTGCGGGACGATGGCTCCCCGCCGGCCTTTACCCTGGGCTCGGTCCGGCCTCTGCTGGCCTGGCAGCAGAACCCGGACGGCATACCCTACGTCATCGGCCCCTACACCTTCGTGCGGCTGAGCGAGGGCTACCCCGAAGAGGCCTTTGGCCGGATTCTGGCCGCCACGGTGCCCGTCTACGAGCAGCTTTTCCGGGCCCTCCGCCTGCAGGGGGTGGAGCTGGTCCACGTGGACGAGCCGGCGCTGGTGACCGACGTTCCGGCCGAGCACGTTGGGTTCATCCGGGACGCCTACTCGGCGCTGGGCCGGGTCATCCCCCTGCTGGTGGTTACTTACTACGACGCCGTCGACTTTCTGGACCGGCTCCTCGACCTGCCGGTCCGCGGCCTTGGCCTGGACCTGGTCCACGGGCCGGCGAACCTGGATGCCCTGCGCCGGCACGGGTTCCCGGCGGATAAGATTCTGGTCGCCGGGGTCGTTGACGGGACCAACATCTGGAAGACGGACCTGAAGGCCGCGGCCGAAACGGTGCGGGAGCTCCAGGGCCTTACCCGCGGCGAGGTCTGGATTTCGAACGCCGGTCCCCTCTACCACCTGCCCATTACGGTCGAAGCCGAGCCGAAGCTCGAACCGGCCCTCAAGGAGCGGATCGCCTTCGCCGACGAGCGGCTTAAAGAACTCGGCCTCATCAAGGCCCTGCTGACGGCGGGGGAGACCGAAGAGGCCCGGGCCTGGAACGACTACCGGCATCCGAACGACCACTGGTTCCGGCCGGAGGTTCGGGAGCGGGTTCGGCGGCTCCAGCCGGCCGATTTTGAGCGGGAGCAGCCCTACGAACGCCGCCACCAGGTCCAGCGGGAACGGCTGGGCCAGCCCCTCTTCCCGACCACGACCATCGGCAGCTTCCCCCAGACGGAGGACGTCCGGAAGGCGCGGCTCGCCTTCCGGTCCGGAAAGCTCGACCCTGACCGGTACTGGGAGTTTATCCAGGAGAAGATCCGCCACGTCATCCGGGTCCAGGAGGAGATCGGGCTGGACGTGTTCGTCCACGGCGAGTTCGAGCGGTCGGACATGGTTGAGTTCTTCGCCGAGAAGCTCGGGGGCATGGCGACCCTGACGAACGGCTGGGTGCTCTCCTACGGCTCCCGGGTCTACCGCCGGCCGATCATCTACGGGGACGTCTGGCGGCCCGAGCCGCTCACCCTGCGGGAGATCACCTACGCCCAGTCGCTTACGTCCAAGCCGGTCAAGGGGATGCTGACCGGCCCGGTGACGATCCTGGCCTGGAGCACCCCCCGCCAGGACATTCCGCCGTGGGAGGTGGCCTATCAGATCGCCCTGGCCCTGCAGGACGAGGTCCGGGACCTGGAGGCGGCCGGAATCCGGGCGGTCCAGATTGACGAGCCCGCCTTCCGGGAGCTGGCGCCCCTTAAGCGGCGGGAGTGGCCGGCCTATTTTGATTGGGCGGTAAAGGCCTTCCGGCTGGCCTCCCGGGCCCGGCCCGAGACCCAGATTCACACCCACATGTGCTACTCGGAGTTCAACGAGATCCTGGAATACGTGGTGGCGATGGATGCTGATGTTACGTCCATCGCCGCCGCCCGCAGCCGGGGCGAGGTAATCGAGGCGTTCGAGCGGGTGCGCTTTCCCCGGCAGATCGGGCCCGGCGTTTACGACGTCCACTCCCCGGCCGTGCCTCCGACCGAGGAGATGGTCGCCATCCTGGAACGGCTGATCCGGCTCCTGCCGCCGGAGAACATCTGGGTTAACCCGGACTGCGGCCTGAAGACCCGGCGCTGGGAGGAAGTGATCCCGGCCCTGCGAAACATGGTCGAGGCCGCCGGCCAGCTCCGGGCCCGGTACGGGGCGCCGGTTGCGCCCTAAGGTTCGGGGGCTTTGGTCAGGGCCGCCCGCCAGCGGGCGAGCCGGGCGCTGATTTCGGCCTCGTAACCCTGGTCGGAAGGCCGGAACCAGCCGCCCTCAACCCCGGCCGGCAGGTAGCGCTGGGCCACGTGGTGGCCGGGGAAGTCGTGGGGGTAAAGATAGCCCCGGCCGTGGCCCAGGGCGGCCCGGTCCCGGTGGCTGTCTTTCAGGTGGTCGGGCACCTCGCCCGGCCCCCGGGCCTCGATTTCGGCCTTTGCCCCAAAGTAGGCCCCGACCGAGTTGCTCTTTGGGGCGGTGGCCAGGTAAAGGGTCGCCAGGGCCAGGTGGTATTCGGCCTCGGGCAGGCCCACCCGGTGGAGGGCGTCGGCGCAGGCAGCCACCACCACGACCGCCTGCGGGTCGGCCAGGCCGACGTCCTCGGCGGCCAGGATGAGCAGCCGGCGCATGATGAAGTCCGGGTCCTCGCCGGCCAGCAACATCTTCGCCAGCCAGTAGAGGGCGGCGTCCGGGTCGGAGCCCCGGACGCTCTTGATAAAGGCGCTGATGGTGTCGTAGTGCTCGTCGGCGGCCTTATCGTACGGGATTGTCCGGCCCGGGACCGCCTCCCGGATGACCCCGGCGTCGATGCGAATGACCCCGTCGGGCCCGGGCGGGGTGGTTTCCACGGCCAGCTCGAGGCCGTTCAGGGCAGAGCGGGCATCGCCTCCGGCCGTGGCGGCCAGGTAGGCCAGCGCCTCTTCGGTCACCTCGACCGGGCGGCCCCCGTAGCCCCGGTCGGGGTCGGCCAGGGCCCGGCGCAGGATGGTGAGAATCTCTTCCGCGGTTAAGGGCACCAGCCGGAAGACCCGGGCCCGGCTGAGCAGGGGCCGGATCACCTCAAAGTACGGGTTCTCGGTGGTGGCCCCGACCAGGATAATCGTCCCGTCCTCGACGTGGGGCAGGAGGGCGTCCTGCTGGGCCTTGTTCCAGCGGTGAATCTCATCGACGAGCAGGACCGTGCGCTGCCCGGAAATCCGGCGCCGCTCCCGGGCCTCCTCGACGACCCGGCGCAGGTCGGCCAGGCCGGCCAGCACGGCGCTGACCGCCTCAAAGTGGGCCCGGGTGTGGGCGGCGATGACGGCGGCCAGGCTCGTCTTGCCGGTACCCGGGGGTCCCCAGAGGATCAGGGAGGAGAAAAGCCGGTCCGATTCGATGGCCCGGCGCAGCGGCTTGCCCGGACCGAGCAGGTGGGCCTGGCCCACAAACTCGGCCAGGGTCCGGGGCCGCATCCGGTCGGCCAGGGGCCGCCGCCGGAAGTCTTCGGGGTTGAAGTCGAACAGGTCACGCGGCTTTTGCATTCCGAAACGATCATACCACCCGGGTTGGCTACGGCAGGCGGAAGACCTCGAGCAGCTTCTTCTCGGCCTCGCCCTGAACGGTGGCAAAAACTTCCACGTAGGGCTCCAGGCCCGAGTTTCTGAGCTTCTCCCTGAGCAGGTGGTCGAGCTGGAAGAGGCCGGCCGAATTGAGCATGGTGACGGCGATCCGCACCGGCCGCTGCTCTCCCGCCGTGACCTCGACCCGGTCGATGGCCGCCGCCGAGAGGGAGTGGATGTTGATGGCCCCGGCCTCGAAGGCGATCCGTGAGCGGCCCTGGGCCATATCCAGGGCGTCGGCCACCCGGAGAACCCCGGCCTCCAGGGTGAGGGGGCGGCCGTCGGCCCGGTGGGCGATGATGGCGTGAAGCACCTCGGCCCCCATGACGGTCCGGATGGCCGGCTCGTAAATCCCGTCCAGGAGCTCCCGGACCTTCGGGGCGGCCAGAAAGAGGCTGAAGCGCTCGTGGTCGTCCCGGTGGATGGCCATCCCCACGTCGTGGAGCAGGGCCGCCAGGACGACGACCACCTCGGCATCGTCCACGGCCAGGCCGTAATTGCGGACGACGCCCGGGGTGATGCCGGCCGCCGTCAGCAGGCGCAGCAGCTTGAGGGCCACGTTCGCCACGATCTGGACGTGAACCGGCCCGTGGTCGCTCATTTTGAGCCGGTCCACCGCATTCACGTTGGCGCAGACCCAGTAGGCATAGAGCTCGTCGTCCCGGTTCACCCGGTCGATGATTTGCCGGAGCTTTTCGTTGTGCCTGGCCGGGACCCGGATGGTCACCGCCCGCACGAAGGGCGCGGCCGGCTCGGGCCGGGTCGGGGGCGGCGGGAGCTCAAACCCTTCGGCCCGAACGGCCTCGGCCGGAAGTTGCTCGGCGTCAGCCATGGTCAGCCGGCTCCCAACAGCCGCACGGTGACCAGCAGGCCGGCGACGATAATCAGGGCCCAGGCCACCAGGACGACCGCCAGCCCGCGCCGGCCCGGCGCCGCCGGCACCGATGCGTCCGCCCGCCGGCGGGCGTCGGCCAGGACCTCCCCGGGTATGAGCTTGACGGCCAGCAGGATACCGAGAGGAATAACCACCAGGTCATCCAGGTGGCCGAGCACCGGCACCGGGTCGGGGATAAGGTCCAGGGGGCTCAGGGCGTAGGCCACCACCAGCCCGGCCACGACCCGGGCGTGCCAGGGCGTCCGGGGGTCCCGGTAAGCCAGGTAGAGGGCATACGTTTCGGCCTTAAGCTGCCTGGCCCACCGGCGCCAGCGGCCGATAAGGTTGCGCATCGTCAGTACTTTGAGACGTTGATCTCTTCCATCCGGCCGGTGACGTCGTAAATCACCCGCTCACAGATGTTGGTCACCCGGTCGGCGATCCGCTCCAGGTTATGGGCAACCCAGAGGAGCCAGGTCGCCCGGTCGATGGTGCGGGGGTCCTGGAGCATGTAGGTCAAAAGCTCCCGGTAGACCTGGTCGTAGAGGGCGTCAACCTCGTCGTCCTCTTCGGCGATCCGCCGGGCGGCCTCGGCATCCCGGCGAATGAAGGCGTCGATGCTCCGCCGCAGCATATCCCGGGCCCTTTCGGCCATCCGGGGGATGTCGATAAGGGGCTTAAGCAGCGGCTTATCCTGGTGCATGAGGACGATCTTGGCGATCCCCTCGGCGTGGTCGGCCATCCGCTCCAGGTCGACGATGATGTTTAAAATCGCGATGATGCGGCGCAGGTCCCGGGCCATCGGCTGCTGGGTGGCGATAAGTTCGATGGCCGCCTCCTCGATCTCAAACCGCTTTTTGTTAATGAGCAGGTCTTCGTGGACGATCTTTTTCGCCTCCTCCTGGTCGAGCCGTTTGAGGGCCTCGACCGCCCGCTCGATGGCCTTATCAACCATGCTGGCAAGTTCAACAACCCCATCCTCCAGGGTCCGCAGACCCTGCTCCAGGGCTAGACGCGTCGTCACCTTTGCACCTCCTCTTTTAACCAAACCGGCCGGTGATGTAGGCTTCGGTCCGGGGGTCTTTCGGGGTGGTAAAGAGCTGGCGGGTCGGTCCGAATTCGACCAGCTCCCCGACCTGGTCCTCCCCGGCCAGCAGGAACGCGGTGTAGTCCGAGACCCGGGCCGCCTGCTGCATGTTGTGGGTGACGATGACGATGGTGTATTCGGCCTTGAGCTGGCGGAGCAGGTCCTCGATCTTGAGGGTCGAGATCGGGTCGAGGGCGGCGGTGGGCTCATCCAGCAGCAAAACCTCGGGGTTCACGGCCAGGGCCCGGGCGATGCAGAGCCGCTGCTGCTGGCCCCCGGAGAGGGCGGTTCCGGGCAGGTGCAGCTTATCCTTGACCTCATCCCAGAGGGCGGCCAGCTTCAGGCTCCGGACGACCAGCGCCTCGAGCTCGGCCCCCTTCGCCAGGCCGTTAAGCCGGGCCCCGATGGCCACGTTCTCAAAGACGGACATGGTCGGGAAGGGGTTTGGCCGCTGAAAGACCATCCCGACCCGGCGCCGGACCAGCACCGGGTCCACGCCGGGGGCGTAGACGTCCTCGCCGTTAAGCAGCACCCGGCCCTCGACCCGGGCGCCCGGCACCACCTCGTGCAGCCGGTTCAGGCACCGGACCAGGGTCGATTTGCCGCAGCCGGAAGGCCCGATGACGGCCGTGATCTGCCCCGGGACAATGTCCAGATTGATGTTGCGGATCGCCTGGCGTCGCCCGTACCAGGCCGAAAGGCCCTCAACCCGGACGGACGCCGGCCGAACCGAAGCTTTAAGAGCCGGCCCGTTCGCAGTCATCACCGTCACATTTTACCCCGCTCAAAGGTTAACCGGCTTGCGCCGACCGATAAGCCGGGCGGCCAGCGAAACCGCCAGCACCATCACCACCAGCAGGAAGGCCCCGGCCCAGGCCTGGCGGTGCCAGTCGTCGTAAGGCGAGATCGCGTAAACAAAGATCTGCAGGGGCAGGGCGGCCAGCGGCTGGGTCGGGTCCAGGTTCCAGAACCGGTTGCCGAAGGCCGTAAAGAGGAGGGGTGCGGTTTCGCCGGCGGCCCGGGCCACCGCCAGCAGGATGCCGGTGAGCACCCCGCTCCAGCCCGTCGGCAGCACGATTCGGAGAATCACCTTCCACCGGGCGATGCCCAGCGCCAGGCCGGCTTCCCGGATGGAATCCGGGACCTGTCGGAGCATGTCCTCGGTGGCCCGGACGACGGTGGGGAGCATGATCACCCCGAGGGCAAACCCGCCGGCCAGGCCCGAGAAGTGCCCCAGGGGCAGGACCAGCACGGTGTAGGCAAAGAGGCCGGTGACAATCGAAGGGACCCCGGTCAGCACGTCGGACATGAACCGGATGAGCTGGGGCAGCAGGCCGAACCGGCCGTACTCGGCCAGGTAAATGCCGGCCCCAATGCCCACCGGCAGGCTGAAAAGGCAGGCCAGGGCCACGAGAATGAGTGTGCCCACGATGGCATTCGCCAGGCCGCCGCCGGGCTCGCCGGGCGGTTTCGGCGTCTGGGTGAGCAGGTCTAAATCGAGGCCGGATACCCCCTGAACGAACACGAACCCGAGCACGGCAAACAGCACCCCCACCGAAACTCCGGCGGCCAGCACGGTGAACCCCTGGGCGACCAGATTAATCGCCTGGCGCCGCCGGTAATGGGCCGTCCGGGCGTAGTCGTAACCGTTCACCCTACTCGCCCCCGACCGGACCCCAGGCCACCCGCCAGACGAGCAGCCTGGCCAGAATATTTACCAGCAGGGTCAGCAAGAACAGGCTGAAACCGACCCCGAAAAGGGCCGAAAGGTGGATATCGGAGGTTGCCTCGGCGAATTCGTTGGCGATGACCGCCGCCATGGTGTAGCCGGGGGCAAAGAGGGAGGCCGGGATTTCCGGGCGGTTCCCGATCACCATCGTGACGGCCATCGTCTCGCCCAGGGCCCGACCGAGGCCCAGCAGGGTCGCCCCGACAATGCCCGGCCGGGCCGCCGGCAGGACGGCATATCTTATTGTCTCCCAGCGGGTGGCCCCCAGGGCGAGCATGGCCTCCCGCTGGTCGGTGGGGACGGCCCGGATGACGTCGCGGCTCACGGCGGCGATGGTCGGGATAACCATGACCGCCAGGATTAAGCCGCCGGTGAAGATGCCCACCCCGTAGAACGGCCCCTGAAAGAGGGGCAGAAACCCGAGCCAGTTGCCGAGGGCCGGTTGAACGGTGGTGCGCAGCAGGGGCGCCAGGACGAACAGGCCCCAGAGGCCGTAAACCACGCTGGGGATCGCCGCCAGAAGCTCCACCAGGTAAGAAACCGGGTCCCGGAGCCAGCCGGGGGCAAGCTCGGCCAGGAAGACCGCCGTGGCCAGGGCAACGGGTGCCCCAAAGAGAAGGGCCAGAAACGACGTTACGACCGTTCCGTAGACAAAGGGCAGGGCCCCGAACTTCTCCCGGACCGGGTCCCAGGCGCTCTGAACAAAGAATGCCGGCCCAAACTGGCCCAGGGCCGGGCGGGCCTCGGCCGCCAGGTTGAGGCCGATGGCTACGGCCAGGCCCAGCACCGCCAGGCCGAGGCCGGCGACGGCCAGGGCAAAGGCCCCATCGGCCAGCTGGGACCTGGTGGGCCGGCTGGCGGCGAATTCCGGCAGGGTCATCGGTCAGTTCTCCAGCAACGGCTTACCCTGGTAGGTCATGGCCTTCACTTTCGCCCGGGCCTTGGCCCGCACCGCCTCGGACAAAGGAGCGTAGTGCAGGTCGGGGGCGTAGGCCTGGCCCTCGTCCAGGGCCCAGAGGAGAAATTCGGCCAGGGCCCGGCCTTTAGCCGGGTCCTTCTGCTCCTGGTAAACCAGGATGTAAGTGAATGCGGAGATGGGGTAGCTGGTGGGGCCCGGCGCATCCACAATCGAGACCCGCAGGTCGTCGGGAATGGTGGGGGCGGCCCCGGCCGCGGCCGCCGTAACGTTCTCCAGCGACGGCTCGACGTAATTTCCGGCCTTGTTGCGCAGGAGCGCATACGGCAGCCGGTTCTGGACGGCGTAGGCCACCTCCACGTAGCCGATGGCGCCCGGGGTCTGCTTGACCTGGCCGGTGACCCCCTCGTTGCCCTTGGCCCCGATTCCCACCGGCCAGCTGACGCTGGTGCCCTTCCCCACCCGGGCCTTCCAGGCCGGGCTTACGGCCGAAAGGTAGTCGGTGAAGACGAAGGTGGTTCCCGACCCGTCCGACCGGTGGACCACGGCCACCGGCAGGTCGGGCAGTTTAAGGCCGGGATTTTCGGCCGCCAGCCGGGGGTCGTTCCACCGCTTGATTTCGCCCAGGTAGATGGCCGCCAGGGTGTCGGGCGAGAGCCGGAGGGCGACCCCGAGGTCCGGAAGGTTGTAAACTACGACCACCGCCCCGAGCACCGTGGGAATGTGCAGGATCTTGCTTGGGGCCTGGGCGAGCTGCTCGTCGGTCATTGGGGCATCCGAGGCCCCGAAGTCCACCGTTTGCTCG
>FWWM01004790.1_pt1 | contig 30909 bp, 36 predicted proteins | sample 2228351 | NCBI WGS metagenome assembly FWWM01 (sample SAMEA103939774, study PRJEB20133) | metagenome | reverse complement strand
ATATTCTCCTTTTTGATGTTTGCAGATATTAGATTATAGTCTATCCTTGAATAGTGAATAGTTAGATTCTCAGGTTCTTTTTGAAGTCTTTCCATTAGTGGTTCATTAGTCGTAATTGTTCAATTGGGCATTCAAAGTGCCAACGCTCACAAACAAGCTCAGATATATCATCCATCTCATGTTCTTACCTCCTTTAAGCATGCTGAAATTTTAAAGCATAAAAAATGGTTTTTAAATGTTTGTTTATTTATTAGCCTGCTTTAAAATTTTCAAACTATGGCAACACATAAAGGACAAGGTTCTACACAAAATGGAAGGGATAGTAGACCAAAGTACTTAGGTGTTAAGGTTGGAGATGGGCAATTGGTTAAGATAGGTAATATTCTTGTTCGCCAAAGAGGGACGAAGTTTCATCCTGGTTACAATGTTGCAAAGGGTGGTGATGATACACTATATGCGCTTGTAAATGGTAAGGTTAAGTTTGAAAGTAGGAAAGGTAAAATCTTCGTTTCAGTCTATCCAATAGAAGAATATAATTTATATTACGGAGGTAAGCATGCCAACAATAAATCAACTAATTAGAAATCCAAGAAAACCAAGAAAGAAAAGGTCCAAAGCTCCTGCACTTGAAGGTAATCCTCAAAAGCGCGGTGTTTGTATAAGGGTTTATACTACTACACCAAAGAAGCCTAATTCTGCTCTAAGAAAGGTTGCAAAAGTTAGACTATCAAATGGTAGAGAAATCATTGCTTATATACCTGGTGAAGGACACAATCTTCAAGAACACTCAGTAGTTTTGGTAAGGGGTGGAAGAGTAAAGGATTTGCCAGGTGTTAAGTATCATATAGTAAGAGGCGTTTATGATGCTGCAGGTGTTGAAAAAAGAAGGAACAGTAGAAGTAAATACGGTGCAAAGCGTCCAAAGGAGGCTAAGAAATGAGAAGAAGAAGAGCACCTGAAAGAATTATTGAACCAGATCCAATATACAATTCAGTTTTAGTTTCAAAATTTATAAACAATCTTATGTGGGATGGTAAGAAGAGTGTTGCAAGGAAAATTTTCTATAAGGCACTTGAAATTATCAAAAGGAAAACAGGTGAAGATGAATATCAAATATTCCTAAAAGCAATAGAAAATGTTAAGCCTGAAATTGAGGTAAGAGCAAGAAGAGTAGGTGGTGCAACCTATCAAGTTCCTACTGAGATAAGACCCAAAAGACAAATATCATTAGCAATAAAATGGATAATTCAAGCTGCAAGAAATAGATCTGAAAGAACTATGATTGAAAGACTTGCAAACGAAATATTAGATGCATATAAAGGTGTTGGAAATGCTATAAAAATTAAGGAAAATACACATAAGATGGCAGAAGCTAATAGAGTATTTGCACATTATCGCTGGTGAAAGCGGTTATTTTAAAAGATTTTGGTGATTTAGATGTCCTTGAATATACAGAAATTAATGAACCAAAAATTACACCAAATGAAGTTTTAGTTAAAATTAAAGCGGTTTCATTAAATCATATTGACATTTGGATAAGAAAAGGAATAAATATAAGACCAAAATTACCACATATACTCGGAGCGGATATTTCTGGAATTGTGGTAGATGTTGGAAGTGAAGTTAAAAATGTAAAAATTGGTGATGAAGTAATTTTAGCACCAGCAATATCATGTAATTTATGTTATGAATGTATTAGTGGTAATGATAATTTTTGTAAGAGTTATTCAATACTTGGAGAGCATGTATGGGGAGGATATAGGGAATATATAAATATAGACCATAGATTTGTATTTAAAAAGCCAAATAATTTAAATTTTATTGAAAGTGCAAGCTTTATTTTAGTTTCATTAACTGCATATAATGCCTTAGTAAGAAGAGGGAATTTAAATAGAAATGAAATTATTTTAATAATGTCAGCAGGAAGTGGTGTAGGCTCAGTTGCAATTCAAATTGCAAAAAAACTATTAAATGCATATGTAATAACAACAGTTGGAAGTGATGAAAAAATAGGGAAGGCATACGATATTGGAGCAGATTATGTAATAAATTGGAAAAGGCAAGATATTGTAGAGGAAATTAAAAATAAATTTGGTAGAATAGATATGGTTTTAGACCATACAGGAAAAATGCATTTAAATAATTTAATTAAAATTCTAAAAAATGGTGGAAGGATTGTAACATATGGAGCAACAAGTGGTCATTTAGCAGAAATTGATTTAAGACATATATTTTATAGACAAATTTCAATAATTGGTTCTACAATGGGAAAACGCTCTGACTTATTTAAAATAATAAAATACTATGAAGAAGGAATTTTAAAACCTGTTATTTATAAAGTGCTACCATTAAAAGATGCAAGGGAAGGTCATAGTATAATCGAAAGTGGTGAAGTTTTTGGAAAAGTAGTTTTGGAATTATGAATGTTTATTACATTTTAAATAAATATACTTCTGTAATAGATGTAAAGGAATTTGAGGATGAGATTATTGCAATTGTTCAAATTCCATATAAAAAGGATGAATACTTAGAAAAATTGGAAGATGAACTTATTGAAAATAACTACTATTTGGATCTTAAGGAGGATAATGAAAATGTTTTTATTTTAAGAATTATAAGGATTCCAAAACCTCAAAAACAAAATTATTTATTGCACTTAATTCTATTCATTTTAACAATTATTTCAACATTAATTGCAGGTGCTTTTCATGAAGGTGTAAATCCATTTTCAAAGGATATTATAAAAGGTTTTCCATTTTCCATATCAATTATGTCCATTTTATTATTTCATGAAATGGGACATTATATACTTTCAAAAAAATTTAAGGTAGATGCTACATTACCCTACTTTATACCATTTCCAAATCCTTTAATTGGGACAATGGGTGCAGTAATTAGATTAAGGTCATATATTCCAAATAGGAAAGCATTATTACATATTGGAGCTGCAGGTCCTTGGTTTGGACTAATAGTTGCAATTGTCATACTCTTTGTTGGACTTAAAATGTCAAAAGTTGTTCCAATTACTGAAACTGAAGCAGGAATTAGTCTTGGAGAAAGTTTATTATTTAAAGCTATTAGTTATTTAGTTTTAGGTGATACAAGTGATAAAACTGTATATTTAAGTCCTATTGCATTTGCAGGATGGCTTGGATTATTTGTTACAAACTTAAACTTAATACCAATTGGTCAATTAGATGGTGGTCATATTGCATATTCATTATTTGGTAAATATCAAAAATATATATCATATGTTGTATGGGTTCTACTTATAATTTTTGGATTTATATATTGGAATGGATGGCTTGTTTGGGCAATTTTGACAATCATTTTAGGCATTGAACATCCAAGACCATTAAATGACTATACAAAGCTTTCAAAATCCGATAAAATATATGCAATTTTATCATTAATTTTATTTATTTTAACATTTACACCAAATCCAATAGAAGTCAAACTTTAAAATTTTCATTAATTCTTATTATGAAAACAGCAATTATAACAGGTGCAAGTAGTGGTATTGGAAAAGCTATAGCATATGAGCTTGCAAAAGAAGAATACAATTTACTTTTAATTGCAAGAAGAGAAAACTTATTATCTGAGATATGTGAAAATTTAAAAAATAGATACAATATAAAGGCACATTATATAGCTATGGATTTGAGCAAGAACAATGACTTTTCATTTATAAAAAATTATTTCCTTGAAACATTTGATAATTTAGAAGTCCTTGTAAATAATGTAGGTATTGGTTATTATGGGGAGATTGAAAATATAAAGCTTGAAGATATTGAAAGGCTCTTTTGGACGAATTTATTTTCACATATTTTTATTACAAAGGAATTTGTTCCAATTATGAAAAACCAAGGTTATGGCATTATTGTAAATATAGTAAGTTTGATTGCATTTTATCCTATTAAAAAAATGTCTCTTTATGCTTCTACAAAAACTGCTCAGATGGGATTTTTCAAAAGCTTAAGAAAGGAGCTTTATAGAGATAAAATTAAAGTTATAAACGTTTATCCTGGACCAACTGATACTGAATTTTTTGATAGATTATCAAATCCTTTATATAAGCATAAATATCCAATTCTTGACAAGCCAGAAAAAGTTGCAAATAAAGTAATAAAGGCTATTAAAAGAAATAAGAATAGTGAAGTTTTCATATCATATTGGGGATGGATTCTAGCTAAATTTTCTGGATGGTTTTAATTTTATTCATCCATTCTTTTATAATTTTTGCACGCTTTTCAATTGGTAAATAATCTATCATCAAAATACCATTTAAATGGTCTATTTCATGCAAAATTGCCCTTGCTAACAATCCTCTTGCTTGAATTTCAATCTCCTCAAATTCTCTTGTTTTAAGATTAAGTCTATGAGCCTTAACTATAATAAAATTTGCTCTTTGAATTTTAATATAAAGCTCAGGGAATGATAAACATCCTTCCTCATCAATTTCAGAACCTTCTTTATATATTAAAATAGGATTTGCTAAAACTAAAAATCCTTTACCTTCCTTAACACCCTCTAAGTTAATAACACATAATCTATGAATTTCCCCTACTTGATTAGCAGATATTCCAAGACCATCATTAGATCTCATTGTATCAATAAGATCAAGTGCAAGCTGCAAAATCTCAAAATTAAATTCCTTAATTTCAACAGTTTTTTGTCTTAAAAACTTATTAGGGTAAATAAGAATTTTTCTTACCATTATTTGATAACCTCATTCACTGCCCATTTTTTTATTCTCAAAGCTCTACCCTCGCTCTCAATAACGAAGTAATCTTCACCAACAACGATTATCTCACCTACTATCCCCGAAATTGTTACAACTTTATCGCCTTTCTTTAAGCTCTTTATCATCCTCTCTTTCCTTTTTCTTTCTCTTTGTTGTGGAAGAATAAGTATTAAGTAGAGAACAAGAAATATGAGTAAGTAAAATATAAGAAGTGAAATCCAATTCGTTTCTTGCATATTGAAAATTTTAAAGTATAGCTTATCCTATAAAATTTTAAATCATGCTAAACGATATTCTTGAAATTCACTTTGAAAAATGGATCGAAACTACAGATTTCATTGAAGAAACCTATTTTTTACTATTGGATGATGATAAATTGTTAGATTTTTTTGAAAAGCGCAAAAATCTTATGAATTCAAAGCACTTGGATTATATTAATAGAATTATGGATGGATTTTATGGATACTTTTTGGTCTTGGATATATTTGAAAATAGACTAAAAATTAAGAATTTAATTGATAGTGAAGTTTATGAAGTTATTTCAAAACTAAAGCCTATTAAATACGATATAATCATCTCAAGAGTTTATAAGCTTGAAGGTAAAAATCACCTTCTTGATGAGCTTAGCATTATCTATCCTTATTTCTATCTAAAATACATAGACCTTAAAGAGACCCCTTTCAATAATTATTCAAAAATTACACATATGCCTTTTGAAGGTAAGAAGTGTTGGGATGGTTTTCTATACAAAGCTTATATTTGCATTGGAAAGATCACCAACTTTAAGAAATTTGAAAAGTTTGTAAAGAAGGTTAATATCTTTAGCTTACTATCAACAAAGGAAATCGCTATTCTATTAAAAGGGAAACTTTCAGAAAATATAAGAAGGATGCCAGTTAACTTGAATGATGAATTAATAAGTTTTGAAGCAGGAACAATGAGTTTTTATAACAACAAGGTAATTTTTGGTTTTTTGAATATAAACTTAGCTAAAACATTTTTGGAACTTTTGGGCGATTTATACAATATGGAAAAATTTTATTTAAAGGAGGATAAAGACTATAAACCATTGAACTTAGATGATGAGTTTAATAGTGAGTTTAAAGCATTTGCAATACATGAATTTTATAATACAAAAAAGGATTATACAGAAGAGGAATTTAAGTTCTACTACAACTTAGAAGCGCACTTTAAAAAAATGAATGCCTTAAATTTTTTCCATATCTTTGAGAAAAATGGATGAATTAAGGAAGTTAATTCAAGCTTATGGATTAAATGAAATTTATCTTATGGAAAATTATAAAGATAAGGCAAGGGTTTTAGCTTTATTCAAAGAGAAAATAAAAAATTGTACAAAATGTGAGCTTTATAAATATAGAACAAAATTTGTATTTGCAAGTGGTAATCCATATGCAAGAATCATGTTAATAGGTGAGGCACCTGGAAGGGAAGAAGACCTTCAAGGAGAACCATTTGTAGGTAAGGCTGGTAAGCTACTAAATAGGCTATTGAGTGAATTAGGTATAGATAGGGAAAGGGATGTTTATATTACGAATGTTGTAAAGTGCAGACCTTTAAATAATCGAGATCCAAAGGATAATGAAATTATGACATGCAAACCATATTTAGATTTCCAAATTAATCTAATATCTCCAAGCCTAATCGTAGCACTTGGTAGATACTCAGCAGGACTACTAACTGCAAGACCACCTGAAAAAGCCTTACAAAACAGAGGTAAGATCATTGAAAGTATTTACAAAATACCAGTACTAATAACCTATCATCCTGCTGCTGGATTAAGAAATGAACAATTAGTGCCCATAATAAAATCTGATTTAGAGAAGATAAAAAATTATTTATGATTACATTTATTATTTTATTCTTCAAAAATGCTAATTTTTCAGAATTTGAAGATAATGGTTATAAGTATTGGAAAATGGAAAACTTTGAAATTATAAAATATGATAGTTTTTTTGAAATTTTTTCAAATAGCAATGGCTATATTAAGCAAATTGCATATAATGTTGAAAATCCATTTGTAAAAATAGATTACATCAATAGTTGCTTTTCAAACAAATTTAGAGTTTCAATGTTAAAATCAACTGAGTATTCAAAAAAAAGTAGTAATAAGCTAACTATTGAGATTAAGAGTGATGGTATTTATGATAGCATCATATTTACTATAAGTTTTTATAATTCAAATGAAAATTGTAAAATCAAAATTTTGAAAATTGAAAGCAATTTTCTGAAGAATGTGGATTTTAGTGAAAGAAATTATAAGTTGAAGTATTGGAATGTTGATAAAAATAGAATATGGCAAGGATTTGAATTTAAGCCAGGTATTGTTTATAAGTTAAATATCTCAGCAGAAGGAAATTACAGGTTTTATGTTGATTGTTTAGATTATAAAGAAAAAATTTTAAAGCTTAGTGGTAATGCTGAAATTATTGATACAATTAATAGCTATTGCTTTAAACAGTTTTTCGTATTTATAAATGATAGTGCAAGGTTTAAGGAGATTAGAGGTAAAATTTTGGATACATTGGACTTTGTAATCTCTGCAAAGAATAAAAAAATTTATTTGTATAAAAATGTAGATTATAATGAGAAAGTTCTTATATACGATAAAAATGGAAGACTTATTAGAAAAGAATTATTTAACGAGAATCCAAAAGTTTTTGAATTTGAAAGAAAAGGTAAATATCTTATTGTAATTCCAAAGAAATTTAAAAAGGAGATAAAGTTATGAGGATAGAAGGTGGTGAAAAGAAAGGATTTATTATAAAAGTACCAAAAGATATAAGACCAACAAGTTCATTCCTTAAAAAATCTATATTTGATACACTTGGAGATTATATCTTGGATAAGGAAGTTCTTGAAATTTTTGCAGGTAGTGGAGCACTTGGACTTGAAGCAATTTCAAGAGGTGCAAAGTGTTGTATCTTTGTTGATATTTCAAGAAGCTCACAAAAAGCCATTTTTGAAAATGTTAAGAATTTAGGATATCAAGATAGGGCATTCTTTATAAAATCAGATGCAATAAAATTTTTAAGGAAATGTGAGCATCAATTTGATATTATAATAGCAGATCCTCCTTATGATTATAAGAACTATAACGAACTTCTAAAAATAGCTTATTCAAAACTCAAGGAGAACGGAATGCTAATAGTTCAATTATCATCAAAAGCCAAAATTGAACTTGAAAATTATAGAGTTTATAAGGATTATAAGAAGGGAGAGAGTAGAATTTTATTTTTGATTAAAAATTGAATTTTTATGCTTTAAAATTTTAATTATGTATGAGCTACATTTGAAAATAGGTGATAGTGAGATTGGTGTTAGTAAAACAAACTATATAATTGGAAGCGATAGCAACTGCGATTATGTATATTCAAATCTATCACCAAAACATCTTAGTTTTTCCTATTTAGAAGGCAAATGGATATTAAATGCAATATCAGAGATAAAGCTAAATGATAATAAATTTGAAGGTAGAACTGAGATCAAAAATGGAGATATCATTGAAGTTGCAGACCTTAAAATAGAAGTTGTTTTAAAAAAATTAGATGTTCCATATTTTAGAATAATACTTGGTTATCATGCTTCCAGCATGATAAAACTTGAAAAAAGTGGTGTTATTGGAAGGGATGTGAATGCAGACTATATAGTTGAAGATGAATATGTATCAAGAAGACATGCCAAAATAGAGATTATTGATGGTAAAATTCTATGGCAAGATTTACAAGCAAAAAATCCAACAATTATAAATGGTAAGGTTTATAAAACTGCAAGGGAATTAAGAAGTGGTGATGAAATTGTAATTGGTAAGACAAGATTACTTTTTGTAAATCCAAAGGAAAAACCAGAATATGAGATTTACAAAATACCTTCAAGAAGACCATTAGCCTTAATTTTAGCAATTATAGTAGTTCTATTAACAGGCATATTTACATATTCTTGGACATCTAATAGAATAAATAATTTTTATTACCATTACAATAATGCAAAGGAAAGTTTAAGCCAAGCTTTTGAAAGTAATAGTATTGAGAAAAAAATAAGCTTATTAAAATATGCAATATATGAATTAGATAATGCTAAAAAGAATAGTAGAGCAAGTGATATAGATGTTTTAAGAAATCTTGCAAGTGAAAGATTGAAAGCATGGGAAGAAGTTTTAAAAGCAAGAGAATACATAAATAAGGGTAAATTAGATGAAGCTAAACAAATACTCAAAAATTTAGAAAATGTTTTAGGAGAGGATAGATTATTTAGTCAAATATATGGGCAAGTTCTAAAAGCAAGGGTTATAAGTGAATATGTAAGTGTTGCAAAAGTACTAAAGGAGCAAGGTAGAGAAGAAGAAGCAAAAAAATTACTTGAGGTAGTTGAATCAAAAATTGAACCCATTGAAGTAAATATAGAAAAGCCAGAGGTGCCAATTGTAGGGCAGAAGAAGGAGGTTGAGCTTAGTACAAAAGTTAGTGAAACAAGCCCTCAATTAAAACCTACTAAAATTAAAGAACCTTCTGTTTCATCTGATATAAAAATAGATATACCTGAACTTGGTAAAATTGACATTAAACCCGAAGCACCTGAACAATTAACGAGTTCTGGTTCTGCAAGTATAGCATTAAAACTAAAAGAATTGTATGAAGAGAAAGGGGATTTGGAGGAAACTATTAAGTTTGCTATGGATATTTTAAAGAATGAACCAAATAATGCAAGTGCAGAATTTTATCTAAAACTCGCTCAAAAAGAAGCACAAGCTTTGCAGCTTGAAAAGGATGGTAGATACAAAGAAGCCATGTCGCTTTGGTCAGAAATCCTAAGATTAGACCCAGATAATATAAGGGCAAAGCGAGCAATTGCAAGGCTTGGAAGTAAGATATGATAAGTGATATTCAAATGAGCTTACTTGCTACAAGCTTTTTATTTATTCCATATAGTATGGTGAATTTAGATGAGAGTATTAGAAATTATTCATTAAGAAAACAAAACAAGAATTACGAATTTACATTCAATTTCTTAAATGAATTCGGTGAAGGACAATATCATTTATTGGGTTATGCAGGATTATATATTCTCTCAAAATTAAGAAATGATGAAAGTTTAGAAAAGTTTTCAATAAATGGAATGAAAGCTTTTATAGTTAGTGGACTAACTGTCTTGACAATTAAATTCATTATAGGAAGGGCAAGACCATATATGGATGAAGGTTCTTTATCCTTCAAACCATTTAATATAAATAATAATTATCAAGCATTCCCATCAGGACATACAATGATTGCTTTTTCAACTACAAGTTTCATATCTTCTAATACAAGTAATAAAATGCTAAAAGTAGTTCCCTATTTAATTGCAACAGGTGTTGGAATAGCAAGAATTTATAAGGATCAACATTGGTTTTCCGATGTAATTGCAGGTGCTTCATTAGGAATAATTATAGGAAGCAGTATAAGATGAAACTTATTTTGCCTTCTGCTGGCAAAGGAACAAGATTAAGACCATTTAGCCTTTATAAACCCAAATCACTTTTAAAAATCTACTCAAAGCCCATAATAGAACATTTGCTTGAAAGAATAAGAAGTTGGGTAGAATTTGATGAAATTATAATTGTTATATCACCTGATGAATTTGGATATAGAACATATGAATACTTAAAAGAAATTTATCCTAAAATATCTTATAAAATTCAAGAAGAACCAAAAGGGCTTGCTGATGCAATTTATTGTGGAATTAGAGATCTAGATGATGAAATTTTGATAGTTTTACCTGATGCTATTTATGATGGCAATTTTAGCTTTAATGAAGATTTTATAGCTGTAAAAAGTGTAGAAGATCCAAGAAGATTTGGTATTGTCTTAATTGAAAATGAATATATAGTTGAACTTGAGGAAAAACCAGATATTCCAAGAAGCAACTTTGCAATTGTAGGAATTTACTATCTAAAGGAAAGTCAAGCTTTAAAGCAAGCTATTGAAAAATTATATCAAAATAATATCAAAACAAAAGGTGAATATCAATTAACAGATGCTTTAGGAATAATGATAAAAGAGAATTATAAAATCAAAGCAATTGAGGTTGAAGAATGGCAAGATTGTGGAAAAATTGAAACTTATTTAGAAACTATGAATTTTATTATCAAGAGAAAAGGAACAAAAATTGAAAGTGATTTAAAGAATTGTAAAATTATAGAGCCTGTCTTTATTGACAAAAATTGTATAATTGAAAATTCAGTTATAGGTCCTTTTGTTGATATATCAGAAGAAACATTTATTAAAAATTGTACTATTAAAAATTCAATTATTATGGAAAGAACAGAAATAAACAACTCAAAAATAGAAAATTCAATAATAGGTTCAAATTGTAAATTAGTAGATTTTAATGGTAGAATTATATTGGGAGATTTTAGTAGAGTGGATTGTGGAGCGGACCGGATTTGAACCGGCGACCTTCCGCATGCGAAACGGACGCTCTCCCTACTGAGCTACCGCCCCTATCTAATTAGTAAAACTAACTGACTATATACAAACCAGACAACATACCCTTGAAGGATTTTTACCTTATAAAAGGAGGTGATCCAGCCGCACGTTCCCGTACGGCTACCTTGTTACGACTTCGCCCCAGTCGCCGGGCTTACCCTCACCCCACAAACAGTGGAGCTCTAGGTACTCCCGACTCCCGTGGCGTGACGGGCGGTGTGTGCAAGGCCCGAGAACGTATTCACCACCCCATAGCTGATAGGTGATTACTAGTGACTCCGTCTTCATGCAGGCGAGTTGCAGCCTGCAATCCGAACTGAGGCAGCTTTTGGGGATTTGCTCACCCTCGCGGGTTTGCATCCCATTGTAGCTGCCATTGTAGCGCGTGTGTAGCCCTGGGCATAAGGGCCACACGGACTTGACGTCATCCCCTCCTTCCTCCCCCTCATCGGAGGCAGTCTCCTTAGAGTGCCCAGCCGCCACATGGGCGCTGCTGGCAACTAAGGACAGGGGTTGCGCTCGTTGCGGGACTTAACCCAACACCTCACGGCACGAGCTGACGACAGCCGTGCAGCACCTGTGCTAGCTCCCCCCAAGGGGGTCCTCTGGTGTTTCCACCAGAGTACCACTAGCATGTCAAGCCCAGGTGAGGTTCTTCGGTCAGCATCGAATTAAACCACGCGCTCCGCCACTTGTGCGGGCCCCCGCCAATTCCTTTGAGTTTCACCCTTGCGAGCGTACTCCCCAGGCGGTGGGCTTAATGGTTTCCCTGCGACACCGAGCTCAAAGAGCCCGATGTCTAGCCCACATCGTTTACAGCTGGGACTACAGGGGTATCTAATCCCCTTTGCTCCCCCAGCCTTCGGAGCTCAGCGTCAGGAACGCCCCAGAGAGCCGCCTTCGCCACTGGTGTTCCCCCCGATATCTACGCATTTCACCGCTACACCGGGAGTTCCGCTCTCCTCTGGCGCCCTCTAGCCAGGTAGTATTTGGTGCAGCCCTGTGGTTGAGCCACAGGATTACACGCCAAACTTACCTGGCCGCCTACCTCCCCTTTAAGCCCAGTAATTCCGGGTAACGCTTGCCCTCCCCGTATTACCGCGGCTGCTGGCACGAGGTTAGCCAGGGCTTCCTCTGGGAGTACAGTCAGTGAGATTGGGTATTAGCCAATCTCACCTTCGTCCTCCCTGACAGCGGTTTACACCCCGAAGGGCTTCATCCCGCACGCAGCGTCACTGGGTCAGGGTTTCCCCCATTGCCCAAATTTCCAGCCTGCTGCCCCCCGTAGGGGTGGGGCCCGTGTCTCAGTGCCCCTCGGGCCGGCCGCGCTCTCACGCCGGCTACCCGTCATAGGCTTGGTAGGCCATTACCCTACCAACTACCTGATGGGACGCGACCCCCTCCCTAGGCGGAAGCTCAAAAAGAGCCTCCTTTCATGGATAGGAATTTCACCTATCCATTATATGAGGTATTAGCCCACCTTTCGATGGGTTATCCCTCTCCTAGGGGCAGGTTAGTCACGTGTTACTCCGCCGTCCGCCGCTGACTGAGAGATTTTCCCTCAGTCCGCACGACTTGCATGGCTAAGGTACGCTGCTAGCGTTAACCCTGAGCCAGGATCAAACCCTCCATATGAATAATCTATACTTACCTTGGGTATGCTGTCTGGTTTGTATATAGCCAGTCGTGATGTGTGAAAATTTTAAAGCATAAAAAAGTTTAAGGTTCAAATTGTCACATTATTTTCTATATTCTCTTTAATATCTCATCTAACTTTTCAGGACTTATTCTAACTTCTCTTGGCTTTGGACCATCTGCAGGCCCAACAAGTCCAAGCTCTTCAAGTTGATCTATAATCCTTGCTGCTCTTGCAAATCCTATTTTTAGTTTCCTTTGTAAGAATGTTGCAGATGTTGTTTTTCTAGTTGCTATTAGCTTAATTGCTTCTTTAATTAGTGGATCATAATTTCCTGAAAAATCCTCTATATCTTCCTTATCTTCTTCAACATATGCAGAAAATTCATCAATAGCTTCATAATATTTACTTCTTATCTCTTCAATTATCTGAATAATTTGCTCATTTGAAATTTCCAATTTTAGATATCCCTTAATTAAATTACTCAAAGCTTCTTGCTTCTCTTCAATAGCTAGATCATCATCTCTACAAAATACACTAACATAACCATCCTCAATGATCTTATTTATTAGCTGTTCATCTGTTTTTGAAAACTTATCTAAAAATTTCTTATTCAAATAATCCGCAATAATTTTATGAACCATATGAACAATTTCATCTTCAGAAATATAAGCACCATGAAGCCTTTGAGGTTCAGATGATGTTGGTGAAATATAAAGCATATCACCTTTACCAAGCAATTTTTCAGCACCTACTATATCAAGTATAATCCTTGAATCTACCTTAGAAGGTACTTTAAATGCAATCCTAACAGGGAAGTTTGCCTTTATAATCCCTGTTATAACGTCAACTGATGGTCTTTGAGTTGCAACTATTAAGTGTATGCCAACAGCTCTTGCCATCTGGGCAAGCCTTGCGATAGGCCCTTCAACTTCTTTACCTTGTGTTAAAATCAAATCTGAAAATTCATCTATTATTATAACAATATAAGGTTTATAATCATTTGTCTTGGCATTATAACTTTCAAGACTCTTTACACCAGCCTTTGAAAGCAATTTATATCTATATTCCATCCAAGAAACTGCCATCTTTAAAACCTTCACTGCATATTTCCTATCTTTTACAACGGGCATTAATAAATGTGGAATTCCTTCATATAGTGAAAGTTCTACCATTTTTGGATCTATAAGTAAAAGTCTTAATGTATCTGGTGTATTCTTAATAATTAAGCTTGCTATTATAGAATTTATGCATACAGACTTCCCAGAACCAGTTGTTCCTGCAATGAGCAGATGAGGCATTTTTGATAAATCTTCGTATCTTGGCTTTCCATCTACTTCAACACCAAGTGCAAATAGTAAAGGTTTCTTTGAATTTATAAATTCATCGTTTTCAACAAGCTTTTTAAAATATACGATCTTTCTATATTTATTAGGAACTTCAATGCCTATTAAACCTTTATTTGGAAGTGGTGGTGTAATCCTAACATCTGCTGTTTTAAGCCTCAATGTTAAGTCATCTGAAAGTGATTGAATTTTTGAAAGTTTAATACCTGCAGCAGGTTCAAATTCATAACGAGTAATAACAGGACCTATCATCTTATTAACAACCTTACCTTTTATACCAAATTCCAAAAATTTCTCCTCTATAAGAGAAGAAAGGTCTTCAAATTCACCAAATTCATTATCCTTCTCTTCTTTAAATAAATCCAAAAGCTCCTTCTTATATACAGGCTGAGGTTTTACAACTTCTTTAATTTCTAAATTAGTATAATGATCTTCTTCTTTGGACTTCTTAGAAAATTTAATAAATTCTTTAAAATTAATATACAAAATAACAAGACCTAAAGTGATAAATATAGGATACTTGAAAAATCCAATAAACTCATTTATAAAATATGGAGATTTAAATGGCAATTGAATTAAAAATAAGGCTAAAATTGAATAAAAAAATTTTTTTAAGTATGTATTAGGAATTTTTGGAAATGCTAATATTGAAATTAAGATAATTATACTAAAAAATTTTGTAAAGAATGTGGTTAAGAACTTAGATAGTTCATAGCCTACTATTCCTGAAAAGTTAAAATATGGACTTTGCCCTTCACTATACGATATAACACTAAGTATTGCAAGAAAACCAACAAAAACAAATAAATAATAGAGAATTCTATTAAAATTTAAAAATCTAAAGTATAGTGATATAGAAATAAATAAAGCAATTACTAAAATACCCACTACTTCTTAACTTTAAATTTCGTTATATATCTTTTTTCAAGTACATTATCAGCAATTCCAATTGGAAATAGATATCTATAACCCTCAGAATAATCATTCTTATCAGTTAGATATACTACAAAATGTGGAAGCTTACCCCAATTCTCTGATCCCCTACCTCTTTCAACCCTTATACTATGCTCTGCTATACCAATACTAATTATTGGCTTTTTACCTCTATATTCAAGTAAATTATAGCATCCAATTTTCTCACCATTGTATAGAAATACTGAATTGTCTATAACAAGTATTTCAGCATTGTTATATGAATAATATACTGCATTAAAATCGTCCTTCCTTTCAAATGCACATCCAGTAAACTGACCCTTATAATAAACCTTTATAAGCGATTGTGTATATTCTAAATTTATATTACCAAAAGATGTTTTCCTATTTTTAATATCGCTTGTTATGTTTATCTTATCTACAACATTAAAAATTTTCTTAATATCCGTTTCCTTATAAGCTATAACCTGAAGCTCATCGTCACTATAAACTTCACGCTCATCTGCAATCTTATAAATTTGAGCAAATATGAGAACTAACATATGAAAATTTTAAAGGAGACTATAAAATTTTCGCCCTATGCGACTTGAATTAAATGAAAATTTTATAAATAAGCTTATTTTAAAGTTTTTAAAGTTGCCAAATGTAAATAATTTAAAAATAGAAATTGAAGATGGATTTATAAACCTAAAGGGTAGCTATACAATAATGCCATTTGGATTTAGGTTAAATCCTATTAAGACAAGTGGTTCAAAAATTCAATTTTCTATTGAAGGAGCATTTACTTATTTTTTACCAAAGATCTCTCAAAAGGGTATTAAATTAGAGAATAATCTCTTGGAAATTGATATTTCTCAGTTTATTGAAGATATAGAAGTTAAAAATATAACAATACAGAAAGGCAAAATTCTTGTTGAAATATGAAAGTAAAGAAAATTCCTTTTATTATAAAAAAACATGGTGATGAAAGAATTGATTATTACTACTGGATGCGAAATCAGGAAGATCCAGATCTAATAAGATATATAAAACAAGAAAATGAATACTTATCCTTAGTTTCAAAGAATTTTAAGGAAATTGAAGATGAATTATATAATGAATTTTTAATTAGGATTGAAGAGGAAGATAGTTCATATCCATTTAAATATGGAAACTACTACTATTTTTACAAAACATTTAAGGGCAAGCCTTATAAAGTTTATTACAGAAGTGATGGTAAAAATGAAGAGGTTATTTTGGATTTAAATGAAATTGCAAAAAATTTCAATTATTTCTCATTATCAAATCTTGCAATTGAAAAGGATGGTGAATTTATTGCATTTGGATATGATATTGATGGAAGTGAAAATTTTAGATTATATTTAAAGGATTTGAGAAATAATGAAGTTCATTTTATAAGCAATAAAACATTCTACTCAATTGAATTTTTCAATAAACACTTATTTTTTACAATAACAACAGGGGATACATTAAGACCATATAAAGTTGTAATGCTAAATCCATATACGTTTGAAAGTAGGGAAATTTTTATTGAAAAAGATGAACCATTTAATGTAGATTTGTATAAATCAAAAGATGAAAATTACTTATTTATTTTCTTACATTCAATTGATACAACTGAAATTTATTATTTGGATAAAAATTTTAATTTAAAATTATTTAAGGAAAGAAAAAAGAACATAAGGTATTTTTTAGAGCATAATGATGGATATTTTTATATTTTAACAAATGAATTTCATAAAAATTTTGGCATTTATAGAACAAAGGTAAATGAAAATAATTTAGAGGATGTTATAGTACCAAGGGAAAATATAAAAATTGAAACATTTGAAGTTTTTAAAAATTTCATTTCCTTATTAGTTCTTGATTGTGATGATGCAATTTTAAAAGTTGAAATTTTTAGAATTGATAATAATGAAAAATTCTTTATAGAATTTCCAGATCCTGCATATAATGTAAATTTTTTAGATAATTATGAATTTGAAACGAATTTTTTGAGAATTGGATATGAAAGTATAATTCAACCAAAAACAATTTATGAATATGATGTAAAAAATAAAGTCTTAATTTTAAGAAAGCAGGAAAAAGTTAATAATTTTAAAAAAGAGCTTTATAAAATAGAAAAATTATTTGCAGGTGATATTCCAATTACAATTGCATATAGAAAAGATTTATTTAAAAAGGATGGAAATAATATTCTTTGGGCATGGGGATATGGTGCATACGGAAGCTCAATTTTTCCATTTTTTAGAATTCCTACAATTAGCTTATTAGATAGAGGAATTGTATATGCAATAATTCATGTAAGAGGTGGAGGTGAAAAGGGTGATAAATGGCATGATGAAGGTAGGCTTTTAAATAAGAAAAATACAATTTTTGATTTTATAAAGGCGTGCGAATTTTTAATTGAAAATAAATATACATCAAAAGGTAAAATTATTGTAGAGGGTGTAAGCGCAGGTGGTATACTTGTTGGTAGTGTTATAAATGAAAGACCTGAATTATTTAAAGTTGCAATTGCAATTGTTCCATTTGTAGATGTTTTAAATACGATGCTTGATCCTTCTCTTCCTTTAACTATTTTAGAATATGAGGAATGGGGAAATCCTGAAATTGAAGAATTTTATTATTATATAAAAAGCTACTCACCATATGATAATATAAAAGAGCAAGAATATCCTCATGTTTTAGCATTAACTGGTTTTAATGATCCAAGAGTAAGGTATTGGGAGCCTTTAAAATGGATAGCAAAATTAAGAGATTATAATAAATCTAATAGTGTTATTGCAATAAAAATTGATTTAAATGCAGGTCATCATACAGGCGATAATAAATATAGAGCTTTAAGAGAAAGAGCTTTTATAATAGCCTTTGCTTTATATTTCATAAAGCAAAATAATTTTTAAGATTATACTTTAAAATTTTCAAACTTAGCGAGCGTAGCTCAGTGGTAGAGCACCTGCTTGCCATGCAGGGGGTCGCGGGTTCAAATCCCGTCGCTCGCTCTTATGAACAAACAAGCAATTATATCAGAAGTTGAAAAACCTTATTTTAAACAAGTTCCTGAACTTAAACCAGGTTATATAGTAAGGGTTCATGTAAGGGTAACTGAAATGCGATTTAATCAAAAAACGAGAAAATGGGAAGAGAAAACAAGGATACAACCATATGAAGGCATGATAATTAGGATGAGGGGGAAAGGTATAACTAAAACGATCACAGTTAGGAAAGTAAGTCAAGGTGTTGGTGTTGAGCGAATATTTCCAATCTACTCACCAGTTATTGAGAAAATTGAAATAATAAAGAAACACAAACCTAAGCGAGCAGTCTTAACATTTGTAAGAGAAATGTCAGATAAGGATATTAGAAAAAGATTTAAAGAAGTGAAAGAGTGAAAAAATCATTTTTAATACTCTTTTTATTTGCTTGCAAAAGTTTACCAGTTGTTGCTGAAATAAAGGGTAGTTATAAACTATTCAATCAGGATTCAATAATTGTTAATTTTCCTAATGATTTCAAAGGTAAAAGGATGTTAATAGGCTTTATTTACACAAATTGCCCAGATATTTGTCCTATAATTACGGAAAATATGAAAAAAGTTCAAGAAAATTTAAAGGATAATAATGTTCTTTTTATCTTAATTTCATTTGATCCAGAAAGGGATAAACCTTCTGTTTTGAGAAAATATGGAGAAATTAGAGATTTAGATTTTAGTAAATGGGTTTTGTTAACAGGTAATGAATATGAAAACTTGATCAAGGAATTTGATGTTATAGCAATTAAGGAACCATCACAAGGAAATACTTACTTTATAACCCATACTGATAGAATTAGTCTTGTAGATAGTAAAGGAAGAATTAGAAAACATTACAAAGGTAGCAAGTTGAATGAAAATGAGGTTTTAAATGATTTAAGAAAAATAAGGTGATATTTTGGCTTGGAACTTTATCCATAATTTTTTCATTATTTTTATCATTCTCAAAATTATTTGCAGGATTTTTTTTATCACTTCTTGCTACAATAGTATTTAAAATTGAAAAAAGAAAGGAACTTTTTATATTCTCACTTTTAATAACAATAGCAATTTTAATAAAAATACTTTCAAATGCAATCATACCGATCATTTTGTCAATTGTTATAGCACTAATTTTCTTACCTCTTGTAAACTACTTAGAATATAATTACAAAATTCCAAGGATCTTAAGTTCAATTTTCTTTGTTTTAATTAGCTTAGGTATAATATCACTTTCAATATACTATATTAGCAATATACTCATTTCTGAATTTCAAAAAATTTATCAGAATTTAGCAAATTTATATAACTCTCTTCCAGAGAATATAAAAAGTGAAATAGATAACTATTTTAAAAACTTTCACTACGATGTCTCACAATTCCTAAACATCATAGGTTCTACTATTTCTATTAGCTTTTATTTGATAGTTGGTATTGTATTATCACTATATTTGCTTGCTGACTATAAAAGTATCCTAAAATTATTATCAAAGAAATTTGACATTTCAGGTCTTGAATATGTTATAGAAATTTTAGGTAAATACATAAGAGCACAGCTTACTATGGCACTAATAGTTGGTATAATGATATTTTTGCTTTGCACAATTTTCTCAATTAAATATTCGCATATAATTGGTATTATAGCTGGTTTCTTTAACTTAATTCCAAATGTTGGCTTTATTATTACAATTACCATAACAGGACTTATAACATTAGCAGTTTCAGATAACATTCTAATTGACTTTATAAAACTTTCCATAATTTTTACTATTGACCAAATTATAGAAACAACTATTTTAACACCAAGAATAATGGGTCAAACATTCAAAATTGAACCAACAATTGTAATAACTGCTCTAATAGCCTCAAGTGCTCTATTTGGTATTTGGGGATTTTTTATAGCAATACCATCTGCTGTTTTAATAAGGAATCTCCTTTTTTATACGAGAGATTAAAGAATTTGGAATATTGTATATTTTTGAGATAAGCTCTATATCATTTTTCAGTGTTTGAAGAAATGAATTTTTTTCGTAATTTCCGAATTTCATATTTGTTTCATAAGCTTTCTTATAATAAGAAATTGCAGAATCAATATGGGCTTTTGATAGATAAATAGAGCCCATATTCATAATCAAAAATGAATTATTTGGACGCATTTGAAGTGCCTTTGATGTATAGTAATAACTAGTATCAACATTACCTATAATTAGTTCAAACCAACCTCTATTCCAATAATATGCATAATCCTTATCTGAATTTTCTAAATCAGAAAGCAAATTTTTTATAATTTCAATAGCAGAATCTTTCTTTGATAATAGAAAATATGTGTATGCTATTTCAGGATCCCTTTTAGAACAATTCTTAAAAATAGACCTAAAATCCCTTTTATTGTACAATAATTCGCAATTCTTTGAAGGATCTACAAAATTTAGAATAGAACTATCTTTTATTCCAAATTTCTTAATAAGCTCTCTTGCTAATTTGTAATCAAGATATTCAATAGCTAAAGTTACATAAAACCTTTTTTGAGGTTCATCTAAACTATCTATTATGGAATTTAAAATTTCAAGAGCTTCTTTATTCCTATCTAAACCTCTAAGTCCAAATGCTTTAAGAAGCTTTATTTTTTTACTAAGTTTCTTTGAACAATAGCTATTAATAGTATCTACAAGTTCCAAAAATTTATTATATTCATAATAACTTTCATATTGAAAATAAATGGCAGAAAACATTGTAAGGAGCTTTCCATAATCATTACAATCATTATCTATTAAATACCTTGCAAATTTAGCTAAATTCTTATAACTACTTTCAAAATCATTTGCATTATAAATCAATCTAAAAAATCCATAATAAATTATTAAATTGAAAGCTTTCTCTTTTGTTTTATTATCTTCAATCATTGAAGATTGTCTAACACACTCTTCCATGTAAAAATTTGAACAAGTCAAATCAATGTAATCAATCTGAAATGTTTTAAGTAATGAATATATAGGATCAGCAGAATCAGCTTCAACCCTAAGGAAAATAGTCAGTAATCTCTGGGATAATAATAAGTTTAAAAGTTCATCACCAATTTTCACAGCCTCTGAATAGTTTTTTTCACCAAAAAGTTTATAAAATTTTGCTATTCTACCAATTATTGTTGTTTCTGGATAGAATTCTAAAAACTTTGCAATTTCATTATAATTCCTCTCCTCAATAAGGAAATTTAGAGCAATTAGGGAAATTTTAAGTGATCTTTTATTAATTTTAACAAATTCTTTTGCTATCTTTTTAGCAGATTTTTTATCCTCGGTATACTCGAGATAAACGATATTTTCAACTTCATTTGGATATCTAGCATAAGCTATGTTTAAATAATAAGCTACGGAATCTAACTTATTTTCATTCAAAAGACTATTAGCTCTATTAAAGGCTTCTTCAGGTGTAATTGTGAAAAAGTATAAGAACATAAGCTGAAAATTTTAATGGATAAGTTATTTGCATTTTATATAGCTTTAAAATTTTCACACTATGAAAAAGTTATCAATTTTAGATGTTCCAAAAGAAACCTTTGAAAATAAAAGGGTATTTGTAAGGGTTGATTTTAATGTCCCAATTGAAAATAATAAAGTTATAGACGATTATAGAATTAAAAAATCATTAACTACCATTAACTATCTAAAAGAATTAAATGCAATTATAATACTTGCTTCACACCTATCAAGACCAAAAGGTATAGACCTAAAGTATTCGCTAAAAGCTGTTGCAGAACACCTAAAAAATCTATTAAAATCAAATGTTTATTTTTTTGAGATTACTGAGAATAATTATATAGATTATTTAAAAAGAATTCAGAGTGAAGTTTTAAAATTGAAAGGAGGAGATATTTTATTACTTGAAAATATAAGATTTAGTGAAGGTGAAGAGAAAAACGATGAAAATTTAATAAATGAGCTTTATAAAATTGCTGAAATTTATATAAATGATGCATTTGGAACAAGTCATAGAAAGCATGCATCTGTTTATGGACTTGCCAAAAAATATAATTTAAGACTTGCCGGCATTCTAATGAAAAATGAGATTGAATATCTTTATAAAGTTAAGGAAAATCCAATGCAACCATTTTATAGTATAATAGGAGGTGTTAAAATTTCAGATAAAATTAAAGTTCTTGAAAATCTTATCAAGGTTTCAAAGAAAATTCTCATAGGTGGTGCAATGGCATATACATTTTTAAAAGTTAAAGGTATTGATGTTGGCGATTCTATAATTGATTATGATAGTTTGGAATTTGCAAAGAATTTCATAGAAAAATATGATGATAAAATTGTTCTTCCAATAGATCATAAGATGAAGGGTAATAAGGGAATGGATATTGGTGAAAAAACAATTGAACTATTTAAGAATGAATTAAAGGATGCCAAAATGATATTCTTTAATGGTCCTCTTGGTAAATTTGAAGAAGATGAATTTAGTAAGGGGACATTTGAAATTACAAAATTCTTAAAAGAACTTACAAAAAGTGGTGTTATAACTGTTATTGGAGGTGGTGATACAGTATCCGCAATACATAAAGCAAATTTAAAGGATGATGACTTTACCCATGTCTCAACAGGTGGTGGTGCAACATTGGAGCTTATTTCAGGTGAGGAAATGCCTGGAATAGAGGTGTTAAGCGATGTTTAAAAAAAATGAAAAAAATTATAATAATGTAGATACAATAATAGGAAGCAAAGGTATTTTTAGAGGAAATATTGAGGTTGAAGGTGGAGTTTTGATAGATGGGAAGGTTGAGGGAGATGTTAAGGCAAAAGGTATTTTAATAGTTGGTAAGGAAGGATATATTATAGGAAATGTTTGGGCAAGCGAACTTATAAATTCTGGTAGGATTGAAGGTAAAGTATTTATTAAGAATAGAGTGGAAATTCAAAAGACAGGAAGAATTGAAGGAGAATTGCATTGTAAGATATTAGTAATTGATGAAGGTGGATATGTAAATGGATTAACGGATATGAAATATGAAGAGGAAGAGTAGATATTTATAATGCTAATTCCAATCCTACAAATACCTTCAGATATAGAAAAAGCTCTTGTTTATAGCATAAAGCCTGATAGCTTAATTTTAAAAGAATTTAAAGAAAAATATCCTGATATCGAATGGGTTTTTGAATATCTATATCAACGAGATTTTAGAAAGTATGATTTGCAAAAACTAATAAGCTTAAATGCAAAAAGGCAATACATAACATCAATTTTAAATTTAATTCTTGAAGATTTAAGCAAAAAGAATTTAAGGGATAGTATGAGGAAAGTTTATGAAAATTATAAAAATTATTATGATGCAAAGAGTTATGAAATAACATATAATGTTCTAAAAGATAAACACTTAATATTTGAACTTGCAGAAAAATTTCCTTACTCAAAATTCCTTTATAATTTTATAAAAGAAATTGAATTTAATCAATTTACAAAAGCACAAATTTTATATTATAATAAGAAATACGATGATTTAATAAATCAAATTCAGCCTGAAAGTGCCCTATATTTCTATACAGATGCACTATCAAAACTTCAAAAATTTGATAAAGGTTCTGAAATTTGTAAAAATTATAAAACAACAAATTTTAGAAAATCTGATTATTTATTTAAATGTGTCTTAATTCTATTAGAAGTAGGAGATACATTAAGTGCTTTTGAATTTTTGGATAGCTTATATGAATACAAACCCGAAATTGCAGTAAGGCAAGCAAGTTACACTTCAATAGTTTCAAAGAAATACGATTTATTTTTTAAAACATTAAAGGATACACCTATTGCAGAAGTTCAATTTAGAAAAGCATTAGTATATTATGTGAAAAAGGATTATATTAATGCAATTTTAAGCCTTGAGAGAATTCCAAAAATTACAAATGATAAGTTTGAATTATCAAGGGCATACTATTGGCTATATAAACTAACAAGAAATAATGAATATCTTTTAAAAATTCAAAAGATAAGTCCAAATGGTTTCTTTGCAATATATACAAATTTTTATCCAGAAGTTTTAGATACGACATTTTATGATGAAAGTAAATTTGAGAATTATCAAAAACCTATAATTTTAGAAATTCTTGGATTTAGAAGTGAATTTTGGAGATATATTACAAAAGAAAATAAAATTTATCTTGCTTATATGTTAAATAAAATTGGGTCATATGATCTTGCAATTGAACTTGCAGAAAGTTCTATAACGGATAAAGTTCCAAAAGATATACTATTTATGGCATATCCTACACCATATTATGAAGAATTTTTAAATGCAAGTAATAAAAGTGGTATTGAGGTTGAATTATTATATGCAATAATAAGAGAGGAAAGTAGATTTCATAAAAATGCAGTATCACCAGCAGGAGCAATGGGTATTGCTCAGGTTATGCCTGAAGATTTTAGAAGATGGGCAAGAAAATTAAATTTACCATATAAGCCATTTGATGTAAGAATAAATCTTTTGATTGGTGCTATGCATTTTAAGGAATTTCTAAAGCAATTTAATAACGATATAAATCTTACAATTTGTGCATATAATGCAGGACCTAATGCAGTAAATAGATGGTTATCATTATTAGATTATTCCGATAGTGATTTATTCTTTGAGATTATACCATATAGAGAGACAAGAAACTATTATAGAAGAGTAATGCGTAGCTATCTAATGTATAAATATATGTTTTCAAGCTTTAGAAAATGAAAACTTTACATATTGTTAATATAAAAGGGGGAGGCATTGGAACATTTTTAAAGTTTATGGAAAAGAAAGGTGAAATTGTATGGGAAAGACAAAAGCAAAATGAAATACCAATCCCATTAAATGAAATAGATAAAATTGTAATTTATGGATACATGTCTGATTTTGATTTTAAGTTGTTCAATAATAAAGTAAAAATTTATTTTTTCGCAGGTTTAAGAAGTATTTCAAAAAGGATGATTTTAAATAAAATTGAATTTAATCCAATTCACATATATAAGCTTTTGAGATTTAAAAGATGGCTTAGAAATTTTGATTATTTTATATCTGTAAGCTTTTCAATGAGTGCTCTTGCAAAAAAGTTTTACAATGTAAATAGTTTTGTAATTTACAATGGTATAGATTTTAGTAGTATGAAGGAAATTAAAAGGAATAGAATTGATAGTATTTTGCTTTGGATTGGAAGGATTGCTTGGATTAAGGGACTTGATAGATTTCTAAAGCTAATGGAATTATTAGAAGATTATGAGGGTTGGGTTTTGGGTATTGAAGGGAAAAATTATAAGAATGTTAAGTTTTTTGGATTTGTAAATGATGTTTATGATTATATTTCAAAAGCAAAAGCTGTAATTATTACAAGCTATTATGATGCTTTGCCTTATTCCGCATTAGAAAGTTTATATTATGGTGTTCCTGTTTTAGCATTAAATAGTGCAGGTGGTGTATTTGAAGTTTTAAATTTATTGGGAAAATATGAATGGTGTTTTGAGAATATTGAAGATATGGCAAATTATATTAAGAACAATGAAATTGAAGATTATAAAAGAAATTATTTATTTGATGAGCTTTTTAATTTTGAAAATGTTTATTTGAGATATAAGAGATTATTGGAGGTTTTGATTTAACTTTAAAATTTTAAAATGGATAAAATCACATTTTCTTTTGGTGAAAATTGGCTTTCATTGGTAAGTAAAGTAAATAAAAAGAGGATAGAATAAAAGTGGTTATCTGATATAGAGTTTAAAGATAAAACCATACTGGATATTGGATGTGGTTCTGGTATTCATTCATTTGATATTGTATATGCATGGGGTGTATTGCACTATACAGGTAACTTATTTAAGAGTTTAGAGAATACACTAAGTTTGGTTAAAGATAATGGAATTTTATGGATTGCAATTTATACAAAAGGTCCAAATTATCAAAAGCACTTAGAATTAAAGATAAAATACAATAAGGCTTCAAAAATAGGATGATTAAACGATTATTAAGTGGGAAAAATCCATTTAGTTGGAATGAAATAAAGGAAAGAGGAATGGATGTATATCATGATATTATTGATTGGCTTGGAGGATTACCTTATGAGGTTGCAAGCCCTGAGGAAGTTATAAATTTTTGTGAAAGTAGGAATTTTAAATTACTTAAAATTGAAAGAAGAGGAGAAGGTGCAAATAGTATATATCTATTTAAAAAATGTGTGCAATAGGTGGAATTTTATCAAAATCTGACAAAAGTAAAATTAACATTATAAATGATGTTCAATATCATAGAGGCCCCGATGGTGAAGGATTTTATATTGATAAATTTATAGCGCTTTCACATCGAAGACTTAGTATAATTGATTTAGAATATGGAAATCAACCTATGTCAGATGTCGAAAATAGGGCAGTTATTACATTTAATGGTGAAATTTATAATTATAAAGAGTTAAGAGATGAGCTTGAAAATTTAGGTTTTAAATTTAAAACAAAATCAGATACAGAAGTTCTATTAAATTGTTATTTTATAGAATTAGAGGGATGTTTGCATTTGGAATATACGATAAATTAAATAATAAGCTTATCTTGGCTAGAGATTTTGCAGGTATAAAGCCCATTTATTATACAATTTTATATTTTAAAAGTTTTGGATTTTAAACCAAGAATAAATTTATACGCTCTTATTGAGTTTCTAAAATATGGTTATATCCCATCACCATTAACAATTTACGAGAATATCTATAAGCTTGAACCTGCAACCTTTTTAGAGGTATATTTTGAAGGTGATAGAATTACTTTGAAAAAAGAAAAATTTTTTGAATTTAAATTTGATGAGGAGAATTAATTAGTGATGTTGAAGTTGGAACACTTTAGCGTAGGATTTGAGTATAGTGAATATGATGAAACAGGATATGCAAAAGAAATTTCAAAATTCTTAAATTGTGAGCATATTATAATTAAAGTGAAATTTGATGATTTTAGAGAAATCTTAGAGAATATAGTTGAAATTTATGATGAACCATTTGCAGATAGCTCTTCAATTGCAGTTTATTATATTTCAAGAGAAATTAGTAAATATGTCAAAACTGCATTAAGCGGTGACGGTGGTTGTCTCAAGATTTAAGCAAACATTATTTCATTCAATTTCAAAATTTTATAATAATGAAACAATTTCCTACTTTAGCAAAACACCAATTGAAAGGTACAAAAATACACTAAATATCTTCTTTTCTGATTTTAGCCTAATATCATTCTTTGTTAGAATACCAAGATCATTTACAAAAGCATTTAAAAGTTAATATAAAAACTGAAAGAGAACTTTTAAATTATATTCAAGAGCTTGACTTTAGATATTATTTGCCAGAGGATTGTTTAGTTAAGGTAGATAGAGCAAGTATGAGAAATTCAATTGAAATTAGAACACCATTTTTGGATAGATTGGATAGATATGTTCCGAGTGTTGCATTTAGAAATAAAAAGGGATTTTCTGTTCCTATGAAGTATTGGCTATTAAATTATAATTTTAATATAAATTTGCCTTGAACATAAAAATGGCATTAAAAATCATCAAAGCAGAATTTATGCAATTTTGATTTTAAATGAGTTTTTTAAAAAGCTTTAAAATTTTAACATTATGAAAATTAAAACGATGGATTTACCATCAATTGGAAGGCGATATGATTTTACTACTGAAAGTGGTTCGGAATTTGTTCTTATTGATTATTTTTCAGGTGATAAGGAAATTTTTATTTTAAAAAATAATCAAACAATAGGTCCAATTAAATTAAATGATGACGAATCAAATCAACTTGCAATTATATTATCAGGTGTGTTTTTAAAGGATTTCCTTGAAAAGCGCATAGATGTTATATTTAAAAATTTGGGTATTGAGACTATTAAAATTGAAGAGAAATTTAAATGCATAAATAAAACAATTCAAGAGCTTAAATTTAGAACAATTACACAAACCTACATTATAGCTATTATAAGAGATAGTAAAACAATTGTAATGCCAGAACCTCCTGAAAAAATTTTGGAAAATGATATTTTGGTTCTTCTTGGAACAATTGAAAATATAGAAAATGCAAAGAAATTCTTAAAAGAACTAAAATAATCTTTAAAATTTTCACTATGTTCATTATAGAAGAGAAAGATATAAAACAAAAAGTTAAAGAAATAGCTCAAAGGATAAGTGATGATTATAAGAATAGTGAAAATTTAGTTTTAGTTGGTGTTCTAAAAGGTGCATTTATTTTCCTTGCAGATTTAGTTAGGGAACTTAAAGTTCCTTGTGAAATAGATTTTATAAAAGTTTCATCATATGGTCAAACTACTGAAAGTTCTGGTATTGTAAGGATTGAGCTTGATATTAAAATTGATATTAGTGGTAAGGATGTGATAATTGTTGAAGATATATTGGATACAGGATTGACTTTAAAGTATATTAAAGAATTATTTTTATCAAGAAATCCAAAATCACTAAAAATTGCAGTTTTATTAGATAAATATGAAAGAAGAAAGGTTGATATTGAAGTGGATTATCTAGGATTTAAAGTTCCTGATAAATTTTTAGTTGGATATGGTCTTGATTTTGCAGAAAAGTATAGATATTTGCCTTATGTAATGGAATTACCAGAAGATTAAATTATTTATATCCAAAAAGCCTCCTAAGAAGAAAATCTAAAAGAAGTAGAGCAACTATTAAAATTGCAAAAAATAGATTATTAAAAATTTCTTTTTCTACCTTAATCCTTTCACTTTTAATCTCATCTAAACTTTTTATAAATTTTCCACCTGTTCTATTGACAAGATTTGCAAGTGTAATGCTATCAATACCCTCTTCTGTTTCAAATCCAATTGTATCAGGTTTTAAAATAATACTATTTTCATAAACTTTTTTATTATTTAAAAAACCAGATATACTAAGTGTTTCAGGCTTCTTAACTTCAAAAACTTTGTAATTTGAAATTTCTCTATTATTTGCAAAAAACTTTATATTTGGATTATTTGAGAATAACTTAATATAAGCTTTATTTAAAACAACATGATAGTCAATGTTAATTTTGGGCTTTAATTCAATTGCACTATTTAAAATAGGTATCATAATGTTTTTGTATGCATTAAAATCAACCCTTCCTATCTTCCAAAGTTCATCTGTTAGAACAAAAACCCTACCATTGTGAATACCACTAATTGGCTTAATTATATAATCATCCAAATTGAAAACTACAACACTATCAATTGTTTCCAGTTCATCATTTACCTTAAATAATGCAAACTGTTTCTTACCATCCAAAAATACAATATCTTCTCCTTTATCCTTACCATATCCAATTGTCAAAATAAAATTTTTATTTATTTTTTCATTTTTCAAATTTACAATAACTTCATAACCCATTTCCTTCAATAATCTATTCAAAAGTCCTATTTCAGGTGTAATTTTATATGCATTTATTAGAACAAGCTTTGAATAATTCCTTACATTAAGTGCATATGCTCTTTGTTTGTTAAAAATCATCATATTTATTCTATAATTACCTTCTTGATTTGGAGCTTTTAGGATAAATGTGTTTGAATTAACACCTTTTTTAATAGTTAAATTTCTAAAAATTATTGTTGTATCAAGTGAAATTTGAAAATTTATTGTCGTGTCCTTACTTGAGAAAAATTCAACATAAACTTGAAACAGTTCGCTTGGTAAAACACTTTTAGGATAGATAACACTTTTAATTCTAACAACCTCTTCACTTTTTAGACTTGGATATATAACATAAACAGGAGCATTAAAGCTATTATAATCAATCTCAGAAGGATAGTTATGCCAGCCATCACCAATATATACAACTTTATCGTAATTTTTAAGATATGAAAGAGCATTTAAATTAGTAATGTTATACTTAAAATCAAATCCCTTAAATTTATAAACACTATCACCAAGCTCAAACTTATCAAAATTATTAGCATTTATAGTTTTATAAAAATCTATAAGTGGTTTTGCACTTTTAGTAAGGTCAAAAACAACTGCAATTTTCTTGTCTTTGCTTTCATAGGTTGTAATTTTTGGATTTATTATCATTAAAGATAAAATTATGATTGCAATACTTCTTATAATTTTTGAAAAAAGAGGTTTTGTGAAAACAATAACGATAACTAAAAGAAGAATTAGTATAAGAATTTTCAAGAACTTAATCTAATCCAAAACAATTCTTGACCATATTCAACAGGCTTTCCATTTTCAACAAGTATACGCTCAACAATGCCTTCTACATCACTTTCAATTTCATTCATAATCTTCATAGCTTCAACTATACAAAGCACTTGTCCTTTCTTAACAAAATCTCCCTCCTTAACAAATGGCTCTGCATTAGGTGATGGTGCTCTATAAAATGTTCCAACTAGAGGAGACTTAACAACATGAATATTTTGTTTATCTTCCTTCTTTTCTTCCTTTTGCTCTTGAATAATAGGATTAGTTGGACTAGTTATTATTGGTGTAGGTTGTGATATAATTGGAGCTTGAAATGTTTGTATTTGATTATTCTTTGAAAGCTTAATTTTGAACTTTGGTTTATCAGTTTCAATTTCAAGTTCAGTAAGAACACTTTTTTCAAATATCTCTATAATTTTAAGAATATCCTTATATTTCATTTCTTACCCACCCTTTCAATGTATTTATCTTCTCGTGTATCTACCCTTATTATATCTCCAATTTCAATAAAGTAAGGGACTTTTATAACCTTACCTGTTTCAAGCTTTGCAGGCTTGCCACCACCAGCAACTGTATCGCC
>FWWM01004787.1_pt1 | contig 30916 bp, 21 predicted proteins | sample 2228351 | NCBI WGS metagenome assembly FWWM01 (sample SAMEA103939774, study PRJEB20133) | metagenome | reverse complement strand
ATTGGTAATGGCCTTGCTGGGGGACCCATTCTATCCACCTTTTCTGCAACCTTACCCCTCTGCTCCGGGCTGAGTAGTTACACCGCCTAAACGTCAGTCGTAGACGGCCGGCGCGCCCCACTGATGAACTGCAGATGGAAACTCGTTTCGCTCTCTGGAGGTCCGGTGGCCTGGACCTCCGCAACCACACTTGCGGCTGTGGACTGCGCAGCAAGGCGGTAACGAAAGTCCTGGCCCTGCTGCCGGCACGTCTGCCACACGCTCGTGATAATCGCATGGGCTCGCCCCCCGACCGGCCCTTTGTTGCCCGCCGAAATCTTCCGCACGACCACGGCCGGCCGGACGGGCCGTTCGGCCGCGTTGTTGGTCGGCGCTACCCCCGCGACATACAGGAAGGTGAACAATCGCTGCCGCTGCTTACGCACTTGCAGCCGCGCGGCGGCCTCGTCGCCGGTTTCGGCGGCCAACAGGCTCCAACGCCACTTCCAGGCGGGTATATGGCCATACCGTTCCGCGGGCAGGTCGGCGCGCCGCCGCGCCGGCCGCACAGCCCCGCGCAACAGGGCGGCGACCCGGCGACTCAACGCGTGGGCCTCCGCCGGGCGTGGCTCCTCCTGAATCGCGCGACAGCGCCGCTTCCCATGCCCCAGGCACTTTTGCTGACGGTAGGGCAGTGGGTCGTAGGCCGGGAAACAATCGCACGCCAGCACCCCCGGAAAGTCGTTGCCCAGGATGCGCTCGGCGACCTCGTGCGCGCGGCGGCGGTCGATGGTGTACACCGTCCCCTCGTCCGTGGTAAAGACCCACAGCCAGGCGTTGTCCCCACCCGGTTTCCACCCGGTCTCGTCACCGTAGACCACTTCGCGGCCGCGGACCCTCAGGATCAACTGTTGATCGGTCGGTTCTGCCTTGCCCGCCAGGCGCAGCCCCGCCCGGGCCAGGGCACTCGGAGCGACCTTCAGCCCCATGCCACGCTCCAGGACGGCAGCCGTCTTGCGGTAGGGCACCCCATAAGCGTGTTTCATCTCCGCCGCCAGCCCCTGCGTCCGCGGCCCCAGCTGCACGGCCGCGGCCCCCAGCGCATCCGAGATTTGCTCGGGATGGCGGCCCTGCGCCCGCTGGCCGCAGTGCGCACACCGCGCCACCTCCAGGTTGAACCGCCAGCAATTTACCCTCGGTTGGCGAATTTGTCAATTCGGAACACGGTAAACAAGTACGCTAAGGATACCGCCTGGGGCAGCAGCGTCTGGATCGCAAACGAACCCTACAAGATCATCCACTTCGTTGCCCTGCACGGTGTACGGGGGCAGCGCGGCGATAAAAGACCGGCCCTTACCAGGCCTGTGCGCACGCAACGTACGGGGTCAGTTCGGCCAGGCGGGTTCTACCCCGCAAAGTATGGCCCTTCGACAGGCAACCGGTACCACAACAGGCGGGGCAGTTCTCGCGAGCGAGCCCGCGCAGAACTATGAACCTATCCGAAAACCACCGTAGGGCGGCCGTTCCAGCCCGTCCGGGCGGCCGGGAGAGGCCGTCCTACGTTTCGGATAGGCACTCTCCTGTGCTGACGGTAGAGCGGAGCGACGCCACCAGGGCCCGCGCCCGCCGGGGGGCATCGCCCAGATAGCCGGCCACGTCGAGCAGGGTGCGGATGCGTTCCCGGGGCAGGTAGTGCTGCACCGTGGGGTCGTTCTCCAGCCGCCGGGGCAGGGGGTTGGGCCGGCCGGCCCGCACCTCCTCCCAGGCGGCCATGCTGTGCTGCCGAATCCGTTCGTGCATCTCCTGGCGGTCCGCCCCGGCCCGCACCAGTTCCATCAGCAGCCGCTCGGTGGCGGCAAAGACACCGTAACGGGAAAGGTTCTGCAGGATGGCCCAGTCGTCCACCTGGAGGTCGGCCACCAGCCGACAGGCCGTGCTGAGGAGTTCATCGGCAACCAAAAAGGCTACCGGCAGCACCTCCCGGCGGTTGGCCGAGTCGTCCAGGGTGCGCTCCAGCAGACAGTGGGCGGCATTGTCCCAGGCCACTCGGGGCAGAGCGGCCAGCAGACGGGCCAGGCTGTCCACCTTTTCCGCCCGAATCGGGTTCCGCTTGAAGGGCATCGCCGAGGAGCCGACCTGCTCCCGGCCAAACGGCTCGCTCCACTCCCCAAGCGGCGGCGATTGCAGAAAGCGCAGGTCAAAGGCAAAGCGGTAAAGGGTCGCCCCCAGAGCGGACAGGGCGTTCAATACTTGCAGGTCCTGACGGCGGGGATAGGTTTGCCCGGTGAGGAGAAAAGCCTCTAGCCCCAGTTCGGCCATCACATGGGCCTCCAGGTCGGCCGGGGCTAGGGCACTCCCCTCCAAAAGTTGGGCAAAGGAGGCGGAGGTGCCCACGGCCCCCTTGATTCCCTTGCCCCGAATCGAGCCGTGCAGGCGGACAAGGTCGCGGTAATCGTCCAGGAGGTCCTGAGCGTACAGGGCCAGGCGGTAGCCGACGGTGGTCGGCTCGGCCGGCTGGAGGTGGGTCCACCCCATGCAGGGTTGTTCGGCCCGGGCCTCGATCTGGTCGGCAAAGGCCAGCAGGAGGGCCTCCAGGCGGGTCAGGAGGAGGGTCAGGCCCTGGCGCATGCGCAGGGCGTCGGCGTTGTCGAGGATGTCCATGCTGGTCGCGCCCAGGTGCAGGATCGGCCCTCCCAGGGGAGCCTGCTCGGCAAAGGTGAGCAGTTCGGCCATGACGTCGTGGTGAATCTGGGCCTCGATCTCGGCGGCCCGTTCCAGGTCCACCTCATCCTGGTGGGCCTCCAGGTCGGCGACCTGCTCGGGGTGGGCCAGGCCGGCCCGGGCCTGCGCCCGGGCCAGGGCCACCCACACCCGCCGCATCAGCCGCCGCCGATAGACTTCGGACCAGATGCGACGCATCTCCTCACTGCCGTAACGCCATTGAAAGGGGGAGCGGAACTGTTCCATCGGTATACCTCCGTCGAACCGGCCCCATCTGTTCGGCGGCTGTTGCCCCTACCGGTGCGGTTCAAGGAGCACATCTTTCCAGAACCAGGTCCGGGTCACCGAGATGGGAAACCGTTTGACCCATGGCTTGAGCAGAAGGTGCTGCCGGCCGTAGGAGAGCGGCAGCAGGACGACCTGTCCGACGAGCAGGCGGTCGGCCTGCCGGTAGAGGTGGAGGCGCTCCTGGGGGTCGGCAATGCGGCGGGCCCTTTCCACCAGGGCGGTATAGTCCGGGTCGTCCCAGCGGGCCCAGTGCCGCGCAGAACAGACCCGCAAAAAGTTGTCCGGGTCGGGATAGTCGGCGAACCAGGCGTTGAGAAAGACCTGGGTCTCGCCCCGGTCCAGCCGGTCGAGGAACTCGCCCCACTCCAGCGGCTCGCAGTGGACGCGGAGGCCCAAGTTCTCCTGCCACTGCTTCTGGAGAAAAGCGCCCACCTGCTCGGCCCCGTGATAGAGGGACAGGGTGACCTCGGCCGGCCGGGGCAGGGAGCGGGCCGCTGCCGGGTCAAAGGGCAGGCCGATATCGGGAGAGTGGGCCGGCATACCCGGCGGCACCAACCCCCCCCGGGCCGGAGGGTTGAGCCCCTGCATCACCACATTGGCCAGGTGCTCCCGGTCGGTCGCCAGGGCAAAGGCCCGTCGGACGCGCTCGTCGTCAAAGGGGGGCCGGCCGGTGTTAAAGCCGACAAAGGTGGTCACCTGCGCGGGGGCCATCAGGTACTCGCCGGCAAAGCGGCTCCTCGCCCGGACGATCTCGACCAACGGCAGCATCCACAGGTTGAGCAGGTCCAACTCGTCGGCGGCGTAGCGCTCCAGGCTGTCGGACCACTCGGGAATCAGGGCAACCTCGACCCGCTCCAGGTTGCCGGAAAAGTGCCCGCAGGCGGTAGGGTTGCGCGAGAGGAGGATGCGGCGGCCCGGCTCCCACCGCTCCAGCAGGAAGGGCCCGTTGGTGACGATATGCTCCGGCGAGGCCCAGGCCTCCCCATAGCGGGAGACGACGTGCGTCGGAACCGGACAGGCCGGGCTGCAAGCCAGAAGGTAGAGAAAGTAACTGCAGGGGTCGGCCAGTTCGACGGCCAGGGTGGTGGCATCGAGGGGGACGACCCCCAGGTCGTCCGCCTCGCCCTGATGAAAGGACCGGGCCCCCTGGATGTCGTAGAGCAGGTGGGCCACGGGGGAGTTGCGGGCCGGGTCCAGGACGCGCCTCCAGGCACAGGCGAAATCGTCCGCCGTCACCGGCCGGCCATCGCTCCAACAGGCCCCATGGCGCAGATGAAAGAGGTAGGTGCGCCCGTCGTGGAGAATCTCCCAACTGTCGGCAATCGCCGGAAGGATGCTCATGTCGGGGCCGAGTTCGACCAGGCCAACAAAGAGCTGCTCGATGAGGCTGACCGAGTACTCGTCCTCGGCCATCGTCGGGTCGAGGGTCGTCGGTCCAAGTTGGGCCATGCGCAGCGGGTGCGGGGCTATAGGCCGGTGAAGCGTTCGCTCTTGCGCGGCCGCATTGGCCTTTTGCCAGAGGGAGAAACTGCGCGCATAGGCCCGTTGGGCCTGCTCGAACTGAAAGGCCCCCTGATAGGCCAGGGCGATGCGCATCCAGGTGCGGGCGGCCTGCTCGTCGTCGTGTTGCTCCTGCAGAAGGGTCAGCGCGCGGCGGTAGTACTCCAGGGCTTCCTGATGGGCATAGGCCAGGCGAATCTGGTCGCCGGCGCGGAGGAGGTAGGGGAGGGCCCGTTCGGGCACTCCGGCCTCTTCCCAGTGGTGGGCCAGCAGGCCCAACTGTTCTTCAATGCGGTCAGGGAAACGTTGTTCGACCGCCTCGGCCACACGGCGGTGGAGCAGGCGCCGGTCCCGCTGCAACAGGCTGTCATAGGCCGTCTGCCGGATCAGCGGGTGTTTGAACGAGTAGACAGGCTCTCCCGGTCGTGGCAACCGGAGGAGCATCGTCTCCCGCTCCAGCGTCCTCAGGTGTTCCTCCCAACCTGCATCCAGGAGGTCATCGGCTACAGCGGCGAGAAGGCGGTGGGAAAAGGTCCGCCCAATGACCGCAGCCAGATGGAGGAGCCGCCTGGTCCCGGTCGGCAGGCTGTCAATCCGTTCCATCAGTACCCCTTGGAGGCTGTCGGGAATGGCGATCGTGCTCAGGTCGCCGGCCGGCCGCCAGCGACCGTCGGTCGGGTCCTGCCGAATCGCCTGGCGGTCCAGCAACGAGCGGACAATCTCCTCGATATAGAGGGGGTTGCCCGCAGCCCGGCCCAGAATCTCCTCGGCCAACTCCGGTGGCGGGTCCCGGAGCAGGTTGTGCAAAAGGGCGCTGCTTTCCTGGGAGGAAAGAGAGAGCAGGTGAATCGCCGTGTACCGGTGGGGATGGCGTTCGGCCGCCGTCCGGGCCAGACGAGGCCCCGCATTCTCCGGATCAGGCCGAAAGGTGCAGAGGAAGAGGATGGGGGCCCGCTCACTCAACGCCAGCAGCGGCTCTAAAAGGTCCAGCGAGGCCCCATCGGCCCAGTGCAGGTCCTCCCCAACCAGAACCAGGGGATGCTCCTGGGCGATGGCCGCCCAAAAGGCCTCCAGGGCGTGCCGCAGGGCCACAGGGTGCTCCTCGAAAGTTCCGACGACCACCTCCTCCTGCGAGGGCGGCAGCGCCAGCAGTTGGGCCAGAAGCGGCCGGACCGGCCCATCATCCAGGCCCAGGGCACGAACCTGCTCCTGCAGGGCCCGGCGGGTAGCCGCCGGGCCGTCCTGCGGGGTCAGGTTCAACAGGTCCCGCAGGGCCTCGCGCCAGAAATGGTAGGCCAGAGGGCGACCGTAGGCCAGACAACGACCCTCGACCCAGCGCAGGGGGGGGGCGCCGGAGCGGTGGCGCAGTTCGGCGACCAGGCGGGACTTGCCCAGGCCGGCCTCGCCAACCAGCATGACGATGCCGCCCTGTCCGGAGCAGAGCCGCTCGACTGCCTCCTGTAGGGCCCGGAGTTCGGCCTGTCGGCCGACCAGGGGGGAGTACAGGCCGGCCAAATGTCGGCGCCGGCCCACCGCCGCTTGGGGATGCACCAGCCGATAGACCGAAAGGGCCGCACGCTTTCCCTTGACCCAGAGCAACTCAGGAGGGTCGAACTCGAACCGGGCGGAGGTCAGGCGGTGAAGCGTCTCCCCGACCAGAATCTCGTCTCGCTCGGCAGCCTCGACCAGGCGACGGGCCATGTTGACGGCATCGCCGATGACCGAATACTCCTGGCGGGTGCTGGTGCCGACGTGGCCGGCGACGACCGTGCCGGCGTCAACCCCGATGTGCAGGCCCAACCGGCTCCCCTGCTCGGCGTCCAGGGCCGTGATCTCGGCCATCATCTCCAGGGCGGCGTATAGGGCACGGTCAGGGTCGTCCTCGTGGGCCACCGGAGCGCCAAAGAGGGCCATAATGGCATCGCCCAGGAACTTGTCTACCGTTCCGCCGTAGCGGTAGACGATCGGCACCAGCCGGTCAAAGCAGGTGTTGAGGAGTGTATGAACCCGTTCCGGGTCCATCGTCTCGGCCATAGCGGTAAAGCCGGCCAGGTCGGCAAAGAGGACGACGACAAAGCGGCGCTCCCCCTTCCACTCCGGGCGGGGAACCTCCTGGAGGGCCTCGAGGCGTTCACGCAGGGGGGCCAGGGCTGCGTCGGTGGCGGCATCTCCCAAAAGAGAGCGCTGCGCCTCAATCGCCTCGATGGCGGCCTCTAATCTAGCCCGTTCCTCGGCTGCTTCCATCAAGGGAACCTTTTCCCAATCTACTCAGACCTGAGCAGCGTAAGCGATGCCCCGCTCAAAGAGTTGCCGGCCCAGATGACCGCTCTCTCCGCGCGTCCAACGGGGGTGCTGCCAGGGGACGATATGGTCTTCGGGGTGCGGCATCAGTCCCAGGAGGTTGCCCCGCTCGTTGCAGATGCCGGCGATATGGGCGACGGAGCCGTTGGGGTTGGCCGGGTAAGCCACCGGCCGGCCGTCGGGCGTCGTGTAGGTCAGGGCGATCTGCCGGTAGGCGCGCAGCCGCTCCAGGACGGCCCCGTCGCGGGGCACAAAACGGCCCTCGCCGTGGGCCACAGGACAGTAGATCAACCCCTCCAGCCCCTGGGTAAAGACGCAGGGACTGTCCGGGTTCGCCTCCAGCCAGACCCAGCGGCACTCGAAGCGGTTGGAGGCGTTGCGGGTGAGGGTAGCCTGGGGGCCGGCCTGGGGGGGACCGGGCAACCAGCCGCTCTTGACCAGGGCCTGAAAGCCGTTGCAGATCCCCAGGACCGGCCGGCCGGCCTCGATAAAGCGGGCCAGTTCCTCCTGGAAGAGCCAGCGCATATCGCTGGCCCAGAGGCGGCCCGCGCCCAGGGCGTCCCCGTAGGAAAAGCCGCCGGGGAGGAGGAGCATCTGAAACTCGTGCAGGCGGGCGGGATGCCGGCGCAGGTCGTTGACGTGGAGGATGGTCGGCCGGCCGCCGGCCTGCTCAACGGCCCAGGCGGCCTCCCGGTCGCGATTCGTCCCAGTTGCGTGCAGAATCAGCACCTTGGGCTGGCTCATCGCTCCTCCAGGGGCCGGAACCACCGGCCGGACAAGGTCCACCGTAAGCGACTTGATCATACCACAAGCGATAGAAGAGGGCAAGCGAGAATCGGGACAGGGCCCCCCTCAGGGCACGCTGACGACCTCCACCAGAGCGGCCTGGGCGATCTGCTCCCGCAGGGTCGGCGAACGATCGGCGACCTGCTGGCGGGACTCGCCGATGACGAGGGTCTGGGCCTTAACCTCGTGCAGAAAGGCCACCAGGGTGGGGACCAACGGGCCAAAGCGGACAACCGCCGCGGCCTCCACACCCCGCTCCCGCGCCCGCGCCTGGGCAATGCCCAAAAGGGCGCGGCCCAGGCGACGCAGTTCATCGCACACGGCTTCCTCCAGGGCGGGATCACCCCCCTCGGCAAAGCAGGGGTTCTCCACGTAAAGAAAGACCAGGGGGGCCTGGCGTTCTCGGGCCAGGGCAATGGCTGCTTCTTGCGTACGCCGACTGGCCGCACCGCCACGGATGGCACAGACGATTGGGTTCATCTAGACCTCCGACTGCCCGGTCCAGCTCTGCCCCGCCTCCTGAATCCGGTCCAGGGCCTCCAGCCGGCGGTCCAGGTTGGCGGAGAGGTCCTCGTAGACCCCGTCTGAGATGAGGCCACGGCGCAAGGCATCGTTCAGGGCCCCACGCTCCGCCCGGAGCGCCTCCCGACGCGCCTGTATCAGCATTTCCCGCTCCAGTTCGGCGTGCTCGGCCAGGAGGTTGTGGATTCCCTCGGCCAGTTCGACGCGGTCCTGGGCATAGTCGGCGTAGAGGCCGGCCCACATCTCGTCGGTGATCAGGCCCTCCTGGTGCAGTTGCTGGAGCCGCTGCAGGCCGACCCGGGCGGCAAAAAGCCGGCCCAAACGCATCTCCCGTTCCACACGATGGGGAACCAGGCCGAAAATCTGCAGCCAGCGCAGCAGGAACTGGACGGTGGTGCCCTGAATGAGCAGCGAAAAGAGCATGACGCCAAAGGCCATGGACAGGAGCATCTCCCGCTCGGCCAGGGCAACCGGCAACCCCAGGGCCAGGGCCAGGCTGACTGCCCCGCGCAATCCACCCCAAAAGAGCACATGTCGCCAGGAAAGGGGCAGACGGGCCCGACGGCGCCGGCGCAGGAGCATCGGCAGGCCATAGACGACCGCCGCCCGGCTGAGGAGCACGGCCCCCACCGCCACCCCGATCGGTGTCAGGTGCCCCCGCAGTTGGGCCAGGTCCACGGCCAGTCCGATCAGCAAAAAGACGAGCGAGTTGGCCAGGAAGGCGATAAACTCCCACAGGGTGAAGAGCATAATCTTGGTGCTGGGGGTGGCCCTGGCCAGGCCGACATTGCCGCAGAGCAGGCCGGCCGCCACCACGGCCAGCACCCCGCTCACGTGAAACTGCTCTGCCGCCAGGTAGGAACCGTAGGCCAGCAGGGTGGTCAGCATGCTTACGACCAGGCGATCTTCCAACCGACCGAGCAACTGGGCGGTCAGCCAGCCCAGCACGACCCCCACGCCCAGCCCGCCCAGGGCGATGCGGAAAAAGTCCAGAACCCCGCGCACCGGGTCAAAGACACCGGAGAGCGCGGTCGCCAGGGTGATCTGAAAGACCACGATGGCCGTGCCGTCGTTGAAGAGACTTTCCCCTTCCACGGCCACGGCCAGCGCGCGGGGTACACCCAGCGCACGAAAGAGAGCCACCACCGCCACCGGATCGGTTGCCGCGATCAATGCGCCAAAGGTGGCCGCCACCGCCAGCGGCAGGCCGGTACCCAGACTGACCAGCCCCCCCACCAACAAGGTGCCCAGGAGGACCCCGGGCACGGCCAGAAGCACGATCGGTCCCAGATTTTCCCGAAGGAGACGAAAGTTCAGGTGAAAAGCCGCCTCAAAGACCAGCGGCGGCAAAAAGAGGACCAGAATCAACTCGGGAGTGACCTCGATCTCGAGTGGCAGCGGCTGCCAGATAGTGAGCAGCAACCCAACCAGGACCAGGCTGACGGTATAGGGCAGGCGAATCCGCTGTACAACGATGGCCACCAGGGTGGCGACCACAACCAGGGTGATGATGATACCCTGTGTCTCCAAAAAGCCCATCAGGATAACCCTACCTCTCCAGCAACAGATTTCCGTTGACCCGCTTTCGCCCCTGCCAGAACAAGTTTATTATACCACAGGGCGCCCGATTTCCATCCCGTCGGACCTGTGGTATAATGGCATCTGCACATCTACAAGTGGTCACAGGCAAAGGAGGCGGATCATGTCTGCTCCTCGTGTTGTCCGTGCCCCTCGGGGTAGCGAAATCTCCTGCCAGGGCTGGCCGCAGGAGGCGGCTCTGCGCATGCTGATGAACAACCTGGACCCCGATGTGGCCGAAAAGCCGGATGAACTGATCGTCTACGGCGGGACGGGCAAGGCCGCCCGCAACTGGGAGTGCTTTGACGCCATCGTCCGCAGCCTGCGCGAACTGGAGGGCGACGAGACCCTCTGCGTCCAGTCGGGCAAGCCGGTCGGTGTCTTCAAGACGACCCCCGAGGCCCCCCGCGTGCTCATCTCCAACTCGGTGCTGGTGCCGGCCTGGGCCACCTGGGAGCATTTCTGGGACCTGGAGGCCAAAGGGCTGATCATGTATGGCCAGATGACCGCCGGCAGTTGGATCTATATCGGCACCCAGGGCATCCTCCAGGGGACCTACGAGACGCTGGCCGAACTGGCCCGGCAACACTTTGGCGGCTCGCTCCAGGGCCGCTTTGTCCTCACCGCCGGCCTGGGCGGCATGGGCGGCGCGCAGCCGCTGGCGATCACGATGAACGAAGGGGTCGGCCTGATCGTCGAGGTGGACCGCCAGCGCATCCGGCGACGGCTGGACACCGGCTACCTGGATGTGCTGAGCGACAACCTGGAGGAGGCCATGACCTGGGTCGAGGAGGCCCTGCAAAAGGGCGAGCCCAAGTCAATCGGCCTTTTGGGGAACGCCGCCGAGGTCTATGCCGAACTGGTCGTCCGGGGCATCCTCCCTGACGTGGTCACCGACCAGACCTCGGCCCACGACGCCCTCAACGGCTACGTCCCCGCCGGGATGCCCTACGAGGAGGCGCTGCGGTTGCGCCGGGAGAACCCCGACGAATATGTCCGCCGCTCGATGGAGGCGATGGGCCGGCACGTCCAGGCAATGCTCGAGTTCCAGCGCCGCGGCGCGGTCGTCTTTGACTATGGCAACAACCTGCGCGGCCAGGCGCTCAAGGCCGGGGTGAAGAACGCCTTTGACTACCCCGGCTTTGTCTCCGCCTTTATCCGGCCGCTCTTTTGCGAGGGCAAGGGACCCTTCCGCTGGGTGGCCCTCTCCGGCGACCCCCAGGACCTCTACACGACCGACGAGACGATCCTGGAACTCTTTCCCAAAGACGAGTCGCTGGCCCGCTGGATTCGCATGGCCCAGAAGAAGGTGCGCTTCCAAGGGTTGCCGGCGCGCATCTGTTGGCTGGGGTATGGGGAGCGGGCCAGGGCCGGCCTGGCCTTCAACGAACTGGTGCGCAGCGGGCGGGTCCAAGCCCCCATCGTCATCGGGCGGGACCACCTCGACTCCGGCTCGGTGGCCTCGCCGAACCGGGAGACGGAGGGGATGCAGGACGGCTCGGACGCCATCGCCGACTGGGCCGTGCTCAACGCCCTCCTCAACACCGCCTCTGGGGCTACCTGGGTCTCCTTCCACCACGGCGGCGGCGTGGGGATCGGCTACTCCCTCCACGCCGGCATGGTCACCGTCGCCGACGGCACCGCCGAGGCCGACGGCAAACTGGAGCGGGTGCTGACCAACGACCCCGGCCTGGGGGTGGCCCGCCACGCCGACGCCGGCTATGAGAAGGCGGCCCGGATCGCCCGCGAGCGAGGCGTCAAGGTGCCAATGTTGAAGGAATAAGGTTGAGCACCGCGCGTGAGGGCACGGTTTCGCAAGTTCGTGCCGGCCTTATCTGGGTAAAGAGCGGACGATTTTCCGGGATGGTTCATTTTCCGTATTAAGAATTCACGGTTGGCGCAAAACGCGGCTTATTTTCTGTAAAACGCCGGCATCACGCGTCGGGCAGGTTTCTCGATGCATACGAAAGTGTCAGCCGGTTACTGAACCATCCCGATTTTCCGCAAATATAAAGGGCTGGACACAGGCAAATTTCGATTGATTGCGCGAATGTGTCCATAAGCGGAAGCCAGGGTTCCGAAAACCGGCAGTGCTTTGTCAAAAAGTTGCACTTTAGCGACGGCGGGTGAGGCAAATTTACCAGGGTCCAGTAAAGGGTCCAATCTGGTTAGCCCGACGGTTGCACCTTCGGTGGAGGACCGGCAGGTTGAAGACGAACGCCATGCGCCTGCTGGAACAGGCCGGTATTCCCTATGAGGCATACCACTTTTCCCCCTCGATTCACTCCGCGCAGGGGGTGGCAGACGCGCTCGGTGTGCCCCTGGAGACCGTCTACAAGTCGCTCGTGGTGATGCTGCCGGCGGAGCGGCCGGCCCTGGTCCTGGTCCCCGGCGACCGCGAACTGGACCTGGGCCGGCTGGCCCGGTCGCTGGGGGTCAAGCGGGTGCGCATGGCCACCCAACGGGAGGCGGAGCGGGTGACCGGCCTGAAGGTGGGCGGGATTTCACCCCTCGCGCTGGGACAGCGGCAACTGCCGGTCTACCTGGACCGGGCGGCGCTGGCGCTGGAAGACCTGCTGCTGAGCGCGGGCCGACGGGGCACCAATCTGCGCCTGCGGGTGGAGGACCTGGTCGCCATCACCGAGGCAGAGGTGGTAGAGGCGACATAGCGATTGAAGAAACCGGCCGGACGTGCTATAATACCCCCAGCAAACCGTAAGGAGGTCCGGTGGAGTTTCGCACCTATGCCCGGCAGCACATGGGCGAGGTCATCCAGGAACTGAGCGAACTGTGCGCCCGGCCCAGCATCGTGGGCCGGCCGGATGACCTCTCGGCCACCGCCGACCTGGTGGCCCGCTCGCTGCAATCGTGTGGCCTCAAGACCCGCCTGCTCTCCGCCGGCGGGCCGCCGGTCGTCTATGGCGAACGGTTGGTGCGCGGCCGGCCGACGGTCCTTTTCTACAACCACTACGACGTCCAGCCGGCCGGCGACGAGAGCGCGTGGCGCTTTCCCCCCTTCAGTCCCCGCACCTATCGCCGTCGCTTCTACGCCCGTGGGGCGGTGGACAACAAGGGCACCCTGGTCGCCCGCCTGTGGGCCCTGCGCGCCTGGATGGACCTCCACGGCGACCTGCCGGTCGGGGTACGCTTTCTCGTCGAAGGGGAAGAAGAGGTCGGCAGTCCTCACCTGGCCGAGTTTGTCTCCCAGAACGGCTCCCTGCTCAAGGCCGACGGCTGCATCTGGGAGGCCGGCGGGGTCAACAGCCGCGGCCGGCCGCTCCTCTACCTGGGGATGAAGGGCATCCTCAGCGTCGAACTGGAGGCCCGTGGGCCGGCCCGCGAACTGCACTCTGCCTGGGCCACCATCGCCCCCAACCCGGTCTGGCGGCTCGTCTGGGCCCTCAGTCGCCTGAAAAGCCCCGACGAAGACATCCTCATTGACGGCTTTTACGACGACGTCCTCGGCCCCACCCGCAACGAGATCGCCGCTGCCCGCAAATTGCCCTTTCCCGAAAAGGAGATTCTCGACGACTGGGAGGTCTCGGCCTTTGTCCAGAACCTCTCCGGTGGGACACTGCTCCTCTGCCAGTCCTACACCCCGACCTGCAACATCTCCGGCCTCGTCGGCGGGCACGCCGGCGAGGGCATCCGCACGATCGTCCCCTCCTGGGCGCGGGCACGCCTGGACTTTCGCCTGGTGCCCAACCAGGACCCGGAGAAGGTGCTGGCCCTGCTGCGGGAGTACCTGGCCGCCGAGGGGTACGGAGATATCGTCATCCGCCCCCTGGGGCCGGCCCTGCCGCCCTTCCGTACCTCGCCGGAGCACCCTTTCGTCCAGGCGGTCGTCGAGGCTACCCAGCAGGCCTACGGCCGCTCCCCGGCCGTCTTTCCCTCCTCCGGAGGGTCCGGGCCGATGTACCTCTTTGGCAACGAGGCCGGCCTGCCGATCGTCAGCCTGGGGGTGGGCGACCCCAAATCGAACATCCACGGCCCCAACGAAAGTGTCAGCCTGAGCGACCTGGAGAAGGGCATCGCCCATATCGCCGCCATCCTGGGCCGGCTGGCCAAAGGGTTGAGCGGGTGAGCCACACGCCAACCTGTTCGGTCATTATCCCCAACTGGAACGGGCGCCACCTCCTGGAGAACTGCCTCCAGGCCCTCCGCACCCAGACCTGGCCCGATTTCGAGACGATTCTGGTGGATAACGCCTCTACCGACGGCTCCGCCGAGTGGGTTGCCCGGCACGATCCCACGGTGCGCCTTCTGGTCAACCAGGAGAACCTGGGCTTTGCCGGGGGGTGCAACGTCGGTATCGCCGCCGCGCGGGGGGACCTGCTGGTCCTGTTGAACAACGACACGGTGGCCGAGCCGACCTTTCTAGAGGCGTTGGTCGAGGTTGCCCGGCAGGAAGAGGGGGTGGGGATGGTTGCCGGGGTGCTCGTCTTTGCCCATCGGCCGGAGGTGATTGCCTCGGCGGGGATTCGGGTGCACTGGGATGGGGTAGCCCTGGATCACCTGGCCGGCCGGCCGCGCGAGGTACTCCCGGCGCAACCGCTGGAGGTCTTTGGCCCTAGTGGCGGGGCCGCCCTCTATCGTCGGCGTATGCTGGAGGAGGTCGGCCCCCTACGGCGGGAGTTCTTTGCCTACCTGGAGGATGTGGACCTGGCCTGGCGGGGGCGACTGGCCGGCTGGCGCTGTCTGCTGGCCCCTCGCGCCGTCGTCCGGCACCTCTACTCGGCCACCGGGGTGCAGGATTCCCCCTTCAAGTCGTTCCACCTGGCCCGCAACCGGCTGTGGACGCTCGTTTTGAACCTGCCGGCCGGCCTGTGGGTACGCTACGCCCCCTTCATCCTGGCTTACGACCTGGCCGCCTGCGCCTATGGCCTGGTGCGGGATCGGGAGGTCCTCCGCGGCCGTCTGGCCGCGCTGCGGGGCCTGCCTTCCCTCTGGGAAAAGCGGCGGGCCGTGCAGCAACTCCGCCGAGTGCCGCTGCGCGATCTCGGCCGGCTCCTCTCCCCGCCCCTGGCCCCCTGGGCCACCATCCGCCTGCGCCGGGAGGTCTCCCGGCTGGCCGCCGGGATGTAGGGCGGTTCTGGCCTGGGTTGCCTGGGTTGGGCCCGGCGATGCCAGGCCCGTTTTTCCCCGGGTTCTCCGCTCTGCCCCAAATGACCTACATTGCTTTCCAAACCTTCATCCACCGTTCTACTGACCTCCGCTCCCCCACCCGAGGGGGACCGACAGCCCCTATGATACATTGGTCTGCCCACCTTGCAATCGGGAAAAAAAGAGGGTATAATAGACCTGAAAACGGCAAACCGGCTTCTTGGGGGAGATTTCTACGGCCCAGGAAGGCGGGGGGCGATGGGCACAAACCACTACGAGCACCTACTGGACCTTTCAGCACGGCTGCTGGCCACGCTGGAGGAAACCGAGATTGAGCAGGCTGCGGTATCACTGCTCCCGCAGGCCTTTGGGGCCTGTTGCTGTGCCCTTCTCCGGTTGGGGGCGGAGCGAGAGCAGGGGCGGATTGCGGCCTTGTTCCCGGAGAAAAAAGTTCAGGGCCGGGACCTGTCCCGAGAGGAATGTCTGGGCCTCCTCTCCCGTCTCCAGCGGAAGAAAAGCCAGGTTGTAGAGCGGGAGGACGCGGAACTGGGCTCGCTCCTGCGGCGGTTCCGGGCTCGTTCGGCCCTGCTGATTGTCCTCCCGACCGAAGAGGAGGTTCCCCCCTTCCTGATGCTGGGCTTTTCCGAGCCGTCCGTCCCGCTGGACCAACCCGCCCTGGCCCTCTGGGAACGGGCCGCCCGCCAGGTCGCCGCGGCCCTCCACGGCGCCGGCCTCTACCGCCAGACCGACCGGCGGTTGCGCGAACTGCGCCTGCTCCACGAAGTTGCCATGATTACCAGCACCACGCTGAATGTGGACCGGATGCTCCAGCAGGTGGTGGAAACGCTCCACCACCACTTTTCCCCGGACGCCTGCAACTTTTTCATGGTCAACCAGGAGCGGGGGATACTGCAGGCGCACACCTCTTCCCAAGGGCCGGCCGGTTCCCCGGAAGAGTGGACTGTTCCACTCGACAAGGGGGTGTGTGGCTGGGTCTTTCAAACGGGACAACCGCTTCACCTCCCCGACATCCGCACCTATCCCCGGCGCATCGAGGGAAGCACGCCGGGCATGCAGTGCGAGATAGCCGTCCCGATCCAAGTTCGCGGCAAGATTGTCGCCGTGCTCAATTTGGAGAGCCGCCGCCCCAACGCCTTCAAGGGGGAGGACCTGCGCCTGCTCTCAACCGTAGCCAGCCAACTCGCCGTGGCGATCGAGCGGGCGCAGGTCTTTCAGCAGTCCCAGCAACGGGTGCGCGAACTGACCGCCTTGATGCGCATCGGCACAGCGATTCAGCAGGCCACCCGCCTGGAGGAGATCCTGGATACGATTCTGGACGAGGCCTTTACCCTGGCCGGGCGGGAGCACGCCAGCGTCCTCCTGCTGGACCCTCAGCGGGAACGGCTCTACATCGCCGCCAGCCGGGGACTCGCCGACGACCTGGTGGCCCGGCTGAACCAGGAGGGCATTCCCACCACCTTTGGCACCTTTGATTTCGTCCTGCGCACCGGCCGGACGATCGAGGTTCCCGACACCTCCAGCGACCCTCGTGTCGAGACGGGATATGGCCCGCTTCCTCCGCAACTGCTCAATATCCCGCTCAGGACGGAAAAGGGCGTGCTCGGCATCCTGGTGCTGGACACCGTCCCGAGCGATAATACCGCGCGCCGCCTGCTGCAATCGCTGGCCAGTATGGCCGCCGTCGCCATCGAGCGGGCCCGCCTCTTTGAGGAAACGCGCCGCCGTCTGGAGGAGGTGCGCTTTCTCCAGGAGGTGGCCCTGGCAGCCACCTCCACCCTAAAGTTCGACGAGGTCCTGCGCCGTTCCGCCGAGGCCCTCCAACGCTGGCTGGAGTTTGAGGTCTTTGGTTTTCTGGTGGTGGACGAGGCCAGCGGCATGCTTCGCCTGAACCCGGAGGTCTTTATCGGGGTGCCGGAGGAGCTGTACGGCTTTGAAATCCCAATCGGGGAGGGGATCACCGGTTGGGTGGCCCAGACCGGCCGGCCTTACCTGACCCATGACGTCCATAGCGATCCCCACTACTTCGACGCCATCTCGGAAATCCGCTCCGAGATGTGCGTTCCGGTCAAGGTTGGCGACCGGGTGATCGCCGTGATTGACGTGGAGAGCACCCGCCCCAATGCCTTTGGGCCGAACGACCTGCGCCTGCTGACCTCGATGGCCCACCAACTGGCCGTGGCCCTGCAGAACGCTCAACTCTTTGAGCGGGAACAGAACCAGTACCGCCTGGCCGAGGCGATGCGCCAGGCCGCCCTGATTGTGGGAACCACCCGCGACCTGGAAGACCTGACCACCCAGTCGCTGGGCTATCTGGAGAACCTGGTGCCCTACCAGGCGGCCTTTCTGGTACTCCTCCGGGGGCAGGTGGTGGAACAGGTGCGCTGGCGAGGGGAGTATGCGCCCCCCTCCCCCCAGGAATGGCTGGCCCCCGACACCCTGGGCAACCGCGTCCTCAAAGCCCGCCGCGCCCTCGTCCTGTCCGATGTGAGCAAGGAACTGACCTGGAAGGCCTGGCCGGGGATGGAGGACCTGCGCTCCTGGATCGGTGTCCCCCTATACTTCAAAGAAGAAGCCGCCGGCCTGCTGCTCATCGGGGCACGACAGCCCTACTCCTACGGCCGGGAGGAGGCCAGCCTGGCCTTTTCCTTTGCCAGCCAGTTGAGCGTGGGGATTGAGCGGGCGCGGGCCTATGCCGAAGAACGGCGCCGCGCCGAGCAACTGGACCTCTTGAACCGCATCGGTCAGCAGGTGGTCGGCATTATGGACCTGCCCCGCCTGCTGGAAGAGACGGTCCGCTGCCTGGACGAGGCGATCCATCCCTACCGCACCCTGCTGGCTATGCGCGAGGATGGGGAGAGCCTGTCCATCCAGGCCACTGCCGGCCAGGTGGAGGAGATTCCCCGGCATGAGCCGATTCCTCTGGAAGAAAAGGCCCCCATCGGCTGGGTGGCCCGCAACGGCGTCCCTCTGCTGCTGGCAGACCTCACTGCCGAAGAGCGCTTCCAGGCCATGCCCTACCAGGCCGGCGCCCGTTCCGAGATGGCCGTCCCCCTCTGGGTGAAAAATGAGGTCATCGGGGTGCTGGACGTGCAGGCCGCCCAACCGGGCCGCTTTGCCGAGAGCGACCTTGCCACCCTCCAGGCGATCGGTAGCCAGGTTGCCGGGGCGATTGAACGGGCCATGCTCTATACCGAAGTGAAAGGCTCGCTCAAACAACTCCAGGAAACCGACCAGTTGCGGCGGGATGTCCTCTCGACGATCAATCACGAGATGCGTGCCCCCCTGACCGCGCTCCTGGGGTTCACCGACTTTCTCCTCCGCGAGCAGGCCGGCCCGCTGACCCAGGCCCAGCGGGAGTACCTGGGCGATATCCGCACCGCCGGCGAGCGCATCCTGACGTTGGTGGAGAATATCCTCGACGCCGCCAAGGTGGAGGAGGGCCGTATCGTCCCCCACTGCACGGAGGTGTCCCTGAAACAGGTCCTCGAACGGGCCCGGGCGATGGTGCAACCGATGGCAATGGACCAGGCCCTCCTCCTGGAGACGACCCTGGCCGACGGGTTGCCGCCGGTATGGGCGGACCCGTTCCTGGTCGAACGGATTCTGATCAACCTGTTGCAGAATGCGGTCAAGTTCACCCCGCCGGGGGGGAAGGTCTGGGTCGAGGTCCGGGTCGCCGAGGGCGAGGATGCCCTTGAGGTCAGCGTCTGCGACACCGGAATCGGAATCGCACCCGACCACTTTGAGGAGATCTTTCAGCGCTATCGCCGTCTGGAGACGCCGGCCGTCGGGCCGGTGAGCGGGACCGGCCTGGGGCTCTATATCGTCAAAGGGCTGGTCGAGGCCCACGGCGGCCGTATCTGGGTCAGGAGTGCACCGGGACAGGGAAGCGCCTTTACCTTTACCCTGCCGCTCACTCCCCCCCAAGGGGGAAAAGGGAATGGGGGTCTCGATATCGTTGTATGGTAGAACGGTTCGATAAGGGATGAGGGCGAGTTTTCTGCTGGTTCGGCCAGGATGCCCGGCACGAACTTGCGCAACCGTGTACCAGGTGTCTGCCCGAAAACCTGCCGGACGGCCTTTCCCGGCCGCCCGGCAGGCCGAAAAGTCCGCCCTACGGGGGGCAGACAGGCGCTACTCTGTCCCCAGACGCTCCTCGGAGAGGACCAGCACCCCGTGTTGGCGTAGCAGGGCCACTGTCACGCCCTGACCGGCGACGAGCCGCCCCTGAAAGGTGCCGTCATAGATCCGGTCACTGCCGCAGGAGGGGCTGCGCGCCTTGAGGATGGCCTGGTCGAGGCCCAACCGGCGCACCGTTTCCAGGGCCAGGTGCGCCCCGCGCACCAAGGCCGCCGTGACGTCGTGACCGGTGCAGTCCCGCACCCGGGCACGCCCCTCCAGCACCGCCTGGCCGTCCCCACCGAGGCACTCGGCCGGCGGGCGGGGCACCGGCAGCCCCCCGGCCACCTCCGGGCAAAAGGGGATGGCCAACCCCCGGGCGGCGGCGAGCAGCAAGGCCGGTAACGGGGAAAGGGGCCGGCCATCGTAGCGCGTTGGCAGCCCCAGCAGGCAGGCGCTGATCAGAAAGGGACGGGTCGGCAGAGGCATACCATTACCAGTAGTGCTGCTTGTACTGGCGGTAAAAGGCGACGGTGCGTTCCAGCCCCTCCCGCAGGTCCACCTGGGGTTCCCAGCCCAACATCTCCTGGATGAGCCGATAGGAACTGTAGACATTGCCAATGTCAATCCGTTTTCGTTCGGAGGGCCAGGGGACCAGGCGGTAGCGCCCGCTGCCGGCCACCGCGATCAGGGTCTCGATCAGTTCCAGATGGCTGATCGGCCGGCGGCCGCCCAGGTTCAGGATGCGGCCGTCGGTCTCCTCGCTGGCCGCAGCGCGGAGAAAAGCGTCCACCGCGTCGTCAATGTAGGTATAGTCGCGCAACTGCTGTCCATCCCCCCAGATCTGAATCTCCTGGTCGTCCAGGGCCAACCGGATGAACCAGCCCAGGGCAGTCTGGCGGCTGTGTTTCACCAGCATACGGGGGCCGTAGGTGTTGGTCAGGCGCAGAGAGCAGGTCCGCAGGCCATAAGCCTGATGGTAGACGATGTGATACCACTCGCCGGCCATCTTGTTGACGCCGTTGATGTCGGTGGGATGGAGGGGATGGTCTTCGTCCACCGGCAGGTAGTGAGGCCGGCCGTACTGCTGACGGGTGCCGGCGTAGAGAATCTTGACCTCGGGGTTGTGCCTGCGGCAGGCCTCCAGAATCGAAAGTTGGGAGCGGCAGTTGATCTCCAGGTCGGTGTAGGGGTCGCGCATGCTTTCGATATGGCTGACCTGGCCGGCCAGGTTAAAGATCAGGTCTTGCCCCTGCACCAAATAGTCCATGCTGTGGGGGTCGCGCACATCGGCGATATTGACCCGCACCCGCTCCTCGATGCCGTGGATGTTGAAGAGGTTGCCCCCGTAGGTGGGAATGAGCGAGTCAACCAGCAAGAGATCGGCCCCCAGTTCGACCAGCCGGCAGGCCAGGTTGGAGCCGATAAAGCCGAGGCCCCCGGTGATGAGGATCTTTTTCCCGGCGAAAAAGTCCAGGTACATCGTCCCTCCTGTGCTGCTAATCCAGGCCGTGCGTTCGCCGCGCCGCCTGGATGACCTGGGTCAGGGTGGAGTCATCGGCCGGCCGCTCGCTGCGGGGCGGCCCCAGCGGGTCCGGCACCGCTGCGGGCGGGTCCCCCTGCCAGGTGCGCAGCACGGCCAGGAGGCCATAGCCCAACGCCTGGGGATGGTAGCCCCCCTCCAGAGTCAGCACCAGCCGGCCGGGGCAGCACTCCGCCGCCAGGTCGCGCAAGGCCGCCGCCATATACCCAAACCCGCCCACCGAGAGGCGCATCCCCGCCAGCGGGTCGGCCCAGTGGGGGTCAAAGCCGGCCGAGACGAGCACGAGCTGCGGGCAAAACCTCCGCGCCAGGGGAAGCAGTACCTCCTCAAAGACGCGCCGGTAGCCGGCATCGCCCACGCCGGCCGGCAAGGGCAGGTTGACCATGCAGCCCGTCCCCTTCCCGGCCCCTATCTCCTGCACCGCCCCCGTGCCGGGGTAGTGAGGGTATTGGTGGGTGGACATGTAAAGGACGCGCCCGTCGTGGAAAAAGGCCGCCTGGGTGCCGTTGCCGTGGTGTACATCCCAGTCCACGATCGCCACCCGCTCCAGGCCGGCCTCCTCCAGGGCACAGAGCGCACCCAGGGCGACGTTGTTCAGCAGGCAAAACCCCATCCCCCGGTCCGGCATGGCGTGGTGGCCGGGGGGACGGACCAGGGCCAGCGCCGCCTCCACCCGGCCGGCCAGGACCGCCCGGACCGCCTCGACCGCGCCGCCGGCGGCCAGCAGCGCGACCTCGTAGGAGGCTGCCGTGACGTAGGTGTCCGTATCCAGCCAGCCGCCCCCCCGGCCGGCCACCTGCCGCACCCGCTCTAGGTAGGCCGGCGTATGGAGGGAGACGAGCAGGTCCTCCGAGACCGGTTGGGGGGACAGCGAGACGGCCTCGGCGAGGGCCCCCTGCTCCTCCAGGACGGAGAGAATCGCCCGCAGGCGGCCGGCGTTCTCCGGGTGGGTCGGTTCGTCATGCTCTAGGTAGCGCGGGGAATAGACCAGTCCGATGGCCACCGGGCCCTCCTTCAGGGGCTCTTGGTACAGTTGACCGTTCAAAAGAAAAGTTTTTCCGCCGGTTCATCAATGGCTACTCGGTGCGAACTTGCCGTGTGCTTAGCGAATCCGGTCTCCCCGAATCAGGCTGATAAACTCCTGCCGGGTGGCCAGGTTGGCCCGAAAGTTGCCCCGGTTGGCCGAGGTAACCACCAGCGAGCCCGGCTTGCGAATCCCGCGCATCGTCATGCAGAGGTGGGTCGCCTCCAGTACCACCCCGACCCCGGAGGGCGCTAGCGACTCGTTGATCACATCGGCGATCTGGGAGGTCAGGCGTTCCTGCAGTTGTGGCCGGCGGGCCAGCACCTCCACCACCCGGGCGATCTTGCTAATGCCCACCACCCGACCTTTGGGGATATAGCCCACGTGGGCCACGCCGTAGAAGGGCAGCAAGTGGTGCTCGCACATCGAGTGAAAGGGAATCTCCCGCAGGATGACCATCTCGCGGTGGTCCTCGTCGAACCCAACCTCCAGCAGTTCCCGCGGGTCCTGCCCGATTCCGCCAAAAACCTCCTCGTACATCTCGGCGATGCGGCGGGGTGTGCCGGCCAACCCTTCCCGTCGGGGGTCCTCGCCGATCGCTTCCAGAATCAGGAGGACCGCCCGCTCGATCTTGTCTTTATCTACCACAGCAAGCCTCCTCAGCGCAGTTGAAGAAGGGTCCAGGTTGGAAGGTTCACGTGCCGGATAGGGCCGACAAACGGGGAATACCCGGCAAGAACCTGCCGTGTACTTGCCCTGCCCTGGATTATATCCGATTCCGGGAAGGAGTGCAAAACCGGGCGACAAGGCCGGCCCCCGCCGGAGTAGAGGAGCCGTGGGGCCGTTGGACGGGGGGGGAATGGGTCGTTCCCCGGCGGGGCCATCAGGAAGGTCGAGTTCCCGGTATACTGCAGGAGCAGTGGCGTCGTTCCCCGGCGGGGCCATCAGGAAGAGTGCAACTTTCCTTCCCCGCCGGTCGTCGAACCGGTGGCAATTGCCGGCACTGCTCTCAGGAGGGGCTCGAAACCCAGGAACCATGAGTTCCTTTGGCCTCCCCCAACCGGCGACTATCGGCAGTATACCTGAAACCGTTATCGGAGGAACAATGGACGAACTGACCCGTCGGCGATTCATTATCGGAGCGGTGCTGATCCTTCTGGGGATCGGCCTGCTGGCCCTGCAACGGAGCGAGGGGTTGGGGGACGCCTTTGCCCTCTTTTTGATCGGGGGGCTCTTTGTGGCCGGCTACTTTTACCGCCGTTCCTACGGACTGCTCATCCCCGGTTGTATCCTGCTCGGCCTGGGGTTGGGCGCGGTCGGGGAGAGCACCTTCCCCGGGGTGAGCGATTTCAGCCAACTGGGCCTGGGGGCCGGGTTCGTGGCGATCTATCTGCTTGACCGCGCTTTCCGGGGCACAACCCACTGGTGGCCGCTGATACCGGGAGGCATTCTGTTGCTCACCGGCCTGGCCACGCTGAGCGAGGACCTGGGGCGCGTCGTCGAGGTCGGCTGGCCGCTCCTGCTCGTCCTGGCCGGCCTGCTCTTGCTGGCCGGGGGGGTGGGGCTGTTCGGCCGCCGGCCGGCCTCCTGAACCCGACCCCGAGGCATAATTTCTGTCCTGGAAAAGGCAAGCCCCTGGCCGTAGGGAGCAGTTCCCCTGTCTCACGGGTGGGGAACTGCTCTCACGCCTCCATCTTGCGCTTCAGGTTCTCCAATGCCTCGGCAACGCCCTTTTCCATCGCCCGCCCGACGGCGATGCGGTCCGCGATCTGGCCCAGGAACCCGCCCGGGACCTCGTAATCGCTGATAAAGGTGACCCGGCAGCCGCCCTCGATGGGCTCCAGCAGGTAGGTGGTCGTGTTCTGCATGCCCGAAATGGAGGAAAAGCGCAACTTTTCGTTGGGCACCTCTTCCTCCACCTCGCTCTCGAACTCGAGCGTCACCCCCAGCACCTTCATCTTCATGCGAAAGCGGTCCCCCGGTCTGTACTCGACCGGTCGGGTGAACTCGAACTCGCTGACCATCGGCATGTACTCCAGGGTCGAGGTGCCCTGGACGATATACTGCCAAACCTTTTCCACCGGCGCGGCAATCTCGACACTCTTTTCAAAGTGGGCCATCGGTTTCCTCCTTTAAAATAGACCGCCATCTCTCATCCCTATTGTACGATATTGGGTCGTAGATTTCAAGTCCCTGGGGTTGCACAATCGGCCGGCCTGTGCTACAGTATGACCGGGGCTTGTTTCCCCGACACCGTCCCTGGAGGGCAGCAGGATGGTTGACATGGTCGCCCAGGTTGTGGAGGAGGAGCGCGAGCAGGCCGCTGCGGAGGGGCGGCTGGCCCCATGGCTGGCCCGGCTGGCCGGTCTGCGCTCCTGCCGGGAGATGCTCCGGGCGATACCCGGCCCCGGCCAGAGTTTGCGCCTGCTCGTTTCTGCCGAGGGGCCTCGGCCGGCCCTGGTCGCCCTCCTCCACGCCGAAGCACCGTGTCCCCTCCTCCTGGTCACCCCCGGCCCCGAGGTTGCCCGCCGCCTCTACGAGGCCCTGCGCCTCTACAGCCCCCACCCCCAGGCGGTCCTCTTTTACCCGGCCGGCGACACCCGTCCCTACGAGCGCATGTCCCCTGACCCCGCCCTGGTGGCCCAGCGGTTGACCGCCCTGGAGCGGTTGCGGCAGTGGCGGGGGCAAGAGACCCCGCCGCTCATCGTCGCCGAGGCGCGGGCGATCCTCCAACCGACCCTCTCCCCGGTCGAATGGGAACAGGCTTCCCAGCAAGTCCGCCGCGGAGGGCGATTGCCCCTGGAGACGACCACCCGGCAGTGGATCGAGTGGGGCTACCGGCCGGCCCGGCTGGTCACCGCGGTAGGTGAGATCGCCCGCCGGGGGGGCATCGTGGACATCTACCCGCCCACCTCCCCCCTGCCCCTGCGCATCGAACTGGTGGGGGACGAGGTGGAGAGCATCCGCCAGTTTGACCCGGCCGGCCAGCGTTCGCTGCGCCAGGTAGCCTCCTTCCTTGTCCTGCCGCCGCAGGAGGTGCCCTGGTGGCAGCGGGGGCAGGTAGTTGCCTACCTCCGGCGGGCCGCCGACGCGGGCCTGCGCCCCGAAGTGGCCGACGAACTGGCCCGCGATCGCTCCTACCTGGAGCAGGGCATCCACTTTGAGGGGATCAACCTGTATGCCCCGCTCTTTCAGGAGGAAAGAGCCGGCCTGCCTGACCACCTCCCGGAGGAGGCCCTGGTCGTCCTGGAGGAACCGGAGCAGGTCCGGGCTGCCCTCCAGGACCTCCACGAGCAGGCCGAAGGGGTGCGCTTTGACCTGGTTCAGGCGGGCGAACTGCCGGCCGATTTTCCCCTGCCCTACCCTTCTCCAGAGGAGATTACCGCCCGGTTGTCCCATCATCCCCGGGTGGAGATCTCGGCGGCCCTTCCCGCAGAGGAGGAAACCAGACCGCTGGCCCTGCCCTTTGCCCCGCTGCGCCTCTACGGTGGCCGGTTGAAAGAGGTGCTGGCAGAGGTGGCCGAGCGGCGGCAGGCGGGGGAGAGTGTCATCCTGGTCAGTCACCAGGCCGCCCGGTTGGAGCACCTGCTGCGCGAGCGAGGGCTCACCCCGCAGGCGGGACGGCTGGAGGTGATCGCCGGCCGGCTACCGGTCGGGGGGTGGGCCTGCCCGGAGGCGCACCTGGCCCTCCTCAGCGACCGCGAAATCCTGGGGTGGGCCCCGCCCCGCCGCCGCGCCCTGGTGCGCCGGCCACGCCAGGAACGGGCCCGCGAGGACCTGCTCCAGCAACTCCGCGTGGGCGATTATGTCGTCCACGAAGACCACGGCTTTGCCGTCTATGAGGGGTTGGTCCACCTGGCCCTGGCCGACGGCGTGGAGCGCGAGTACCTCTACCTGCGCTACGCCGGCTCCGACCGGCTCTACGTCCCTGTGGACCGGGTGGACCGGGTGCGCCGCTATATCGGCGCGGGCGAGGCCCCGCCGGCCCTGCACCACCTGGGCACGGCCGACTGGGAACGCACCAAGGCCCGCGTCCGCAAGGCGGTGACCGATATGGCCCGGGAACTCCTCGAACTCTACGCCGCCCGCGAGGTGGCCCAGGGCTTTGCCTTTTCCCCCGATCAACCCTGGCAGGCCGAACTGGAGGCCGCCTTCCCCTACATCGAGACCGAAGACCAACTCCGCGCCGTGGCCCAGGTCAAAACCGACATGGAAAAGCCCCGACCGATGGACCGCCTGGTCTGCGGCGACGTCGGCTATGGCAAGACCGAGGTGGCCCTGCGCGCCGCCTTCAAGGCCGTCCTCGATGGCAAGCAGGTCGCCGTACTCGTGCCGACGACCGTCCTGGCCCAACAGCACTTTCGGACCTTCCAGGAGCGGTTGGAGCCGTTCCCGGTAAATGTGGAGATGCTCTCCCGCTTCCGCCGACCGGGCGAGCAGAAACAGATCGTCGAGCGACTGGCCCAGGGAGAGGTGGATATCGTCATCGGCACCCACCGGTTGCTCTCCCGGGATGTTTCCTTCAAAGATCTGGGCCTGGTCATCGTGGATGAAGAGCAACGGTTTGGGGTACGGCACAAGGAGCATTTGAAAAAGTTGCGCCGGGAGGTGGATGTGCTCACCCTGACGGCCACGCCGATTCCCCGCACCCTGCACATGGGCCTGACCGGCCTGCGCGATATGAGCGTGATCGAGACGCCGCCGGAGGAGCGGGTGCCGCTCCGCACCTACGTCGTCCCCCGCGACGACCGGGTCATCCGGGGGGCCATCCTGCGCGAACTGGAGCGGGGCGGGCAGGTCTATTTCGTGCACAACCGGGTGCGCTCGATCTATCGGGTGGCCCGGCGGCTGGCCGACTTGGTTCCCGAGGCCCGCCTTGCCATCGCCCACGGCCAGATGCCGGAGCGGGACCTGGAGCGGGTCATGGTCGAGTTTGTCGAAGGCCGTTACGATGTGCTGGTCTGCACGACGATCATCGAGAGCGGGTTGGACATCCCCAATGTGAACACGATTTTGATAGACGATGCGGTGATGTTAGGGCTGGCCCAACTCTACCAACTGCGCGGCCGGGTGGGGCGGGGGGCCTTGCGGGCCTACGCCTACCTGCTCTACCGACCGGGCCTGCGGATGGGCGATGCGGCGCAGCGGCGCCTTCAGGCGATTCTAGAGGCCACCGACCTGGGGGCCGGCTTGCAGATCGCCATACGCGACCTGGAGATTCGCGGGGCGGGGAACCTTTTGGGCGCGGAGCAGAGCGGACACATCGCCGCGGTGGGGTTTGACCTCTACAGTCGCCTGTTGCGGCAGGCGGTGGAGGAACTGCGCCAAGAGGGCCGCCTGGCCGCCCCTGTCCCCGCCGGGCAGGAGGAGGGGCTCTCCGAGCCGGCCCCGGTCATCCTGGACCTGCCGCTCCCGGCCTATCTCCCCGCCACCTACGTGGACGACCCCGAGGTGCGCCTGCAGGTCTACCGCCGCCTGGCCGAGGTGCGCAACGCCCACCAGGTCCGCGAGATGGCCCGCGAACTGCGCGACCGCTTTGGCGAGCCGCCGCCGGAGGCCCGCATGCTCCTGGACTTGCTCCGGTTGAAGGTGCTGGCACTGCGGGCCGGCGCGTGCGAGGTCCGCGCCCATGATGGAGAAATTCACATCCGTTTCCCCGAGGGAAGCCGGCCCCAGGTGCCGCTGAAGGACCTGCCCCTCTGGCTGCGCCGCCGTCTGCGCGTCCAGGCTAACCTGGTGCGGCTGGAACGGCAGGGCTTGGGGGAACGGTGGCCGGAGGTCCTACGGCAGGTGCTGGTGGCGTTACCGCGGGGAGAGGAGGTGCCGGGGTGAAGGAACGCCCCTGGCTGCGCCCCCTGCTCTGGGGGATACTCCTGGTAGACCTGGTGGCGGCCGCCCTGCTGCCCCCCTGGATGGACGACGACACCCGCCGCCACATCGCCGAGACGGGGCTGCTGCGGGTGGGACTGGACCCGGCCTATCCTCCCTTTGAAAACGAGGTCAACGGAGACCTCGTCGGGTACGATGTGGACCTGGCCCACGCCCTGGGGAAAGAACTGGGACTGGAGGTCGTCTTTGTCCCGACCGGCTACGACGGCCTCTACGATGCCCTCCTCTCGGGGCAGATTGACCTGATCCTCTCCTCCTACCCCTACAGTCCGGAACTGTGCCGGCGGGAGCGCTGCACCGGGCCCTACTTCCAGGCCGGCCAGGTGCTGGTGGTACGCCGGGGGAGCGGCATCGCCGGCCCGGAGGACCTGGCCGGCCGCTCGGTCGGAGTCGAGTGGGGCAGCAACGGCGATGCCATCGTCCGCCGCTGGGAGGCGGCCGGCCAGGTCGGGGAGCGGGTGGCCCTGATGGGGCCGCAAGAGGCCCTGGATGCATTGCCGGCCGGCCGGGTGGACGCGGTGGTCGTGGACCGCATCTCGGCCCTCCTTTGGAGCGGGGAAGGGACCCTCGTGCTGGAGCCGGCCCTGGAGGACGAGTCGTTCGTCATCGTGGTGGCCCGGCGGAGCGTCTGGCTGCACCGGCAACTTGAGCAGGCGCTGCGGCGGTTGCGCCAGGCGGGCTTTTTAAAAGAACTGGAGGCCCGCTGGATGCAAGGGCCGTAGGGACAGGCAACCCTCCACCACCCCATCGGCAAGCGGTGTGCGCACCGAGGGGGCGGCCTTGAATGCCCTCCCCGTGAAGCGGCCAGGTGGGCTAGAACTGCCTACCCCTTGCCTTTGCGAATCGCGTTCAGGTCCTCGGCGATACGAAAGAGGACCACCACAACCTCCAGCCAGATGCGCGCAAAGACCATGTAGAGGATAAAGACGATCGGCGAGGCGATCAACGCCAGCAGGCCTACCCACCATTGCAGGGCAAACCCTCGAATGATAAAGCCGATCGCCCCCAGGCCGGCCAGCACGACCAGAATGCCGTAGATGATCGAGACGATCGTCGGCGTGACAAAGGTCTGGAAGGAAAAGTCGAACAGTTTCCCGAAAAAGTTGGGCTGCTTTTCGAGGCTTTCCATCACACTTTCCTTTCTGCTATTCTAGAGGGCAACTCGCTATGGATGATTGTATCAGACGGAATCGCCATTGTCAATAGTCACCCAACGCCGGGACGCGCAATCCCACGCCAACCGCCGCTACCCGGCTATGGACGCACCTCTCGCATGACCGGCCGGCCACTCCCATCGTCCAGCGGCCGCGGCTGTACGTCATCCACGATACGGCCGGGGACCCAGACGGCCTTCTCAACCCCTTCCCGCGAGAGCACCACCCAGAGCAGGGCGGCGTCGCGGGCGATGTCGTGGTCGTCAATGTCAAAGACGAAATCGCCCAGGCTGTAGGCAACCAGGGTGCTGCCGATCCACTCCACCTCCTGGGGGGCATGGGGGTGGTGGCCGATGACCAGGGCGGCCCCGCCCTCGGCGGCGGCCTGGGCGAGTTGCCGCTGGGTGGCGTCGGCGGTGGGGCTGTACTCGATGCCCCCGTGCAGATGCACGATCACCAGGTCGGCCTGCTGGCGGGCCTGAGCCACCGCCTGGCGCAGTTCCGCCGCCTCCCCCCAGGCCACCCCCTCCTGCGGGGCAATGGCCACGGTGCGGCCGAGAAAGGCCAGTCGCAACCCCTGCACCTCCAGGAAAACCGGCGCGTAGGGCTCCTTCCCGGCCCCGACGGCGGCAATCCCGGCCCCCCGAAGCACGGCGACCGTCTCCGTCAGTCCCTCCCAACCCAAGTCGCGGGCGTGGTTGTTGGCCAGCGTCAGCAGGTCAAAGCCGGCCTCGCTCAGCCCGGAGACCAGCCCCGGGTGGCCGCGGAAGGTGTAGGTCTTGCGCAGCGGCGTCCCCCCGTCGGCCAGGACGCACTCCAGGTTGCCGGTGGTGATGTCGGCCTGCTCCAGGAGCGGCCGGAACGGCTCGAAGGGAAAGGAGGCCCCGTACACCAGCATGCGCGACTCGACGGCCCGCCCGATCATGACGTCGCCGACGGCGGCCAGGGTAATCTGGCCCTCCTGGGGTTGGGGCAGGGCAACCTCGGCCGGCCAGCGCTCCAGCGTTGCAACGACCGGCTGCCGCTCGCCCTCGCTCCCCTGCGGGTCGCCGGCAAAGGCGTAGAGGTGGTGGCTGGCGCGGGCCAGGAGTTCGTCGCGGCCATCGCCGTCCAGGTCCAGGGCCAGCAGACCGTGGACGCGAAAGGGCACCCAGGTGCGCCCGCGTACCCGGCCGTAGGCGTCGAGGAGGACGATCTCGCCGCCGTCGGTGCCGACGACGATCTCGGGCTCGCCGTCCCCCTCCAGGTCCGGGTGGGCGATGGCCCAGACGCCCCGTTCCAGCGGAGCGAACCAGCGGGTGCGGCCGGCCGGGTCCAGGACGAGCAGGCCGGCCTCCTCCCCGGCCACGCCGGCCAGGAGGTCCGGTTGGCCGTCTTTCCCCAGGTCCAGCACTGCGGTCGTCGCCACCGGGCCGGACAGGGCCAGCTCCAGGCGAACCTCGCCCTCGGCGGAGAGGTGCCCAAGCAGGCCCTCCTGCCCGCCGGCCAGCACCCCGCCCTCCAGCGGGGTCAGACCCCGGAGATACCCCGCGCCGCCACGTGCCCAGAGGAGGACGCCGGCGGTGTCCAGGGCCTGGACAACCCCGCTCTCCGTGCTCAGGAGGATACTGCGGTTGTGCATCCCACCCCGCTGGACAAAGGCGGTCGGCGCGCCGGCGGTCTCGGCCTGCCAGAGCGGGGTGCCGTCGGGCAGAAAGGCCCAGGCCCGGCCGGGCCGGACGCCGGCCAGCACCTCGGGCCGGCCGTCGTCATCCAGGTCGGCGGTGGCGATCGCCGTCACCCGGCCGCCCAGGGGTTGCTGCCAGAGGAGGGCCCCCTCCGCACTGAAGGCCAGGAGCATGCCGTTCTCGGAGCCGCTCAGGACCTCGGCGATGCCGTCGCCGGTTAGGTCGGCCACCGCCAAGCCAAAGACAGAGCCGCCGGTGTCAACCTCCCAGTAGGTCTCGCCGGCCGCGCCGACGACGTAGAGGCGGCGGTTGTAGGAGGCGATGACGATCTCGGATTGGCCGTCCCGGTTCAGGTCGGCGGGGAGGAAATCGAGGAGGATGTCACTGTCCCAGGGGGCCCAGACCCAGCGGCGCACCAAGCCCAGCGGGGTGGGCGGAGGTGGCGTGGGGGTGGAGACAGGTATGGGGGTGGAGGTGGGAGGGGGCGCACTCCTCTTCGCGTCCCTGCGGCTGCTGGGAGTGAGGTCCGCGAGCCAGCTCGCGGCCTTCCTGCGCGTGGGCAATCCGGCCAAGGGCATGCCGCCAGTCACGATGAGCGACACCGAGTTGCCGGAGCTGCTGGCCTACCTGCGCTACCTGGCCGCTACCTTCACGCCGGCTGCCAGCGCGGGTGAACAGCTCGCCAGCGGTCCCGGTGTGCAGGATTTCGTGCCGGTCACCG
>FWWM01004356.1_pt1 | contig 30931 bp, 30 predicted proteins | sample 2228351 | NCBI WGS metagenome assembly FWWM01 (sample SAMEA103939774, study PRJEB20133) | metagenome | reverse complement strand
GGCCGCGCTTGAGCATCACCGGTTTGCCCGACTCGCCGGCGGCTTGCAAGAGCAGGTAGTTCTGCATGTTGCGGGCGCCGATTTGCAGGATGTCGGCATACTCGGCCACGGTGGGGATATCCCTGTCGCTCATGACCTCGGTGACGATGGCCAGCCCCGTGGCTTCCTTCGCTTTGCGAAGGAGCCGGAGGCCGTCGATCTCGAGTCCCTGGAAATCGTAGGGTGAAGTGCGGGGCTTGAACGCGCCGCCGCGCAGCAGTTTTCCGCCCCCCGCGGCCACCGCCTCGGCGGCCGCCATAATCTGCTCCTCGGATTCCACCGAGCAGGGTCCGGCCATGACGACGAACTCATCGCCGCCGATGGGCGTTCCGTTGACTTTGATGACCGTGTTCTCCTTGCGAAACTCGCGGCTGACGAACTTGTAAGGGGCGGAGATGGCCACGGCCTTTTCCACCTGGGGGAGCGCTTCGAGCGCCTCCAGGCACGGGGTGACGTCGCCGATGCCGATGGCTCCGATGACGACGCGCTCGACCCCCTCGATGGTGTGGATCTTGTAGCCGAACTCGCGGATGCGCTGGCAGACGGCCTCGATCTCTTCTTTGGTCGCGTGCTTTTTCATGGAGATGATCATTGCTGCCTCTTCACGGGGACCCTTCTCCCCAAATAAAAAACCCACTCACCGCGAGTGGGTTGGTTCGCTCGATTTTTCCTACCGCCTACGCCAACGCCACTCGCCGCGGTTCAGGCAAAGTGCCAGAACCGAAAGCTAAACGAGCTGGCGTAGGCGTACAGCATGAACAGATTCATAATAAGGCAACCGGGCACTGAATGCAAGGGCCCGGAGGCGAAAATTTCTCTTTCCCGGCACAGCCTGCCCCGAGGCGCCCCGAACGGTTGCCGACTCGGATTCAGCTCGGCGTTACCACAGGAACTTTAGGCCGAACTGAATCTGGCGGGGAGCGTTGGCCTGCGAAGTGACACGGCCGAACGAGCTGGAGGTGACGCTGGTGTTGGGCGAGCCGAACCGCGGCGTGTTGAATGCGTTAAAGAACTCGGCGCGGAACTGGGTCAGCAGCTTTTCGGTAATGTTGAACTCTTTCAACAGGGAGAGATCCCAATTGCGAACGCCGTCGCTGCGGATGTCGGGCGAATAGACGGAGTGGTTGCCCAAGGTGAACGGCGGCGGCTGACTGAAGACGCTGGTATCGAAGTATTCGTCGAGCCGGTCCTGGACACGGCCGCTCTTTTTGCCGCTCCGGCCGTTGTTGTTGGGGTTGGTCATGTAGCCGAAGATGCCGGCGGTGTTACTGGCGGTCAGGCGCAGCGGGGTGCCGGTCTGGTAGGTGACGATTCCGTTAACCTGCCAGCCGCCGAACAGAGCCTGGCGGAGACCAGAGGCGCCGCTGCCGAAAGGGCGTCTGCGGCCGAAGGGGAGCTCATACAGGAAGCCGAGCACGAAGCGGTGAGCGATGTCGGAATCGGAAAGGGCACGACTGGCAGCGACGTCGTAGGTGTTCTGGTGACGGATATTGGTGTCGATGAGCTTGGCCCAGGTGTAGGAACCCTCGAATTGCAAGCCGCCGGAGAACCGCTTTTTCAACGTGTTCTGCCAGGAGTGGTAGATCGAGTTCGAGCCGGCGTCGTACAACGGCACAATCGAGGTGAACTGCGGGTAGGGGCGGAGCAGTTGGGCCCGGCTGATCCTGGGCGACAGGTGCACGCCGTTGTTGACGATTCCGTAGAAAGGGTTGTCGACCAGTTCGTTCAGTTTGGAACCCAACGCCATGTGTTTGGGATCGAGCTGATTGATATCCATGCCGCTCTCGGTGCTGCGATGCAAATAGAGGCCCCGGTTGGCCAGGTAGGCGGATTCCAGCAGCATCTTGCCCGGCAGCTCGCGCTGGATGGTGAAATTCCACACGATATTCCATGGCGACGGGGAATCCTGGAGGAAGGCCTGCAAATTGGCCCCGGCCTGGGTTAGCAGGCCGTCGGCGGCGCCCGGCACGTCGCGGAAGCCCTCGGGGTAGGGATTGCTGAGAGTATTAAAGGGTGTCAGGCCGCCGTCGACAGAGGTGACCCAGAGGTACTCGACCCGAAAGCCGAAGGGGCCGACGGTACCCTGGGCGGCCTGGCGAGATGGCCCGAAGTAATGCCCATAGCCGGCGCGGATGACGGTCTTGCTGTCGAGCTGATAAGCGAGGCCGATGCGAGGACCGACATTGTTGAGGTCCTTGTGGAACTGCGTCCGGGGATTGCCGTCGACGCCGACAAACCGGACGCCGCCGGTGAGATGGCTTAAGCCGGGCACTTGCGCGGCCAGGGGCGACGGGGCGAACCGGTCGAACCAGTTCATCCGGTTATAGCGCTCGGTGCGGGGGAAGTCGATTTCGTAGCGGATGCCCAAGTTCAGGGTGAGCTTGCTGGTGAGACGCCAGTCGTCCTGGAGGTACCAGGCATGGTAGAAGCTTTGGGACGCGACGTTCTTCCAGTTACGGATGAGGGTATTGCCGGAGGTGCCGGTGCCCAACAGCAGCGAAGCCATGCTGTTGCCGGCTGTGGAACTGGCCCTGTTGGGATCTGGGCCCTGGGTGAAGCCGGCGCTGAAGCCGAAGGTGCCGGCGGCGCGCGCCTCCCAGACATTGACGCGAATGAGCTGTCCTTCCCAGCCGAACTTGAGCGAGTGCTTGCCCACTATTTTCGTCAGGTTCGCTAGGGCGCTGTAGGTCATGAAGGCATTCCATCGATGGTCGCTACCGCCCAGATTGACAAAGCCGCTGGCGGCGAAGCGGGGGAACATCTGCCGGTCGACCACCCGGTCCATGTCGGCGGGCAGGCCCAGGCTGGAGGGCCGGAAGCCGAGTCCCTGGTTGTCGTAAATGAAAAGCGACCGCGACAAGCCAAGGCGCGCTGTTAGGATCGTGGCCGGGTCGACCGTGTTGGAGTAGTCAATGGACGCGGACGGCTGGCGCACCCCCTGCTCGACGCGACCCTCGGCGATGGCCAGGTCGCCGGGGAAAAGCACCGGCGGGGCGTCGAGATTCTCGCGCCAAGAGAAGCGCACGAACATACGCTGGCTGTCGGTAAAGTAGTGGTCGACGCGGGCGTCGACTTGGTCCTGGTCCAGCCGGCGAGAGCCGGTGTTGTAGTAATTGTTCTGGTTGGTGACCGGATTGCCCTGGGTGTTGGAGGGGGGGTAATACTTGATAACGTTAAGAGCCACCGGATCCATCATTATTGCCGGCACGAGGTTGCCCGGAAACGGGTCACGTACAAACCCACCGGAGGCCTTGGCGCGGGTGGTGTAAGGATTGAAGATCTGAATGAGCCGTCCATTGCCGGCGAAGGTCTGCGAGAAGTCGCCGGCGCGCTGAAGGGCGGTCGGCACAGTAGTCGTGATGCTAGTGAAGCTGCGCTGGCGTAGGCCCTCATAGTTGGCCAGGAAGAACGTGCGGTTGCGCCGGATTGGGCCGGAGAGGTGAGCGCCGAACTGATTCCGCTTGAAGCTGCCCAGTTCGCGCCCGAGGCGGTTGTTGAAGAAGTTATTAGCATCCAGCACGGAGTTCCGCAAAAATTCGAAGGCGCTGCCGTGAAACTCGTTCGTGCCGGACTTGTAAACGATGTTGATAATGCCGCCGTTGCTGCGGCCGAACTCCGCCGCATAGTTGGTGCTCACTTTAAATTCCGCGATGGCGTCGACCGGCGGAAAGGTCGAATTGCCCGAGGTGCCGTTGACAGTGGGGTGGGCGGTGCTGATTCCATCCACCATCACGTTGAGATAGGAGTCTCGGGAACCGCTGAGTCCGAACCCGGTTCCGTATGTCGAGCTCGGGCTGCCGGTGACGCCGGGCGTCAGGTAGAGCAGAGAGAAGACGTTGCGGGAGTTCAGCGGCAGCGAAACAATGCGCCGGTTGTCGACCACCTTGCCGAGGGTGGAGTCGGCGGTCTCCAGCAGCGGCGCATCGCCGACCACTTCGACGGACTCGCTGACCTCGCCGACCTGAAGAGTGACGTCGACGCGGGCCTGCTGTTGGATCTCCAGCACGATGCCCCGGCGCACGAAGGTTTTAAAGCCGGGCGCGGTAACCTCCACCTGGTAGACGCCGCGCTCCAGGTTGGCCACGGCGTAGTTTCCCATCTCATTGGCGGACGCCTCAAAGGTGCGGTTGGTGTCCAGACTGGTCACGCGGATGGACGCGCCGGGGACGACGGCGCCGTCCGGGTCGGTGACGGTGCCTAAAATACGGCCTGTGAACGACTGAGCGAACAGCGAGGAGGCGCTTACAGACAGGATCAATACGAAACGGCTTCTGAACGTCATGGGCTGCTCCTTAGGGAGGAATTTCAACCTCAGGCTCGATGGTAGCGGCCGTGTGTTACACACATATAACTCGGAAGTGACAGGTGAAAGAAATGTGCCGGGATGCCGGTGAGCCGGGATTTCCTTTTTTCAGCTCCCGGGAAGCTACAGTTGATACGCACCCCCGCATACGTGTCGAGCGGCGGTGCCGAATATGGACTGACGAGCAACTTGACGCCCGCTGCGGGCGTCTGCTAGGGTAGCTAGTGTCGTGCAGGTAAGGGTATTATTTTTCGGTATGTTAAAGGATGTGGCCGGGATGGCGGAGGAGGAAGCGGAATTCCCTGCCGGCGCGACCGTGGGGCAGGTCTTTGAGCACTATGCCGAGCGCTGTCCGCGCCTGCGGGACTACGAACACAGCATCGTGATTGCGCGAAATCAGGAGTTCTCCAGCCGGGCCGAGGAAGTGGCGGCGGGCGATGAGCTGGCATTTCTGCCGCCGGTGAGCGGGGGCTCAGGCAGGCACAGGCAGGAGATCCGCGACCCGGAAGGCCACTTTTTCGCCCTGACCAGGGAACCGATTGATACCCAGTCACTGAAGGAATATGTTTGCCGGGGTGAGGATGGGGCGGTCGTCGATTTCCAGGGGGTCGTGCGCAACAACTCGAATGGCCGGCGGACCCAGTACCTGGAATACGAATGCTACGAGCCGATGGCCGTAAGGATGATGGCGCAAATCGGCCGCGAGATTGCGGCCCGGCACGACATCGGCCGTATGGCCATCGTCCATCGGCTGGGGCGGCTGGGGATCGGCGAGACGAGCGTGGCGGTGGTGGTGAGCGCGGCGCACCGCAAGCCGGCGTTTGCAGCGGCGCTGGAGGGGATCGACCGGCTCAAGAAAACCGTCCCGATCTGGAAGAAGGAGTTCTTCGCCGACGGGGAGATGTGGGTGGAAGGAGAGTGGGACGAAAGTCTCCTTGAACGGCGATGAGGGAGGCGCGCCGCAGTTGGCGGATCGCGGCAGCGGCGGCGCTCGTGATGGGCGCCTGGGCACAGGAGCGCCGGACCGTATTCCGGGTGGAGGTCAGCCTCGTGCGGCTTCTGGTGACGGTGCGGACCACGGCCGGCGAGCTGGTCGGGGATCTCGGCAAGGAGGATTTCGAGGTCTTTGACAACGGGATACCGCAGGAAATCGCTGTCTTCGAACGCCGCACTGAGCAGCCGCTGTCGGTGGCGCTGCTGGTCGACACGAGCGGCTCAACGGCCATCAAGCTCAACGAGGAGATGGCCTCGGTGTTGCGGTTTCTGCGCCTTTTTTTCCAGCAGGCCAATCCTCGGGACGCCGTAACGTTGTACAGCTTCAGCCACGACGTAGTGCTGGAGAGCAGTTTCACGCAGCGCCTGGCACGGCTGGAACGGCAACTTAAGGAGTTGAGAGGCGAAGCGGGCACATCTCTGTACGACGCGATATTCTTCGCCTCGCGGGCGCTGGAAGGCCGCGAGGGGCGGCGGGTGATCCTGGTTGTGACCGACGGCGCCGACACGACGAGCGTGAAAAGCTTTCACCAGGCGCTGGAGGCGGCGCACCTGGCTGACGCAACGATCTACGGGGTGATGATCATCCCGGTCAAAAACGACCCTGGACGGAACGTCGGTGGCGAAAACGCGTTGATTTCATTGAGCACCGGGACAGGCGGCCGCGTCATTTCCCCGACGCTGGGCGAAGGGTTGAACGAGGCGTTTGAAACCATCCTGCGCGACCTCCGCACGCAGTATCTGATCGGGTATTACCCGAAGAACATACCGTACAGTAAGGACCGCTTTCACCGGGTGCGGGTGACGGTGAAGCGCCCGGATTTGCGGGTGTTGACGCGCAGCGGATATTATAGGGAGTTTGGGGAGGCGAGTTCCTCGGGCGCGGGACCGGGCGGTCCCCACCGCCACCGACAATAACCCGCCAGTGTGGAGAGCCTGTGGCCAAGAAAGCAGCAAAGAAGGAAGGCAAGAAGAAGGAGCCCGCGAAGAAGCGCGCGCCGGAGTACACGCACGAGGAAGTGCGATACCTCAAGTATTTGATTGACAATGACATTCCGATTCGCGTGCGCCTGGCCGACAACGAGGATGTGGAAGGAACCATCGAGTACTACGACACCTCGTTCATCCGGCTGACGCGAACCGAAGGCCCCAACCTGTTCATCTTCAAGCACGACATCAAGTACCTGTACGAGGTTCCGGAATAAGGCAGCCTGGCGATGCCGTCATTTTTGGAAACCAGCATGGAGATCGCGCGGGAGGCCGGCGCCGTGCTGTCTCACTACTTCGAGCGGCGCCTCGGGTTTGAATACAAGGGGGCGCACGACCTGATCACCGCGGCCGACACGGCCTCCGAGGAGTTGGTAGTGGGCCGGCTTCGGTCACAGTTTCCGACGCACGGCATCGTCGCCGAGGAGACCGGAAGTCACGACGGGTCGTCGGAATACCGCTGGTATGTCGATCCCCTGGACGGTACGACGAACTTCGCGCACGGGTTCCCGGTATTCAACGTCACGCTGGCGCTGGAGCGCGCCGGGGAACTGCTCACGGGCGTCATCTACGACCCGACGCGGTCGGAGATGTTCGCCGCCGAGCGCGGCGGCGGGGCGTACCTGAACAACCGGCGCATTGGGGTATCGAAGACCGAGCGGCTGGAAGAAAGCCTTTTCGCCACCGGCTTCCCGAACTGGCGGCGGCACAAAGATGTCAACGTCCACTTCTTCCACCAGGTAGCTATGGTTTCGCACGGCGTACGGCGGGCGGGTTCGGCGGCTCTCGATCTGGCCTACGTCGCGTGCGGGCGTTTGGACGGCTTCTGGGAGTTCGGGCTGAACCCGTGGGATGTGGCGGCGGGCGCCTTGCTGGTGGAGGAGGCGGGAGGCCGGGTGACCGACATGCGCGGCCGCCCGTCAAGGCTCGGCAAGCCGCACATCCTGGCCACCAACGGGGCCATCCACGGACAGATCCAGGAGCTCTTCGCGGAGATCTTCCACGGCCGGTACCGGGTGCCGCTCCCCCAACTAACGGCCCCGGAGGACTGACGGCGGGCCGGTTTTGCGCCCGGGGCCCGCGAAAAGTTGTTGAGAGTCCTTTACTTTCAACCAGATAAGATGCTACCCTGAGTTACTTCGCATGCGTACGGTTGACTTGATCCAGCGGAAGCGGGACGGCGACGAGCTGACCCCCGAGGAAATCATCGCCTTGACGGAAGGCTACTTGCGCGATGAAGTGCCGCCGTATCAGATGGCGTCGTTCCTGATGGCGGTCTACTTTCGGGGGATGACCGACCGCGAAGTGAACGCCCTGACGGACTGTCTGCTGCGGACCAGCCAGCCCATCGACTTGTCCTCGGTGCCGGGCGTCAAGGTCGACAAGCACTCAACCGGCGGCGTGGGCGATAAGACGAGCATGATCGCCGCGCCATTAGCGGCGTCGGCCGGGGTCGTCGTGCCCATGTTCGACAGCCGCTCGATCGGGCACACCGGCGGCACGCTGGACAAGCTGGAGTCGATTCCCGGCTTCCGCACCGATTTGAGCTATGACGAGTTTCGCACGCAGCTCAACCGGATCGGCATCGCCTACATGGCGTTGAGCCCGCAGGTAGTCCCCGGCGACGGCAAGTTGCGTGTGTTGCGGGAGTTCACAGCGACGGTGGAGTCCATCCCGCTGCTGGCCACGTCGATTATGGCGCGCAAGCTGGCCACGGGCCTGGACGGGACGGTGCTGGATGTGAAGGTCGGCTCGGGCGCCTCCATCCAGCGCCAGGTGGATGCCCGGCGGCTGGGACAAACGATGGTGAATATCGGGCGGCGGCACGACAAAAAGGTTCAGGCGCTGATTACCGACATGAACCAGCCGCTGGGTTACGCCATCGGCAACGCGGTGGAGGTGATGGAGGTCTCGCAGACGTTGCAGAACGTCGGGCCGACCGATCTGACGCGGCTGGCGCTGGAGCTGGCGGCGCGGATGATCTACCTGGGCGAAGTCACCGCGACACTGGAAGAGGCCCGTGAGATGGCGCAAGCGAAGCTGCTGGACGGATCGGGCTACCGCAAGTTCAAGGAAGTGATCGAGGCGCAGGGGGGCAACCCGCAGGTGTTGGACCGCTTTGACCTGCTGCCGAACGCCAGCGGAGTGCGCGAGGTGGCCTCGCCGCGAAGCGGCTACGTGAGCGCGATCGACGCTAAGGATATCGGTCTGGCCTCCGGCATGATCGGGGGCAGCCGCGAGACCAAGGACGGAACAATCGATCCGGCGGTCGGCATCATCCTCGAGGTCAAGGTCGGCCAGAAGCTGGAGGAAGGAGCGATACTGTGCCGCTTGTACTACACGCGCGAGGATCGTCTGGACGAAGCGGCGCAGGCCGTCGAAGATGCCTTTCGAATCTCGCAGCAGCCGCCGGAAGAGCGCGAACTGATCCTCGAGGTGGTGGGCTGAGATTCTTGCCAACGCAGCGTGATTGCTGAAGCAGTTCAGTTCCTGTGCAGGAAGACCGCGCTGCGCCCGCGCATCGCGGTGGTGCTGGGCAGCGGGCTGGCCGGCGCCGAGGAGGGGATGGACGTGGCCACCGAGATACCTTACGCCGACATCCCGGGCTGGCCGCGCCCGACCGTGGAAGGCCACAGCGGAAAGCTCGTGGTCGGGTATCTGGGTGGCCCGGCGGTCGCGATCGCCTGCGGGCGAGTACACCTGTACGAAGGCTACAGTGCGCGCGAGGTGGTGTTCAGCGTGCGGGTGCTGGGCCGGTGGGGGGTGCGCTCGCTCGTGCTCACCAACGCCGCCGGCGCGGTCAATCCCTTATTGCGGCCCGGGCAACTCGCGGTGATCTCGGACCACATCAACCTCCAGGGGGTGAATCCGCTGGCCGGACCCGGGGAGGAAGATTTCGGACCGAAGTTTCCGGACATGACCCAGGCGTACTCGAAACGCTACCGCGAGTTGGCGCTGGAGACAGCCCGCACGCTGGGCATTCGGCTCGCCGAGGCAATCTACGCCGCCGTTCCGGGCCCGTCTTTTGAGACGCCCGCCGAGGTCCGGTACTTGCGGGCGATCGGCGCTGATCTGGTGGGAATGTCCACGGTGTTGGAGGTGATCGCAGCGCGACAGATGGGCATCGAGGTGCTCGCCTTGTCCTGTGTCAGCAATCTGGCCGCCGGTCTGGGGGGCGCACCGCTGACCCACGAGGAGGTGCTGGCGGCAGGCGCAGCGCCGCGGCAGACCGTGCGGAGATTCCTCCAGGCGTTAGTGCCAAGGCTCGGGAGCTGAATCGAATGCCGAACCCAACCAGTGAGCAGTTCCGGGCGGGCTTGATCCAGATGGCCTGCTCGAGGGACCCCGAGGAGAACCTGGAGAAGGCGATCTGGAGGATCCGCGAGGCGGCGGGCCGCGGGGCGCAGGTCATTTGTCTCCAGGAGCTGTTCCGGTCCCAATATTTCTGCCGCGAGGAGAATCCGGAGCTGTTCTGTTTCGCGGAACCGATACCGGGACCGACAACGGAGCGGCTGGGCGCACTGGCGGCGGAGTTGGGGGTCGTGATCATTGCGTCCGTGTTTGAGCGCCGGGCGGCGGGGCTATATCACAATACGGCGGCGGTGTTGGACGCTGACGGCGAGCTGGCGGGCATATACCGCAAGATGCACATCCCCGACGACCCGCTGTACTACGAGAAGTTCTATTTCACTCCCGGGGACCTCGGCTTCCGGATTTTCGAGACGCGCTACGCACGGATCGGGGTCTTGGTGTGCTGGGACCAGTGGTACCCGGAAGCGGCCCGGCTGGTGAGCTTGCGGGGCGCAACCATCGTGTTCTATCCGACGGCCATCGGCTGGCACCCGGCCGAAAAAGAGACTCACGGCGCCGCCCAGCTCGATGCGTGGCGCACGGTGCAGCGCGGCCACGCGATCGCCAACGGAATCTACGTGGCGGCGGTCAATCGCGTCGGCTTCGAGGGCAGCGAGCAGAGCGGTCTGGAGTTCTGGGGCTCCTCGTTCGTCGCCGGTCCGTTCGGCGAGATCCTGGCGGAAGCGCCCGCCGACAGGGAGGAGATCCTGGTCGCCGAGTGCGATCCGCGGCGGATCGAAGAGGTGCGGCGCAACTGGCCGTTCTTGCGGGACCGTAGAACCGACGCCTACGGCGAGATCGGCAAGCGATGGCTGGAATGAGCGGCTGGCGGATGCCCGCCGAGTGGGAGCCGCACGAAGCCACCTGGCTCGGCTGGCCGCACGAGCGGACCGACTGGCCCGGAAAGTTCGCCCCGATCCGCTGGGTCTGCGCCGAAATCGTCCGCCACTTGGCCCGGCGGGAGCGCGTGCGAATTCTCGTGCAGGACCGGGATGCCGGCGAACAGGCCCGGCGCACGCTCAGGGCAGCCGGGGTGCACATGGAGGCGGTCGAGTTCTACATTTGCCCCACCGACCGCGGCTGGCTGAGGGACTCCGGGCCGATCTTCGTCAAGAATGCGGCCGGGGAAGTGGCCGTCACCAACTGGCGGTTTAACGCCTGGGCCAAGTACGGCAACTGGCGGCGCGACAACCGGGTGCCGGGCGTGGTGGCGCGGCGGTTGCGGATGCCGCAGACGCCGGTCCCGCTCGTGCTGGAAGGCGGCAGCATCGACGTCAACGGCCGGGGGACGCTGTTGGCGACCCAGGAATGCCTGCTCAGTCCCGTCCAGGCGCGCAATCCGGGGGTCTCGAGGGAAAAGCTCGAGCGGGCGTTTGCCGAATACCTCGGCGTGCGGCATGTGCTTTGGCTCAACCGCGGCATCGCCGGAGACGATACGCACGGCCACGTGGATGACATCGCGCGTTTCGTGAATCCGAACACGGTGGTGGCCGCGGTGGAAGACGACAAAACCGAGCTGAATTACGAGCCGCTGCGGGAAAATCTGGGACGCCTACGGCGCATGAGGGACCAGGACGGGCATCCGTTGCGCGTGCATACGCTGCCGATGCCCGAGCCGGTCTATTTCCGCGGCCGGCGGCTGCCGGCGAGCTATGCGAACTTTTACATCGCCAACGGAGTCGTTCTCGTTCCCACCTTCAACGACCCCAAGGACCGGCGCGCGCTGAACACCCTGGCGAAACTGTTCCCCGACCGCGAGGTGGTGGGGATCTACTCGCGCGACCTGGTGCTCGGGCTGGGCACGATTCACTGCCTGACGCAGCAGCAGCCCGCCTCAGGAGGCTAGCAGCAGGACCTTCAGGACGCCCTTGGAGGCGGCCAGAGCGAAGGCCTCCGGGGCGCGCTCGAGCGGCATTCGGGCGGCGATCATCTCCTCGAGCCGGATTGTACCTTGACGGAGCAGACGCAAGGCGGGTTCGAAGCGGCCGCAGCGGGAACCGACGAGCGTGATTTCATTCACCACCACCGGCGCGGTGTCCAGCTCCACCAAGCCGTGCACGGTCGATTTCAGGATCACCGTGCCTCGGGGACGAGCCAGCTTCACCGCGGCGGGCAGGCCGGCCGCCGAGCCGGTGGCTTCGACGACCCAATCGTAGGCGGCTTCCGGCAGCTTCCTCCCGGCCAGTTGCACGTCGACGCCGGCGGCTTCGGCGATTCGAAGCTTGCTCCGGTGGCGGCCGAACAAACGGACCTCGGCGCCCCAGGCACGCAAGACCTGCGCGATCAGCAGCCCGAGTTTTCCATCCCCGAGCACGGCTACGGCCGCGCCTTTGGGAATGCGGACCTGATCCAAGATCTCGCAGGCGGCCGCCACCGGCTCGGCAAATACCGCGTGCTCATCGGGGATGGAGTCCGGGACCGGATGGAGGTTCACCTCCGGCAGGGTGAGGTAGTTGGCAAAAGCGCCAGGATGGCCCAGAATCCCCAGCACGGCGCGTTTGGGACAATGCCGGCCTAAGCCCCGGCGGCACCAGTCGCAGGCGCCGCAGGCCAAATTGATCTCGCCGACGACTCGCCGGCCGATCATGTCCGGCGTGTCGGCCTCGACCACCTCGCCAACGAACTCATGCCCCGGGCGGCCCCGGAAGCGGTAGTATCCGCGGAGGAGTTCGAGGTCGGTATTGCAGATTCCCGCGGCCAGCAGGCGAATGAGCGCGAAGCCCGGCGGGCGCCGCGGCAGCGGCGCTCTGCGTACCATCACGCGACCGTTTTCGAGGTGGACGGCGCGCATCAGCCCCCGATTATAGCGTCCTCAAGGCTCCTGCCCTGCCCTCCGCCATCCAGGGAGGCGATTTTGTTATCTTGAAGGCATCTTGATGGGCTTCCGCCGTCTGGGATCACTCCTTCTCATTGCCTTCCTCGCCCTGCCGGGCGCTGCGCAGGAACTGCCTTCGGCGGATGCGGAACGCTACCGGGCTCACGTGGCCATTCTGGCCGATCCGGGCATGGAGGGCCGCGGGGCAGGCACCCAGGGACTGCTGCGGGCGCGGGATTACATCGCGGACCAGTTCCGCAAGCTGGGCCTGGAACCAGCCGGTGAAAACGGCACGTTCTTCCAGGCCTTCACGGTCACCACGGGAGCCGACCTGGGCCCTGAGAACCGCCTGGCGGCGCGGCTGGACGGCGATGAACACAGCCTCGTACCGGGCCGGGATTACCTTCCGTTGAGCTTTTCCTCCAACGGCCAGGTCACCGCGCCGGTGGTGTTTGCCGGCTACGGGATCTCGGCGGACGAATTCAACTACGACGATTTCTCCGGCCTGGATGTGCGCGGAAAGATCGTGATCGTGCTTCGCTATGAGCCGCCGAGCTTCAACCCCGAAAAGGACGGCCAGCGGACGCACCATTCGCACGTGATCTCGAAAGCGATTAATGCGCGCGACCGCGGCGCGCGGGCGGTGATCCTGGCCAACGGCCTACTCGAGAAGGGCGAAGAAGACCTCCTGCTGCGGTTCGGCAGCGTCTCGGGCCCGGAAGACGCCGGCATCTTGATCGTGCAGGCCAAGAACGAGGCGGTGGAGCGCTGGCTGGGCGCGGCGGGCCGTTCGCTGCTCGAGCTCCAGCGTCAGATCAACCACGCGTCCGAACCCCGTTCTTTCGCGCTGCCGGAGTCGCTGAGCTTGTCTTTGAGGGTCGATATCCGGAGAAAGCACGCCACGGTGTACAACGTCGCCGGCTACGTGCCGGGCCGCACCGACGAGTACCTGATTCTCGGCGCCCATTACGATCACTTGGGCTACGGCGATGACAACTCGCTGGCTCCGTCGCAGATCGGCACGGTGCACCCCGGCGCCGACGACAACGCGTCGGGCACGGCCGCGCTGCTCTCGCTGATCGCGTACTTCCAGCAGAACCGGCCCCGCCAGGCGGGATTCTCGAGCTGGCGCGGATCTTCGCCTCCCGGCGGGCGCAGGCCGACCGCGGGCTGTTGTTGTTGTGCTTCGCGGCGGAAGAGATCGGGTTGCTTGGGGCGCGGGCGTGGCTGGAACACCCGACCCGGCCGCTGGAACAGGCGGTGGCGATGATCAACCTGGACATGATCGGGCGCATCCGCGACAACAAGGTTTACCTGGGCGGCACGGGTACGGGCTCGAATTTCGAGTCTGTGCTGGAAGAGGTGAAGGCTGTTCATGCGCTGCGCCTCGAGGCGTCCCGCAGCGGCTATAGCGCCAGCGACCATACGGTCTTTGTGACGCGGAACATTCCCGTGCTGTTCTTCTTCTCCGGCCTTCATGGGGACTATCACAAGCCCTCGGACACCTGGGAGAAGATCGATGCTGCATCCGCCGCCCGGCTGATCGATCTGGTGGCCGATCTCGCCGGCCGGCTCCGCACTGCCGAGCGCCCTCAGTTTGTGCGGGTCACGCCGGAGACGGCCGGCCACGGCTATCGCCCGCCGCTCTGGGCCGCTCCGGCGGGGGGTACGGACCCTACTTTGGCTCGATTCCGGACTTCGGCGAGGTGGAAAACGGGGTCCGGTTCGCCGACATCCGGCCCGGCTCACCCGCGGATAAAGCGGGGCTGAAAGGCGGCGACATCCTCATCCAGTTCGGCGACCGGCCGATCAAGAACCTCTACGACTTCACCTACGCGCTGCGGGCCAGCAAGATCGGCGACACCGTCACGGTCAAAGTTCTCCGTGACGGCAAGGAGCTGACGGCAAGCGTGACGCTGGAGCAACGCAAGTAGCGCCGCGGCGCGGTCAGTCTTTCCAGTCCGCCACGAAGATGTTGAACTCGTAAGGGCTCTTGGCGTGGAGGCTGGATGTGAAAACGAGCTTCTTGCCGTCCGGCGAGAACTCGGGAAATGCCGTGAACCCGCCGAAATCCGTCACCTGTTCCAGGTTCGAGCCATCGATGTCGATGAGAAACAGCTCGAACTCGCGGCTGCCGCAGTTGTTCTTGTTGGAGGAGAAGATGATGCGGCGGCCATCCGGGGTGAACTGAGGCGCGAAGCTGGCGCAGCCGAAGCGGGTGATCTGCCGCACGTTGGCGCCTTCGGCGTCGGCCACGAACAGCTCCATTTTCATCGGGGCGGTCAGGTTCTGCTCGAGCAATGCCTGGTATTCGGCGCGGGCGGCGGCATCCTTCGGGTGATGCGCGCGCCAGACCAGGCGGGCGCCGTCGCGGGAATAGAACGCTCCGCCGTCGTAGCCGAGCGAGGTGGTGATTTGCCGCCGGTCGCCGCCGTCGAGGTCCAGGGTCCAGAGGTCCAAATCACCGGACGCCTTCGAGGTGTAGACGATCCGGCCCGTTTTCCAGTTCACGGTCGCCTCGGCGTCGTAGCCGTCGCTGTCGGTCAGCTTCTTCACTATCGTGCCGTCCAAAGTCGCAACGAAGAGGTCATAGCCGGCGTGGACCGGCCAGACGTAGCCCTTGCTCCGGTCCGGGCGCGGCGGGCAGTCCGCCCCGGCCTCGTGGGTCGAGGCGTAGAGAATGTGCTTGCCGTCGGGCAAGAAATAGCCGCACGTGTTCACGCCCTGCCCGGTCGAGACCATCCGCACGTTGGCGCCATCGGCATCCATGACGTAGATCTGATCGCAGGCGCGTCCGTCGCGCGTGGCCTGAAATACAAGCCGCCGGCCGTCCGGCGACCAGTAGGCTTCGGCGTTCTGCCCGCCGAAGGTCAGCTGTCGGATGTTGGCAAGATGCTCACCGGGCTGCGCGGCCGCAGCTCCGAAGGCGGCGAGCAAGAGACCGCGGACGAGCTTCATATCTCCTCATTGTCGCCGTTTCGCTCGATCCTCCGCGCATCTGCTGTCGCCTCCCCCCTCGGGTTTCGCTTGACTAATCGGCCTCAGCCCGCGCAGGATAGGAGGAGGGTGGCACGCACGAACCAGGAGGGGCGCCATTGACGGACATAATCCTGTTGTCGATCGGCATCGGCATTGCGGTGGTGGGCGCGGTCGGAATCGCATTTGTGCTTGCCTCGATCAACTCCAAGCTCGACATGCTGCTCGAGTCGGCACAAAACCCGCCCGCCGTGGATTCCAAGTTGGACGCCATTCGGGAAGAGATTGCGACTCTGAAGCAGGAGATGGGCCGGCTCAGCTAAAGCACGCGCAAGCTGGCGCCAAATCACAGGGGAAATGCCGAAACTCGACACGCACGCTCAAGCTTGCGCCACGGGCTGGCCGGTATAATCAAGGGTTTCATGCCCGCCGAACTTGCCTGCTTCCGGAAGTCTTGCCGTGCGCGGTTTCCGGTGACGGACGTCCTTTACAGTTGCCCGCGCTGTGACAGCCTGCTGGAAGCCCGATATGATTGGGGACCGCTGGACCCGTCGGAGCTCAAGGAAACCTGGCGGCGGCGCCGGCTGGACAACAGCCCGCTCAACCAAAGCGGGGTGTGGCGGTATCGGGAATTGATCCCGTTCCTGGACGATTACGCGCATGTGGTGACGCTGCGGGAAGGCAACACGCCGTTGCTGGAGTCGGCGCGAGCCGCCGAATATGGGGGGCTGAGGAGGCTGTCGTTCAAGCACCAGGGCTTCAACCCGACCGGCTCGTTCAAGGACAACGGCATGACCTGCGGGACGGCGCAGGCGCTCCGGCTGGGTATGCGGCGGGTCGCCTGCGTCTCCACAGGGAATACCTCGGCGTCGATGACGGCCTACGCCGCCGCCGCCGGCTTGCAGCCGATCATCTTCATTCCGCACGGCAACATCTCCTATGGCAAGTTGGCGCAGGCGCTCGAGTACGGGGCGCTGACGCTTCAGGTGGAAGCCAACTTCGACCAGATTCTCGCGCTCGTGCGAAGCTTGGCCGAGCGGCTCGGCATTTACCTGCTCAACTCCATCAACCCGTTCCGCATCGAGGGCCAGAAGAGCATCGTCGTCGAGCTGCTGGATCAGCGCGACTGGCGCGTTCCGGACTGGATCGTATTGCCCGGAGGCAACCTGGGCAATGTGTCGGCTTTCGGGAAGGCGTTGCGGGAGCTGCACGAACTGGGCTTCGTCGACCGGCTACCGCGGCTGGCGGTAATTCAGGCTGAAGGCGCGGCGCCGTTCTACCGCTTCATGCGGAAGCCGCGCGAGGGAGCCTTTGTGGCGGAGCCGAAGCCGGAAACGCTGGCCACCGCGATCCGCATCGGCGATCCGGTCTCCTGGCCCAAAGCCTGGCACGAGGTCGAGACGACGAACGGCGTCGTCGAGGCGGTGTCGGAAGAGGAGATCGCCGACGCCAAAGCGCAAATCGGGTTAGCCGGGATCGGCTGCGAGCCGGCCTCGGCGGCCACGCTGGCGGGCATCCGGAAACTGGTGGCGGCGGGCGTGATCGAGCCGGAGGCGGACGTCGTGGCCGTGCTGACCGGCAACTTGCTGAAGGATCCCGACTACGTCTACCGGTACCACACCGGGCAACTGAAGACCGCCTCCGGGGGCGCAGTCCGCGGCCGGTATGAGAACCGGCCGGTGGTGGTCCCTAACGATCCGGACCGGATCGCCGAACTGCTGGCGGCCCCCAGAGGCTAGAGTCGACCGCAAGGTGGCGCTACAGCCGCCGGAATAGCCAGAGCACAACCGACAGCAGCACGCTCAGCAGCAGGCAGGTGACCAGCGGGAAGTAGAAGGTCGTGTGCTTCCCTCGGATGATGATGTCGCCCGGCAGCCGGCCGATGCGCAACGGAAGGCGCTCGCCGAAGGTGAAGACGAGTCCCACCGCCACCAGGATCAATCCCAGATAGATGAAAAGCCGGCCGATATTCATGGTGGACCGCTAGACCGAATAGACGCGGCCTTTGTGAATCCCCAACAGAATCTGGACCAGGCGGTGCCCGATCAGCTCATGCAGCGTCATGAGCTCTTTGTTCGCCTCGTGGATGGCGGCGGCATCCAGGTCCGGCGCCGGTTCGCCGCCGGCTTTGAGCGCCTCGGTGGCCTCCCTGATGACCGAATCCTCAAGCACTTCGCCCGCCATTTCCCAAAGCGTGATGAACCGGTCGACCGCGCTGGGGAAGCTAACGGCGAAGACGCCGTGGTTGGAGGTCGTTCGCGGCGGCTTGTAGTCGAGATTGAATGGCCCGTTGTAACCGTGAGAGCGAAGCAAAACCAGCACGTTCAGCCAGTCGAGCGGATTCACCAGGCCCACGGCGATATCGACGTCGTGCTTGAGCCGGTAGCCGTCGTTGATGTCGAAGTGCCAAAGCTTGCCGCACAGCAGCACGCGCGCCAGTGCCGCCCGCGGCGCCGCCCCCCACATCAGCTCGTGGAGATACTCGGGGTTCAGCCCCACCATCTCCGGGTGGGTGAGCAGGCCGGAGTGGATGAAGGCGAGCATGGCGTCGCTGGTGGGCAGCAGGATCTCGGCCTGCGGCTCGAACGGCTTGGCTTCCAGACAGTGCTTGAGCGTCTGGCGGCCGCGCTTTTTGGCGATCTCGATGTCGATCTCGCAAGCCGCATTAATCGCCTCGGCGTACCACTTCAGCGTCTGGGTCTCTTCGACGGCGCCCTGGATCTGGTAGCCCAGCGACCCGGGCCAGTAGACGGCATAGTTGGCGCCCAGCTCGTGGCCGATTTTGACGGTGTTCTTCACCCGGAAGCAGGCGTAATCACGAATCTGCGGAGCCTCGGCCGCGGGGCTGGCCGCCCAAACGGCATGGTAAAAGGTTTCCGTAGTCACCATGGAACACTGGACGCCGTTGTCGGCCAGGGCCTTGTTGATTCGCCCGGCGATCTCCCATTGCTCCTCCTTGCCCAGGGCCTCGGTGGGGATGACGTCGGTATCGTGCGTGGTCCAGTACCCGATGCCGATCTCGCCCCACTTGCGGATCACCTCCTCGAAGCCGATGGGCTTGCGCGTGGGGGCGTGGAACAGGGCTTGGCCTTGGTAGGCGGCGGCCCACTGCGGTCCGGAGATGAAGTACTTCCGGCGCTGCTCGGGCGTATAGGCGCCGCCGCAGGCCGTCATGAGGCGTTCGACGAGTGCTTGCTGCTGATTTGCAGGAACAGGTTTCATGCCAGACTCCGAAACTGCCATCTTAACAGGGTGAGGCGTTGCCCGCGTCCGGAAGGGCGGTTCGGGCCACAGCGGCCGCTCCCGTTGGTGGCGGCTCCGTTTGCCGTCCGGCACCGGCTTGGCGTTGGCGACGGGTACGGCCGTAGCTGGTAAGATAACGGGCATGCTGGATCGGAGAGACTGGTTCCGCGTAATCGGGCTCGGCGTTCCCGGCTGGTCGCTGTTCGGCGCGATGAGCTTTCCGACCACCGTGGCCGACCGCGTGGACTTGTTGTACAAGACTCCGGGGCCCCATCCCAACGGCCTGCAAGCCACCCGCGACGGGCTGTGGATCCTCGACCAGCAGAACAACAAGGTCTACCTGGTGGGCTTAACGAGCGGGCGGGTGGAACATGAGATCCAGACGGCGGCGGACCGCGGCAGCGGCATCACGCATGACGGCAGCTCGTTGTGGGTGGCTTCGACCTACAACCGGAAGCTGCTCAAGATCGACCCCGAGAGCGGCCAGACCCTGGCGGAATTCGACAGTCCGGGCTCGGGGATCGTGAAGTGGGGCACACCCAGTCCGAAGGCCGTGGCTACGGGCGGGCACGGCTTGGAGTGGCGGCGCGGGGAGCTGTTTCTGGCCGTGCCGCCGGCGGCGTCGATCTATGTCCTCAAGGCGCAGGACGGCTCGGTGGCGCGCAAGTTCCCGGCGCCGGGCATCCGGCCGCATGGGCTGGGATGGGACCCGGACGGCACCCTGTGGTGTGCGGACAGCAATTACCGCTCCTTTTTCAAACTCGATCCGGAAAGCGGCAAGGTGATCAAGCAGCACATGCTGCCGTTTGCCGGGCCGGAGGTCAACGGAAAGGTCATCGTGCCTCACGGCATGACGATCTGGCAGCGCATGATCTATTTCTGCTCGGCCGAGACAGCGGAGGTCTACCGGACGCCGCTGGTAAACCGTATGAGCTGAGGCGTGCGGCCGGGCTGGCATAACCCTCAGCAGAACTGGGAGGCCATCCTCATGAAACATCGCAGGGAATTCGTCAAAGCCGCCGCCTTAAGTGTCGCGGCCCCGAAGGCGGTATTTGCCGCCGGTCAGCTTCCGCGGCGCGTGCTGGGCAAGACCGGCCTGGAGGTCTCGGTCATCGGGCTGGGCGGGGCGCGCATCGGCCAGCTGGATGACGGCCGGCAGGCCCAGGAGATCATTCGGCGCTGCTACGATCTGGGGATCAACTACTTCGACACAGCGGCGGCGGGGGCCTACGGCCTCAGCCAGGTCCGCTACGGCAAGGCTTTGAAGGACGTGCGCGACAAGATCGTCCTGGCTACCAAGACGCGGCACCGCACCTTCCTGCACGCCGAATTGGACCTCAACCAGAGCCTCAGCGCGCTGCGCACCGGCCACATCGACCTCTATCAGATCCACAACGTGATGAGCGATGAGGACATCGAGGCGATCTTCGCGCCCCGGGGGCTCATGGAGATGATCGAGAAGGCCCGGCGCGACGGCAAGATCCGCTTCGTCGGCGTCACCGGCCACACCGACCCCGGCGTCATGAACCGCATCATCTCGCGGCACAATTTCGATACGATCCTGATGCCGCTGAGCGTGACCGACGGGGCCGGCGCCGGCGAAAAGAGCTTCGAGAAAACCACCCTGCCGCTGGCCAAACAAAAGGGCATGGGGGTTATTGCCATGAAGACGCTGGGGGCAGGCCGGATTCTCGCCCATCAGGTGGCGACGGTGGACGAAGCCCTGAGCTACGTGCTGTCGTTGCCCGTCTCGACAGCCATCCTGGGCTGCGACGAAGTCGCCCAGGTCGATGCCGGCGTGCGCGTGGCCTCGGCGGCCAAGCCGCTCGAGGCGGCGGGGATGGAACGGCTGCGGCGCCGCGCCGCCGGGTCTGAACTCGCCCGGCTCGAACCCTGGAAAGTGCCCGCCTGAGTTTGCCCGCTACCGGGCCAGCATCTGTTCCTTGCGAATGATCAGCGTTGCGGTGTTGTAGCTAGCCAGCTCGAAGCCGTGACCGTGCGTGATCGCGTCGGTGGGGCAGGCCTCGACACAGTAGCCGCAAAAGATGCAGCGGTTGTAATCGATGTTGTAAACCTTGGCGTAGCGCTCGCCGCCGCTGATGCGCTCCCGCTCGGTGTTCTCGGCGGCCTCGATATAGATGCAATTGGCCGGGCAGGCCGCCGCGCACAGGAAGCAGGCGACGCATTTCTCCAGGCCGTTTTCGTCGCGTTCCAGCACATGGGCCCCGCGGTAGCGCTCCTGAAACTGCGGCGGAGAGTCAGGGTAGTCCTCCGTGATGGTCGGCGACAGCATCTCCCGCATGGTGACGCCCAAACCCTTGGCGATCGCCGCCGCCGCATCGATCACTTCGCCGATCTTCGAAGCCATTGTGTTTGATTATCGCAACTCCGACCGAAGCCTAGTTCTTCGAGTCTCAGCCCGGGCGGTATGCGGGCACGTTTTCGCCGTCGCGGAAGGGCGAGACGCCGATCCGCCCGCCGAGCTCCTCGAGGTCTGCTTTGACAAACCCCTCCGTGGCGAGGTCGATGAAGCCGTCCGGATCGATTACGAAGACCGACGGCACCCTCCGGATGCCGAATGCGTTGCTGACAGCGTAGCCGCTTTCGTAAGTATCCAGCAACGCGGGGAAGGTCACGCCGCAGTCGTTCAGAAAAAACTGGGTCGCCGGCTTGCTGTCTTGTGAAATGCCCAGGAACCGCAAGCCCGCGCCCGCCGAGCCGCCATGGAGGCGCTCCAGGAAGGGGAAGGTGTACTGGCAGATAGGGCAGGAGATCTTGAAAAACGCCAGTACGGCGGGGCCCGTGGCCAGGATCTCTGAGAGGCGGTACTCGCCGCCGTCCATGCCGGGCAGAGCAAAGGCCGGGGCCCTCTGTCCTGGTTTCAGCATTCAATATTCCCCCGTCATGTATCAGTCTAGCAGTTTGCGGAGCTGCTGCGCCGCGATCAGCAGCGGATCCCACACCGAGGCGTACGGCGGGGCATAGGCCAGATCGAGCTGTTCGAACTCCTCCACCCGCATTTGGGACTGAAGGGCCGCGGCGACGACGTTGACCCGGCCGGCGACGCCCTCCTCACCCAAGATCAGGCCCCCCAGCAGGCGTCCTGAGCGGCGTTCAGCCACCAACTCGACGGTAACCGGCCGGCCGCCGAAGTACCTCGGTCTGACGGGCGCTTCGATGGTGGCGGCGACGGCGTCAAAGCCCTCCGCCCGCGCCTGGGAGGCGGACAACCCCGTCACACCCACGCCGAGACCGCAGACGCGCACAATCGTTGTGCCGACGACACCGGCGAAGCGCTCGCGGCGCCCGGCCGCGTTGGCCCCGGCCACCCGTCCCATTTTGTTGGCGGTCGTGCCCAGGGGGATATAGGCCGCGCGGCCGGTCACCCGGTGGAGGACTTCGGCGCAATCGCCGGCGGCGTAAACGCCGTGGAGGTTCGTCTCCATACGTTCGTTCACGCGAATGGCGCCGGTGCGGCCGATTTCGACGCCGGCGTCAGCGGCCAGCTCGACGTTCGGCTTGAAGCCCGTGGTGATCACCACGATGTCGGCCGCCACGCCGTTGACGTTATCCGGGCCAATGGTCGAGACGGTCTCATGGGGCCGAAACTCGACGCGGAAGCGAGCCAACCGCGCCAGCAGTGCTTTCGACAGGGTGGCATCGGCGCGGCCGAGCAGGCTCCCATCGGCCTGGAAGAGGGTTACGCCGAGGCCGTTGGCGCGCAATACTTCCACCATCTCCAGACCGAGGTAACCCGCCCCGATGACGGCCGCGCGCCGGGGGTGGCGGGTCTCGAGGAACTCCTTGATGCGGCGAGCATCTTCCAGCGTTTGGAGGGTAAAAACATGAGGCTGGTCCGCGCCGGAGATGCCGCCGAGGTCCGGTCGGGCCCCTGTCGCGATGACGAGCCTGTCGTAAGGGATGCGCTCCCCGCCGGCGAGCACCACCTGACGGTGCGGATGGGCGATCGATGCCACGCAGGCGCCGGTGCGGACGTTGATGTTTCGATGGCGGCGGAAGTATTCGGCCGGGTACACGATCAGCTCATCCAGTGAGCGAACGCGGCCCTCGAGGAAGTAAGGCAGCCCGCAGGCGGCGTATGAGACCGTCTCACCCTTCTCCAGTACGACGATCTCCAGGCGCGGGTCGATGCGCCGGGCGCGGGTGGCTGCGCTTAGGCCCGCCGCGACGCCCCCGATGACTACCAGACGCATGGACCGCTGTCAGGCCTTCTCCTGGCTCTGGATGAAGCTCAAAATATCGAACTTCTTGATCGCGCGGTCCGGGAAGAAGCTGTTGATCGCATCCTGCTCGTCGATGAAGAGCTCGAAGACGGTGGTCAGCTTGGTGAGCACAAGCAGCTCGATGTTGCGGCGGTTCAGATTGAGGAGCTTGAGGCTGCCGCCGCCCTTCTGGAAGCGGGTAAAGCAGATCACCAGCGTCCCCAGACCGGTGCTGTCGATGTAATCGACCTCGTCCATGTTCAGGATGAGGTTCTTGTGGCCGGCCTCGAGTTCCTTAGTGAGCCTGTCCCTGAGCCTGGCCACCTCCTCACCGGCCGTAAGACGCCCCTTCAGATCCAGAAGCAGGATTCCTTCCTTTTCGCGCGCTGCGATGGTGAGGGCCATGGCTTGGTCTTTATCATTCTACGGGGATCGCAGGTTAAGAATCCAGACACTCCCTCCGATAAACAAGGCAGGGACCATGCGCGAACTCACACGGCCCAACCTCTCCGGCGCCCTCGAAGCGGGTCGGCCCGAGGGCCCGGCCGGGGACCTCAAGGAGATTGTCGAGGCCCATGCGGCGTGGCTGCGCAACCGCTCTCAGGGCGCCCGCGCTGACATCAAGCTGGCCAACTTCAGCGGACGGGCGCTGCGGGGCGTGGACCTGTCGCTGGCGATCCTGCGCGGCGTCACGTGGTTGGAGGGGGACCTGACGGGGGCCGAGTTAACAGGGGCGGTGCTGGAACGGGTGGACTTTCGCCGTTCCACCCTGTTCGGAACAATCCTGATGGATGCTGAGGCGGACCACGTCCGCTTCGACATGTGCTCGATGCGGGGGCTGAATTTGAACGGGGCCCGGGTTGATAACTCTTCGTTTCAGTCAGCCCGGATGGAGGAGTGCCGGCTCACCGGGGCGGTGCTGAACCGCTGCGATCTGTCCTACGCGATGGCCGCCAAAGCGGCTATGCAGCAACTGCGAATGTTCGACTGCGCGCTGAACGGAGCGTGCCTGGATGACGCGCTGCTGTATCATGCCCGGCTCGATTTCTGTGATCTGTCGGGGATCTCGGCGGCCGGGGCGAATTTTTCCGCCGGCCGGCTTTACGGCTGCCGATCATTCCGGGCCGAGTTCCCGTGCGCGCGCTTCCGGGAAGCGGACCTGAGCGGCAGCGCCTTCGGCCGCGCCAGCTTCCGTAACTGTGATTTCCGGGGGGCCAATCTAAGCGGCGGGGACTTCTCCCGCGCCAGCTTCCAGGAAGCCCGTTTCGACGAGGCGAATCTAATGACGGCGGACCTACGGGGAGCGGACTTGACGGGGGCCTGGGGGCTGACGGCGCAACAACTGATGCAGGCGCGGACCGATGAGACCACCACGCTGCCCAACGGCACACGTGGGCCTTACGTAAGGCTTTCGGGAGCAGAAAAGCCCGTGCGTCCCTGAACCGGCGCGGCCTACCGCTGGGGAAACTCGCGCTTTACTCCCGGCGGGAGCTTGAGGGCAAGGTCGGCCTCGCTGAGCCTGGGGTTCAGCTCGATGTCCGTGTAAGTGATGGTTGTAGTGTCGTCGGACGGCCAGTAGAACTTTTGCTGCACGGGGTGGCCGCCATCGGCGGCGATCCAGAGTTCGACCTTAACCAGCCGTTCGCGCGTCTTGGCGGCTTTCGGCGTCAGTTCGAGGTGGCTTGTCTTGACCCCGGCGGCCTCATCCGGGCCTACCAGCCGGACATGGTAGTCTCTCGCAAGATCCTTGCCGGTGCTGCCGAAGCCCAGCAGAAGGAACTGCTCGACCAGCGAACGGTGCTTGCCGAGGTCGTACTCGTGCACCGTCTTGATCTTTGGGTAGAAGATCTCGGCTTTCCGGCCCTCAAAGGCAACCGAGCGGGCGTCGGGCGGGTCGAACTCGATCCTCATACGGATTTGTGAGGATCGGGAAGCCGAACGGGCCATTGACAGCACTCCGGTCTCGACCGTTTCGTCATTCAGCACGGCGGTCAGGCTTACCTTGCGGATCCTGGCTCTCACCGAGCCAAACGCAGGCCCGGCGGCGTCCATTCGAGCCAGCACCTCCTTCAGCGTTTCCGCTTTTAGCGCCAGCGCGGCCAGCAACAGGCAAGCAAGTCGCAAGAGGCTGCTGTGTGTCGGATTCATTCTGAGGCGTTCCGGTTAGTGGACCAACCGGGCGAAGGCCATGTAGCCCCGAATCTCCTTTTCGGAATCGAAGATCGGCTCCAGGCGCGTGAGTTCATAGCGCTTGCCTTTAGCCTGCGTCTTGATCAAGGCCTCCACGCGCTCGGGCAGTTCCTCGCCGGCATATCCTTCCAGCAGATCCGGCTCAATCCAGAAGACCGCGTGGCCGGCTTCACCCGGCAGCATGACCACTTCCTTGGGCTTCGGCTGGTCGCGAAAGAACTCCCGCGGCGTCAAGAAAATGAACGCCAGAATCAGCGCGACCATGATGTCATATTGCAGGCCGCCGCGCGGGTAGTCCCACAAAATGAAGCGCTTAAGCGATCTCAGCCAGCCTTGTGGCATGGTCTTTCTCAGTCTAGCATGGGCCCGCGCGCCGCCCTTCAGAACTCCATCGCTTCGATCATCCGGTTCAACTCCTGGCGCAGGGCGTCACGCCCCGACCGCGCCTCGCTCAGGCCGTCGCGCAGGCCGGCCAGCCGCTTTTCCTGCTCGGCCAGTCGGGCGGCGTATTTCTGCACCTGTTCCTGCTGCCCGCTGACGCGGTTGAGGCTGGCGATGTTTTCGCGAATGCGTTGCTGGTCCGCGGTCAGCTCCTGAATCTCCTTTTCCAGCCGTCCGATTTCCGAGTCCGCTTCGGCGATTCGCCGTTGCTGCGCCGCCACGCGCTCCAGCGCTCGCCGCGCTTGTTCGCTGATCTGCTTGTTCTGGATGAAGGTGGCCAGGAAGTCCGGGGTCTGGTTGACGAGGGCATAGGTCTCCTCCAGTTGCCGCTCCTCGACCACCGGCAGTTTTTCCGTCCGGCCGCCGGCGAGTTCCAGCTCGAAGCGATAGGCGCGGGCCGTCTTCTCCCTGGGCTGCGGCTCGACCAGATCATAGCCTTGGCGGACCGGATGTTCGATGATCAGGGTCTTCCCTTTCTGATCCACGTTTCGGGCCGTATACGTCCTCGTCTCCCGGATTGCGGACCGGGCGGTGAGGATCCCGCGGCGCACGTGGACTTCGCGGACGCGCGCGCGGTCCGAGTCAAAGGCGGTGCTGACGCGCGTGCCGAGGTCGACGCCGTAACTGATCAGGCGCTTGTCCCCTGTCTTTAGTGTTTCCATGAGCGCTTCGCCGGCGTAGGCGCCCGCATCGAAGACGGTCACCGGGCCGCCGTCCAAGGTCTTGCCGCTCGTGTTGACCAGCTCCGCCGCGTTGAGCGGGTGTTGCGAGGACGGGTCGCTGTAAATCAACAGCTTGCGGGCCTCTATCTCCTGCTGGAGAAACGGCAGCATGGCGGATTCGTTGCGGCGGACGGTGACCGGCTGGGAGAAACGGTATTCGAACCACTCGCCGACCTCTCTGGTTTCGCCGTGGAGGTCTGAGACAATCTGGTCGGTCCCGTTGACCACGGTGGCGCGCAGTCGGTTCCAGTCGCCGAGTGACAACTCAAACTGGCCGGTGAAATCAGAGAAGCTGGGCCGATTGTTCCTTCCGCCGCCGAGCGGGCCGAAGAGCACATAGTAGTAGGTCCGTCGGTACGAACCGAGAAAACGGATGTCACCGAGTTCGGCCAGATAGGCGGCCTTGGCATTCATCGGGTCATACGCCCAGAAACCTTGGCTTTGCTTGCCTCGTCGTGGCTGAACGACGACGATGGACGACAACGCCCCGCCGTATCGGGCCGGAAAGGCGCTCGGGTAGAACGATATCCGCTCAACCAGGTCGGAGTTAATGACCGAAGAGAACCCGAGCAGATGATAGGGCCAGAGCAGTTCGGTGCTGCCGAAGAAGACCGCGCTCTCGTCCGGGTCTCCGCCCCGCACCGCATACGCCCCGCTCCACTCGCCCCGGGTTGAGTGGCCGACCCCAGGCAAGAAACTCAAGGTTCGTACCGGGTCGGCAACAAACCCGCCGGCATTGCGGGCCAATTGCTCGGCCGATAGCTCGCGCACGGTTACGGCCCGGTCGGCTCGGGTGCGTCGGGACGCGACTTCGACTCCGGGCAAGGCAATCACCTGCGGCTGAAGCTGGAACTCAACCCGGGCAACACCATGGCCGGGTACTTCAATCTCGATCGTCTCGCTGGCAAACGCGACATGACTGGCAACTAGTCGCCACTTGCCGGCATTGACCGGGCCGAGGACGAACCGGCCGTTCTCGGTTGTCGCAGTGCCGCTACTGGTGCCGATGAGGACGACACTGGCACCGCTGATTGGGAGTTTGCTGGTTGCGTCGGTGACCGTTCCGGAGACGAGTCCGGTCCGCGACGCGGCGAGCAGGATTGTGATTAGGCTAAAAAACAACCACGGAGGTTTACTCGATAGCAGCTAATCCTAGCAATGGCAGGCGCGGTTGTCAAACTTTGGAGCCGCTGCTCGGATTTTGGTCCGAGGTCCAGCTTTGGCTTCGTCTTTCCGCGTTGACCGCGACCGGAAAACCACGGGACAGTCCCAGCCGCGTGGGAACGCGGCGCAATCCGGGACGGTCCCGGGTTTTCCGGCTTTATGTTCCTGTGGTGACCGGTACCGGGCCGGCCTGTTCGCTCACGGCGTCATGAGGGGAGCTGTGTTCGGGATTGACCGGAGATAAACCCGGCAGGCAATCCGGAAGATGGCTGGCAGGGCGGCATCATTAGTGGCTTACCGGGCAGCTTGCCTGAGGCTTCAGGCTACCGTCCGGCAGACCGGCCGGCCCGGAATCCGCAAGACAGCCCGGAAGAGTGTTGGCCGGATGAGCTGGGATTCAGTCTGGAGGGTTGGGCCGGAAATGACCTCCCTGACCAGCCGGAGGACTATCCAGGGGACGACCCCTGGACAGTGGAGGGAACGGCACTCAGGATTCTGTTGGTCGCCAGTTCATGGCATGATGAACAGAGTATCTGTCTAAGAGTCAATGTTAAGATAATATTTACCTATGACTTATGAATTTTGCAGCTCCGAAAACCCAAAGTTGACATATAGCCTTGGTGGTGATAGACTCAATATAAGTGTCTATGAGTAAGTACAGAGGTTCACCTTTGTGTGGAAAAGTGGGGCACACAAGTGGATAACCGTGAGCCTGTCTGTGTCGGTGAGTTCACTCATGCCGTAGATTCCAAGAGTCGGGTTGCCATTCCCCACGCTTTCCGCAAGGAGATGCGACTGGTTGACGGCGATAAGGTCGTAGTCGCGCGTGGGCCGGATTGCTGTATCGAGGTGCATACTGCCGAGGGGTGGCGCAAGCATGTTGAGAAGGTGATGGGCAGTGTGCCGCTTTACGACCCCCAAGCTCGGCGGTTGCGCCGGGCCAGGTTGTCGCAGTCGCGTGAGGTTGAGCTGGACAGTCAGGGCCGGATTCTTATCCCTAAGAACTTGAAGGACGTATCAGGGATAGCCGATTCGGCAGTGATAATCGGTGTTGGGCCGTTTTTTGAGATTTGGGAGCCAGGTCGGTATCGCACGTATTTCCAGTCGGCAGACAGTAGGTATGACGATGACCTTCTGATGCTCGACCGGCCGGACGAGGAAGTCGGCTCGCGCTTTCACCCTCACGCTGGCTCTCTCCCGTCAGGGGAGAGGGAAGGTTTGGGCGGTCTGACGTCGAAAGGCTCGGGAGAATCCCCGTCGCGCAGGGACGCGGCGCAATCCGGGACGGTCCCGGGTTTTCAGGAGCCAGACGCCCAAGCCGCGGAGCCGGATGCTGGTGGTGAGGAGGTCTGAGGTCAGAGGTGCGTTCGGGTACGGTCAACGGAGTGACAGTCCCCGCGCACGGGACGCCGTTCGCCATTCGTCGAGAAAGCCCTGGGACAGTCCCATGCTCCGCACAGACTGGGCGACAGTCCCGGGTTTTCTCTTGTCGGTCGCGCCATGTTTCATGAGCCGGTAATGGTCAGTGAGGTGCTTGAGTTTCTCAGGCCTGAGGCCGGGACGGTGATTGACGCGACCGTCGGGGGTGGGGGGCATGCTCGTGCGATTCTCGAGGCGGTCGCAGAGCGTGGCGGCAGGGGTTTCGTGCTCGGGCTGGACGTTGACCCGGACGCGGTCGCCGCGGCTTCGAAGGAGCTCGCTGGATATCGGAATTGTGCGGTTGTTCAGAGCAGCTATGTTGATATGGGCTCGGTTGTCGAGCGTCTGGGGCTGGGGCCGGTAACCGGGGTGCTCTTTGATTTCGGTGCATCGCTCTATCAGTTGCAGGAACCGAGGCGGGGGTTTAGCCACCGGCATGACGGGCCGCTGGACATGCGGTTTGACCAGACCGGTAAGCGGCGGAGCGCACGCGAGCTGGTGCGTCGGGTTTCTGAGTTGGAGTTGAAGCGTCTGCTCCGGCAGTACGGTGAGGAGCCGATGAGCGGCCGGATTGCTCGCGTGGTGCACGAGGCGGCAGGCAGGATTGAGACGACGCAGGATTTGGTAGAAGTTGTCCGGCGGGTCTTGCCGGGCCGGTTTGTTTCCCGGGCATTGCCCCGGGTGTTTCAGGCGCTCCGGATTGCCGTCAACGATGAGTTGGAGACAATACGGATGGGTTTGGCCGCGGCACTGGAGGTGCTGGTCAGCGGCGGGCGGCTGGTGACAATTTGCTATCACTCGCTGGAAGCGCGGTTGGTGAAGCAGGCTTTTGGTTCGGCTCGAGGTCGGCTCGCGGTACTGACGCGGAAGGCGGTGCCGCCCAAGCCGGATGAGGTAAGGCGCAATCCGCGGGCGCGGAGCGCACGGCTGAGGGCGGCTCGAGTGGTCGCATGAGTACGGCGGGTCGGATTGTCGGGCTGGTGCTGCTGTGCAGTCTGGCACTGGCCTATCTGTATCAGCATGACCGGAGCGTCAGGCTGACCCGGCAGCTTGCCGCGCTTGCGACCGAGCGGCAGTTGCTTGAGGATGAGCTGGTTGGTTTGGAGGTTGAGATTGCCCAGTTGAGTAGGTTTGAGCGGCTGGACTCAATCTGGGCAGCGGCCGGAGCTGGGCCGGTTGAGACGACCGTGGCGTCACTGGGAAGCGAGAGACAGTCCCAGTGCGCGGGGATGCGCACCGACCAAGAGATAGTCCCTCGTTTCGCCCAAGGAATGGACTTGGCGAGGGGACGTTGACCGCGGGCGGGGGCAGGTTCCGGTTCGTCACAGGTGCGCTGCTCGCGGTCTGGGCGCTGCTGTTTTTGTGCGTCGCGTTTGTCCAGCTCGTGCGGGGCGGATACTATCGGCGCGAGGCGGAGAGGCAGCACTGGGCGAGGGTGGAGCTGCCCGCGCGCCGGGGCGACGTTTTCGACCGCGCCGGAAGGTTGCTGGCGCGGTCAAGGAGTTCCTGCTCGATTCAATTGCTGCCTCAGTATGCTGAGTCGCAGGAGACACTGGCGGCGATTCTGGCTGGGTTCGGGCTGGGTGAGCGGAAGTTGATCGCCCGGGAGATGGCGCAACGTGGGGCCTTCTATTGGTTCCGCCGCCACATTGACTACCGGACCGGTGAGGCGCTGCGTCGGGTGCTGGTCAAGCGGCAGTATCACAACTGCACCTATGTCAATGATGACTATCGGCGGGAGTATCCGTATTGCGGGCTGTGTGCGGATGTGGTCGGGTTTGTCGGCGACGACCGGGGTCGGGCCGGAATCGAGGCGGAGTACGATTCGATTCTGCGCGGCCGGCCCGGCTGGGCGTTGCTTTTGAAGGATGCGGTCGGTGAGCGGTATCCGGACCCGAGTCTGCCCCGCCATGAAGCGGTCAGAGGGGCGGACATCTATTTGACGTTAGATATGGACGTCCAAGAGATATGTCGTGGTGAACTGAGCGAGGCGGTCGAGAGAACCGGAGCCAGCTCCGGCTCGGTCGTCGTGCTCGACGCGCAGTCCGGAGCGGTGCTTGGTATT
>FWWM01004782.1_pt1 | contig 30940 bp, 21 predicted proteins | sample 2228351 | NCBI WGS metagenome assembly FWWM01 (sample SAMEA103939774, study PRJEB20133) | metagenome | reverse complement strand
CTGCCTGCTAGCGTAACCGCTTTCGCCTAGATTGTCAAGGTTCTAACGTCGAACGAGCAAGAAATTGGCCGAGAAATGTGCCATTGTCAAAGTAGTCACAAGGCATCTTTGCCTCGGACTTTGGACAAAGCCCGGGAAACCCGGTTTCTGACCCGCCTGTGGTCAAAATGTGCTTGAATCGAGCACATCTTTGCACGGCACTGGGCAATTCTTGGACCAAGAAACCAGGTTTCCGACAACCGGACGGCCTGACAAAGAGGAGGTTGAGAATGGCCAGCGTCAGATATGAGAACGTGACTAAGCGGTTCGGAAAGGTGGTCGCGGTCAACAACCTCACGCTGGATGTGCAGGACAAGGAATTCCTGGTGCTGGTGGGGCCATCGGGGTGTGGGAAGACCACAGCCTTGCGTCTGCTGGCCGGCCTGGAGGAGGTCACCGAAGGCAGGATCTACATCGGCGACCGGCTGGTCAACGATGTTCCGCCCAAAGATCGCGACATCGCCATGGTCTTTCAGTCCTACGCACTCTATCCCCATATGTCCGTCTACGACAACATGGCCTTCAGCCTCAAGCTGCGCGGGACGCCCAAGGCGGAGATTGACCGCCGGGTGAAGGAAGCCGCCAAGATGCTGGGCATTGAGGAACTGCTGGATCGCAAGCCCAAGCAGCTGTCGGGCGGGCAGCGGCAGCGCGTGGCCGTGGGCAGGGCTATTGTGCGCGAGCCGGCTGTGTTCCTCTTCGACGAGCCCCTCTCTAACCTGGACGCCAAGCTGCGGGTGCAGACGCGCGCCGAGCTCTCTAAATTGCACAGACGCCTGGAGACCACCTTCATCTATGTGACGCACGATCAGGTGGAAGCCATGACCATGGGCGATCGCATCGCGGTCCTCAAGGACGGGGTGTTGCAGCAGTTGGACACCCCGCAGGCGCTGTATGATCGTCCGCGCAACATGTTTGTGGCGGGGTTCATCGGCAGCCCAGCCATGAACTTCTTCAACGCCACCCTGACCGGTACCGTGGAGGAGATGTACGTGGATGGTGGCACGTTCCGGGTGTGCGTGCCCCAGGACAAGGCCCAGAAGCTGGCTCCCCACCTGGGCAAGGAGATCATCTTCGGCATCCGACCGGAAGACGTGCACGACCGCGAGTTGGCACCACCCGGCATCGCCGCTGCCCCGGTCCGGGCCCGGGTAGACGTCACCGAGTTGATGGGTAACGAGGTCTTCCTCTACCTGCTGACCGGAAAGCAGCAATTCATAGCCCGGGTGGATCCACGCACAAAGGCCCGGATGGGCCATGAAGTGGAAGTGGTCATGAACATGGCCAACATGCACGCCTTCGACCCGCGGACAGAACTCTCCCTGTTGCACTAATTGGACTTTGGAGTGATCATCAGAAGAAACCGGGTTTCAAGGGCGTCATTAGATGACGCCCCTGCTTCCTGATATCCGGCTTGGCCGTCAGAGAGGCCTGAGAACTTATCCGGAAACCCTGCTACCCGACGGTGTCCTCGGGCGACGGCAATGCCGTCGCGCACCGCGGGGCAGGGACGCCCCTCGAAACTGAGGGTAGGCGAGGGCAATGCTCTCGCCTACCCGGGGCTTTTGGCGATTTGTTAGGGCCAGCCGGCCTCCCACGGTCCCCTTGGCTGCTTCGAGCAGCTCATCAGCCTCCGAATCGCGCTTCGCTCCAACTCAGCTCAGCCTAGCCAGTTGCTCGACCACCCTCTCACGCTGCGCCCACAGGTTCTCCAGCTTGTCACGCTCCCGCTGGACCACGTGCTCCGGCGCCCGCGTCGTGAACTTCTCGTCGGCCAGCAGATTCTCCGCGCGGCCGATGGCGGCGTCCAGTTCCGCCAGCTCTTCCCTTAGCCGCGCGCGCTCGCGCTCCAGGTTCACCAAGCCCGCCAGGGGCAGGTAGCAGGTCACCCCGCCCACCACCAGGGCCACGGCTTGGGATGGTGCCTCTGCCAGCCCCTCCGCGATCTCCAGCCGGTCCGCGTCGAGCCGCGCCAGGCTGGCGATCACCGGCGCCTGCGATTCGACCAAGGCCCGGCGGCCATCGGCGCTGATGATGGCGGGGATGCGCCGGCCCGGCTCCACCCTGTACTCTGAGCGGGCGTTGCGGATGGACCGGATCAGCTCCATGATCAGACCCATGTCCTCCTCGGCCTGGGGGTCAATCAGGCTCTCGTCCACTTCCGGCCAGGGAGCAATGATCAGCGCCTCGGGCCAGTCGTCACGGCCGGCTGCCCAGCGCAGGTGCTGCCAGATCTCCTCGGTGACGAATGGGATGTAGGGGTGCAGCAGACGCAGGGTCTGATCCAACACGTGCACCAGCACCGCCCGGGTGCGCTCCTTGGCCGCCCCATCGTCGCCGTAGAGGACGATCTTGGACATCTCCAGGTACCAGTCGCAGAACTCGCCCCACAGGAACTCGTAGGCCTGCCGGCCGGCTTCGCCGTACTGGTAGGCAGAGAATAGCCGGTCCACCGTGGCGATCAGGTTGTTGAGACGCGACAGAATCCAGCGGTCAGCGAGCTGGAGGTCGGAGGTTGGAAGCTGGGAGCTAGGGATCGGGAATTGAAGATTGGAGATGACGAAGCGGGCGGCATTCCATATCTTGTTGGCGAAGTTGCGGTTGGCGGCCACCCGGTCCACCGAAAGGTTCATGTCGTTGCCGGGGGTGGAGCCGGTCAGCAAGGTGAAGCGCAGGGCATCGGTCCCGTAGGATTCCATCAGGTCCAGGGGGTCAATCACGTTGCCGGCCGTCTTGGACATCTTGCGCCCGTGCTCGTCGCGGATCAGGCCGTGGAGGTAGACGGTGTGGAAGGGGATGTCGTTGGTGAAGAGCAAGCTGGTCATGATCATGCGCGCCACCCAGAAGAAGAGGATGTCGTAGCCGGTCTCCATGATGTCGGTTGGGAAGTAGCGGCGCATGTCCGGCGTGTCATCCGGCCACCCCAGGGTGCTGAAGGGCCACAAGGCCGAGCTGAACCATGTGTCCAGCACGTCGGGGTCCTGCTGGATGCGCGGGCTGCCGCAAGCCTCGCAGCCGTCGGGGTCCTCCCGGGCCACAGTGATGTGGTCGCAGTCGTCGCAGTACCAGGCGGGGATGCGGTGGCCCCACCAGAGCTGCCGGCTGATGCACCAGTCGCGGACGTTCTCCAGCCAGTTGTAGTACACCTTGGTGAAGCGCTCCGGCACGAGCTTGATGCGGCCGCTGCGCACGGCTGCCAGCCCCAGCTCCGCCAAAGGCTTCATGGTCACGAACCACTGGGTGGACACCATGGGCTCCACAATCTCACCACCGCGCTGGGAGCGGGGCAGGGTGGTCATGTAGGGCTCGGTCTTGATGGTCAGCCCGGCAGCCTCCATCTCGGCCCACAGCCGTTTGCGGCACTCGAAGCGGTCCAGCCCAGCGTACGGCCCCGCGTTCTCGTTCATGGTGGCGTCCGGGTTGAGCACGTTGATGATGGGCAGCCCATGACGCTGGCCGATCTGGAAGTCGTTGGGGTCGTGGCCGGGGGTGATCTTGAGCGCGCCGGTGCCGAAGCTCATGTCCACGTAGGTGTCGTGAATCACCGGGATGGGCCGGTTGAGGATGGGCACCAGGCAGGTCTGGCCGATGAGGTGCCGGTAGCGCTGGTCGTCGGGGTGCACGGCCACGGCGGTGTCGGCCAGGATGGTCTCCGGGCGGATGGTGGCCACGGGGATGTAACCCTTGCCCGGCCCCTCGGACAGGTCGTGCCCGGCGATGGGGTACTTGAAGTAGTACATCGTGGCCTGCTCTTCCGAGTACTCCACCTCCAGGTCGCTGACGGCAGTCTGCAGCCCGGGCGACCAGTTGATGATGTACTCGCCGCGGTAGATGAGGCCCATGCGGTACAGGCGCACGAAGGCCTCGCGCACCGCCCGACTGAGCCCCGGGTCCAGGGTGAAGCGGGTGCGATCCCAGTCGCAGGAGGCGCCCAGCCGGCGGAGCTGCTCGATGATGCGCCCGCCGTACTTCTCTTTCCACGCCCAGGTGCGCCGCAGGAACTCCTCCCGGCCGATGTCCTGCCGGCGCAGGCCCTCCTTGGCCAGCTCCTTCTCCACCTGGAGCTGGGTGGCGATACCGGCGTGGTCGTAGCCGGGCACCCACAGGGCTGCGTAGCCCTTCATGCGTGCGTGGCGGATCATGAGGTCTTCCATGGCGGCGAACATGGCATGGCCCAGGTGGAGCTCGCCCGTGATGTTGGGTGGCGGGATGGAGATGACGAAGGGCTTGGCGTCCGGGCCAGCGATCTCCGGCTTGAACCAACCCTTCTCCCACCACCAGTTGTACAGGCGCTCCTCGGTAGATTTGAAATCATAGGTCTTGGGCATTTCTATCGGCATGCGTGATTCCTCCCTGCGACGAGTATTGCTCAGCTATGGAAAAGCCCTCTCATCACAAGGACGAGAGGGCCGTGCTCCCGCGGTACCACCCTGTTTAGCCAACACCCGGTCCTCAGAGCCTATCCCGAAACCCCGCTATCCGACGGCGTCCTCGGGCGACGGCAAGGCCGTCGCGTACCCCGGGGCGAGCCTGTGCGCGCCAGTCCCTGGCACAGGGGTCGCTCAGACGCGGACGCCCCTTCTGAGCGGCTTCCGGATAGGCACTTAATCTCCGCTCTCCAGTCCCCCTCACCAAAGGCCGAACGGTGTGGAAACTAGAGACCAGGGATCAGAGAACGGGGATCAGGTATTGGCTCACTCTGGCGCTATAACGGGCGTACCCGGATGGAGCTAATCGGCGCCGGGCGCCTTTCACCCCACCGACTCCCAGGCGACCTTCGGCGGCGCTGCTCGTGGCGGGCTTTCAGCCGATGACCCGCCTTCTCTATCGAGCGCTCCTCCTGACAGGCAGTCACGCTCATCCTGGCTCATTTCAGCCCTAGCCAGGAGCCGCGTGACCGCTTGTCACCGCCTACTCCTCCTGTTCACAGTCTTTAGCCAGTATTCAGGAAAATTGTACCCTAAGGACACCGGTTTGTCAAACCCCAACTCCTGTTCGCAGAGACCCAGATGTCGAAGTGTACACCCTGGCTTCGGCCGCAAGCGCCGGTCCATCCACCCATCACCTGGCCAGCTCACCCGCCTCGTCGCCCCCTCGGCGGTCCAGAACCTCCCGCACCACGTAGATGGGCTTGTCCTGAGCCTCGTGGTAGGTGCGCACGATCAGCTCCCCCAGTAACCCCATGGTGACGAACTGCATGCCCACGATCATCAGCAGCACCGCCAGCATCAGCAAGGGCCGGTCGCCGATGTTCTCGCCCAGGATGAACTTGACGTACATGAGAAACAGGCCCATGATGAAGCCGGCTCCTGAAGTCAGCAGCCCCAGGGTGCCGAAGATGTGGATGGGCCGGGTGGAGTAGCTCAGCATGAACCGCACGGTGAGCAGGTCCAGCAGCACCTTGATGGTGCGCGTCACCGTGTTCCGCCAACCGGCGTACTTGGACTGGCCTAGCTCCCGGGGACGGTGCCGCACAGCCACCTCGGCCACCCGGATGCCTAACCCGCTGGCCACCGCCGGCACGAACCGGTGCAACTCGCCGTACAGCTTGATGTTCTTCACCACATCCCGGTGGTACACTTTGAGTGAGCAGCCGTAGTCGTGGAGGTGCACTCCGGTCACCTGAGCGATGAGCCAGTTGGCCACCCGGGAGGGGATCTTGCGGCTCAGGAGGGCGTCCTGCCGCCGCACGCGCCACCCGCTGACCACGTCGTAGCCCTCCTCGGCCTTGGCCATGAGGGCCGGGATGTCGGCCGGGTCGTTCTGCAGGTCGGCGTCCATGGTGACGATCCAGCGACCCCGGGCGGCGTCGAAGCCGGCGGTGAAGGCCGGGGTCTGGCCGAAGTTGCGGCGCAGCCGGATCACCCGCAGCCTGGCGTCTTTCTGGTGCAGCCTCTTCAGCGCCTCGAAGCTGCCATCGGTGCTCCCGTCATCCACGATGATGATCTCATATGGCCGGCCCATGCCTTCCAGCGCCGCCGTGAGCTGGTCGTACAGTGGCTGGACGCTCTCCACCTCGTTGTACAACGGAATGACCACCGAAATCTCGGGAATGGACTGTGCAGTATCTTCCATGGGCACCTCAGCTTTTCGCCATCATCTGGGACTGCCACTCGACCTGAGCCGTCAGCCCTTCTCGCAGCCCCACCTTGGGTACGAACCCCAGGGCCTCCCGGGCGGCCGACGTGTCGGCCCACGTGTGGCGCACGTCGCCGTGCTGACGTTCCTGATGCTCGATCTGGAACTCAACCCCCAAGATCTCCCGGAGCATCTCCAGGACCTGATTCACCGTCACCCGGGACCCGCCACCGATGTTGAAGACCCCGGTCACCCCCTCCCGCAGGGCCAGCAGGTTAGCTTCGACGGCATCGGAGATGTAGGTGAAGTCGCGAGTCTGCTCGCCGTCGCCGTAGACGGGAACCGGCCGGCCGGTCAGGGCGAAGCGGATGAAGCGGTGAAAGCCCATGTCCGGGCGCTGCCGAGGTCCGTAGACGGTGAAGTAGCGCAGCGAGATGGTGGGCACGCCGAAGTTGCGCCGGTACAGCTCGCACAGGTGCTCGGCCGCCAGCTTGGTCACGCCGTAGGGCGAGTAGGGCCGGGGTAGACTGGTCTCCCGCATGGGCAGGTCCCGCGTGTCGCCGTACACCGACGACGATGAGGCGTACACGAACTTCCGCAATGGCCTGTCCTTCGCCGCCTCCAGCAGTCGCTGGGTGGCCAGCACGTTGTTGTGAGTGTAGTCGGCGAAGCTGGTCCCCCAACTGGCACGCACGCCGGCCTGGGCCGCCTGATGGAAGACTACCTCCACGCCGTCGAGGAGCGACGTCAGGTTCGCCGTGCCCAGGTCGGCCTCGACCAGGTGGAAGTGCGGTTCGTCGCGCAGCCGGGCCAGATTCGCCTCCTTCAATGGCCTGGGGTAGTAGTCGGTGAAGCAATCCACGCCCACCACCTCCCAGCCTTCACCCACCAGCCGTTCGGCCAGATGCGAGCCGATGAAACCCGCCACTCCTGTCACCAGGCAACGCATAACGCCTCCTTCACTCCTTGCTCCCTGCTCCTTGCCCCAGGCTCTCACCCTTTCACCCCGGCCGCGTACATCACCCCGCCGATGACCCCCACGACGACGTTCAGGGCGTAGAACGCCAGGGAGATGGTCAGAGCCAGGGCCGCCGGCACCCCGGCCTGGACGAAGAGCAGGACGTAGGCCCCTTCGCGCACCCCTAGCCCGCTTACCGAGATGGGCAGCACCAGCGTGAAGGAGATGATGGGCACGAAGAGGACGAAGTACCAGGGTGAAACCCGCACGCCCACCGCCCACGCCAGCAGGATGTTGACCACAATGAGCAGCACATTGAAGGCCAGGGAGATGAGCAGCGCCCGGGTGAGGGCCGGCCGGCCGTAGGCGCGGAAGGAGTTGTAGAAGTCGCGCAGGGCCTGGTGCCGGGCCAGGAACGCCACGCCCGGCAACCTCTGCGCCCACCCACGCCAGCGGTCGGCGAGGGCCAGCAGCCCCACCCCGGCGAAGCTCCCCAGGCACACCACCGCGATGAACGCGGCCACCTGGGGGGTCACCAGCCGGTAGCCTGGGATCAGTGCCACCAGCGCCATGGCCAGGAGGGTGAGCAAGCCGGCAACCCGGTCAACCAGCACCGAACTGGCTCCCGGGGCCGCCCCGGCCCCGTCGCGGGCCACCTCGAAGGCGCGCACCACGTCGCCGCCCACGCCGGTGGGCAGCAGGTTGCTGAAGAATGCCCCCACGAAGTAGAGGACAGTGAGCCGGCTGAGGGTAGCCGGATAGCCCAGCGCCCGCATCAGGCCCTGCCAGCGGTAGGCTCGCAAAACCACGCCGGCCAAATACAGCGCCAGCGCCGCCCCCAGAAAACGCCAGTCCGCCCGTGCCAGCGCCCCGGCGATCTCCCCCAGGTCTACCTGTGCCAGCAGGAAGGCTAGTAGCCCCAGGCTGACCACCACGCGGATCAGGCCGGTAGCCAGGCGTCTCGCCTTGCTGTCCCACCCCGACCCGGTGACCTCCTCGACAGCGCCCCCCGGCAGCACATCTGAACCGTGCGTCACTCCAGGTTTCATGGCCTCTCTCTCAGCGTCAGGGTCTCCAGGATCACCCGGTCGCCGGGGAGCCTGTGGCCGTCGGGCTCGATGGCCGGCAGGCGTTCGCCTGTCAGAGCATCGTACAGCCCGATCTCCAGCACGTACGTCCCCGACGGCGCGCCGGGTTTGACGGTCAACTCGTGCCTGTCCACGATGACCTCGCCCGGCAGCCAACTGGTGGTGGGACGCGTGCCCCCGGCCGGGGGACCGTCGTGCTGCGCCCAGATGCGGTTCTCGGCATCCAGCAGGTGGGTGAAGACGGTGTAGCCGGTGCGCATCTCCGCCAGGCCTTGCCAGTACAGCGTGAGGACCAGTTTTCGCTCCCCTTCGTCGAAGGCCAGATCGTAGCCCAGCAGGCGCGCTACGCTGCCAGAGTCTCCGGCGAGGCCGAAGTCCACCCGGCGGAGGTACTGGATGGTGTCCGGGACCGTGAACAGGCGCTCCTGGGCGGTCACCTGGACCGTGGCCAGGGTCACCACCGGGCCGACGGGGCCTCGCCCGGCTGGGTCCGCCAGCGCCACGCGCAGCTCCAGCTCGCCCGGCGGCGTATCCGGCGGCACCACAAGCCGGTGCCGGGTCATCAAAGCCGCGCCGGCCGGCCAGCGGAAGGTAGGGTAGTCCTCCGCTAGCGGGTAGGTCCCGGCCTCGCCCAGCTCGATCCGCAGCCGGTAGTCCCGCACTGGTCGCGCTTGAGCCTCCCAGAACAGGGTCAGGGTCACCGAACCACCCGGCGCTACCGTCTGCGGCCCCAGGTCGTAGCCCAGAAGCTGCAGCGCCTCCCAGGTGGCCCGCAGCAGGTGCGGCGGGGTCAGCTCGTCGGCGGCCGGGAAGCGCTCCGGCTCGGCCACCGTCACCTCCCCCAGGGAGAGGGTCTTGACGTGGGCCCCGTCGGGGTGCCGGTAGACGATCATGTCCAGCCGGTAGCGGCCGGGCGGGGTGCCGGGTGGGATGGGCAGGCGATGCTGGCCGTAGACCTCTTCGCCCGGCTTCCAGCGGTAGGTTGGGTACCAGAAGCCGGCCAGCCGGGCGTCGTACTGGGCCCACTGGATCCCCTGATGGTCGTGGAGGCGCAGGGAGAGCTTGTAGAGCGTCTCCATGGAGCGCAGGGCCTTCCAGCCCAGCAGCACCTCCAGCGTCCCGCCGGATGGCACCGTAGGTGACGGGGTGGCGTAGCCCCGCAGCACCAGGTCGTCGCCGATCTGCGACTCGACGACACGGGTGAAGGTGATGGCCTCGGGGAGTCGGGCGCCGGGTGGTACGCGATAGTGCCGCACCTCCACGCCGTGGAACGCCCGCTCCACCGGGACGGGCTCGCAGGTCCAATCCAGCAGGGTCAGGAGCACGTCGTTGGGGTCCACCACCTCGTTCTGCCACAGGACGACCCATACGCCCCTCCGCCCGGCCAGGATAGGGTTGAGTTGCCGGGCCACGTCGTAGGTGACGATGTCGTCCACCGAAGGCGAAGGCGCTGTCCGCGAGGGGACAGGGTACCAGTTGTCGCGCGGGTAGTAGTAGGTGAAGACCGGGTAGAAGTGGCCGGACTCCAGTAGGATGACCTCGTCCGGTGCCGCGTGTTGGGCCAGGTAGGTGGCCACGCCCCGGAAGTCCTCCCGGGCCAGGGCCGGGTCGAAGTACAGCCTGTGAGCGGCGTAGGCCCTCGTCGCCAGCACGCAGAGCAGAGCCAGGGCAGCCGGCAAATTACAGAGGGCAAAGGCCGTGCGGGGTAGCCGCTTCAACCGCTCAACACCCTCGCAACGAGCGATAGGACAACCCAAGTGGTCACTACGAACCAGTGCTCTCAGTCCCCGGGCGACGAGGAGGGCAAAAGCCGGCCAGATGACCAGCAGGTAGCGGGGTGAAAACTTGGGCCGGTTGTGCACCAGGGCGTACGTCAGGACAAAAGGCACCACCCAGTAGAGGACCGCGTAGATGGTTCGGAACCGTGAGTTGGCTAGAGCTCGCTCCGCTTGACGGGGGCGGAGCGCTTCGCCCAGCCCGGCCACCAGTCCCAGGGCCAGTAACAGCCCGTAACCGCCCACCACGTAGCCGGCCGCCGGACCCTGCAGGTACTCGCCGCCCGTGAACGCCTCCAGCGTGCGCTGCGCCAGAAACGGCAGGCTGATGATGCCGGGCCAGTAGGAAGCGGTCTGCTGCCGGAAGTGATCTGCTAGGAAGGGGAGCCAGGGCAGGTAGGCGAGGGCGAGGAGGAAGGAGCAAAACGTAAAGCGTAAAACGTAATGCGTACTGCGTCGTCCGCGATTGACGGTACGCGGTACGGGGTACGCAGTACGCCCTTCCCTGGCTTTCAAAGGCAAGCTGAGCAAGATCACATACAGCCCTTGCGCCGCCAGGACCAAGAAGGCGTAGTAGTGGGTGTAGATGGCTACCAGGCTGGCCAGCCAGTAGCCGAACCACAGCCGGCGGTCGCCGGGCTCATCCAGCGCCCGCAGCAGCAGGTACGACGACAGCGCTGCCAGGAAGGTGATCATGGCGTACATGCGGGCTTCCTGGGAGTAATAGATGTGGAAGGGTTCCGCAGTGGCCAGCACGGCTCCCAGGAGACCGGTCAGCGGGTCGAAGAGCAGACGGCCGAGCCGGGCGACCAGCGGCACCAGCAGTGTCCCGAAGACCGCCGAAGGGAAGCGCACGGCGAACTCCGACGGGCCGGCCGGCAGCAGCCAGAAGTGGAGCAGGTAGTGATACAGGGGTGGGTTGAGCTCGCCTGCCGTGATGGCAGCCAGACCCTGGCCGGCCAGGTTCACACTGAAGCCCTCGTCGTACCACAGGCTTTGGTAGTCCAGCCTGTAGACGCGCAGGGTGAAGGCCAGCAGGGTCAGCCCCAGGAGGAGCAAGGTCTGAAAACGCAGGTTCACCGGGTGCTCTTCCATCTCCACGTTCGAGGGACTCGCTCCAGGCGAGTCCGTAGTCGGCCTATCCGCCCGCTCATACCAGGGCCGGACGGTGGGACGCTCGTCATCGGGGTGATTATAGCATCCAGGGTAAGCGAGAGCAAATTGGCGGGCTCTGTTGAAGGGAAGATCCCCGTCACGCTGTAAGTCCCGTCGTGCAGGGGGAGGCTCCCTTCGGCCTGGTCTCAGGGCAGGCTTCGCTGCCTTCGGTCGCTCAGAGGGACACTTTTGGACTTATGGTAATCAAATCTGAGAAACCCGTTTTTTTGATCACCGGCTAATTTGTCCAAAGTCCAACCACCAGAAAGGTGCACTTGACAGCCCGAGTCAAGTCGAGTATAATCCTTGCCACATTGAAAAGGCGATGACGGAGAGGAGTAGGCACGCGGAATCCGTCAGGGAGAGGGGGTCGGCGACTGCAAGCCCCCTTCGGAGGAACCGTGCTGAAGTTCGCTCCCGAGCCGGATGTGCGAACGGCGTGTGACGTCCAGTAGTGCATCCCGGAAGCCCACCGTTATCCCAGGGCAGCCGATAACCCAGAGGCGACCTGGGGTGTCGCCGGTGGCCGTCGGTGTAACAAGTGGGTCTGATTGACTGTCAGACCAAGCAGGGTGGTACCGCGAGAGCAGGCTCTCGTCCCTACGTGGACGGGAGCCTTTTGAGTTAAACTAAGCAGGTCACCATAAGTTCCTTAAACTTTTCCACTGCTACAAAGGGGCGTCTGCTACAAAGGGGCGTCTGCTACAAAGGGGCGTCCCCGCCCCGTTTTCAGGGTCAAACAGCCACCGGACGGGGCGAGCCTGTGCGCGCCAGTCCCCCCTTGTGCCAGGGACTGGCATGGCACAGGGGTCGCAGGGACACAGACGCCCCTTGATAGCCGTTTTGATGCTAGAGGAAAGTCCAAAGAACTTCTGGCAAGTTGCTTAGGTGCAAGGCACTCCGCATGGGGCGTGTGATGCGGCTTTGGCCTGCCCTGGAACCTGTGGTGAGGCGGTCTTGCGAGAGACAAAGGTGCGTTGCACCTCCATCGAAAAGGAGAGCGACTTATGCTTGACAAACTGGCACAACTTGAGGACCGAGCTTTGCAGGAGCTGGAGGTGCTGACCGAGCTGGAGGCGCTGGATGGGTGGCGGGTGCGCTACCTGGGGCGCAAGGGGGAGCTGACACGGCTGCTGCGTGACATCGGCAAGCTGCCGCTGGAGGAGCGGCCCAAGGCCGGCCAGCGCGCCAACCAGGTGAAGCTGGCCCTCCAGGCCGCTTACGACGAAGCCATTGAGCGAGTGCGGCAAGCGCAACTCCAGCGCGCCTTGGAGTCTGAGCGGGTGGATGTGACCCTGCCCGGCCGGCCCCCGGCCCTGGGCCGACTGCACCTCAGCACTCAAACCCTGCGCGAGATCTACGCCATCTTCGCGGAGATGGGCTTCCAGGTGGTGGAGAGCCCGGAGGTGGAGACCGACGACATGAACTTCACCCTCCTCAACATCCCGCCCTTCCACCCGGCCCGCGAGATGCAGGACACCTTCTATACCACCAACCCGGCGGTGCTGCTGCGCACTCACACCTCCCCCGGCCAGATCCGCACCATGCGCAAGTACTGCCCCGAGCCCATCCGCGTCATCCTGCCGGGCAAGTGCTACCGTTACGAGCAGATCACCGCTCGGTCGGAGATCCAGTTCCACCAGGTGGAGGGCCTGGCCGTGGGCGACGACATCACCATGGCCGACCTGAAGGGCGTGCTCATCGAGTTCGCCCGCATGATGTTCGGCGAGGGCCGCCCGGCCCGCTTCCGCGCCAGCCACTTCCCCTTCACCGAACCCAGCGCCGAGATGGACATCGGCTGCATCATCTGCGAGGGCGAGGGCTGCCGGGTGTGCAAGCACACCGGCTGGCTGGAGATCCTGGGCTGCGGGATGGTTCACCCCGTGGTGCTCAGGAACGGCGGGTACGACCCGGCCAAGTACACTGGCTTCGCCTTCGGCATGGGGCCGGAGCGCATCGCCATGCTCAAGTATCGCATTGACGACATCCGCTACTTCTTCACCAGCGATCTGCGATTCCTGGAGCAGTTCTGAGGAGATGAACCATGCGCGTACCACTTAGCTGGCTCAAAGAATACGTGGACATCACCATGCCGGTCGAGGACCTGGCCCACTGCATGACCATGGCGGGCCTGGAGGTCACCGCCATCGAGCGCGTCGGCGAGACCTGGGACCGCGACAAGATCTTCGTGGGCGAGGTGCTGGAGATCAAGCCGCATCCCAACGCCGACAAGTTGGTGCTGGCCACGGTGGACTACGGCGCCGACCAGCCCATGACCGTGGTGACCGGTGCATCCAACCTCTACCCCTACGTCGGCGTGGAGCGACCGGGGCTCAAGGTGGCCTTCGCCACCGTCGGCGCCCAGCTGATTGACGGCTACAGCCAGGAACTGAGATACATAACCCTCAAGCCGGCCAAGATCCGTGGCGTACGCTCCGAGGGCATGGTGTGCTCGGAGAAGGAGCTTGGGCTCAGCGAAGACCACGAGGGCATCCTGATCCTGGAGCCCGAGGCACCTGTGGGCATGCCCCTGCAGGACTGGCTGGGCGATACTGTGCTGGAGATCGACATCACGCCCAACATGGCACGCTGCATGTCCATGATCGGGGTGGCGCGAGAGGTGGCGGCCCTCACCGGGCAGACCCTGCGCCTGCCGTCCACCGAGATGGTGGCCGAGGGACCGCCCATCGAGGGTCAGGTGAAGATCGTCATCGAGGAGCCTGACCTCTGTGCCCGCTACTCGGCGACGCTCATCAAGGGGGTGAAGATTGGGCCATCGCCCCAGTGGATGCAGCGCCGGCTGATCCTCGCCGGCATGCGCCCCATCAACAACATCGTGGACATCACCAACTACGTGATGCTGGAGTGGGGCCAGCCCCTCCACGCCTTCGACTACGACAAGCTCGTCGAGCGGGCCGGCGGGGAGACCCCCACCATCACCGTGCGTCGCGCCCACGAAGGCGAGCGCATCGTCACTCTGGATGATGTGGAGCGCGAGCTGACACCGGAGATGCTGATGATCGCCGACACGGTCGGCTCCATCGCCGTGGCCGGCGTGATGGGCGGGGCCAACACCGAAGTTACCACGGAGACGACCAACATCCTGCTGGAGTCGGCCAACTTCAACTTCATCAACAACCGGCGCACGGCGGCTGCCCTCAAGCTGCCCAGCCAGGCGACGGCGCGCTTCGGACGGGGCGTGGACCCCGAACTGACCATCCCGGCTGCCCGGCGGGCGAGCGAGTTCATGCGCACCTTGGCCGGCGGCGCAATCGCCCGGGGCATCGCCGATGCCTACCCCCGGCCTCCCGAGACCAAGCGCATCCTCCTCACCACCCGCGAGGTCCGGCGCATCCTGGGGATGGACGTCTCCTTGGAGGAGATCACCCGGGTGCTGGAGTCGCTGGAGTTCCAGGTGGCCAAGGTGCCGGCGGTTGAGGCAGACGTGTCCGAGCCCGGCGTGCTGGTGACCGTGCCCAGCCATCGGCTCGATGTGAGCATGGCCGCCGACCTGGTGGAGGAGATCGCCCGGGTCATCGGGTACGAGAACATCCCCGCCACGCTGATGCGCGATGAGCTGCCGCCCCAGCGGCGCAACCTGGCCTTGGAGGGGGAGGAGCGCGTGCGCGACCTGCTGGTGGGCTGCGGCCTGCAAGAGGTGATCACCTACTCGCTCACCACGCCGGAGGCCGAGGCCCGGCTGTGGCCGGACCAGGCTCCAGAGGTGCCGTACATCCGGTTGGCCAACCCCATCAGCGCCGACCGTGTGGTCATGCGCCGCACGCTGATGAACAGCCTGTTGGAGAACCTGGCCCTTAACCTCAAGCACCGTGAGCGGGTAGCGGTGTTCGAGATCGGGCGGGTGTACCTGCCGGAGGAGCCCGGTGCCGAGCCGGACCTGCCAGCCGAGCCGCGCCGGCTGGCCATCGCCATGACCGGGCCGCGGGAGGTCCGCTTGTGGACCGCGTCGGACGCCGAGAAGCCCGTCCGGCCGACGGACAGGCTCGACTTCTTCGACCTGAAAGGCGTGGTGGACACGCTGATGGACCGGCTGCACGTGGAGGTGGCCTACCAGGCGACCCAGCATCCCACGTTCCACCCGGGTCGGACCGCCGTGGTGCGCGTGGGCGACGTGGAGTTGGGCGTCCTCGGCGAGGTTCACCCCGTGGTGCGCGACCGCTTCGACCTGCCCAACCAGCGGGTGTGCCTGGCAGAGCTGGACCTGGACGCGCTCTTGGAGGCTGCCGCCAAGGTCCATCTCTACGAGCCCATCTCGCGCTACCCGGCGGTGGAGATGGACGTGGCGCTGGTGGTGGACGATGATGTGCCGGCGGGGCGAGTTCGTGAGCTCATCATCCAGGCCGGCGGGAAGCTGCTGCGGGCGGTGGAGCTCTTCGACGTCTACCGGGGTCCACAAATCCCCGAGGGGAAGAAGAGCCTGGCGTACAGCCTGACCTTCCAGGCCGACGATCGTACTCTGACCGACGAAGAGGCAGCCCGGCTGGTGAAGCGCATCGTGGGCCGGCTGGAGCGGGAGATCGGGGCGCAACTGCGGGCATAGAGGAGCTGCTCAATATGACTAGGAGAGCGGCGTGCTTGGCTACATCACGCAAGGAGATCGAGGCCCTTGCACGGATTGTAAGAGCCCTGTAGGACACACCCCCTCATTCAGAAGACGGTAGGAGGTACACCCCATGGACCAACCCGGCCCCATCGAATACAGCCCCATGATCCGTGACCTCCCCAGGAGCGAGCGCCCCAGGGAGCGATTGATGAACTACGGCCCCGGCTCCCTCTCCAACGCCGAGTTGATCGCCATCCTCATCCGGGTGGGCGTGAAGGGGGAGAGCGCGGTGCATCTGGGGGAGCGGCTCCTCACCCAGTTCAAGGGCTTGCGCGGCCTGGCTCGGGCCAGCATCCAGGAGCTATGCCAGGTGCGTGGGCTGGGCCCGGCCAAGGCCGTGCAGCTCAAGGCCGGCCTGGAGTTGGGCCGCCGCCTGCTCCTTACCGCACCCGAGGACCGCCCCACCATCACCTCGCCGGCCGACGTCGCCAACCAGCTCATGCTCGACCTGGCCCTGGAGGAGCAGGAGCACCTGTGGGTGGTGCTGCTGGACAGCCGGAACCGGGTGATGCAGGTGGACAAAGTCTACAAGGGCTCGCTGCACACCACCGTGGTGCGCACCGGGGAGCTTTTGCGCAACGCCGTGCGCCACAACGCCGCAGCCATCATCCTGGTGCACAATCACCCCTCCGGCGACCCCTCGCCCTCGCCGCAAGACATACACCTGACGGAACAGGTGGTCCAGGCCGGCAAGCTGATGGACATTGACGTCCTGGACCACATCATCATTGGCGGCCAGCGCTACGTGAGCCTCAAGGAGCGCGGCCTGGGCTTCTCGTGAGGCCCAAGGAGAGCGAAATGAGCACCTTGCCTAACGCATCGCAACGTGTCTTCATGCTGGGCTTGCTGGCCCTGTGGGGCCTGTTGCTCTTCGGCGGCTTCTTCTTCGGTCGGTCCGGTCCGGAAGACCCGCAACGGATGCCCCTCTGGACCCGCATCGGGTCATCCCTCGTGCTGGTGGTAGCCGGGTGGAGCTGGTACTGGTTCAGCCGCGACACGGAGGTCGCCGGCTTCGCTCTGCTCATCGCCCTCGGCATGACCCTCGGATTTGTGGGTGACCTATTCATGGCGGAGCTTCTGCCAATCTCCCAGCCGGTCATGGGCGGCATTGGGGCCTTCGGCCTAGGCCACGTGGCCTACATCGCCGCCTGCCTGCTGTTCGCCGGCCGACACGGCCTGGATGCGCCCGGCCCACGCTGGGGCGCATGGATCGTGTGGCTGCTCCTTGGGTTGGCTGGGTGGTACCTGGTGGTCTTCCGCGGCCAGCAAGTCACGGTTTTGCATTGGGCTGCGCTGCCTTACTCGCTGCTCCTGGCCAGCACGGCGGGCTTCGCCACCGGACTGGCTTTGCAGGCGCCAACCTTGTCCCAACTGGCCGCCGGCGCTGCCCTCTTCCTGGCCAGCGACCTCATCCTGGCGGCGCGATTGTTCACCGGCCTCGACTTTCCGCTCATCAACGACGTGGTATGGTTGACCTACGGTCCGGGTCAAATGCTCATCGTGTACTCCGTGGGCCGGGCGTTGCAACTCGTCGCAGGCAGATAACTCCGCTGCCCCAAACTTGCCCGCGCCGGCGATTCGTGCTATCATCGAGACCGACGTTCTGAGCTAGCTCATCAGCAGCGCCGGAAAGGCCATCATGTCCACTCCCGACCTTCCAGCTTCAGACGCACCCATCCTGACCCCCGGGCATGTGCTGGGCCTGAGAGGGGTGGACACCACCGCCGTGCGCTTCGACGTGGCAGTGCTGTGCTTCCGTGGCTGGACGGCCAGCCGGATGATGATCGAGGCCCTGGGGGCCACTGAACTTGAGGCGCCAGTACTATCCGGGTCCAAGTGCTATCAGGTCACCGTCGGCAGACTGGACGTGGCCGTCGTGCCTCACGTGATCTGGGGTGGGCCGGCGACGGCCATCCTGCTGGAGGAGCTGGCGTGCCTGGGTGTGCGATGGGCCATCGGCTTCGGCGCCGCCGGCTCCCTGGTCTCCCGGGACCACACAGGCCGGATGTTCGTTGTCAGGCAGGCCCTGGTCCGCGACGGCACCTCCCGCGAGTACACCAACCGGGCGTCGGTCGGCCCTGATGGCGCCTTGTTCGACCTAATGGCGCAGCTGTGGGCGGAGGAAGAGGCGGAACCGCTGCCGGCCGTGGTGTGGACGACGGATGCCTTGTACCAGGAGCGCCCGTCGAAGGTCCGCCGGTGGCGTGAGGAAGGCGCCGAATTGGTGTGCCTGGAAGCCGCCCCGTTTCACGCCGTGGCCGCAGCGCTGGGCATCCGGGCTGTCTACCTGGGCCTGGTGACCGACTACCTGTCCAGAGAGGAGGGTTGGCAGCCCGATTTCTGGAGCCAGGAGAACACCGCGGACCCGGTCATCGTCCGCATCACCCGCAAACTCATCGAGGCCATCGGTGCAGGAGGAGAACAGTGACTTCCACAACTGCTGACGTCGTCGTCTGTGGAGCCGGCATCGCCGGCATCGCCGCCGCCTATCACCTCAGCGTCAGGCACGGCATCAAGGACGTGCTGCTGGTGGACGAGCGCCCGCCCCTCTCGCTGACCAGCGACAAGTCCACCGAGTGCTATCGCAACTGGTGGCCCGGCCCAGGCGATGCCATGGTCAGCTTGATGAACCGCAGCATTGACCTCATGGAGGAACTGGCCCACGAGAGCGACAACCGCTTCAACATGAACCGGCGCGGTTATCTCTTTGTCACCTCTGACCCGGCGCGCATCGCCACCTTTGAGGCCGTGGGCAAAGAGGCCGCCAGCCTGGGCGCTGGCCCCCTGCGCTATCACACCGGCAAGCCGGGGGAGCCGCCCTACATCCCAGCACCGCCCCAGGGCTTCGAGAACTTGCCCACCGGCTCCGACCTGATCACTGACCAGAACCTGATTCGCGAGCACTTTCCTTACCTCTCAGAGGACACAATGGCGGTGATCCACGCCCGGCGCGCCGGCTGGTTCAGCGCCCAGCAACTGGGGATGTACCTGCTGGAGAAGGCCCGAGAGCACGGGACCCGGCTGGTGCAGGCCCGGGTGGAGGATGTGGACGTGGTCAAGGGCCGGATAGCGGGCGTGCGCATCCGCCAGGCCGGCACCTCCACCACCGTCTCCACCCGCAGCTTCGTCAACGCCGCCGGGCCCTTCGTGCCTCATGTGGCCAAGATGATGGGCGTGGACCTACCCATGTTCCATGAGCTTCACGTCAAGGTCGCCATCCGCGACCCCCTGCATGCCGTGGGACGGGACGCTCCCCTGCTCATCTGGACGGATCCCACGCTCCTGCCCTGGTCAGATGAAGAGCGTGAGATGTTGGCCGAGTCCGAGGAAACCCGACACCTGCTGGACCAGTTCCCATCCGGTGTCCACGCGCGCCCGGAAGGCGGCCCGGACAGCGACATCGTGCTCATCCTGTGGACCTACGACACCACGCCCGTAGAGCCCGTCTTCCCCATCACCTTTGATCCCCATTATCCGGAAATCAGCCTGCGGGGGCTGGCGGTGATGATCCCGGCCTTGCAAGCCTACTTTGGCCGCATGCCTAAGCCTGTGGTGGACGGGGGCTATTACGCCAAGACGCGGGAGAACCGGCCGCTGATCGGACCGCTGCCGGTTGAGGGCGCCTACGTCATCGGGGCGTTATCCGGCTTCGGGCTGATGGCGTCTTGCGCCGCAGGCGAGCTGCTGGCCGCCCACGTGACCGGGAGCCAGTTGCCCCACTACGCACCGGCCTTCCTCCTGGAGCGCTACGAAGACCCTGAGTACCAGAAGTTGCTGGAGACGTGGGGAGATACCGGTCCACAGCCACCTGCGTGCGTCGCTTAGAGCCTATCTGGAAACCCCGCTATCCGACGGCGTCCTCGGGCGACGGCAATGCCGTCGCGCACCCCGGGGCGAGGACGCCCCTCCTGAGCGGTTTCCGGATAGGCACTAAATCTTGGGACCCAGAATTACACTGAAAAACTGGCCTGCGTGATTCTGTGGCCATATCCTGGGAGGATGATGACGGTGAGGGTGCTGATGATCTCCAAGGCTTGCGTCGTGGGGGCATATCAGCGCAAGCTGGAGGAGATGGCCCGCTTCGAAGACGTGGAGTTGACCGTCGTCGTCCCGCCCGGCTGGCGGGAAGCCGGCCAGATGATCCCTCTGGAGCGGGCTCGCACCCGGGGATACGAACTGCTGGTAGAGCCCATCATCCTCAACGGGCACCATCACCTGCACGTCTACCCAGGCCTGGGGCGGCTGATCCGCCGGCTGCAACCAGATGTGCTCCACATTGACGAGGAGCCCTACAGCCTGGTGACCTTCCAGGCCATGCGGCTGGGCCGGCAGGTGGGCGCGCGCACCCTCTTCTTCACCTGGCAGAACGTCCTGCGCCGCTATCCGCCGCCATTCTGCTGGACCGAGAGGTACGTGCTGGGGCGCGCCCATTACGCCATCGCCGGCAACCAGGGGGCGGTGGAGGTGTGCCGGGCCAAGGGCTACGCCGGCCCCATCACCGTGATCCCCCAGTTCGGTGTGCATCCGGAGGACTACTGCCTCCAGGATCGGCCACCACAGGGTTCGCGGCCGTTCACCGTGGGGTTTGTGGGCCGGCTGGTGCCGCAGAAGGGCCCTCACCTGCTGCTGGAGGCTTTGGCCGGGCTGGACGGCCCCTGGCAGGCTCGGTTCCTGGGGAGCGGTCCCATGCGCCCCGACCTGGAGCAAATGGCCAGACGGCTGGGTCTGTGGGACAGGGTGACCTTTGACGACCGCATCCCCTCCACTCAGGTCCCGGCCTATCTGTGCGAGCTGGACGTCCTGGTGCTGCCCTCGGTGAGCACGCGCAGCTGGAAGGAGCAGTTCGGCCGGGTGCTGGTCGAAGCCATGGCCTGCGGCGTGCCGGTCATCGGGTCCAGTTGTGGCGAGGTGCCCAACGTCATCGGCGACGCCGGGCTGGTTTTCCCGGAGGGTGACGTGGCGGCGTTGCGGGAGAGCATCGCCCGGCTGCGCCACGATCCGCAACTGAGGGCGCAGCTGGGGGAGGCCGGCCGGGCCCAGGTCCTGAGGCACTACACCCAGGCACAAGTCGCCAGCGCCACCGTCGCAGTGTATCGTGAACTGATGCACAATCTAGCTACCTGACACTTTCTTCCAAGGCAAGGTAAGGGTCCCTTTGAATTGCTACAGAGGGGCGTCCACGCCCCGTTTCGCGCCGGACTAGACGTGACGAGGACGCCACTTTGCAGCGAGGGAAAGAGAAACCGGGTTTCTCAGATTTTGTCCAAAGTCCAAATATAGCACACATCTACCTGTTGCGTTCTACGTTTTACGTTTTGCCAGGGCTTTTCGATGTTTTGACTTTCAGATCTGGCTTGCAGCACTACAGCTTGGAGGGCTGTAGCTTGAGGGTGCTCAAGAACACGGGCGTTTCCTTTCCAGGTCGAGGTGGCTCTTCACAGGCAGCATGACCGAAGGGTCTCTCCGTTAGAAAATCGAGAAGCCCTGGCGTTTTGCTCCTTGACTTGCAAGCTGGGCTGGGAATGGCTATAATGGACCTGGTATGAACGAGGATACTGGCCGGGGACACGCCTCAACCACCCGCCCTCACATCGCCCTGAACGCGCACCTGCTGTCGCTATCGCACGACTATCGCGGTGCCGGCATCCACCGCTACATCTGTGGGCTCCTGATGCATTTGCCCCAGGTGGACGGGGGGTTTCGTTACACCGCGTTCGTCGGCGATGGCCGGGTGCGCCACATCTGTTCCCCCCACCTCAGCCTGCGGGTGTCACGCCTCCCGACCGTCAAGCCGGTCGTCCGCATCGCCTGGGAGCAGTTTCTGCAGCCGTGGGAGCTGGCCCGGGGTCACGTGGACCTGGTCCACTCCATGGCGTACGCTCTGCCGCTGGTGTGTCCGGCGCGCTCGGTGGTCACGGTCCACGACCTGAGCTTCTTGCTGTTCCCGGAGGCCTTCAATCCGGCCAACCGCCTCTACCTCACCACCTTCACCCGGCTGACCGTCCGCCGGGCCGACGCGCTCGTGGCGGTGTCGGAGAACACCAGGCGCGACCTGGTGCGACTCCTGGGCGCCAGGCCGGAGCGCGTGGCCGTGGTCCCCAACGGGGTTGACCCGGCCTTTCGCCCTCTGGACCCGGAGGCCGTGGCCCGCTTCCGCCGGGAGCGTGGCCTGCCAGAGGCCTACATCCTCTTCGTGGGCACGCTGGAGCCACGGAAGAACCTGACAACGCTGCTCCGCGCCTACGCGCGCCTGCGGCAGATGGCTCAGGTCCCTCATCGCCTGGTGGTGGTGGGCGGGGTGGGTTGGCGGTATCAAGGTGTCTTGCCCCTGATCGAGGAGCTTGGCCTGCGGGATGAGGTGGTCTTCGCCGGCTTCGTGCCCCACCAGGAGCTGCCCTGGTGGTACGGTGCGGCCGACCTGTTCGTGTTCCCCTCTCTCTACGAGGGCTTCGGCTTCCCGCCCCTGGAGGCGATGGCCTGTGGGACCCCGGTGGTCAGTTCCAACGCGGCGTCGCTGCCCGAGGTGGTGGGCGACGCCGGCCGGCTGGTGTCGCCTCGGGACGTGGAGGAGCTGGCCGAGGGCATGCGCCGGGTGCTTCTGGACTCCACCCTGCGCGAGGAGATGAGGGCGCGCGGCCTGGCACGCGCCCGCGAGTACTCCTGGGAGCGCACAGCCCGGGAGACCGCACAGGCCTATCGTCGTGTGCTCGCCGATGCCGCCGGGCGGGCGGGTACGCTCACGGAGGACGCCCATGAGTAGCAAGTATGGTCGTTGGCTACGACTCGGCCTGGCTATGCTCGACGTCGTCCTCATCAACCTGGCCTTTGTGACCGCCTATTGGCTGCGATACGAACTGGAGCTCTTCCGGCCGGTCCTGGAGGTGAACTACGTCCCCTTCCACGCCTACGTCCCGGTAGCCCTGCTCCTTACCGGCATCCTGATGGTCACCTTCCGGCTGGAAGGGGTGTACGACCAGCGCCGGGGCGCGTCGTGGCTGGATGAGGCGTACGCCATCTTCAGCGGCACCCTCATCGGCATCGCGGCCCTGACGGTCATCTACTTCTACTACCGGCCGCTGGTCTACTCGCGGTTGCTCTTCGGCTACGCCGGGGTGCTCATCTTCGTGATGGTGAGCGGGAGCCGGCTGGTGGTGGGGTACGTGCTGGCCCGGCTGCGACGCCGGGGCATCGGGATGGCCCGTCTGCTCATCGTGGGGGCCGGCGAGGTGGGGCGCAGGATCATGCGCAGCATCGTCGCTCAGCCGGACCTTGGTTACGAGGTGGTGGGCTTCGTGGATGATGATCCCAAGAAGCAGGTGCCCATCGGCCGGTTCCAGGCCTTGGGCGGGACCGACCGACTGGACCGGCTCATCCGTGAGCACGCCGTGGATGAGGTCATCGTCACCCTGCCCTGGCAATCGCACCGCAAAATAGCGCGTATCCTCAACGAGTGCGAGGGGGAAGGCGTGCGGGTCAGAATCGTGCCCGACCTGTTTCAGATGAGCCTGGACCGGGTGCGCTTCGACACCATCAACGGGGTGCCGCTCATCGGGGTGAAGGAGCCAACCATCAGCGGCTTGAACCTGGCCATCAAGCGCGCCATGGACTTCACCCTGGCGGCGCTGGGGCTGATCATCGCGGCGCCGCTCATGGCCCTGATCGCCGTGCTCATCAAGCTGGACTCGCCCGGCCCGGTGCTCTTCTCGCAGGTGCGGGTGGGGCGGGGTGGCCGGCTGTTCACCTTGTACAAGTTCCGCTCCATGCGCCACGGGGCGGAGGCCGAGCAGGCCAGGTTGCGAGACCTGAACGAGGCGACGGGTCCGCTGTTCAAGATGCGGGATGACCCCCGGCTGACCCGGGTGGGACGCTGGTTGCGCCGGCTAAGCCTGGACGAGCTGCCCCAGCTCTACAACGTCCTGCGCGGCGAGATGAGCCTGGTGGGGCCGCGGCCCCCCATCCCGGCCGAGGTTGAGCAGTACGAGGAGTGGCACCGCAAGCGGCTGGAGGTGGCGCCGGGGGTGACCGGCTTGTGGCAGGTCAGCGGGCGCAGCGACCTCACCTTCGACGAGATGGTGATGCTGGACCTGTTCTACGCCGAGAACTGGACCCTGGGCCTGGACGTGAAAATCCTCTTGCGGACCATCCCCACGGTCATCCTGGGCACGGGAGCGTACTAGGGGCAAAACGTGAAAGGTAAGGCATCTGCCGTGGCGCTTACGTTTTACGCATCACGTTTTACTCCCCCTTCCCACTCACGATCAACGGCAAGTAGAGCCGCATGGCGGGGACGAGCCGTCCGGGTGTAGGGCTCTCCTGGTCCACGAAATCCGCGGCCTGATCGGTGTCGCGCCCCCAGGGGATCCGCTCCAAGGAGTGACCGGCGTCCGCATCCGGGCAAGGCGGGTCAAAGGCCGTGGTGTCCGTCCCCCACGAGACCTGGTCCACCTCCGCCCCTTCAGGATCGCGCAGCACCACGTGATCATCGCTGTTGCTGAGCCCATTGCCGATCTTGCCGTCGGGCATGTAGGCGACCTCGCCGGTGAAGTCGGGGAAGAGTTCCAGGAATTCGTTTGTGGCGGCGATGATCAGGACGCCGCGTGGCGGGATGGTGACGTCCGGCAGAGGGGTCGTGGTCACGTTATAGGTCAGGGTCCAGCCGCTGAGGGCGACGGCGGTGTCGGTAGCGGCGTAGAGTTCGATCCACTCCCAATCGGTGTCCGGCCCGCTGGGTGGCGGATCGTACTGGACTTCGTTTGAGGACGGGTGCCGTGCTGGCAGCGCCGGCCGGGTGCGGCTGCCCCCAGGCCGTGCGGTAGCTGGCCAGCACCGGGACGAGGGCCAAGCTGGCGAGCAAGGCGAGGACTGCTCGGGGCTTTGGTCTGCCAAGTGAGTTGCCATCGTATGACGCGCTCATGGCTTAGCACCTCCTGTCGAGTTGGGATGCTAAAGGTTCTCGAAAACCTGTAACCTCTAAAACCATCACACCACAACCGACATCGCTTGTCAACAGCCACCGACCGCCCTGACGCGCGTCCGGTGTTGCCGGCTTTTCCTTCCTGCACCGGGTCGCCCGGCCTGGGCCCCACCGCCGAAAAGCCAGGCCGGGCTTGCGTCGGCGCGGCGTTCACGTATAATTTGCGCGGTGCGAACGACGATGGCTGAAGCAACGCAGACTCGTCCCACGCTGAGCTTCCAGGAGGCCATTGGCAAGGTCGAGGAGCGCCTGCCCAGGGTCAAGGCGACCACGGCCTACCCGGTGCTGGTCATGATGGTGGGGCTGCCGGGCACGGGCAAATCCTACCTGGCCCGCAAGCTGGCCGAATGCGAGCCCTTCCTCATCCTGGAGGCCGATTTCGTGCGCAAGACCCTGTTCCCCAATCCCAGCTACAGCGGTGAGGAGAGCACCTTCGTCCACAGGGTGGTGCACGCCCTGCTGGACCGGTTCCTCCGCCGGGGCATCCGCGTGATCTACGACGCCACCAACCTCATCGAGTGGCAGCGGGAGTTCGTGTACCACCTGGCCGAGCGCGCCGGCGCCAAGCTGGTCATCGTGCGCACCGTGGCACCGCCGGAGGTGGTCCGCGCCCGGCTGGAGAAGCGCAAACAGGACCGCTCCCCCGAGGACATCTCGGACGCCGATTGGGGCGTCTACCGGCGCATGGCGGGCCGGGAGCAGCCCATCGGTCGGCCACACCTGGCCATTGACACCAGCGGCGACCTGGATGCGGCCGTGCACAAGATCCTGCGGATGGCGCGAAAGTGAAAGCCTTCCTGGTGGTGAACCCGACTGCCGGCCAGCGCGACCTGCGAGCCGACCTCTCACGGGCCATCGCCTACTTCCAGACGCAGGGCTGGCAGGTGACCGTCCACGAGACGCATCACCCCGGCGATGGCACGCGCTTGGCCCGGCAGGCGGTCGCCCAAGGCTGCGGGACCGTGATCGCGGTGGGGGGCGACGGCACGATCAACGAGGCGGTCAACGGCCTGGTGGGGAGCGAGGTGGCGCTGGGGGTGCTGCCCATGGGGACAGGCAACGTGTGGGCGGCGGAGATGGGGTTGCTGCCCACGCCCACACCGCTGCACCGGCCCGACCTGCCGGCTGCTGCTCGGGCTCTGGCCGAAGGGACCACGCGCCGAGTGGACGTGGGCCGGCTGCGAGGGCCGCTGTTCACGCCCGGCGACCCAGGCGCACCCCCAGCCTACGGCGAGCGCCACTTCCTGTTGTGGGCCGGCGTCGGCTTCGACGCCTCGGTGACCCAACTCGTCGAGGGTCCCGAGCGCCCCATGAAGCGTCGCTGGGGTGCGCTGGCCTACGCCCTGGCGGTGGCGCAGATGGCCGGCCGCTTCCCGGCCACGAAGGCCTGGCTGCAGGTGGACGGGGAGGAGCTACGGGGCCGCGTGCTCCTTATCCTGGTCTGCAATGCCCAGCTCTACGCCGGCATGGTGCGGGTGGCACCTGCGGCCCGGCTGGACGACGGTTGGCTCGACGTGTGCGTCTTCAAGGGCCACGGCCTGCCGTACATCCTGCGGCACGTGCTGGGGGTGTTCACCTGGCGGCACCTGCAGGATCCGGAGGTGGTGTACCGCCGGGCGCGCCGGGTGACGGTGGAGGCGGCGGACCCCCTGCCAGTGCAAACCGACGGCGAGCCGGTGGGGCTGACCCCGCTGGAATTCGCCGTCGTCCCCCGGGCGCTGTGGGTCATCGTCCCGCCGACGGCGACAGCAGGGTTGTTCGTGAACTCGTAGCCCGCGGTAGGGTGTGCAGACCCTAAAGGTTTCACCTAGCCACCTGACACTTTATCCAGCAGTCCTTTTTCGCTACAAAGTGGCGTCCTCGCACCCAGTCCGGCGCGAAACGGGCCGTGGACGCCCCTCTGTAGCAATTGAAGGGACTTCTACCTGGCCTTGGAAGGAAGTGTCAGGTAACTAGAGGTTTCACAAACCTTTAGTACCTATCCGGAAACCGCTCAGGAGGGGCGTCCGCTTCCCTGCGACCCCTGTGCCACGCCAGTCCCTGGCACAGGGAGGGACTGGCGCGCACAGGCTCGTCCCGGGGTGCGCGACGGCATTGCCGTCGCCCGAGGACGTCGTCGGATAGCGGGGTTTCCGGATAGGCTCTTAGGCTCTGCAGCCTCCAGGATCCACCCGCTCCAGCGCCATGTCCAGGTCCGGGTCGCCCAGGAGCAGGTAGGCACGCACCACGTCCCGAGCGTAGCGGCTGTCCGGGTTGCAGCGTAACAGCCACCCGGCCGCCATGGCCAGCACCTCGCCGGGCTTGCGCTTCCCCAACAGCAGCGCGTCGAACAGGTGGGCGTTGAACAGGTCGTTCTGCGCCGTCCAGACGGGCCGGCTGGCGCCCACGAAGCCCGTGGCGCGCCCTGCCCGCAGCCAGGCATCACCGAAGCACCCATCCGGCGCGTCTACCGCCGCCGTCGAGCAGGCGATGCTCAACACCGTGGGCGGGTGGGTGCCCGCGCCCCCCTCCACCACGTCCTCAATCCCCACGCTGTCCCACTCCGTCTCCGTGCCGTGCCCCCGGTAGGCCACCAGGGCGTAGCCTTTGGAGAGCAATTGACGGAAAGCGCCCGGCGGAAGCTCCCGGGGCACCACTAGGCCATCAGGCACCTGGAACCAGGCGTCCAGTAAGGGCAGGAGGCGCTGGTGAGCGGCGATGTAGCCGGCGGCCGTCTCCCGGGTCAGGGGATCGTCGGCGTAGGCGCACAGCAGCAGCCGGCGGCGCCACTCGCCGGGCGGCCGGCCGTAGTCCTCCGCCACCCACCGGCAGGCCCGCTCCAGCGTCTCGGGGTCGTCGAAGGGCAGCCGGCCCACCATGAGCTGCGGCAGCTCCTCCGCCTGGCCCAGGGTGGCGTAGTAGTAGTCAGACGCGATGAGGATGTCGGGCACCGGCGGGTCAGGGGCAGCGTAGGGCTCAAAGTGGGTGGGGACGATCTCGACGGACGGGTCCGCCGGCAGGGTGATGTCGCCGGCCAGGAGCAGGAAAGCCGGCGGCTCGGCCCACTCCATCGCCCGGCGCAGAAAGCGGACGATGGCCTCGGCCTCGGCGTTGTGGCGCAGGCGCCGCCGAATCACCTCCCGCTCCCCGGCGGAGAGCCCACGCCACGGCCAGCCCTGGGGCGGAGTGGAGGGAATCGGTTCGGGTGGGAACTCCGCCAGCACGTCCTGTGCGGCGACCACCTTGACGCTGTAGCGCTGGGCCTTGGCCTCCGCCAGGGGCCGCACCGCCTCCCGCAGGGCGCGGGTGGTGAGGATCAGATAGGTACCCCGGTTGTCGGGATCGTCCAGCAGCTCGGCGGGGGCAGCTGGCAGCCGCTCGTTGGGGCCCCGCCACAGGTGGGGGACGCGGGGAGCTTCGGGGCCGGGCTCCGGGGGCGCGCCGGGCCAGGCACCCTCCGGCGCGCCCGTCACCAGCTCGGCCAGAGGCGAGTAGCGCGGCGCCGCGATGGGGGTCAGCCCGCGCACTCGGGGCTGCGGCACCAGCCGCAGCCGGAAGGACAGCCGGCGGTGGACCAGAAGGGCGTCTTGCACGGGGTTGTACTGGATGGGGGCCAGAGTCACGTGGGCCACCCGGCGTCCGGCCACCTCGCGCTGGCCGTGGAAGCGCACCAGCGTGACCGGATACGGGGCGTCGGCGGAGTAGACGTTAGCGTCCGGCTCGGGCGGACCCAGGGCATCGTCGGTGACCGTCGGGCGAGGCGCGGGCAGGACCGGTGCCGGCAACGAGATGTCCTCGCTCTGCTTCGCCGTCACGGCGGCGATGGGTTCCGGGTGGACGGCCCAACCGTGGGGCACGTAGGCCAAGAGGCCGTCCTGAGGCAGCATGGGGTGGCCGGGGTCGGAGAGGTAGCCGGCGCCCACCACATCCACGCGCACCCAGCGGTCGCCGGGGAAGGCGTCGGGCAGGGTCTGGCGCTGCGGCTCCGCCGGCTCCAGGACGTAGGTCACCTCCAGGAAACCCCCGTCAACGTCCGGCGTGACCTCCCGCAGCGCCACACGGTAGGTGTAGACCTCGAGCATCGGGACCTCGTGAGCGTTGGGTCAAACCCCGCGTCGTCCAAACGCCAGGAGGACCCCACCCGTCCCCCGTTGGGTGGGGAAGGGGGTAACCCCGTCACACCCGCCAGAAGATGCCGGCGGCCGCCAGCGCCATGGCCGCGCCGTAGGCGAAGGGCGCCGCCGGCCCCAGGCTCTGCCACAGCAGGCCCGCCACCACGCTGGCCGGGAAGAGGGCCAGGCCGGTCAGGGTGTGGTAAAGCCCGTAGGCCGTGCCACGCAGGTGGGCCGGCGACAGGTCGGCAGCGTAGGCGCGCTGCACCCCGTCGGCGGCGCCGTAGTGCAGCCCGTAAGCCGCGAAGAGCAGCCATATCTGCCAGATAGCGTCGGCCAGGGCGAAGCCCACAAACACCAACGCAAACACCAGGTACCCGCCAATGACCAGGGTCTTGCGCCCCAGGCGGTCGGAGAGGGCGCCGGCCGGCCAAGCGGACGCGGCATAGATGATGTTGAAGAGGCCCCACAGGATGGGGATCAAAGTATCGGGCAGGCCCACGTCTCTAGCGCGCAGGATCAGGAACGCGTTGCTGGGGGTGCCCAGGGTGAAGACCAGGACGGCCAGCAGGAACAGCCGGAAGCGCCTGTCGAAGGCCGCCAGGCTCAGCCGGGGCAGCTCCGCGCCGGAGAGCCCCAGGCCCCTGCGCTCCCGCACCAGCAAGGCCACCAGTAACACGGCGGTGAGGCCGGGGACCAGGGAGAGCAGGAATACCAGCCGGTAGCCGCCGGGCCGGATGGCCAGGATGGCGAAGGCGGCCAGAGGTCCCGCCACTGCGCCGGCCGTGTCCATGGCCCGCTGGAAGCCGAAGGAGCTACCCCGCACGGCCTCCGGCGTGGAATCGGCGATGATGGCATCCCGGGGCGAGGTGCGCACACCCTTCCCCACCCGGTCGGTGAAGCGGATGGCCAGCACCTGGGGCCAAGCGGTGGTGAAGGCGAAAAGGGGCTTGACCAGGTTGGACAGCCCGTAACCGGAGACCACCAGGGCCTTGCGCCGGCCCAGCCGGTCGGACAGCCACCCGGAGACCACCTTGAGCAGGCTAGCCGTGCTCTCAGCTATACCCTCAATGAGGCCGATGACGCTGGCCGGGGCACCCAGGACAGTGGTCAGGAACAGGGGTAGGAGGGGGTAGATCATCTCCGAGCTGAAGTCGGAGAAGAAGCTGACCCAGCCCAGGATGACCACGTTGCGGGTAAGGTTCTTGAACTGACGACTTACGGCGGTGATCATCGGCAAGACCCCTTTCCTCCCCGGAGCTGAGCCTCTACCCTTTACGCATCACGTTTTACTCACCCCGACTCCGGCCTGGGCGCTGTGCGCCGCCACTCCCCGTTCACCAGCCGGTAGAAGCGCACCTCGCGGTGTTCGCCGTCGGTGCCCTCCACCCGCACCTCCACCCGGGCCAGGTCCCCGTCCAGGCTGAGCCTCTCGATGGTCGCCTGGCGCACGCGGTCCTCGGCCTGGCGAAACTCATCCTCCAGGGCGCGACGCAGCTCAGGGCCGATGCTGGGATCGAGGAGGGATCGGAAGAGCCTGTCGTTGCCGGCACGCGCTGCCCACGTTTCCAGGTCAATCACTGCCTGAAGGTCGGCCCGCGCCAGGCTCATCACCCGCTGCTGCCGGCCGATGACGTACCCACCCACGCCCGCCAAAGCCATCAAGATCACCAGGCCCACCAAGGTGAAAAAGACTTGGGCCGGCGAGGGTCTGGGCCTGGGAGGAAGCTGTTGCCAGTCGTCGTCAGAATCGTCCTCAAACTGCCAGATCAGGATGTCGTCACTCATCAGCGTCCATGTAGCCCCTGGATGCACTTGGAGGAATTATAGCACAGATTGGCACCGCTGGGAAATAAACGGACCGGTGACTACCCATAAGAACCTGTCCGAAAAGGGTAGGGCGGGCTTTCAAGCCTGCCCGGACAGCTTGGAAAGGCTGCCCTACATGGTTTTTCCCCGGATGGGCTCTAAGAACTTATCCGGAAACCCCGCTATCCGACGGCGTCTTCGGGCGACGGCAATGCCGTCGCGCACCCCGGGGCGAGGACGCCCCTTTCTAGCGTTTTCCGGGCTGGCTCTTAGTTTGACAATGGCACATTAGGGTGGTGCATTGGCGTGAGATATCACTCTCTGACGTTTCAAGCGACTTTTGCGTGAG